>JAEEGL014712573.1_pt1 | contig 66506 bp, 40 predicted proteins | sample 9134231 | NCBI WGS metagenome assembly JAEEGL01 (sample SAMN16246548, study PRJNA631951) | gut metagenome | biome: gut microbiome; feature: rumen; material: fiber-attached | host: Bos | place: Iran: Karaj | collected 2018-10
ATATATATATATATATATATATATATATATATCGATTCTAACCAAATTTTTAGAGAAACATATAAACCGAAAACAAAAATAAAGTAAAATAGAAATATACTGATATTATAGAATATTTTAAATGGGGTGTCAAGTAAGATTATTTTAGTTTTATTATAAAATTAAAATAAATGTTAAATAGTAATATAAAAAACACTCTAAAAATTTATGTAGTAAAACCAAAAATTAACTAGAATACAAAAATAAATATGTATTGCAAAAATAGTTTTCTAACATACATACGGCGGTGCTAAATCCTGATAGATATTTTGATATTTTATCTATTAAGAGGTGTTCAAAACGAAAATATAAGTGAAGATTGTTGCTGAAAAAATGATTTTTGAAATCTTTTTTCACATGATATTCATAGAGTGTTATCTGTTAATGTGCCTGCTTTTAGCACTACCAAAATTTATTGTTAATATATTTTCAAAATTAATGTCGTATAATACTTTTTATTAACAGAATTATTTTTAGTTAATATAAGACTTAAAGTTTTTTATTAACTAGAAAAATAAACAGGAGTTCTTATGAAAGGCATTATTCTGGCTGGTGGTTCTGGCACAAGACTTTACCCATCAACTTTAGGGATATCTAAGCAGCTTTTAACAGTTTACGATAAACCTATGATATATTACCCGCTTTCCACTCTTTTGCTTGCTGGAATTAAAGAAATTTTAATAATATCCACAAAAAGAGACCTTCCACATTATAAGGAAATTTTAGGTGATGGTTCTGAGTTAGGAATAAAATTTAGTTATACAGTACAGGAAACTCCGGATGGTTTGGCGCAGGCGTTTATTTTAGGTGAAAATTTTATAGGAAAAGATAGTGTGTGTTTAATTTTAGGTGATAACATTTTTTACGGTCACGGGCTTACAGGTAAATTAAAAAATGCAGTTAAAAAAAATATAGGCGCTACTATATTTGGGTACCACGTAAGTAATCCAGAAGATTTTGGAATAGTAGAATTTGATAAATCTGGCAAAGTAATATCCATAGAAGAAAAGCCAAAAAATCCAAAATCCAGTTACGCTGTCCCTGGAATATATTTTTACGATAATTCAGTTGTGGAAATAGCAAAAAATGTAAAACCTTCAAGCAGAGGAGAGTTAGAAATTACGTCGGTAAACGAAGAATATTTAAAAAGAGGACTTTTAAATGTGGAACTTTTTGGACGCGGTACAGCATGGCTGGATACCGGCACACACAAAACTTTACTTGCAGCTGCAAATTTTGTTGAGGCAATTCAAACAAGACAAGGCCTTTATGTTGCATGTATTGAAGAAATTGCATATAAAAAAGGGTTTATTACAAGAGATCAATTACTAAATCTTGCAAAAAAATTAAAGAAAAGTCCTTATGGAGAATATCTTAATAAAGTAGCTAAAGTATAGTGTTTTTAAAAACTTTAAATGTCTATAATTGTTAAAAAATGGCATTGTTAAAAGCAAACAAATATTATTAAATTATATAATATGAATTTGGAAATATAGTTTGGTAAAAATTGCACGCTTAAATATCGGTAGGCAAACAAATATATTTCTTTACTACTACTTAGTTAGATTTTTACAAAAAAATTTAGTGTTAGTCGAAAATTAATTTTTCTGTTTATGAGCAGTAATTCAATGTTATCTATGTACTTTTAGCACGGCCTTAAATTTAGTGTCAGTGGAAGTAATTAAAATCACTAAGATAAGGTATAAAAAAATTTAGCTTAGTAGTTAGTTTTAATTTTTAGCAACTTGATGAAAAAAATGTAACTACGAAGCAAAAGAAAATGAATTTTTTGCCACTTTTAGAAGATAAGAATTGAGAGAGGAATATGAAGCCTGTGATGTTGTAAAGTAATAAAATATCTCCGAGTTAATCTATTAATAACTGATGATTGTTAGTCCCCTTATTTTGAAATGTTAAAAGTTGTTATAAATAAAAAAGCTTTGCAATATGTATTTTGAAAAATAATAATGTACAAATATAAATGCTTTAGAATACTATCATGTATTGGTAGTGCTAAATCCTAATAGATATGTGTTTCTGCAGATGTGGTCAAATCAAAAAAACAAGTGAAGATATTACTAAAAAATTATTATCTTTTTTTGATGTGATGTTAATAAGGTGTTATTTGTTAATCTACCTACTTTTAGCATTGCTTATTAATATTATCAGTGTAAAAAAATATGTGATTTTGGAATTTTTTGTAGTATCATCTTTTTGGGGTTTATGTTTTTAAAAATTATCTTTTTGCGTTTTAATTTTGGAGTTATGCTATGCAATTAAGTTCTTTAATAGTTTTAACGGTTCCGATAGTTACAATAACGTTAGCTTTAATTACTAAAAATGCCTACATTTCTCTTATAGTTGGAAATTTTATTGGAGCTTTAATATATTGTAATTTTGATTTTATGAATTCCTGTTTTTTTATTGTTTCTACATTACAGGAGAGCCTTTCGGGTAATAATATTAGTGTGTTAATTTTTTTAGTAATTTTAGGAGCAATAGTCGTATTAATAAACAAAACGAATGTTTCCATGTTATATACAGGACTGATTGGGGGTAAAATAAAAACTAAGAGGGGTATTTTGTTACTCACAAGTATTTTGTCATCATTTTTTTTCTTAGACGACTACTTTAACTGCCTTACAACCGGTAGTATTGTTGCTCCACTTGCAAGGCATAAGAAGGTTTTTCCGGGCAGAGTTGCACATGTAATACATTCTACGGCGATACCGGTTTGTATATTAGTGCCAATATCTAGCTGGGCAGCAGCGATTTCTAGTACACTGTCTGATTCGGGTGCTTCGGACGGTTTAGCTTTGTTCACAAGACTAATTCCATACAATTTTTACGCTATATTATCAGTATTTTCTGTTTTTGCTGTATCTTTTTTTGATATATCCTTTTTTGCGATGAAAAAAGAAGAAAAAAAATACATAAGAAATATAGTTGAAGAAAAAAATAAGTTAATTAATTCAGCTGAGGCAGACCTTAGTGCAAACACCGAAAATTCGGCATTAAAGTGCGGCTTGGTAAAAGACTTCATATTAAAACTAGTTTTACCACTCGTTTTTTTGATCGTTTCTTGTGTATTTTGTCTACTTTATACTGGTGGAATTACTAAGGGAAACAATTTTTTACAGGCACTTTCGTGTTGCGACTCTTCTAAAGGACTATTGCTGGGGTCAATTTTTACCTTTGTTTTTATGTTCTTTCTATATGTTTTTATACTTAAAGCAATAAAATTTCGTAACTTTTTTGACTCAATAACAGACGGCTTAAAAGAGATGTCGTCAGCTATAATAATTTTGGCTTTAGCTTGGACGTTAGGAACAATTACTAGTAAATATTTAAAGATAGGTAGCTTAATCTGCGATATACTTAAAAATAATTTGAGTGTATTAACATTTGTGCCAGTACTTTTATTTTTATTTTCTGCTGCCTTATCTTTAGCAACCGGAACTTCTTGGGGCACTTTTGCAATATTAATACCGGTGGCTTATCCTGTATTACATAGTCAAGAAAATACGAGCATATTATTAGCTTCTTTGGCAGCGATTCTTTCAGGTGCAGCTTTTGGCGATAACGCATCTCCTATTTCAGACACAACCATTATGTCTGCAACGAGTGCTGGATGCGAACCGCTTATACATTCTTTTACACAACTTCCTTATGCTGTTGTTAATGCTTTAATATCTATTTTTTGTTTTATTTTAGCTGGATTTATAAAAAATGCGACGTTGATTATTTTAGTCGCTTTATTGATGCTAACTTTAGTATTATTTTTTATAAAAAAGTATTGTCACTATTCATACAATACTTAGGTTGCGTACTGAAAGTTTTTAAAACTGTGTGGTAGCTGTTGCTCTGTTTTTAACTATTTTGTTTTGTTTTTACAATTATTAAATATTTTTATTTACGAAATTATTAAAATTATATATAATAATAAGTAGAAGTAATAACTTTAATTAATGCTCTCTAAGGGAATTGTTATGGGCAAAAATAGAAGAAAACTAAGCGGACTAATTTTGACTGGCTCAGCCTTGGCAGGCTTAGCGAGTACAACGGCTAATACAACTAGTGCAAGTTTTGGTGAACTTTTTAATGGTTTGAAAGGTAGTGTATCAAGTGGGTTAAAAGTAGCTAAAGACAGTGCAAAAAATCTGGGAAGTAAATTAAAAGAAAAGTCAGAAACATTAATTTTATTTATAAAAAGTTTACCGGCTGCAGTGGGCAATCGTATAGCTCAGTATATTAAATCCATAATTGGAAAAGAAACTTTAGAAGATATTAAGAAATAAATGCTTAGTTTATGTACTGACGAGCATTATACTGGTTGCTATATTCGAAATGTAGGGCTTTTATTTAAATTAAGTGAATTATCAGAACGTAACTTTAAGATTCTTTACAGCAAAATTAAAGAAAAAAATGCTTTAACCAATTTTGTAAAAATTTTACAGCAAAAGGTTTTACGCTGTCGATAGGCATACTTATTGCACTTAATTAGTATATTTATTTTTTTTTTAAAGTAGCTAGCTTTTAAATTTTTAGCTTTAAAATATAAATTTTGTAAGTTAAGGTTACTAATTTTAATTTTAAAAAATTAAGTTTGTTTAATTTTTTCAAAAATTTGGTCTTAGAGTTTATATTTTTTTGTTGCAAAAAAAATATTATTTTGGTAGAGTCTAACTGAGTGTAAATGAGTTAGTTTTTTATATAGTTGTTTTTATATTTTGTATAGAGTAAGGTTTGCAGATTTTGACTTGTTAATTATTAATTATAGACAATTTTAGGAGGTTATCTGGGATGTCTAATATAGTAAGGAAACTTAAACAACTTTGGACACCGACCGAAGATGAGTTCGAGGATGAATATGAGGACGAAATAGAAGACATAAGAAGTAGTAGTAGGGCTAGGAGGAGTAGTGAGAGTACGCACGGATCTTATGGCAAAAGTAAAAAAGAAAATAAGGTGGTAAATATACACGCGACAGCACAGCTACAAGTCGTAATTTGCAGACCAGAGCATTTCGGTGAAGAAACTAGGAGTGTTGCAGATGAACTTACACAAGCACATACCGTTGTTTTAAACCTGGAAGAGACGGATAAAGATGCTTCTAGGCGAATTTTAGACTTTTTAAGTGGAGTAGCGTATGCAAATGGCGGAAAAATTAAGAGAATTGCTACTAATACTTACATAATTACTCCTTATAATGTTGATTTAACGGGTGAAGATTTAGTCGATGAGCTTGAGAGTAATGGCGTGTATTTTTAATTTGTATTAGGTCTGTGTTGTTTTTGTTTTGTTGTTTTATATTTATGTAATTGAGGGAGGTGTACATGGCAACAAGTACTGAGCAAAAAAAAATAAAATTAAAAAGGCTTATGTTTAATAAGTATGATGCAGTTGAAGTAGATATGTATCTAGAGAGTCTTAATAGAAAAATTCGCAAAATGCAGATTGAAAATGCAGAGTTAGTTGAGAAAGTAAAAGATTTAACAGTTAAACTGGATGCTTTTAGAGACAAAGAAGAGAGTATACATAATGCACTGGCTATGGCAGAAAAAGTTAGTACTCTTTGTGTTAAGGAAGCTCGCAGTAAGGCTGAAAAAATATTACTTGATGCAAAATTTCAATCTAGTGAGGTTTTATCCACAATTAAGTGTGAGGCTATTGAGCAAAAGGATAACTTGGTTAAGTTAAGAAATCAGGTAAAGAGTTATCAAAACTCGATGCTTTTGCTGTTTAAAGATCATTTGAAATCTTTAAAAGAGTTTATGGACAAAGACACTACTTACCAGGAAATTTGTGATGAAATCTTTTCTAATGCAGAGCTAGATAATAATGATAAAAATGATGAAAATTTAGATACGGAACTGTCGAGCGGGGAAGTGTCGGATGACACTAAAGTTGTTTGCGATGAAGAGAAATTAGTTAATGGTATAGACAGTGCATTATTGAGAAAGCGCGCAGTTGTAAATGAAAAATTTAAGGATTTAAAGTTCGGTAAAAATTATAATTCTAACGTTTCATCTAAAAGATCTTTCTTTGGTATGTTTAAAAAAGTTAGGTAGCACTTTTTTCGGCTATTATAATATTTTTTGTTTTCTGTTGAATTTTTTGTTTAAAATGTGCGTTTTTGCTGATAATTTTTTTAGATAGTTTAGATTTACAGATGCCTCCGCTTTTGTCCAATTTTTTGGTATTTTATTTATAATTTGAATTGTAATAGTTGTGTCTTTAGCTCTTTATTTCTGGCTTTTTAGTACGGGTTTGTATTTATTGGTAAGTGTATTTTGCAAGACCTAGTAAATGTTAATAATGTAAAAAAGCTAATGATAAAACACGCTCTGAGATTTTCTCATAGTCTTGGGCAAAATTTTATCGTTAGTTCGGGTGTCGTTTCCAAAATAATTAAAGCTTGCGGTACTAATAAACAAATATCGGTTTTGGAGATAGGTACCGGTATTGGTAGTTTAACTAAAGAGCTATCTATTTATTCTAAAAAAGTTGTAAGCGTAGAGATAGATAAAAAATTAATTCCCGTAATCGAGGAAACCCTAAAAGATTTTAAAAACGTAACTGTATTAAATTGCGATTTTTTAAAACTGGACCTAAAAAAACTCTGGGCCGAATATTTTGCTGACGATGACGTAATTATATGCGCAAATCTCCCGTACTATATTACCTCGGCGATTATTATGAAAATTATAGAATGCAAAGTGGATTTTTTATCCATGACTTTGATGCTTCAAAAAGAAGTCGCTAATAGAATCTGTGCCCCCGTTGGCACTAGAAAAACAGGCGCAATAAGCGCGATAATACAATATTACTGCAACCCTAATTTCTTGTTCGACGTTGGTAAGGGAAACTTTGTCCCTGTACCCAAAGTCGATTCCGCTGTAATAAAACTTAATAAATTAAAAACAGCACCTGTAAAAGTTATAAATGAAGATATATTTTTCAGAATTATAAAACAGAGTTTCTCTAAAAGACGCAAAACTATGCTTAACTCCATTGGATCTTTTTGCGGTATACCTAAAGAAAAAATAAAAGAAGTCCTAAGTAACATAGGTGTAGTCAACTTAAGACCAGAAAATCTCAGCTTAAATATGTTTGCAGAAATTTCTAATATTGTTGCTAAAATTTTACAGTCATAGTTAGTTTAAATTAAATATAAATTTTTTTATCTGATAGTGCTTACATTACTTGCCAATATGTAAGTTGTACCTAATTATTACATTACATTACATTAAATAAAATTGTATACTCTTTACAAATTTATAGAAATATAGTAAAATATTGTAATATTTTTTACAAAATTATTCCAAGAATCGGGGTGAATTCTGTGCCCAGCAATTTAAAGCTGTATTATGCTAAAAGATTAAAAAGAGATGATTTATATACAAAAAGTACGTACATTGAAAAAGAATTAAAAAATTATATGAACCATTTTAATGGTAAAACGGTTCTATGCAACTGCGAAGATGATGAAAAATCCGAGTTCTTCAAATATTTCCAAAAACTATTTGAAGTTCTTGGCCTTAAGAAATTAATTGGAGTTCATTACGAAAGCGAAGAAGGTAAGCCGTCTTATAAACTTGAACTTTATAAGGATACTAACAATGACGGCCAAGTAACTTGGAAAGACAAAGTTATAAAAACTCCAATCTATGGCGACGACAAATATACTGCTGGAGATTTTCGCTCAAAAGATTGCATAGAACTATTAAAAGAAGCTGACTTTGTTGTAACGAATCCACCGTTTTCGCTTTTGCGAGAGTTTGTTGCACAGCTAATAGAGTACGATAAGAAATTTTTAATTATTGGTAATATAAATGCTATTAGTTATAAACAAATTTTTCCACTTTTTAAAGAAAATAAAATTTGGTTAGGTATTAGTACAAATCCTGAATCCAAAGAAGGTTGCAAGGGAGTTATGGAATTTTGTGCACCAAAATCATATGAAATAGAAACCAAAAGTTGCCGTGAAGATGAAGAAGGAAATAAATATGTGAAAATTACCAATATACGATGGTTTACAAACTTAAAAACTGAGTATCGGCAACCTCCTTTGCAGCTAACAGATTATTATACTAAAGAAAGCTACCCAAAGTACGATAATTACGACGCCATAAATGTAGACAAAGTCGCCGACATCCCATGCGATTACCCCGGAGTTATGGGTGTACCATTAACTTTTATGGACAAATATTGCCCAGAGCAGTTTGAGATTGTGGGGCTTGCTGGAAAAGATGGGTTTGGCCTTAATAGTTTTAAACATTACGATAGATATAAGGAAATGCGCTCAAACGGTCAACCAACAGGCTCCAGTGGGAAAAAGACTAACGGCAATCCTGTAATGGAAGGAAAAACTTTTAAAGGAAATTATTTTGTAAATATATCCGGTCGTATAGTTAGATCGCTATATTCGAGAATCTTCATTAAAAATAAGCACCCTGAAGAAAGCGAATGCCGAGAAAAAAACATAAAAGAACACGTATTAAACAAAGTATTTGATACAGGGATTGCTTTTAAGGTGTTGCAAAAGGCAGCTTAGTAAAAAAGGAGGGAAAACATAAATATGGACATTAAAGAAAGAAAGTACAAAATAGGAGAAATTGCCCAGGGTTTTACAGAGGATCCAAATAGTTCTCAGGTTACGGCAATGAACGGTAGGTTAGATATTCGGCCTAAATACCAGCGTGAGTACGTCTACGATGACTACAAAAGAGACAAAGTTATAGATACAGTACTTAGGGATCTGCCACTTGGCATAATGTACTTCGTTGAAAGAGATGATGGTTCATTAGAAGTTTTAGATGGTCAGCAAAGGCTAATATCTATTTGCAGATATGTAAATGGTCAGTTTAGTGTTAAACCGCCAGATAATATAGTTAAACAGGTAGAAAATGTAAGTTTTAATATGTATGACTCGGTTATGGATGCCTTTAATAACTATGATCTACATGTTTATATCTGCAAAGGCTCAGACAAAGACAAAATAGACTGGTTCGAGACTATAAATATTGCCGGAGAGCCACTAGAACAACAAGAAATTTTAAATGCAGTATTGTACTCAAAGTGGCTAGACGATGCTAAAAATTATTTTTCTAGAAGGAACTGTTTAGCATATAAAAAATACAAAGCATATATGAAAGGCAATTACATAAGGCAGGACTACCTAGCTACTGCATTTTCTTGGGCAGCAGATAGCGAAAATTTAGCCGGGAAAGGTCGCAAAGGGAAAATAGAAAAATACATGCAAAAGCATAGAAACGACTCAGATGCTAAAGAGCTCTGGGCATATTTCGAAAGCGTTTTTGATTGGGTTAGGAAAACATTTAAAATTTGGGACGAATCAATGAAAGGAGTCGAGTGGGGATATCTTTATAATGCTCACAAACATGAATTTTTTGATACCGAGCAAATTACAAAACAAGTTGAGCATCTTTTAAAAGATAGTGAAGTCACAAACAAGCACGGAATATACGAATATTTACTAACAGGAGAAGAAAAAGTTTTAAACCTAAGGAATTTTTCCCCTTCAGAAAAAATAACAAAGTATAACGAACAAAGGGGGATATGTGCAAATTGTAGTAAATTTTTTGAACTTAAAGAAATGGAAGCGGATCATATAACTCCATGGAAAGAAGGAGGAAAAACAACTCTAGACAACTGTCAAATGCTTTGCAGAAAATGCAACAGAGAAAAGGGTTGCAGATGATGCATCCTTATCCTGTATTCATAATTGTTTTAATATAGTAATGATACGTCAACACCATTGGGTTTATATCTTTAATACATCAATAAACTCAGAAATATTAGTAGAGAATACTAATTATTTTTTATACAAAGAAGCATAATTGTTATTTTAAATCCACATAAATTATAAGAACGCTTATGAATGCAGGCTTTTAATTAAAGTAAATAGCTTTTGTTAAAAATTTAAAATACGATATCCAATATTAAAAATATATAGGAAATGGAGGTGAGTAGTGTGCCAAAAAACTCCAATTTACATAATGCTAAAGTATTAAAAAGGGACCAGTTTTATACTTGTAGGTCTACAGTTGAAGATGAGCTGTGGCACTACACGAAGCATTTTAAGAATAAAACAATATTGTGTAACTGTGATGACGACGAATATTCTGAGTTTTTTAAATATTTTCAAAAACGCTTTGAGGTTCTTGGCCTTAAAAAATTAATTGGAGTCCACTATGAAAGCGAGAAAGGTAAGCCTTCTTATAAACTTGAACTTTATAGGGACACAAATAATGATGGCCAGGTAACTTGGAAAGACGAAGTTATAAAAACTCCAATTTATGGCAACGACAAATACACTGCTGGTGACTTTCGATCGAAAGATTGCATTGAGCTTTTAAAGGAAGCTGATATTGTTGTAACTAATCCACCGTTTTCTTTATTTAGAGAATATTTTTCACAATTAATAAAATTTAAAAAAAATTTTTTAATTTTAGGAAATATTAACTTTGTTGGATGTAAAGAAATCTTTCCATTTTTTAAAGATAATGAAATTTTTCTGGGCATAAGTATACACAGCGGCGACAGGGAATTTTATGTCCCGCAAGATTACTCAGTAGAATTTGCATCAAGCAATAGAATAGAAAAAGATGGGAAGAAATGCGTTAGAATAAAAGGCGTACGCTGGTTCACAAACTTAAAAACTGAGTATCGGCAATCTCCTCTGAAACTAATAGGAAATTATTATACCAAAGAAAGCTATCCAAAGTACGATAATTACGACGCCATAAATGTAGACAAAGTCGCAGACATCCCCTGCGACTATCCCGGAGTTATGGGTGTGCCGCTAACTTTTATGGACAAATATTGCCCAGAGCAGTTTGAGATTGTGGGAATATCCGGGCGTGGAAATAATGTAAACTTCAAAACAAAAATTTATACTAAAGAAGATGCTGATAATTACGGTGACCACAATGCACATCCAGTTTTGCTTAAGGGTGGAAGATTAAAATCTCTTTATACACGTATTTTTATAAAAAACATGTACCCCGAGGAAAGTAAATACCGAGAAAAAAACATAAAAGTGCACGTATTAAATAAAGTGTTTGATACGGGGATTGCTTTTAAGGTTTTGCAAAAAGCGGCTTAATAAAAGTGACTTTATAAAAGTGACTTTAAACCAAACAAAAAGAAATATTTTAAACTGTAAAGAAGGCGACAATTTAACTTAAATTACTGCAAGATATCACACAACTGTTCAGTCGATTGCCAGTAAAAATGACATCAAAAACATCAACTTAATTTATCATGGTCAAGTATTCAAAATATAGAAAAATTATGGTAGAATTTGGTTAGGTAGTAGGGATAATCTTTGCTGTATTACTCCACTCTCACATCTTTTTTACTTATTCTTAAAAAATGGGAGGTGGGAAGTATGAGCAAGATTTTCGTGAAAATCATTGCCTGGTTGTTTAAAACGCGTAAAAAAAGAACAGCACATTATAATGGCTGCACTTTCAACGTTATTATAAACATCAGCAAAGATTGACGAAAATCCCTACTACCTTAATTATACTCAAAAATATAAAAAATACAACCAAACTAATTTATTTATATTGCCAGATGTTCAAAATATAAGAAAATTATAGTAAAATTTAGATAGGTAGTAGGGATAATCTTTGCTGTATTACTCCACTCTCACATCTTTTTTACTTATTCTTAAAAAATGGGAGGTGGGAAGTATGAGCAAGATTTTCGTGAAAATCATTGCCTGGTTTTTGGAGTTATTAAAAAAGAGAACAGCTCTTTTTAAAAACTGTTCATTTCAAATAACAATAACAATCAGCAAAGATTGAACGAAATCTCTACTACCTTTCATTGTACTCAAAAATATAAAAAATACAACCAAGTCTTAAAGAGCATTGCTAAAAATAAGCAAAATAACGAAAAATATTTTCTAACTTTTAAGGTAGAAAAAAACAATCAGCTTAACTAGCTATTTAGTGGCGAAGTCTTAGTTTATTTGTTAAGGTGCAGTAATGCCGTAATTTTTAAGTAATTGAAAGGGAGAGCTGTTTTAATGTGCGTTGACTCTAGACAAAATTTTTGAGTTTTCTAATAGAACTTTGGTTTTATTTTCTTTAACATTAATTAAAGCTAAATCTCTGTCTAGTTTAAAGTCTATAATTTTAAGTTCATCAAATATATTTAGTATTAATAAAAACTTGCAAAAAGTAATATCTTTGTTGCCGAGTCTATGATACATTGCGGCAATATTAATTCTGTGCTCACCTTTATAAAACATCTTTAAAAATCTGTATACTATAGCAAAATCCTCTCGACTTAACTTTATGTCTTGTTTTTTTGCAAATTCAAACGTATTGTAATTTTGTGTTATTATGTCTTCGTATATTCTTTTTTGAAATATAAGTTCATCTTGATCTAAGTCACTAAACTTTGCATCTATTAATATTGTGGTAATACCTTTTGTACCATTGTATTCACTTTCTTCTATATTTACAGCTAAGTCTAAAACGTCTCCTATTTTGTAAGAAAAATCATCCAGATTAGTAAAAAAACTTAAAACAGAAAAATTTTTGTAACCATTTTTACTAGAAAAATGTAACTTTAAATGTTTACCCGAACCAATAACACTTATTTTTTCGAGTTTTACTTTACTAATTTTAAAAACTGGTTTTTCATTATTTTTACCAAACGGCTCTAGTATAGATATTCCATTTGCCAGGTCATAAGTTAAATCTTCTGGTTCAATCTCTGTATCTATGTTTAAAGTTAGTGGTGGGACTTCTAATTTGTTTGCATAATTTAAAATATCTTTTTTAAATCTTTCTACATCTTTTGGTGCAATATCAAAGCCAGCAGCTAACGGATGTCCACCAAATCTTAACAAATAATCAGAATTTTTTACAATAGCATCATAAATAGAAAATCCAGGTACACTTCTTGCAGAGCCACGTGCTACGTTTTTATTTAATTTACTTATAACTATAACTGGTTTGTGATATTTCTCAAGAAGTTTTGCCGCAATGATTCCAATTATTCCAGGTTTCCAATCATTACCATATATTATTAAAATCCTTTGATAAAAATCTGGTTGTAAGAAAATATTTTCAGAATAAATTTCTTCTAAAATTTCGTTTTCTATTTCTTTTCTTTTTTTATTAATATTAATTAGCTCTTTTGCTAACGTTTTAGCTTCATCTTCATTTTCGTTAACTAAAAGCTTCACAGCTTTACTTGCATTTTCCAATCTTCCAATGGCATTAATTTTTGGCACAATACTAAATGTAACACCTGAGGACTTAATATTCTTCTCTTTAACGAATATAGTACCTAAAAGTGCTTTAATACCTATGCTTGGATTCTCATTTAAATTTTTAAGTCCAGCAGATACTAATATTCTATTGTTAGATTCAAGAGCTACCACATCTCCAATTGTGCCAATTAAAGCAAATATAGAATAGTCTTTTAATAGATCATATATACTGGTTTTTCCCTTTTCCATAAAACAAATTAAGCAAAATACAACACCGACTCCAGCTAAAGCTTTAAATTTAGATGGACAGTCTAGCCGGCATGGGTCGACAATTGCAAAAGCTTTAGGTAAAATCTCTGGAACTTTGTGATGGTCCGTTATCACGACATCCATATCTAATTTTTTCGCATAGTCTACTTCGTTAACTGCCGATACACCGTTATCTACAGTGACTATCAATTTCGTGCCTTCATCATATATTTTATTTATAGCATCTATATTAAGACCATAACCTTCGTTGGTTCTATCTGGTATGTAATAAAATACATTAGCACCACGTTTTCTTAAATATGTATATAACATTGCAGTAGAAGTTACTCCGTCCGCGTCATAGTCACCATAAATGCAAATTTTTTCATTAGATTTAATTGCTTTTTCTATCCTAGTTGAGGCTTTATCTATATCTAATAAATATATATCAGCAAAACACGAATTATAATCTTCTAAAATGCTGCTAGACATCAAATCATAAATAAAAGGTCTACCAGCAATAATCTTTGCTAACGGTTCTGAGACATTCAGCTTTTGAGTAAGTTTTCTAAAAATATCTTCAGAATAATTTAATAAGTTCCACTTTTTCATCAATCATTTAAACTTGTCTTTCAAAAATTCGACGTTGTGCATCTTTAAAAAGACTTAACATAAAAATCACACAACGCTCTAGTAATGTTTTCACTTAGTAAAAAAAATCATGTAATTTTCAATTTGCTAATTGTACACGAGTACAATTTTAACATATAAACTAATATTTCTTTTAATTTTATCTAAAAATGATTCAACATATCGGTTATTATTATTTTGTTTTTTAAAAAATACAACTTAGTATAATCTAAAATTTAAACTTATACTTGTTTTATTTTATTTTGTGTTTTGGGATATTAGTATAAAACTATATTTAGTAAGTATGATATTTTATAATAAATAGAAAAATCAAAACATATCTTAGCCTAGCTTTTAGGCTAAAAGTGTATAGATAACATTGATTTACTACTCATAAATAGAGAAATTCAATTTTATACCGACACCAAATTTTTTGTACAAGCCGAATTAAATAGTAGTTAAGAAATAGTTTTGTCTGCTTACCGATAGTCAAGCGCGCAATTTTTATCAAACTATACTTATATAATTTAATAATATCTATCTGCTTTTAGCACTACCAAAAAACTTCTGGCTGTGGACCAGTTGAACAGAAAAACAAAGAATTAATTGCCTTTGAGACTTGGACAAAAGATACTAGATATTTTTAAAGTTTATCTGAAAAAACTTCACATGCTAATTCTAAAAAATGTGCTACAGAATGCTATGCTTCTTATAATCTTATCGATCCGGCAAGGAGGATTACAGGCAAAGCACACAACTTATACTGTGAGCGAGTGAATCGGTTGTTACGCTACTACTTGCACGTTATGCACGAAAAACTTATTGCCAATTAAAGAGTCACTATATGGTTGAAAATTCAGTTTTTTATGAATCGTAATCTTTTGTATTCTATTCGGTTTTAGCACAGCCGTACTAGCTATTATATTGAAAAATATTTTTACATTATTGCTATTTTGTTTTTTGAATAAATATTGTATTTTTATTCAAAAATATGTTATAATTATAAATATAAATACAATTATATTTTATTTTATAGGAGAACATTACATGAAAAAAAGATTGATAAAAATTTTTAAATCATTTTTTATAATTTGCATGGTAAATAGCAATTCAATTAATTTAAGGTTAAATGCAGAACAAACAACGTCTAACTCTTTGTCAACAGTGCAAAAATCATCGAAAAAAGACAGTATCGAAGAACCAGAAAGTAAAGATAACAACGCTGAAAATAGTGTCGTGATAAATGGAATAAGATATATTAAAGATAGTTGTATCCCTTTAATGGAAAAATTAGTAAATAAAAATCCAAATGAATGGGATAGTTATAAGAAAGAAGCTTTAGATATACTAAATGTAGAATCGTTAATTAGACTAGATAAAGCTTTGAAATGGATTGGAAAAGATAATTTTAAAAAAGATAACAACGCTGAAAATAGTGTCGTGATAAGTGGAATAAGATACATTAAAAATAGTTGTATTCCTTTAATGGAAAAATTAGTAAATAAAAATCCAAATGAATGGGATAGTTATAAGAAAGAAGCTTTAGATATACTAAATGTAGAATCGTTAATTAGACTAGATAAAGCTTTGAAATGGATTGGAAAGGATAATTTTAAAGAAGAACCTATAACTGATGCAGAATATAACGATCGTTCTATAAAATTTGCGAGAGATATATGTGACCTTATTATAGATTTGGTTAAGACAGATCCATCTAATTGGAACAAGTATAAAGAAAGAAAACAAAAATTAGGTAATGATTTTTTGTTTATAAAAAAACACTCGAATACCGAACGTAAGAGAATTTTTAAAATGATCTTAAACTGGGTTGTGAATCTAAGTGCTGGTAGTTTTAACGAAAATATTTTTTCTAGTATTTTTCCTGAAGATAAAACTTATGTTTATTATACAGTCAAGGAAGGCGATACGCTAAGTAAGATTGCTTTAGAACATAACACGACAGTTGAGTATATTGCTTTAATGAACAACATAAAAGATGTAGATTTAATATATCCTGGACAAGTTTTTAAAATATAAAATTTTTAAAATATATATTTTAATTTGGCAACGCTAAATCTTAATATGTAGATTGGTATTTTGCCTTTTAAGAGGCGTTAAAAACAAAAAATTAAGTGGGCATTGTTAATAAAGGATAGTTTTTTAATTTTTTTACTTTGGTATGCATAAAGTATATTTGTTAATCTAACTACTTTTAGTACTGCCTTTAATTTTTTGTTATAATATTGTTATTTTTAAATTGTTAAACTGACGACAATATTGGCAGTAGTGCCAAGACTTAATAGAATAGATTAACATTTTTTAACTTCAGAGATATTTAAACCAAAAAGTAAGTTAAAACTTGTTTTTAAAAAATCGATTTTTGACTTCTATTTTGCTGCAAAGTTCAAAAAAAGGTCTATTAAGATTTAACACTACCCTATTGACCTATTATTGTACCTAAATTTTCACCTAATACGGCTTTTTTAATATTGCTTGGTTCTAGAATATTAAATACTAAAACTTTTATATTATTATCTTTACACATAGCCGTTGCAGTACTATCTAAAACTTTAAGGTCTTTTTGCAAAACTTCGTTATAACTCAAACTAGAATATAATTTTGCATTTTCATTTATTTTAGGGTCTGAGTCGTATACGCCATCTACCATTGTAGCTTTAAACAAAATATCAGCCTTAAGTTCAGCTGCACGAAGTGATGCTGCTGAATCCGTTGAAAAGTGTGTATTACCAGTACCGCCACCGAAAATCAAAATTTTATTATTTTCTAATTTTTCTATTGCTTTTTTATAATCGTAGATTTCTGTCATTCCAGGAATTTGTATAGTAGTCATTACATCCACTTTTAAAGAAGCCTGGAGGAATACTTCTTTTAAGTAAATAGCATTTAAAATAGTTGCCAACATACCCATTTGGTCGGCAATATTTTCATCTATGTGACTATTAGATCTACCTCTCCAAAAATTTCCTCCTCCAACAACTATACCAAACTGGACTCCAAGAAGATTGCATTCCTTAATTACATTACAAATAGAAAAAACGGTATTATAGTCTATTCCAATTAAATTATCGCCAGATAAGGCCTCTCCACTTAATTTTAATATAACTCTTTTATAAAATACATTAGACATTTTTACGTCTCCCACACTGGCAACTAAATTTTTAAAAATTTAAGTGTCACTTTTATTCATACTTAAAGACGCAAATACAGAATTCCTAAATATCGTCCATACTAAATTCCACTAACCTTGCATTTTAACACAAAAAACTAAAAAATATACTGACGTTTATTTTTAAGTTATATCATTATTTTCTAAAAATTTTCGCTTAACTTCAAAAATAGGCAGCGCTAAAAATGAATAGATAACAAAAAATTAATATTAATCAACAGGAAAATTAGAAATTTAATTATTTCTAAAATTTTTAACTGAAAGTAATCTTTAAATACAAACTGGACAAAATATTATCGTAACAACCTATTCTTCGGTTCAATTAACTCATATTTTGGAGATTTTTTTCTCTACTTTATAACTTAGCATATTTCTCTGCTTTTAGCACTGACTTTAGCACGGCAGTGCTAAAAGCGGACAGATACTTAAAATTATATAATTAATATGAAAAAGGAGGAGGTTCAAAATATATTTTAACAAAAATTTCATACTTTCAATAAACAGACGAAGTCATTATCTCAATACTAATTTAATTAGGTACATACAAAAATCTTATGTTAGTTTAAAAATCAATTTTTCTGTTCATGAGTAGTAATTTTTTTATCTGTGCACTTTTAGCACTGCCCCTTGACACCCCATTTAAAATATTCTATAATATCAGTATATTTCTATTTTACTTTATTTTTGTTTTCGGTTTATATGTTTCTCTAAAAATTTGGTTAGAATCGATATATATATATATATATATATATATATATATATATATATGCTGTTTTGCAGCAGGAAATGGAGTTTTTAGCATATGAATAAAGGTAAGTTTGCAAGTTTAATATTACTAGGTGCATTTTCAGCGGGAGTAGCTTCAAGCAGTACGGTAAGCGCTCAGGGTGATATTAATTTGGCGAGTGTAGTAGATAATAAAAGTGCTAGTTCTCACGATGACTCAGTGTCGATTGATCCTAAAGTTAGCAATGAACTAGCGGTTGCTTTTGACGAAACTAATATTGATGCTGAAACAACAACAGACGAAGAGACAAAAAATGCTATCACAGACGAAAATAACGATGCAAGAGATGACACAGAAAATTTAGATAAAAACATAGAAAATAAAGCAGATTCACCCGAAGATTTGGATAAAGAAAATAAAGAAGACACAGATTATATATTTATTGGTGATAAAATTGAAAAAAGTGAAGATGACGAATGTAAAAAGATTAGGCTAGCAAAAGTTTTAGCCATAGCTGCTGGCGGCGGAACAGCATTGGGCGGTGCTACTTCTGGTATTAGCAAATTAGTGAAATCTTCTGGGGATGGTAAAAAGGACGAACCAAGCCCGGAACCAACTTCAGAACCAAAACCAAAACCAGAACCAAAACCGGAACCAGAACCAGAACCAGAACCAAACAAAAAAGAAGAAAAAGGTGGTTTTGGAGAATGGTATAAAAATAATCCTTTAAAAGCGGGATTGTTGACTTTTGTTGGTATAGTTTTAATAGTGGTGTTGGCAATCTTTTTGAGGAAACATATATTATTAAGTAAAAAGGCTGAGGCTCTTAACAAAGATATAGAAATGAAAGTATTTAACAAAAAATGATTAAGTGTTAAATAATTAGTGAATCCTTCTGGGGATGATAAAAAGTACGAACCAAGTCCAGAAACAAATCCAGAACCAGACAAACCAACCGGTTCAGAGGAAGAAGAAAAAGAGCCAGAAAAAAATCCTTCGGAAAAACCTAAAGAGGAAGAAAAAGGTGGTTTTGTAGAATGGTATAAAAATAATCTTGGAGTATCAATACCATTAACTATTATTTCTTTGATTATTGCTCGTATGATTTATTTTGAATTATGGCAGCAGATACGTATGTATAAAAACCATGCAAAAGGTATCTGCCTTTTTTTTGATTCAGTTATATTTGATTCAGAAGAATGTTTTGGGAGCATCTGCCCGTTTTTTGGATTGTGGAAAAGCTTTACAAAGAATGGTAGATTTGCCGGAAATTATATTGATAATATTGAAGGTAATGATGATGATCTTAAGTGGACTATTACATACCAAGGCCTTAATCGTTTGAAAGTAAACTTTGTAGCAGCTGCTACACTTGCTAAATATGATTGGAAATATTCTTCAGGGTGATGTGAAGGGACTAACAGCTAACTAATTCATTAGGCGTACGCCGTGTCGATTAAGCTTTTGGCTGGTTTAATAAGATTGTGTTACTTTATAGGTGCGATTTTAGCACTGATCTTTAATTATGATTATAGGCAAAACGACTGTTAAGTGCTATATTTAGAGTATAATGTTAAATATAGTTAAAGGTTCAGCGGTATTGTGAGTATTTCGTCTAAATTTGATATAGCAGTAATAGGTGCTGGTCATGCTGGTATTGAGGCAGCGCTTGCCGGTGCTAGACTTGGCCTTAGGACTTTTGTTTTTACTATGAATCTTGATTCTATAGGGAACTGCCCTTGTAATCCATCGATTGGCGGTACTGCAAAGGGGCATCTTGTTAAAGAAATCGACGCTTTAGGTGGAGCTATGGGTAAAGTAGCAGATGAGTGCTGTATTCAAAGTAGAATGCTAAATGTAGGTAAAGGTGCAGCGGTTCAGTCTTTAAGGATGCAAATAGACAGAACAAAATATAAAAATTTAATGAAACATGCCTTAGAAAAAGAGACGAATTTATTTCTTAAACAAGCTGAAATTGTTAGTATTGGTCTAGTAGATATTTTAAAAAATGTTCAAATTGAGCAGTTTAATAGTGAAAAAAGTCAAGGAATCTCAAATTTTATTCCAGGTTCAGATGAAAAATCTTCTAATATTGGTAAAAATATTGACGATTTAAACAATACTCAAAATTTAAATTTTATTACTAATAAAACGTTTGATGACTCTTGTAATCTAGATTTAAACTTACACAAGCACAACTTTAATGTTTCTTGTGAAGGCGATGGCTTTAATAAAAGCTGCAGTACTGATTGTAAAGACGATTGCTGTAAACATGATGTTCCTGAATATTTGGAGTTTAAAGAAAATAGTAGCATTAAAAGCTGTGATGTTCAAAATTTAACTAATATAATAGAAGATCTTGCTAAAAAAAATAATGGATACATTTGGTTAATTACAACAAGATTAGGTACCAGATATCTTGCAAAATCTGTGATAATAACCACTGGTACTTATCTTAATAGTAAGATTTTTGTTGGTAGAGCAAATTATAGTAGTGGCCCGGATGGTTTGTTTCCATCAAATTATTTATCTGAGTCTTTAAGTAAACTGGGTATACGGTTTTTACGTTTTAAAACTGGTACTCCGGCAAGAGTTTTAAGGTCCAGTATAGATTTTAGTAACTTAAAAGAACAAATTGGCGACCCTGAACCTGAATCTTTTTCTGATTACAAAGAAGACTCATATAGAATCAACAGTAATTTTAAAAATAAGGTTAATTGCTGCACAAGTTTAACTATTCCCGAAGGCAAAGGGCAAATTATCGATCCTAGCCCTGAATTTTTTTCTGCTTACGAAAAAGACTCATATGGAATTAACAGTAATTTTAAAAATAAAGTTAATTGCAGCACAAGTTTAACTATTGCCGAAGGCAAAGGGCAAATTATCGATCCTGACCCTGAGTCTTTTTCTAATTGTAAAAAAGATTCATATGAAACTGATGGTAAAGTTAAAAATAAAGTTACTTGTTATATAAGTTGGACTACTCCTAAAACTAAAGAGATTATTTTAAAAAATATAGATAAATCACCCGTATATTCTGGAGACATAACCGGGACTGGCCCTAGGTATTGCCCTAGCATAGAGGATAAAATTGTACGATTTAAAGATAAAGACAGACATCAATTATTTATAGAGCCTTGTGGGGAAGATACTGAAGAAATGTATCTTCAAGGGATGTCCTCAGGGTTACCTGAAGATGTACAAAATGAGTTTTATAAATCGATTCCAGGCCTAGAAAATGTGGAGATAATGCGTCCTGCATATGCAATAGAGTACGATTGCGCTGACCCTATTCAACTAACAGAAACTTTAGAGTTTAAAAATATACCGTACTTATTCGGTGCTGGACAATTTAACGGAAGCTCTGGCTATGAAGAAGCCGCAGCACAAGGATTAGTCGCTGGAATAAACGCGGCTTTAAAAATTTTAGGTAAAGATAAATTAGTATTAACTCGATCAAACTCTTACATCGGCACGTTAATAGATGACCTTGTAACAAAAGGTGTAAAAGAACCATACAGAATGATGACCGCTCGTTCTGAGTACAGGCTATTATTAAGGCAAGATAACGCCTACGAAAGATTATCTCCAATTGGTCATAAATTAGGTTTAGTCTCGGATGAAACATATTCAAGAATAGAAAAAGATATTAATTTAAAGAAAGAGGAAATAAAAAGATTAAAAAGTACAGTTATTCCCCCTTCAAAAAAAGTTAACGAGTTTTTGGTTTCACGTGAAACATCTAAAATTACTACAGGTGTAACTTTGTATTATCTTCTAAAGAGACCTCAGTTAGCTTACGACGACTTATTTTACATTAATGACTCTATGCCTAAACTAAAAAAGCATATAAGAATTGGTATAGAAGCTGAGGTTAAGTATTCTGGATATATTTCAAAGCAAGAAAAAGAAATAAAAGATCTAAAACGTCTTGAGAATCAAAAATTACCGCTAGATATCGATTATTTAGCGGTTCATGGTCTTAGAATGGAAGCCAGAGAGAAACTTAATAAATTTAAACCAAGTAATGTTGGTATGGCTGCGCGTATTGCTGGGGTGAATCCGGCAGACATCACTGTGCTATTAGTTTACTTAGCAAGGAGTAAAAATAATTCTTAGTTAATTTATTTTCGATATAGCAGTGCTAAAAAAGTAGATAAATTAATATTATTGATATCACGTAAAAAAAGGTTCCAAAAACCAATTTGTAGTAACAATCTACACTTGTTTATTAGTTTGACTACCTCTTAAGTTACAAAACATCAAACTATCTATTAAATTTTAGCGCTTCTTTTGATACAGCAATGTTGAAAGATTTATTACTAACAAAATTTGAATTTAAAAGTATAGTAAGTTAGATGTTTCACGTGAAACTTTTTAAATTTACCACTGGGGTAATTTTTCATAACCTTTTAAAAAGATTTCAATTAAATTTATTAATACAATTATTCAAAATTTTGCAAAAAACTTTAATGAAATAAAAAACTTTTTACTATGTATTGAGTGTTTGTATAGATTTTTTCTGTTCTAAATAATTTAATGCTACCTATTTTTATTAGCTATTTATTGCTACTTTATTTAAACAGATTCTAGTATAACCTTATTATTATGAATACTAATTTGTACTTAAATAAATAATATCAAAATAAAATTAACATTTTTAAATATATTTACATATTTTTATTAAATCAAATAGATTTATTTTTTAAAATTTTGTTATATGTCGGTTATGTTGCTGTAATTAAAAAAGATATCGTTGTTGTTTTGCTTAAGTTTGGAGGTAAAAAAATAATAATATGTATGAAATATCGTTTGCGGTTTTAGGAGGAGACGCTAGGCAAGAAAAATTAGCTAAAGGTTTAGAAAAAGATGGATTTTTAGTTTATAAATTTGGTTTAAATAGAGAAGAAGAAAATCTTAATAGTTTAAAAGAAGTTTTAGAAAAAAGTAAATTTATTTTGCTACCGATGCCTATTTCTAAAAACAATAAAGATTTATATGCACCATTTTCTGAAAAAAGCATTAGTATTAAATATTTTATAAAAAATAAAAATTTGTTTTTTAATAAATTTATTTTTATGCCGGGGATAAATCAAAAAGAAAATGAATTTTTAAAAAATATAAAGGATGAATCTAATCATATTTTTAAATACTGTACTGAGGATTTTTTAATAAAAAATGCAGATTTAACATCTAAAGCGACAATAAATATTATTAAAGATAAGCTGGGAAAAGATCTAAATGATTTAAAAATTCTAATTTGTGGATTTGGTAGATTAGGTAAATCTTTAGCAAATAAATTAAAAAATGATCGTAACAATATAACAATTAGTGCAAGGAAAGATAAAGATTTTGAAGATATAAAAAAATTAGGAATAAAATCTATACACACTAAAGACATACCTAATACTACAGGATATAACTTGATTATTAACACTATACCCGCATTAATATTTGACGAAACAGCATTAAAGAATACTGTAAAGGATGCTTTTTTAATTGACCTTGCATCTAATCCTGGTGGAATAGATAAAAAAGCGGCAGAAAAATTAAAAATAAATTATATTCATGCTTTAGGATTGCCTGGGAAGTATTATCCGGAAGAATCTAGCGAACTTATAAAAGATAGCGTGATTAAAATTATAAAAGATGAAAAACTTTTTTAGTCTTAAAGTGAATACGATCTATATTTTTAACAAAATTAAAATTTGTTGTTGAATAGTAAGTTAATGTCATAAAAAAATTAAAATATTGTTCTAAATAATTTAAAAAATTTATAAAAGATAGCGTGGTTAAAATTATAAAAGATAAAAAATTATTATAAATTTATTTTAATTTGATCATTTTTTAAATCATCAAATTTTGAAACTGTTGAAAATATCTAGATAAATAACCATTAAAAAATATTTAAAATGCAAAAATATAACTTAGGCAAATTATATTTTGCATTTGTGGATCCTTCTTTACCGTACTATTTCGTACTCGTTTTTTTATTTTTTTAGCAATATTAGAAGGTTTAAATACAAATTATTTTTTATAAACAAAATTATATAAAATGAAAGGAGAAAAGTTTATTTAAAATGCAACAAGAAAATATAAAGAAAATCGGATTTTGCATTTGTGGATCTTTTTGTACTATTAGTAGAGCTATAGAACAAATGCAAATTTTAAAAAATTCTAATTACGAAATTTTACCCATTGTATCTGAGATCGTCTTTAAAACAGATACTAGGTTTGGAAGGTCAAAAGATATAATAAAAAAAATAGAGGATATATCTCAAAAAGATATAATAAGAACAATCAAACAAGCTGAATCAATCGGACCTAAAAACCTAACTGACATAATGTTAGTAGCTCCTTGCACAGGCAACACTTTAAGCAAATTAGCAAACGCAATAACAGATTCAGTAGTAACCATGGCTGTAAAGTCTCATCTTAGGGGGCAAAAGCCTGTATTAATAGCCCTTGCAAGCAACGATGCATTAGCCGCTAGTATTAAAAATCTTGGAATTTTAATTAACAGAAAAAATTATTTTTTCGTGCCAATGGTGCAGGACGATGTTGAAAAAAAACCAACATCATTAGTTGCAAATTTTGAAGAAATACCGGCATCGGTAAATAATGCTTTAATAAGAAAACAAATTTTACCGATGTTTATTTAAATATAACTAGAAAAAACTTTTATAAAGTCTTAGTAATTTAAAAGGTGAAAAATTCTAAAATAAAATTAAGGTAGTGCTAAACCTTAATAGATAGTCTGATATTTTGTATATTAAGAGGTGTTCAAAACAAAAGAATAAGTATAGATTGTTACTAAAAATTGGTTTTTGGAATCTTTTTTGACGTGATGTTCATAAGGAGCTATCTGTTAATCTACTTACTTTTAGCATTACTAAATTGTTAATCTATAGATAATATATCACATCTAATTGTGAATCTCGACAAAAGGCGCTTCCACAGACATCATTACGTTGAGAAGTCTAATTTTCCTAACAAATATTAAAAACACATTTTTAAATTATTGTGACATTAGTCCAGGCATATGGATATAAGGAGTCGAAAACTCGTACACAGAAGGCTCTAAAGCTTTATTAAGCTTTTCTTGTTCCTCTTCGCTTAAAAATTTACCGATGTTACATTTTAAAATATTTTTCTTGTTTTCTAACTGTGCGTTCTTCAGTTCTTCATTTTCTTTTATCTGTTGTTTCTGTAAATCTTTAGGAAGATTTGTGTTTATTGGTTGTTTGAATAAATTTTTGTTAAACTCGTTCAAAAACTTAAACATTCCTTCAACATAATCGCTTCCAAATATTTCTTTAATTTCATTTTTTATAATCAAAGATGTAAAAAACGGATACAAATACATTATATTACTACGTTTAGTTTCAAGTTTTAACTTTGGATCTATATTAAAGTGTTTTTCGAATTTGGATATCTTTTCATAAGTTTCATAAGCAAATTTACTGTGTGTATCAGAACATTGTAGGACGCTTTCTACATAAAAAAGATCGCCACAAACTTTTTCTAAGAGTGAATCATCTTCATGATCATAACCCGATTCTCCAAATTCTTTGTTAATTTCATCGATATATTTTTTTGTATCTTCAATATTTTTGTCCTCTGGTAACCAAAAGCCTAGTGAAAAACGAAGATTTCTAAGCATTTCAGCTTTTTTATCTACTAAATTGTAATCAAAATTTTTGCTTTCAAGAATATCTTTACAAACTTTGCATAGAATCCATATTTTTTCTATCTTGTCTCGTACCGCTGATGTAAACTTTAGTGACAATTCACCGTTAACATTGCCAATTACATTACTACTAACTATTTCACCTTTATTTACAATTAATCCTTTAAGAAGGTCATAAAATGTTTTTTGTACTGCCAGTGCGAAAACTATATCTTTTTTTTCTTTGCTTTTATTTTCATATTCTTCTTGACAAGATTTGAGTTTTAAAGATATTGCTAACATAGCTTTTTTTGCATTTTTCTTTTTAGCTTCTTTGTAGTATTTCTTTAATTCTTCAAATTTATCCAATATCTCATTACTCTCTTTGAGCCACTTTTCATATTCTTTGCAACGTTTAAATGTTAAGTTCAACAGATTTTTAATGTCATTATAAAGAGAGTTAATTTCCTTTATATCGTACTCTTCATCATCAAAGCCTTTAGCCTTATAGCACGACAACACCCATTCATGAATAACATCCAAGGCTTTAATAAAAGAATCTTTCCTTTCTTTACTAATTCCTACACTAAAAGCTGTTTTTGCGGGGACAAAGGAACACATTAAAACAGAACCTACAGTAAAACAACCTGTGGCTTTAAAAAAATCTCTACTAAACATAAAAAACCCCAAAAACCTCCACCGAAAACTTTATCTTGCAATTTACTATTTTCAATGGTAATCCACAAAATATTTTTGTGCAAACATTTTTTATATTTTTTTTGTAAAGTTATTTAATTTGTTTTTTGGGTTATTTTTAATAAATCTAAATTAAAATATAATCCTATGTCCTGTAAAAACTTTTTAGTTTTGATTGTAAATTATGAAAAGATTTAAAAAATATATCTATGTCTTAATTTTTACTTGAATATTTTTTATTTATGTGCTAGAATAGGTAGTGTATATTGAATGTGCTAGTTGTAGCCGGTATGAGTTTGGTTTTAATTAACTTTTACAAGAGGGGGTTGAAAAGGTGAAAAAGTACTTAGCTCTTGTTATGGCTGTTGGGATGGTTTCTAGTTTTACTCTAGGCAGTATGGTTGGTGCTACGTATCAGTTTGGGCAGGATATTTCTAGTAACAGGTTTGCTTATATTGGGGATCTTTATAAAGAAAGTTCTAGAAAGGAAAAATATGTTTCTAAGAAAGAAAAGAAGAAGAAAAAAAGTGAACCTAGTTTAGCCTCAAGTCTCGCGAAGGGCGCAGTATACAACGGTGCGCTTATTGCTGGTGCGATGTATGTTACCGACAAAATAGGTTATACCGATAAAAACAACATAAAAGGAAAGTGGGATAATCTGGCTGGTGTAGTTAAACAAAGTAGCGGGGTAAAAGATTTAGCGAAAAATCTGGTGTCAAACTCAGATGCTTTTAATACTCTTGTTACAGCTTATTATACTATTCCAGCTGGGATAACTCTTGGAAGCATAGCAGGTGCTGTGGGTAGTTTTGTGCTTGGGGCAAGCAACATTGGCACATTGGCGGGTGTAGCTCTGGGTAGTTTGGTAGCTTTAGGTGCAACTGGTAAGACTTTTACGGAAACAGCAGTAATTCCGGGGATTAGTAAGATTGCAAAAATGTTTCCTGCCGGATGGTAGGGTTAAGCTTAATATAAGACAAGCTGTGCTTACAAATGTTCAGGCATAAAAGTTACTATGTTACGGTCTTGTTTGATTTTTTATAAAAAGAGAGGAGCAAAAGGTAGGTAGTTTAACAAATGATATATTTTAAACATCAGATAAAAAGAGGGCTCGGGAACTGATTTTCTAGTAATATTTTTTTACTTAACTATTTGGTATGCTATGTTTGGAAAAGTAGATTTTTCAGTCTATCTGTTAAGTTTTAGTGCTGCTTGTGGTAGGTAGCTGTTTTTTTGGAGAGATTAGATCTGTGTCAGGACATTCTAAGTGGAATAATATAAAGAGAAAAAAAGAGAAAGCGGATGGTGCCAGGGCCAAATTTTTTACAAAGGTTGGTCGTGAGCTCACGGTTGCTGTAAGAGAGGGTGGAAGTGCGAACCCTGAGAACAACTCTAAACTTAGGGATTGTATTTTAAAAGCCAAGGCAAATAACGTTCCAAATGAGAACATTGAGCGAATTATTAAAAAAGCTGCAAGGGACGGCGAGGGAGTTAACTATGAATATATAACGTACGAGGGGTACGGCCCTGGCGGTGTTGCTTTGATTGTTAAGTGTCTTACGGATAATCGCAATCGTACAGCGGGCAATGTGCGGCATTATTTCGACAAATGCTCGGGTAATTTAGGCACTTCGGGATGTGTTTCTTATTTGTTTAAAGAAGTTGGTTTAATTTCGGTTGGTAAAAATTCAAGTATTAATGAAGATTCTCTAACTATGGATGCTATTGATTCTGGTGCCGATGACGTTATTGAAAATGAAGACTGCTTTGATGTGATTTCTTCTGTGGACTGTTACAGTAGTGTTAAGAGCGCTTTAGAAAATAAAGGATACATTATAAGTAGGTCTGAGTTAAGTCTTTTACCAAATAGTTACACTTTTATTGATGAGAATCAACTTCTTAAATTGGAAAAATTGTTGGATTTGCTAGAAGATGATGATGACGTACAAGATGTATACAACAATTGTGAAAATTTTAAATAAATTTCAGTTTAATTATCCCATATATTAATTTTTAGATAATGTTGCTATATTTTTATTGCTTTTTATTAAGATTACGTTAAGTTCGGTATATTTTTTATAATTTTGTATTAGATTATAAAAAATTAGATTATTGCCCTTAAATAGATAAAAAAATATTTAAGTTTGTATTTCATTTAAAATATAGGGGCTAACTCTTAATAGTACAGTTTTGTATTTTGTCTCTTTAGAGATAGTCAACGCAAAAAGTCAGGCAGAAATATTTACTAAAAAATTGGTTTTTAGAATTTTTTTACTTTGGCAGGTATACATTTAAAAGGGTAGATATATCAAACAAAAAACAAAATATATATAAATATACTAAAAATATTTCATACAAGTCAAAATTTATGCCAAACTCATATAGAACTTTTGTTAAATTTTGAAAATTTTATTTTAAAATTAAATATTTACCTTGCATCAGAAACATTCCTAATTTGTACTTTTACTAAAATATAGTGTATAAGGGTACGTTCACGCAAATACACATTTTTATGAAATCATTAAAAACAATATTTCAAATTTGTTAAATATCTTTTAACACTAAAAACTTTTACTTGGTTTATATTATTGCTAATCAAAAATACAAAATCTTTGGTAACTTGTTTTAAACTATTAAGTTAATTTTTTTATTAAATTAATTTTCAGTTAATTTAAAATATAAAAAAGGAAGGGAAAAAAGTGTATAGATAAAAAAATTACTGCTCATGAACAGAAAAATTGAATTTTTGACTGACATTAAATGTTTTGTACAAACCGAACGGAGTAGTATTGGGTTAAAGCTTTTGTCTGCCTACTTGTTAGTTAGATATGCGGTGTTCATTAAAAAATATTTTGAATCTTCCCCTTTTTCCATATTCTATAATTCAACATATCTATCTGTTTTTAGCACGGCAATATGTGCGACTAAAAATATAAAAGGATGTATAATACTGGCATATTTTTGTTTTTAGACATAAATTGTATTAACGATATTATTTTTTCAGATTTTGTTTAGGTTTAAAAAGTAATATGAAGTTTTATGAAAAATATTAAATTAAAAAGCGATATTTCATCTCTTAAAGGTGTAGGTGAGAAAAAGGAGAAAGAGTTAAATAATTTAGGAATTTTTACAAAAGAAGATTTAATTTATAATTTTCCAAGAAAATATAAAGATTTTTCAAAATTCTTCACAATAAAAAATGCTCCTTTAAATACTTTGTGCTGTATAAAAGCTAAAATAATAAAGTTTTTGACAAAAAGGTTAGCCAAGAATAGGACCGTTTTGTTCTGTAAATTTTGTATATTAGACGAAGCAGAGAATATAAATGCTTTATTTTTCACCAGTATATTTAATCATTTTAATTTAAAGCCCGGCGACGAATTTTTATTTGTGGGGAAAGTGTTTGTTAATAAATTTGGTAAAAAAGAAATTTTAGTAAGTAATGTATATAATCCTGATTACGTAAAGCCAGGATTTTATCCTGTTTATAGACAAAATAAAAATATAAAATCTAATTTTATTGCTAAACTAATTAGGGAAATTTTATTTAGTGAAAAAATAAGAATAAACGAAAGTCTGCCGGTTGAAATATTAAAAAAGTACGATCTTTGTACTCTTGAGTTTGCGCTTAAAAATGTACATTTCCCAGAAAATAAAGAAAATCTTAAAGCAGCAAAAAAAAGATTAGTCTTTGAAGAAATTTTAGCTTTGCAATTTTATTTACAAAGTGCCAAAAGAGAGAGAATTAAATTAATTAATTCAGTAAAAATAGAAGACAATTTTCTAAATGAATTTTGTAAATTATTGCCTTTTAAGCTAACTAGCTCTCAAATAAATGTGACAAAGGAATGCTTAAAAGATATGAATGGTGGATTTGCTATGCGAAGGCTTCTTCAAGGTGATGTTGGCTCTGGTAAAACTGTAGTTGCGGCTGCTTTATGTTTTATTGTTACAAAAAGTACTAAAGCTCAAGTTGCATTTATGGCACCTACTGAAATTCTTGCCAGACAACATTTTATTTATTTAAAAAATCTTTTTAAAAGTGAAAACATTAATGTTGAATTTTTATGCAGTTCTATATCCCTAAGAAATAAAAGATTAATCTTAAATGACTTAAAGAGTAACAAAATCTCCATATTAGTAGGCACACAATCGCTATTAAATGAAGACTTAGAATTCAATAATTTGGGACTTGTTATAACAGATGAACAACACCGATTTGGTGTTAATCAGAGAGCAAAATTAGTAAATAAAGGTAACGGTGTACATGTTTTAGTGATGTCTGCCACACCGATTCCAAGAAGTTTAGCTATGATTTTGTATGCAGATTTAGATGTATCCGTAATAAACGAAATGCCAAAAGGTAGGCAAAAAATAGATACATTTATCATTGATAGTAGTAAAAGACTTAGGGCACTAAATTTTATAAAAAAGCAAATAGAAAGTGGAAATCAAGGATACATTGTGTGTCCTTTAATAGAAGAAAAAGAAGAAGACAATAAAGACAAAAATAAGCATCAAAATAATAAAAATTTAGAGTTAGAGTCTGTAATTAAATATAGAGATAAATTAAGAGATACTTGTTTAAAAGACGTTAGAATCGAAATTTTACACGGAAAAATTAGTGCAAATGAAAAAAAAATAATTATGAATAAATTTATTAATAAAGAGATAGATCTTTTAGTTGGTACTACGGTATTGGAGGTCGGTATAGACGTACCAAATGCAAATATTATTCTAATAGAAAATGCAGAACGGCTTGGACTTTCTCAGTTACATCAATTAAGGGGTAGAGTTGGTAGAGGGAGTTTTAAGTCTTTTTGTATACTAGTAACAGACTCAAGATCTAAAGAAACAATAAAACGATTAAACACAATAAAAGAGTTTACTGACGGTTTTAAAATAGCAGAAAAAGATTTGCAACTTAGAGGGCCAGGAAATTTATTAGGCTCTGAACAGCATGGCTTTTTAAAGCTTAAGACTAAGGATTTTTTAACAGATATAAATGTACTTGCAAAAGCTAAAATATTTGCAAAGGAGGTAATAGAAAATGAAGATATAAAAGAAATTTTAAAATCCAATATATTAAAATTTGATATAGAAAATGCAATAAAAAAAATTTAGTTATTTAATGAACATTTTTATAACCAAAGCTTTGGTTGTTTTATACTTTAAAATGTTGCCAAAACAACGTTACTCTGGTTGGCAGTACTAAGTTCCAACAGATAGTTTGATGTTCTGTCCCTTCTGGGGGTTATTAAAAACATAAAATTAAGTGGAAATTGTTAATAAAAAATTGGTTTTTGAAATTTTTTACTTTGGTGTAAATAAGGTGTTATTTGTTAATATACTTACTCTTAGCACTGCATATGGTTGTATGAATACAAATTTATTTTAATGTTCAACGTATTATTTTTTTGTTAGTTTTTTGACCAATACATAAATTTTTTTATTAAACCAAAAAGTTACATAATTACGTTTTTATACCATTTAGTAGTTTCTTGACTGTATTAAAAATATTATAGAAATAGACCAATAATAATTTTTATTTTTGTTTTATTTTTATACATCTCTTTTTAAAAACCAAGCAAATACTCCGGCTGTTATTGTAAACTTTTTTCACTATACCTACCTACCGTCAGCAGATTTTTTTAATCTCTTTAATTATGTACCTCAAAATGATATTTCTAAGAAATATTATTTTTATTGTTTTGTTCACTTAATTATTTTTTTAAATATTAATGTCACTTAAAGCTTTCTTTATTTTTTCAATACTGTAGCCATATCTTATTAAAAAAGCAATAGCTCTATTTTCTATTTTTCTGTCTTTCTTAAAGTTTTTATAATTTTTTAAAATTAATTTTTTTATATTATCAATTTCGTCAGATTCTATATTGTCTAAAGCGTCTTTTATAAAATGGGTCTCAATACCCGTATTTTTTAATTCTATGAAGATACGTTTTTTTGAGTATAATTTAGTACTAATAAGATAATCAATTTTCTTTTTTAATATTTCTAAGTCGTCAATTAAACCTATTCTTTTTAAATTTTCGACAGTAATTTTAGCTACATTTTCTTTATAATACAGTTTTAATTTTTTTAATAATTCATCAGATAAATATTGTTTTTTATCCAGAAATCTTAGTGCCTTTTCTTTTGCGAACTCTAAATCAGACTCATATATTAACTTTTCTACAAAATCTTTGCTAACGTTTTCTCCAAGCTTCAGCTTAGACTTGATAAAAACTAATCTATTAACTAGATGCATTTCGTCGTTTTCTAGAACTATTATAATTACATTATTTTTTAAGGGTTTTATATTTTTTATGTACATTACTAGTTTGCTCCAGCGTTAAAAAAGTAAATCAATATTACTTAAAAATTATAAATCGAATTAATAAAAAGATTATGTTTACCCAAAATATCTATCTATCCAAACGCTAAATTTAAAATTAACACTTGTTTTAATATTCAGACCGCTTTACCTATAAAAAACAGAGTCATTTTACCAATTAATAAAACTTCTTAACTTGAACGTCAAAAAATCACTTAAATAGTTATTAGTGTTTGTAGTAATTTTTACTCAGATCTTTAAATTATAATAGATAACACCATTATTACATTAAGTTTTATAAATTTGCATTTTTAGAAGATTCCGTTTAAAAGATTCTGTTAGTATAAAAAAATAGTGAAAATTTATTTATTAAAGAAAATATAAGCAACAAAAGTAAGGTCGGAAAATAATTTGGTAAAATAAAATTTAAGAATTAGTATCTATTTTTTAGAATATATTTTAGGTTAATCTTTGAAAGTTGTTTTGTATGTCGAGTGGTTTTGCAAACCTTTTACAAGGGGAAATGTTTAAGCTAAAAGATGAAAATTATGCTAATTTTCAAAAAAAGCTTATTCCAGGGCTAAGTTTTAAAAAAATTATTGGTGTTAGAGTTCCAGAAATACGAAAGTTAGCCAAAAAATTAGAAAAAAACGAAAATTTCCAGCCGTTTTTTGAAGAGCTTCCCCACAAATATTATGATGAAGATATTTTGCACGCAGTATTGATATCAAATGTAAATGCATATGAAAAATGTCTAGAATTACTCAATCTGTTTCTACCATATGTCAACAACTGGGCAGTATGCGATTGTATACGTCCAAAAATTTTTAAAAATTATAAAAGTCAGTTAATTTTTGAAGTGGAAAAGTGGATAAACTCTAAAAGACCTTATATTTGTAGGTTTGGAATAGAGATGCTAATGATTCATTACCTTGGAGAAAATTTTAAATCTATGTACTTAGAACTGCCACTTAAAATAAAAACTAATGAATATTATACAAATATGGGTATTGCTTGGCTTTATGCAAGTGCTTTAGCAGAACATTGGACTGAAGCTATTACTTATATCGAAAATAAAAAACTACCAATTTTTGTACATAATAAAACAATTAGCAAAGCAATAGATAGCTTTAAAATTACAAATAAGCAAAAAGAATATTTAAAAACTTTAAAAATTTAGTTTGCATTTTATTAATTAAATTTTGTTTTTTATTTTATTTTTATATTAAGCTTTTTTATCACTTAATTTAAAGTCTATAACATAAAAAATTGGCAGATGCTAAAATCGCATAAATAACACAAAATTACGATTTATAAATAGAATTACTTAATTTTGGCAGTGCTAAAATCAGATAGATTGATAGACAATACCTTACGAACATCACGTTAAAAAGCTTACAAAAACCAATTTTAAAAAATTTTCGATTAACTTTTTAGTTTAACTATCTCTAAGGTAGCTAAGTTTCAGTTTATCTATTAAAATTTAGTACTGCATTAATTTTTAATTATTTCAGTACTTTTTCACTGCTGATAAGTTTTTCTTGTAAAACAGACAAAATAGTTATGCAACAATTCATTTATCAGCTAGAAATTATGTGAATATGCGCTATGTCGATAAGCCTTATTACTTAGTTAATAATGAAATATTATGTTATCTATCTATGATCTTATATTACTACTTACAAAAAGGCAGTGATAAAATTAGGCAGATTAACAAATTAAACCTTATGAACATTACATTAAAAAAATTCCAAAAACCAATTTTTTAGTAATAATCTCCACTTAGTTTTTGGTTTGGCTACCTCTTAAGAGACAAAACATAAATCTATTTATTACTAGGATTTAGCATTGCCTACAAAAATATACATGCATTTAATTTTAAAATCATGTACAATATCAAGATATATGAAAAAAGCTTGTGTATATAAATCTCTTTTAAATTATAGAAAAAAGGGTATGTCCTCGTTTCATACTCCTGGGCATAAAAACAATTTTTTGAAACTTAAAAAATTAATAAATTTAGATTATACAGAATTAAAAGATACAGATAATCTTTATGAACCGTTGGGGCCAATAAAATATACAGAAGAAAAAGCTTCTAAGATATTTAGAAGCGGACATAGCTTAATTTCAGCTACAGGTTGTACTCTGTGTGTGCAGGCAATGATTAAATTATTTTGTAAAAATGGCGGTAAGGTAGTTTGCAATAGAATGATGCATAAAAGTGCTGTAAACATTATGCAACTTTTAAATATTACTCCTATATGTCTGAAACTCAAAGTAGATAAAACTACTAATTTTTATCTTCCTCCTGACTGTAATGAGATAGAACATATTTTGAAAAAGAACAAAGATGTTAGTGCTGTATATATAACTAGTCCAGATTATTATGGTACTATAGCAGACATAGGTAATATTTCTAAAATATGCAAAATATATAATGTGCCTTTACTTGTAGATAATGCTCATGGATCTCACTTAGCGTTTTTTAAACCGAATTTGCATCCTTTAACTTTAGGCGCAGATGCTGTAGCAGATTCTTTACATAAAACTTTGCCTGTTTTAACCGGTGGAGCGATTTTACATCTTAAAGATAAAAGACTGTTAGAAAAAGCTAAAAGATGTATGGAGTTTTTTGGGTCAAGTAGTCCGTCTTTCCTTATAATGGCTTCTATTGACATATGTCTTGATTGGTTAATAAATCATGGAGAATCTGAATTTTTGAAACTGAGAAAAAAAACTAATGAAATTAATATATTAGCAAAAAGCCGAGGAATAGTTGTTCCTTTACATACTCGTGACGATACTAGGTTATGTTTTAATGTAAAATCGATTGGGTTAACTGGAGAAGATTGTGCAAATCATTTTAGAAAATATAAAGTTGAGCCTGAATTTTTTAGTGAGGATTTTGTAGTTTTGATACCTTCACCGTTTAATACAAAAAAAGATTTTAGTAGATTAAAAGAGGGCATAAAGACTTTATGTAAAAAAAATAGTGTTAGCAATACAGCTTCAACTAGAAACTATGCTGAGAAGTTATCAAATGATTTGGTGATTAACTACCCTCCAGGGGTACCAAGAATCTTAGATATTTAGTAGCGTAGTTTTTTGTTTTTATTTAGTAAATTTTTAACTTATGATTTATTTTGACTGATTTTTATCTAATAAAAAACTGATGTTAATACCATGTTAGTCGGAGTTTATGACATAAAAATGTAGTTAAAAAGTCAGGTTAAAGTTTTAACATAAGAATATTGTAAAGTTTTTTAAAAGAGAGGCAGTGCTAAAAATGCATATATCACAAAAAATTGCTACTCATAATCAGAAAAATTGAATTTTCGACTGACATTAGATGTTTTGTGCAGCCCGACCTAAGTAGTAGCGAGGTAACGGGTTTGCCTGCGCATCGATAGTTAAGTGCGCAATTTTCGTTAAGAAATATTCTGAACCTTCCCATTTTTCTATGTTCTATAATTTAATAATATCTATATGATTTAGCACTGCCAAAAGAGAGAAAAAATTTTTTGAAACATTTAATACATCAAAAAATAATCGTTAAATTTTATTTCTACTATGGAAAACGTTCATTTATTTGCCATTTTTTTATATTAATATGATCCTTATTTGTGTTAGTTATTATTAATTAGTCTAAAGACTTATTAAATTTGTTTTTACATGCAGCGAAGTAGTAGATATATATGGCATTAAAATTGTCCATGCCAAATATTAAAGGAAAGGAACGTTTATTGTTACAAAATATATAAAACTTATTAATAAAATATTACTTCGCCGCAGCAAAATCAATATTTTGCTGCGGCGAACTATTTTAAATAAATTTAAAATCAACATTAAATACTAAATATTATTAATTATTTTGGGCAAACTATATTTAAAATTTAAGCTTTAAAAGAAGGTCAAATTTATTATGAAGAAATTTTTTAGAGCTTTAACTATTTTTTTTGCCATAATATTTAGTCTAATTTTAGTGCTTTTTATTTACGGATTTTATAACTTACCAAGTAAATATATAGTAACGTCGAATTCAGATGAAATATACATAAATAAATACTTAAAAGTAGAAAAATCAGTTAATGCCTTTTCCAGTAGTAAAATTAAGCTTGTTAACGGTAATTTACATAATCGCAAAGGTAATTTTAAGGAAAACAATAAAAAACAAAATATTGTATTTTTGAACTTTATTCCTATAAAACCAGTTGATATAAATTACTCTGATGAACAAACTGTTTTCCCATGTGGAACACCATTTGGTGTGAAAATTTTTACTCAAGGAGTACTAGTTGTGGGTACTTCTGAGGTAAAATCAAAAGATGGTTTAATAAGCCCTGCTAAAAATTCTGGCATAAGAAAAGGAGATGTGATACTAAGCGTAAACAAAAAGGCTATAAACAGTAACGAAGATCTCTTCAGATTAGTAGAAAATTGTTCTGGAAAAGTTTTGAATTTTGAAATATTGAGGAACAATTTAAAATTTAATGTAGATATTGAACCCGTAAAAGATCTTGAAAGCGGTACATACAAATTAGGTGCATGGGTAAGAGACAGTTCTGCAGGAATAGGTACTCTGACATTTCATAATCCAGAAACAAATATTTTTGGCGGTTTAGGACATGGCATTTGCGATATCGACACAGGTGATCTCCTCCCACTTTCACATGGTGATATAGTAAGAGCAAGCATTAACGGAATAATAAAAGGCAGGAAAGGAGTACCAGGAGAACTTAAAGGATATTTTATAGAAACAGAAGCAATAGGGAGCCTACTAAAAAATACAAACTACGGCGTATACGGTACTTTGAAAGATACAATAGTAGAAACAATGCCAGTTAAAGTTGCAACAAAACAAGAAATAAAATTAGGCCCAGCACAAATGGCTACAACAGTAGATGGTATTACACCCAAGTACTATAGTATAAATATTCAAGATATAAACTATAACGAAAGTCTTCCATGCAAAAATATGGTAATTAAAATAACAGACGATTCTCTTTTAAGTAGAACTGGGGGAATAATTCAAGGTATGAGCGGTAGCCCTATAATACAAGACGGAAAATTAGTAGGAGCCGTTACACATGTATTTGTGAATGATCCTACTAAAGGTTATGCTATATTTGCTGAAAATATGGTCTATAACAGCGAACTTTGTGTGAATAATAACGAAATTAAGAAGGCATCTTAAAATATAAGTCGATTTTATTAAAAGTAACGAAATTTGAAAAGTTAATTGGAAAGTATTGCCGTTTATACCAAAATATGGTAATTTTGGATCGTAAAGTTTTATGCAAAACGGAGGAATAACATGGAAAACAACATCAAACTACTAATCGCAGAAAGAGAAGACAGAATAAGTAAAGATGGAATAACTGATCTTAGATCATACGGATTTAGAATAAGGTTTTCCGGAAAAGATGGAGAAGAAGTCATTAAAACAATAGAAGAATTTTCCCCCGATGCTGTGCTCATGGATCTTTTCATGCCTCATATTGATGCTTTAGGAGTTATGAATCTAATAAAAAATAAAAATAAGATGCTATCGCCCATTTTTGTTATATTATCTAATTATGATGACCCTGTTTTAGAAAGAGAATCTATGCTTGCTGGTGCTTCTTATTTTGTTTTAAAACCTTTTAATTACAAACATCTTGCAGAGAGAATCTTTAGTATTACGTCTAGTAACAAACTTATTTACGGTAAGAAAAATAATATTAGCCAATCTAGACTGTACGGTGCAGAAAAAAGTATGGAGTCAAAGGTTACGGATATTTTACTCAAATTAGGAGTACCTGCTCATATTAAAGGGTATCAGTATTTAAGAGAAGCAATACTTCTTGCTTCGGAAGAACCAGACATTATTAATGCTGTAACAAAAGAACTTTATCCAGCAGTAGCAAGAAAATTTGCAACGATGTCGTCACGAGTCGAGAGAGCTATTAGACATGCGATTGAAGTTGCCTGGGATAGAGGTGACGTTGATGTTTTGCATTCATTTTTCGGATACACAGTACAAACAAGTAGAGGCAAACCTACAAACAGTGAATTTATCGCAATGATATCAGATAAACTCAGGATGGAAATTAGGCATGCGAGTTAATTTTAATTTATTTACAATATTTTATTTTAACTAAGTTTTATTAAGATAAAAAATTAAGTTAATAATATATCCCAACAAGATTTAATATTTACGATAAATATTAAATCTTGTTTTTGGACTAGCAGTGCTAAAAATTTATATATAATAAAAAGCTAAGTTTCATACAAATAAGAACGGTAATGCTAAATCCTAATAGATAAATTGATATTTTTGTTTCTTAAGAAATGGTCAAAACAAAATATTAAGTTAAGACTTTTACAAAAATTGGTTTTTGGGGTCTGTTTTAATTTGATATTCACAAGCTGTCTATTAAATTTTAGTCCTGCCATAAAAACTGGAGTTGTTGAGCATTTCAGGATTCTTTTGGCTAATAGTAAGTATTTCATTCCAAATCGTCTAAGTGTTGTCTTAATAATCGATTCATATATTCCGATTAACCCGTATTTTTAAACACTTTTTTGCTTCTTCCACACTTTACGATTTAACATATCTACCTACTTTTTGCATTGTCCTAGGATTAACTATATTTGAAATGGTCAACTTCTAGTTCATATATCTACATATGATGTTTAGTACTAACTAAAATTTAACTGTTTTTATTTTTTATTTTTAAAACAGCAGGTTTTGTTTTTGCATTCGTTTTATTTACAGATGTATTCGTAACATTATACGATTCAGTTTTATGCACATTTTGAGCATCAAAATCTATTTCATATCTTCTGTATATTTTATTATCTAGGTTAACAACTACAGATTTCTTACCACTAGTGCCACTTACTGTTACTGTATAAGTTCCAATTAAAGAAGGTCTTATAGTTTTAGATAAATAAAGTTCTCCGCTAACATAAACACTCAAAGACACATCGCGATCCATATCAGTTGGTAGATCAACACTTATAGAGACATTTTTTTGTACAGCTTCGCCTGAACTAACTGTTAAACTTACGCTGCTGCCTTCTTTAACCTCTGTACCTGGTAAAGGATTTATTGTAATAACACTATCTTTAGGTTTTTCGCTTTTTTCTCTGTTAATATTACTAGAAACTTTAAGTCCTTTTTCTGAAAGCTCAGATGTAGCATCATTTATGGACTTTCCAACAACGTTTGGCACAATAACATTCTTACTTGCAGGACCTTTGCTTACAAATAATTTTATATTGCTGCTTACTGCAACTTCTTTACCAGGGTCTGGGTCTGTACCAATAACTACACCTTTAGCAGTTTCTGCATCTTCAACATAGAGAATTTCGTATATAAAACCTGCATCTTTTAAAATTGATTTTGCTGCGTCCTCTGTTTTGCCCTTTAAATTAGGAACTTTTATCATTGCACCAGAACTATTAACAACTAATTTTACTTCAGCATTTTCCTTTATTTTTTTACTACCTGCCTTTGGGTCTTGATCTATAACTATACCTTCAGGTTTTAATGAATCATATGCATATTCTATGTTCCATTTAAATTTATAATTATTTCCATCAATAATATCACTTGCTCTAAGACCAATAAAATTAGGAACATCCACGTCTTTTCCAGAAAGTCCAAACCAACCTGTAAGCAAACCTATTACTAAAATTGCAGCAAACACTAATACAGAAATCCCTATACCAATTGCTACACTTAAAGGTTTAGAAACTTTTTTTTTCTTTTTTAGATTATCAACTCTTTCAATGTTTCTGGAATTTTCCATTCTTTTTGAGGCTTTAATACTATCGACTACCTTTAGGTATCTTGTAGGTTCGTCTGAGGTACTAAAATATTTATATTCAAATTTTATACTTGGATTTTTCTTAAATTCACTTAATGCCTCTAACATGTCATTTGTATTTTTGAATCTGAACTCTGAATCTTTTTGCATGGCCTTAAGTGTAATTTGTTCAAGACCTTCCGGAATCTCGCTATTTATTTCTCTTAACGGTCTTGGCCTGCTTTGAAGTTGCATTATAGCAACAGAGACGGCGTTATCTGCTTTAAATGGCAAAGTCCCTGTAAGCATCTCGTATAAAAGTACACCAATTGAATATATATCTGTTCTCTCATCTGTTATATCGCCCCTTGCCTGCTCTGGTGATATATAATGAACAGAACCTATTGTTTTATCTGTTAATGTTCTAGTTTCATAACTTAAAAATTTAGCTATACCAAAATCGGTTACTTTTATGGTCCCGTTTCTTAAAAGCATGATGTTTTGCGGTTTTATATCTCTGTGAATTATCCCTTTGCTATGTGCGTGCGAAAGTGCACTTAAAATTTGCCCTGTAAAAAAAATTGCATCTTTCCATTTAACTCTTTTTTGCTTTTCTATAAAATCTTTTAGAGTTATGCCATCCACATACTCCATTACAATATATTGGATTTTATCCCCTAAGCTAACGTCAAAAATCTTTACAATATTCGGATGGGATAGCATTGCTATGGTCTTAGATTCATTTTTAAATCTTCTTATGAAATCTTTATTTTCTAAAAATTCATCTTTTAAAATCTTAATAGCTACTGTTCTTTCTTCTAAAATATCAAATGCGCTATAAACAACAGCCATCCCACCAACGCCTATAAGCTCTTTTATCTCGTAGCGTTTATCTAATCTTTTACCTATGTATTTATCTAACAAACCTCGAAACTTCCTCCCTAGAGACTAAGGTCAAACTTTTCACCTTCTAAACTTAAAATACTACAGCATAAAGCTCTTTAACTATATTAAAATTATGATATTCTAAATATATATTATCTACAAATCTTTTTATATCATAGTGTCTATTTAGTATTTTAATTATGTGTTTATATAACAAAATATTTGTCCTCCTTAGGATCTTCAACTCCTACTGATATACAGTGCCGTAATGTTGTCTTTACCACCTAGGTTATTAGCATAATTTACTAACTCATTAATAAAATCACTTTCTTTGTATTTTAGAAAATAAGAAGCTAAACCTTTGGAATTTACGTAGTTGCTAAGACCATCTGTACATAAAAATATGTTATCTTCTTTTTCTAAAGTTAACAAATCATAATCTATTTCGATATTTTCACTTACACCTAAAGCTCTAGTAATAACATTTTTCTGCGGATAAATCTTAGCCTCTTCATTTGTTATTTTACCACTTTTTACCAATTCTTCCACTAAAGAATGATCAAGAGTTAACCTCTTTACATTTTCTTTATTTAATAAATAAGCTCTGCTATCTCCAACGTGGGCAATATGTAAAACATCACAACAAATTATTGCTAACACTAAAGTTGTACCCATGCCATTAAATTTTTTATCTGATGAAGACTTATTAAAAATTTCTTCGTTAGCTAATTTTATACATTTGATTATTTCATTTTTTATACTCTCGTCGGTAATTTTCTTTGATTCGTAGTTACAAAAGTACTGGTTTAATTCTTTCCTTACTATTTCTTTTGCCATATTACTAGCAATTTCACCAAATACTGCTGCTCCCATACCGTCACACACTAAAGCCCATGCAACGTCAGTGTTTATTATTTCAAAGTCATAACAATCTTCATTAGTTGTTCTAACTTTACCAATATCTGTTTTGGCGTATATCTTCATATTTTCTTGATTCCTCCTTTCGATATTTTTAAACTTTTTCTAAACAAATCTTTCTATTTCTTAACTGGCCACACGCTGCATTTATACTTTTACCTAAACTCCTTCTAATTGTAGCTGGAATACCCATTTTTATCAAAGTGTCTCTAAATCTATATATGGAACTATCAACAGAGGACTTAAACTTTGAAGTTTTATTAACTTCATTGAGCTTAATTAAATTTACATGACAAAGCATACCTTTAAGTTTATGCGAAAGTTCTATAGCACATTCTGGAGAGTCGTTAAGTCCGTTAACTAAGGTATACTGGAAAGAGATCCTTCTTTTAGTTTTAGAAATGTAATATCTACACGATTTAAGCAAACTTTCTATGTTAAATCGTCTATTAATCGGCATAATTTTATCTCTAATTTTATTATTACTTGCATGTAAAGATACAGACAAAGTAACACCAAAATTTTCTGTAGCTAATAAAGATATTTTATCTGCTATTCCACATGTAGAAAGCGAGATATTTCGAGCTGATATATTTAAAGAATACTTACTAGATGCAATTCTTAAAAACTTTATAACATTATCGTAATTTTCTAAAGGTTCACCCATTCCCATTAACACAACATGAGATATTCTAATTTTACTTTCTTTATTTATTTTTTGTATCTGAGATAATATCTCACCAGCAGAAAGATTCCTTACAAATCCACCTAACCCGGTTGCACAAAATTTGCAACCCATTTTACATCCAACCTGAGTAGATACACATACGGAATACCCATATTTATATTTCATTAAAACAGATTCAACAAATTCTCCATCTGAAAGTTTAAATAAATATTTTTTAGTCTCATCGTTAGCATCCTTGCTATTTAGGACGTTTTCTGTTTTCAAATTATTAATACAAAAATTTTGAGATAATATAGATCTTTCTTTTTTAGGAATATTAGTCATATCATCAAAACTAGATGCGTCTTTTTGCATAACCCATTCATATATTTGGTCAGCTCTATATTTTAAAAAACCCAATTTTTGTATTTTTTCTTCAAGTTCATCTTTTAACATAGATTTAATATCTAATAAATTTTGGTTACTCAATCTTTAAGTTGCTCCGTAATAAAACAAGTTAACAATTTTTTATTTTTTATAGACAGTGCTAAAAATGCATAGATAACACAAAATTATTACTCATAAACAGGGAAATTTAATCTTCGACTGACACTAAATTTTCTGTACAAACCGGACTAAGTAGTAGTTAAGAAATAGGTTTGTCTGCTTATCGATAGTCAAGCACGCGATTTTTATAAAACCATACCTTGAATTTCATATTATATAATTTAATAACATCTATCTGCTTTTAGCACTGACTTTTTATATTTTGATTTTAAGAAAAATATAAAACAGTATTATAACGTAAGGTTTAAACGTCTGTACTAAGAAATTAATTTTTAAATCTTTTTTTAAACACAAACATAATAATTGCTAGCTTTGAATATTACAATTTTTAATGTACTAAAAAATAAAATAAATTTACACTTTCTATATATAGAAATTTTATCTTATTTTAAGTATAATATTGATTATAAAATTGGATCAGTTATTGTGCACCTTATTTTTTTATTTTATGATACATTTCTTAACATAAAATTATGAAATAAATGTATGTTTAATTTGCCTTTGTTCCAATGATATTAAAGAATGAAATAAGTTAGTATTTTTATATAACATATTAATCTTATTTTACAGGTAGCACCAAAAGCAGATAGATATATTAAGGTATCAAGAATGAACTGGATTAAAAACATAAAAAAACAATCTTAAGCTTAAAAAAAGAAAAAAAAGATAGATGTTAAACATTCTAAAACATAGAAAACTAAACATAAATTAATAAAAAATTTGCATGCTAAAAGACAATAAAAAAAGTAAAAATATTAACTTATACGCCAACCTACTATTCATCACAAAAACAAGTAGACACACATTTTAAGCGTGCTTATTTATATACAACATCAAATCAAAAAAAATATAAAATCAAGTAACAAAAAACTACTGCATAAGACTCTTCTGGTCCTGCATTTTTTTCTCGTTGTTAAAATAATTACTAAGGGCACCTAGGACTGTGCACGCTATCCCAACAATCTTCAATGGGCCAGGTAATGCTATTGTTAAAGAATTGCCAAGCGCCGTTAAAGCCTGTCCCCCAACTTCCAGTCCTGCCTTTTTTGCACCTTGCCACATGTTCTCAACATCTCTCCAAAAATCTTGACTACCCTTTTCATTATTAAACCCACGGTATTCGTGTTTTTGAGACTCAAGAACTGCTTCATTAATTCTATTGTGCTCAAAATTGATGACACGTTCCAACTGTCCTTTAACGTCTTCTTCAACACCTAAATCCGAATATTTAGCTATACTATTAACTGGCAAACGTATTAAATTGGCACAATACCTCACCATTCGTTCTCTGTCGCTATCATTTTCAAAATTTGCAATTATACCACTTTCAAATTTACCAACATCTATGTTGCCGCCTGATTCCTTGTACATTCTCTCAAAATTCGTAAGGAACTTAACTACATCCCCAACAGACTCTTTCTTTGTAACTTCATTAAGTTCTTTGCCACCAGTGTCACTAACAATAATGGCAAACTCAACCTTTGGGTTTTGCATGAGCTTTAATATACTCTGGCTTACATCATCAGTCAATAATTTCGAATCGACTTTAGGTTTTTCTCCAATTTTATCTATAATAATTGGTGCAAAATTGACTAAACTATAACCTAAAGTACCGTACACAGCTACTTTTTTTACAAGATCTACCAATTTTCTATAACGTCTTTTGTACGAAGAAATCTTACTAGAAATTTTATGAAATAGTCCCTTACCTCTTACTTTATTTTGAACACCAAAATCAAAATCTTCGCTTTCAAAGTCATCGTCTAGCTGATCTTTTTCCGAACCTTTGCTGAGAACGATGGGCACAACGCTATTGTCCAGATATTTTTTATATTTTTCCGCATTTTTCTCTGCCGTACTCTTCTCTATACCTGGAGCACAAAATCCTATTGTCTGAGGTGCGAATGCTGCACACACCAAAGCTGATGCAAATTTAAATTTCTTATAAGCCATTATTTATACAAAAACTCCCAAACGCTATCATAACCTTAAAGGTTACATTTTCCGAAATTTTATCACAAATATAGTACAAAGTCAATTGTTAATTAAGATAAAAATTAGTAATATTTTTAACACATTAAACAAGATTAACATACTGCAATTAATTATAAAAGTTATTACAAAAATAATATTGCAACTGCTTTTTAAAATTTTATTTTTTGTGTTTTACTGCTATTTAACAGGAATTCTTAAAATTTAATAAAAGACACAAAAATACAGTTAATTAACAAAATATTTGATTTTTTAGTAGTTCCGTTTTGACTAATTTTCGCATAATTCAGATTTAAAATGTCTATTTGATTTTAGCACTGCCATTTAATAACTGTTGCTTTATTAATAGAATGTTTATTAGATAATTAATCTAATTTATTACTTTCCATATGGCTTTGCCCAACATGTCTTAATGTTTATAAAAGTCTGACATAAATCAGTATAAAAAACACGATTAAACAACAGGCAGTACTAAAAATGGTTAGATTAAAAAATAATATTTTTGAGCTTAACAGCAAAAAGAATTTTAAAAACCAGTTTTGGTGTAAAATCTTACCTTGATTTTTTAAAATTAACTCTAACTCTTAAAAAACAAAGTCTAAAAGTCTAAGTATATTTATTAAGATTTAGCACTGATACTATAAAAATAGCTAGTTAAAAACTTTAAAAAGCTATTATTTATAGTAAGTTTCACATTAAACCCTCTCCAGCTCAGCAAAATTTGCCATGAGCTTTTTACTACCGATATTTTTAAAATTAATTTCTATTAAAGTGTCAGACCCCATCGCTGTACAAGAAACTATAACACCTTCGCCAAAAAATTTATGTTTTACTTTTTCGCCCCCAAAAAACACATTACTACCTTTGTTACTGTTTGAAGAAACTGTTGCTTCAATATGCTTTTTGTATTGAAAATTTCTTATTACAACTGCCTTTTTTTCCCTTTGAGTAAACTTAATATCAGATGGATCTTCCTCTTTACTTTCTATTTCAATATATATATCTTTTGGCATTTCAGAAATAAACCTAGACTCTTTTCTCCTAGAAAGACTAGCATAAAGCATTCGACTTTTTGCTCTTGTAACATATAAAACTTCCTTAGCCCTAGTTAATCCCACATATGCAAGTCTTCGTTCCTCTTCTATTTCTTCATCACTTTCAAAGGATTTAACACTTGGAAATAAACCATCTTCAAGACCAGTTAAAAATACGACCGGAAATTCAAGTCCTTTTGCTGAATGTACCGTCATTAAAGAAACAGCATCTGCCGTTTCATCTTTGTTAGATACACCCGTTAATAAAGCAACCTCCTCCAAAAAACCTTCTAATGTAGCATCTTCACCTGCAGATAAAGAATAAAGTAGAATATTAGACTCAAGTTCTTTAATATTTTGTAAACGTGTTTCTACCATATCCTTTTCTAATTTTATAAATTCTATATATTTTATTTTCTCTAACAAAGCTTTGTACAAATCTACCAAAGATACCTCAGGATTGTTCTTTATATCAATTAAAGAATCAATTAAATCAGCGAAATCTTTTAATCTATAAGAAGATCTAAAAACATCCTGGTGATCATTAGCTTTACGCATAACGTCTATTAACGGTTCATTTACTTTTTCAGCGTATTCCCTTAAAACATCAATACTAACCTGGCCGATTGATCTTTTTGGCTGGTTTATTATCCTTAAAAGACGTACAGAATCATATGGATTATTAATAACACTAAGATAAGCAATTAAATCCTTGACTTCTTTTCTGTCAAAAAATCTATGCTCACCAATAATTCTGTGCGGTATGTTTTCCTTTACTAACACTTTTTCAAGAGCATTTGATTGTGCCGAAACTCTATATAAAATAGCAAAATCTTTGTATTTTCTATTTTTATCTTTAACTAAATCTTTAATATTTTTCGCAATAAACCTAGCCTCATCATCTTCAGTACTAGCTATATAAAGATGTAACTTTTCACCTAAGTTTTTATCCGTCCAAAGAGATTTATTCTTTCGTTTTTTATTATTACATATCACACTATTTGCTGCCGAAAGAATGTTCCCGGTAGATCTATAATTTTGCTCTAGCTTTATAACTTTAGTATTTTTAAAATTTTTTTCAAAATTTAAAATATTTTCAATATTAGCGCCTCGAAACTTATATATACTCTGGTCATCATCGCCAACTACACAAATATTGTTATTCCCAGATGCTAACAATTTAATTAGCTCATACTGGCAAGCATTGGTATCTTGGTACTCGTCCACCATTATATATTTAAATTTTTCTAAATAGTAATTCAAAATATCTTTATTACTTCTTAAAAGTCTAATAGTATTTGGAATAAGATCATCAAAATCCATTGCGTTAGATTCAACTAATCTCTTTTGATACATCGTGTATATGTCAGAAACCACTTTATCTAAATAATTTTTACAATTTTTAGAATACTCCTGTGGAGAAATCATTGCATCTTTAGCACGGGAGATCTTTCTTTTTACTTTGTTGATATCTGCCTCTTTTTCATCAACACCTAACCTAGATTCACACTCTTTTATAATTTTTTTAGAATCGTCGTCGTCGTATATTGTAAATTCTCTGGTGAAATTTATATAAGAGGCGTGCTTTCTTAAAATTGAATTGCACATAGAATGAAAAGTGGAAACCCATACGCCTGATTTCTCACTACCTAGTGCTGCAGATACTCTCTCTTTTAATTCATTAGCAGCTTTATTTGTAAAAGTTATAGCTAAAATATTTTCTGGCGCAACTCTACTTAAACCTAGCTTCAAAGCATCATTGGTTTCTTTATTTAAAGGTTCTTTACCGCTTATATAATTTTTTACATTTCTTATAATTTCTGGTGTAATTTTATCAATGTTTTCGATTGGTTCATTATATGCATTGCCGTATTTAATTAAATTTACTATCCTATTTACAATTACCGTAGTTTTGCCACTTCCAGCACCAGCTAATATCAAAAGTGGACCATTTACTCTAAATATTGCCTCTTTCTGCATATCATTCATGCTGGAAAAATCTTTTCTAATAAGATCTCTTTTTAGTGATGTAACTTCGTCTACCATAGCTAAAAACTTGCCTCCGTCTTTTTAGTAACACCTTATTTTTAAAAGAAAAGGCCTCTTAGATTATATTTTACCTCATTTTTATATAATTTAAAACTAATGTAAGGTATCTACACGTGTTTAATTGCTTTAGCATATTGATCTAGGTAGTCAATAAGTATAAATAAAAAATAATATTTTAAACTGGTGATGCTAAAAAGGCAGTGCTAAATCTTGATAGATAGTTTGATATTTCTTCTCTTAAGAGGTGGCCGACCCAAAAAAATCAGGTGGGGATTGTTATTAAAAATTGATCTTTGGAATCTTTTTACTTTGGTGGGCATAAGGTGTTATTTATTAGTCTACCTACTCTTAGCATTGCCGCTAAATACAGATTAATTAGCAAATAACATTTTTTGAACTTAAAACAAAAAATATTTCGAAAACTTATTCTTGAGTAACAAGCCTACACTTAACTTTTGGAATCAAAAATAACTCTAATAAGGCAAATCCCCGGTATGTTTTTTAAAGTTTAGCACTGTTATTAAACTTTGGGATAATTATTTTTTATATGTCTATACATGTCTTAAAACTAGGATACGTATATTTTTTCTTTTTAAATTTGTTTTGATATAAATAAATATTCTAATTTTTTTACTTTTATAATAGTTATTTCACATTTATATTTATTAGATTTAGCAAAATAAATTTAAATAAAATTAAATTATCTTCAATTTTTGTATTTTTTAATTTTTATTAAACTTCATAGTATTTACTTATAATATTTAGAAATATCAAGGTGCAACAATATGTTATTAGCTATAGATTTAGGCAATACAAGTATGAAGTTTGCACTATATAAAAAAAATGTTATTTCAAGTGATTTCGATTATATTCCTTTACATAATTTTAATTTACTAACTAAAGCTCTAATAAATGAAATAATTTTATTGGAAAGTACAAAAAAAGAGTTTTCAAAAATAAAAGTAGATATTTGTTCAGTTAAGGAAATAGTTATATGCTCAGTCGTTCCAAGTGTACTTAATATACTAGAAAATGTACTCAATATAATGTTCCCACACATAAAGGTATTTTTTATATCTGGAAAATGCAATACAAGTATCAATTTTAAAAATATAAACTTAAGCGAGATAGGCGCAGACTTAATTTCACTTGCCCAAGGAGCTACCAAGTTAATACATTCTTTTAAAAAGCCATGTATAGTGGCATCGCTTGGTACGGCTAGTACTTTTTCTTTAATAGACGAAAAAAATACGTTTTTAGGTGCAAGTATAGCGCCGGGATTTAAAACTTCTTTAGACTCCTTAATTAATAACGCGGAACTTTTGGATGAATTTTCTGACTTTAAACCACCAGTAAAAATTATAAATACTTCAACAAAAGAATGTATTTTGTCTGGAAGTATCTATGGTTATGCCTATTTAGTACAGGGCATAATTAATAAAATAAAAAAAGAAATAAACAAAGATTGCAACGTAATCCTAACCGGTGGATACGCAGATATTGTTAGAGAAAGTCTAAGCATTAAATACGTATATAAACCGGACCTTTTACTAAATGGGATGTTAGCCGTATATTTTCTTAGTAAACAAAATTAAAACAAGAATTATGTCTAATTACTGATTCAATTTTTCAACTTACAAAAGACGTTCTAATTTAATATTATTTGACATTATTATTAAAAAATACAAAAAGAGAACCGATTTTTAAAACTACTCCAAATTTTTATATTTGTTTTTGATAATATTACCTAAACTATTCGGATTAACATACTTTTTATAATATCATCTAAACAAAATTAAAAAAACTACCAGATGTTTTCTATTATTCTTTGTTTGCTATTTTCTCATTTACTTAGTTAAAATTAAATCTCAGTTTATAAAAATATTAAAACTAATAAATATTTGTTTGACAAATTTTATTTAACCTAATACTCTCCAATCGTATGTATTATTTAATTTAAGAGGATTTTTAATTTCATGAACCAGGAAGAGATATTTAAAAAAATACAAAAATTATTAAGTGCACAGTTCGATGTCAGCGAAGATAAGATTACTATGCAAACGGATATAGCCAAAGATCTTGGTGCGGATTCTTTGGATGTTATTGATATTTTGATGTCTGTAGAAGATGAATTTAAGATAGAGGTACCGGACGAAGATGCCGAAAATGTTAAAACTGTAGAGCAAATGGTAGAGTATGTTAAGAATAAATTAAAGTAGGTGGTGCAGAAAACATATAGATAGCACAAGATTAAGATTTATTAATATAAAAAATAAATTAATGATTAACTAGGTACTGTCTATTTTTAGTTACTGTAATTGTATTTTTGCGTAGATTTTTTTCTGTACTTAATACTTTCAACAAATCTGTTTACTTTTAGCATTTCCTTAAAGTACCGAATATATTTGGGCAGTACTAAAAAATAGGTAAGTCAAGAAGTAATATTTTCTGAATATCATATCAAAATTGGATCTGAGAACTATTTTTAGTGATAACGTTGCTTTACTAGTTGAGTTTACTACTTTGTTAGGAGAAATAGTTTCGACTAAATTATATTAAAGTTTGGCACTAACATGTATTCGTTTTTACTTTTTTAGTTGTTCTTTTCGCTATGGTACAAATAAATCTTTAGCAGTGTAGACTTTTGGTCCAGTATTATCTTATTTGACTTTTAGAATTTTTTTGCAGCGCAGCTAGTTTTTAGTCGGTAAAGTAAACCTTTTTAGTGGCAGTAATAAAACTTAATATATGAAGCTAGATTTTGTCACTTAAGAGTTAGTCAACTCAGAAATTTAATTTAAGATTTGTTACCTAAAAATTTGTTTTCGGATTCTATTTTATCGTTAAATTCAGAAAAAAGTTACTTGTTAGTCTACCTACTTTTTGCGGTAGTGCTAAAAATGCATAGATAACACAAAATTATGCTTCCTAACATAAAATTGAAGACTTATTAATTTTGGGATCTTTACGCCTGCTTAACATTATTAAATCCATTTTGAACTTTTTTATTAACCCATATTTTGGACATCCTTTTACTTTTACCATACTATAATATCTATCTGCTTTTAGCACTGCCTTTTTAATACTGGTTATTTTGTTTTTTCTGCTTTGGAAAAATTGATAGTCCCGTTTTCTTTAATAAACTCTATATTATTTAAACTTTTAGAATACAGAAAGTATGAAGATTCAGCGTAAAGAGGATAGAACACTATATTGTTAATTATATAGTCTCTTGCCTTAAGTACATTTTCTTGTGTGTTTTTTAAATGGCTATTAAGGCTTTCTTTTAGATAACTTTCATACTTAGGATCATTAATCTTTACTAAGCTAGATTGCTCACCTTGTTTAAATAGATTCAGAAAATCGTATAAGTAGTTGCTGTCACATTTAATTGGTATTATGGCGCTCTGGTAGTCTTTACTATTAACTCTAGATATTAATTCATCTTTAGAAACTGGCAACATGTTAAAGTGACGATTTAACTTATTATTTAATTCCTGTATCATGTTGCTTACCAGTTTTTTTGTAACATCGTTGTTTATACAGGTTATAGTTAACCCACTAATATTTTTTATTTTAGATTCTTTAATGGCATTATCTAAATATTCTATTGGATTGCCAGAATATAAAGAACTAAAATCTATATTTGGAATGTCTTTATTATTTTCTGTGTTAATAAAAAAAAGTTTCTTACAATTAGTTAGGTCTTTTAGTGGTGTTAAATTTTTATCTTCTTTTAAGGCAGAAAAAATATATTCTCTATTAAATGATGTTACTATGCTTTTTCTAAAATTTAAATTAGCAGTTAACAAATTTTCTGGATTAAATACTAAACCCCAGAATATGTTTTCTTTTGTTTTTAAAATTTTTAAATTTTCTTTTTCAGCTTCTTTAATTTTTTCGCTCGGTATAAAACTAATATCAAAAACTTTGTCTTTTATAGATTTTATAATATTATCTGAGTTTTTATTAATAAAAAATGTAACTCCTCTTGGAATAACATTTTTTACGTCCCTGTAATTTTCATTTCTTACTAAATTTATTGTTTTGAAGTGTTCCCAACCATGCTTGCTTAATCTAAAAGCACCGTTACCTAAAATTTTATCCGCTTCTACTCCGTATTGACCAGAACTATTTTTAAAAAAATCTTCATTGCAAGGCATAGCAACAGGTTCAGACATTAATTTCAAAAATTCTTTATTCGAATATTCTAAAGTAAATTTTATAGTATAATCATCTATTACTTTTAAACCTAGACCATCATCTTTTAAGTTTCCTTCATTAAATTTTTTGGCATTCTTTATGCAATATAGTAAATGCGCATTTGGAGAATTAGTACCCTTACTTAATGCTCTTTTAATTGCAAACTCGAAATCCTTTGCCAATAATTGCTTTTTATCTTTACAAGACCAGTAAATATTCTTTTTTAAACAAAAAGTGAACTCAGTAAAGTTATCGTTGTTTTTAAAAGAATCTGCTACACCTAACTCAACATTTCCAGATTCATCTAGTTTAGTAAGTCCTTCAAAGATGTTAGAAATTATTATTTTTCCTGAAGTATCGTTACAAACCTGTGGGTCTAGAGTTATTGGCTCAGATTCTAAATTACAATTTACAATTTGATTTTTTATAGAATTTTTGCCACTACAGCTAACTAACAAAAATAAAGGTAAAATAAAAACAAGTATTTTACAAAAAAAACTTTTTGATATCACAGATATTACTCCAAAAAAACTTAAAACATGTTTACATTTTACAAAAACATGTGATTAAAGACAATTTTACCCATAAACATACGAAATATAACATAACACAAAGTACGTTGTTTGGTGCAGAGCAAAAAACTTAATATATATTATTTTCAAAATTTTTAAGATGTTAAATTTATGTGCAGTGCTAAAAGTACACAGATAACAAAATTTAGATTCTTAAGAATCTAAATTGAATATTTAATTATTTTAGGACTTTTACACTTGTTTTTCTATATTAAATCCATATAATTTTTTGTACAAATATACTTGCTTTATTATAACAAATCAATTTTTAACTTTTTTTATTAACATGAGTTTTATAAACACTTTTCTTTGTATATCTTCTAAATTTAATAAATATATTTACTTTTATGGCAGTGCTAAAATTAGATAGATTGACAGACAATATCTTACGAACATCACGTTAAAAAACTTCTAAAAACCAATTTTTAACAAAAATTTTCACTTGATTTTTTAGTTTAATTATCTCTAAAGTGGCAGAGTAATTAAGATTTAGCACTGCCACTTTTAGCACTGTATATAAAGATTTTTCATTGATACTCCTATTGTAATTATTTGTTTTTGCAAATATTAACCTTTGAGCTTTAAAAACAAAATTTTTTCTATTTTCCCACACAAAATTTAGAAAAAACTTCACCTAAAATAGTATCAGATATTTTTTCTCCTGTAAGATACAAAAGCTCTTTGAGCGAAAGGTCTAAAAGATGCATTATTAAGTCTAGTGGAGACTCTAAATTTATTTTATTTTCAGCTTCTTTTAAAAAATCTAAACTTCTACTTGCTGAATTTTTTTGTCTTAGAGTACTTAGTAGTCCTACTTCTGGTTCAGATATTTCTTTGTATACAGTATTTTTTATTAATTTTTTTAATATATCAAATCCTATATTTTTTTTAGCAGAAACTTTAACTATATTTTTTATCTTTTGACTTAAAAAATTAAAGTCTAACTTATCTTTAAGATCTATTTTATTTATTACCCCAATAACATTAGGTACATCTTTTATTAAATTTAGTAGATTAATGTCTTCTTTTGATATTTCTCTAGAAAAGTCAAAAATAGCTAAAACTAGTCCTGCTTTTTTTATAGTATTCAATGTTTTTTCTATTCCTATTTTTTCAACTAGATCTTCACTCTCTCTAATGCCGGCTGTATCTTTTAAATTTAAAATTACATCATCAAAGCATACGGTTTCTTCTACAATATCTCTGGTGGTTCCTGGAATATCTGTAATTATACTTTTTTCAGCATCGGAAAGCAGATTCATAATACTAGATTTCCCAACATTTGGTTTGCCAACTATTACAGTATCTACCCCATTTGAAAGTATTTGACTGGATTTATAAGTTTTTATAAGTTTTTCTAAGTCTTCAATAACATCGCTCACTTTGGCTCTTAAACTAGAAAAATTCATATTACTAAAGTCATAATCTTCTGGGTAATCTATGCTAACAGAAATCTCAGCTAATATGTTTACTAATTTATTTTTTATTTTTAAAACTTTTTCATTAAGTATTCCTTCTTTACTTAAAATAGCAATCCTTGCTGCATTTTTACTTTTGGCATTAATTATATTAATTACTGATTCTGCCTGAATTACATTCATCTTCCCATTTAAGACTGCTCTTTTTGTGAATTCTCCGGGTTCAGCCAAGCGAGCACCAAAGCTAATTACTGCATCTAAGACTCTATTTAAAACGAGTAATCCTCCATGGCAGCTGATCTCTACTGTATTTTCACCAGTGTAACTGTAAGGTTCCCTAAATACTAAAAATATAGCTTCATCTAAAATTTCTTTATTAAAGACTATTTTACCGAGTTTTGCAGTGTATCCTCTCATGTTTAATATATTATCTTCATTTCTACCACTTTTGTATGGAGCAAATATTTTATTTACAATTACTATTGCGTCATCTCCAGATACCCTGATTATTCCTATGCCACCGGTGCCTTTTGGTGTAGAAATAGCAGCAATTGTATCCATTTTTAAAATATCCTTTATTTGTTTTTTAGAATAAATACATTTAAAAATACACTTTTACAATTTATTTTTATGGAAAAAATTAATTGATGAGCTCTTACTATTTTAACTTAAAAAATAATATATTAATAAGTGGGCAAGACTAAAATGCGTAAATAACATAGATTTATGAAAAGAAAAATTGAATTTTTAATTATTTTTTCTAAACTTTCTGACTAACTGTAGATTTTTTTATATGGAACAGACTAAGTATTGGCTATGTACTAGGTTTATCCATTTAGCAGTATTAAGTTCGCAATGTTATTAGTCCACATTTTTAATTTTTTCCTTTTAATATTTTATACTTTAACGTATCTATTCGCTTTTAGCACTGCTCTTAGCGGGTATTACTAAAAGTTTAATAGATATACTGAAATTTTGTCTCTTCTAGAGATAGTCAATCCAAAATGTTAAGTAAATATTGTTACTAAAAAATTGGTTTTTATATTTTCTTTTGATGTGATTTTCTTAATATATTATTTTTTTATTTTTAATATTTTCCATAGGCGCGCCCTGCGGGCGCATTGTTCGCAGTTTTTTGCCATTTTTTGCAAAAAACAGCTACTTGCGTACCCGCAGGGCGCGCTTTTATAAAAACCAGATTTTTCAGTATAAATTAAACCACAATTTATTTGGTAAAGAATTGTTTTATAAGCTATTATATAACCAAAATATTTATGTTATATGCAGATGTTTTCACAATTATTAAGATGAATAAGATTACTAATCAAAATTTAAAAGATAGATATTTTCCTAATAATTTATTAAACAACAGTGATTATGTTAATACCAATAAAAGTAGCTCAAAATTATGTGAAGTTACGTTCCAGTTGATTTTTAAAGAAATTGCTAAGAATAAATTTTTTGGGAGTAAAAATGTTCCCAGTAAAAATTTAGAAATCCTACTTATGTATAAAGCAGTAGCCTGTGCTAAGAAAAATCTTAGAGTATATAAAAATATAGATGTTTTAACTTTAGTTAATATGTGTATTAAACAGTTTGATTACTTTTATAAGAATAATATAAAAGTAAAAGACATATATGTTTTGAAGTCCAAAGTTGGGTCTAATTTATTAAAAAGTAAGCTTAACGATATTGCTCTTTTGTTTAAATTACATAACTCGATTTTAAATAAGAGTAGGATAAAATCTAAAGATAAATACTTGTTATCGTTAAGATACCTAAAAAGTAACAATATTTTTAAAAATTTCGTTATTGCTTTGGACGATACAGAACATTTTAATAGAAGTGAAATCTCTTTATTTAAAGTAGTACTTAAACAAAGTAGGAATTTGCATGTTATTTTAAATCAAAACGACAGTTTAGAGTTTAAGGCCGACCCAAGTTTTACAGATATTTTAGATTTTGCAGAAAAAGAAAAAATAAAAATAAAATATACAAATAACATAAATAATCTTAGTTCTAAGATGCTTTGTTATAAAATGACGTCTTTACATAATGAACTTGAGTTTATCTGCCAAACTATAAAAAAATACGTTTTAAGAGAAGAATATAAAGAAGACGATATTATAATTTTCATAAAAGACGTAAGTACATACTCTTCTTACCTAAAGTTGTATCTAAAAGATTACGGTATTAATTATTCTTGCTGGACTAAAGAAAAAGTACTTGCGGACTCTCGGCTTATAAAAACTATTTTGTCATTATTTAAAATAATATCTAAAGAAGAAATTATAACTGAATATATCTTAGATTATTTAAAGAATGGTTTAACAAATATTTCTAAGGAAGACATATACGATATAGAGTGTTATGTAAAAAAATATGGAGCATCATCTAAAGAATGGCTAAACGGATTTAAAAGATTAAAAAATACGAATAAAGATAATAATTTCTTAGAAAGGATAAATAAAACTAGAGAAGAAATAATTGCTCCAATTTTAGTTTTTAAAGAAGAAATAAATAAAAGTAGTGATATTAGAGGATATGTTTGTGCAATATATAATTTCGTAGAAATTTCTGGAGTAAGGAAAAATCTTAAAAGTTTAATTTTAAAATTAAAAGACGAAGAATTTAGAGGTCTAGTAAAAAGACGGATAAGCACTTTTTTACAAATCATGGAAGATATGATCATTTCGTTAAATGACACTCATATAACTCAATATGAATTCCTTAGTTTATTTTCTCTACTTGTAAAGTTGGATAATACAGGCGAAAAATATGATGATTTTCTAAATTCAGTAAAAGTTGTTAGTATCGATGATATTAAAAAATTAAAGGATAGTTTTAAAGTGGCTTTTATACTAGGTGCTACTGACGAATTTTTTCCTAAAATTCCAAACAAATTATCTGACTTTTTTAATAATAGTGAAATAACATGTATGAAAAACCTGGGGTATAATCTTAACGAAGATATAGAGACAAAAATTCAAATAGAAAATCTAAAACTAAAAAAAATATTTAATACAGTAAAAGAAAAAATATATATCACTTATCCACAATTTAACTTAAATGGTGAGGTTTTAAGACCGGCTTGGTTCATAAAAGATGCTAAATTTGTAGACGACTTTTATAAAACTGAAGATATTTTAAATGCCAAATCAGTTTATAAATTGTATTTAAGAAATATAAAGGGAGAAATAAAATTAAATGATGCTTTTATTAGAATTTTAAATAATGACTCTGAATATAAAGATACAATAAATGTATTGGAAAATTATAAACCTGTAACTTACTATAGTTTGAAAGAACCTGAAACTGTAGCATGTATACTCTGTAAAGACGACAAAACAAATATTAATACAATCACTCTTTCACCATCACAAATAGAAAGTTACTACAGTTGCGCATTTAAATTTTTGTGTAGATATGTTTTAAATTTAGATTTATTAGATTTAGAAACTTTTGATTCTTTAAAATATGGTAGCTTAATTCATTACGTTCTAGAAAATATATTTAAAAACTATTATTCAGAAGAAATTTTAAATTTTAACGAAGATAAATTAGAAAATATAGTTTTAAAAATAGTTAATGATTATGTATCTAATTCACTAAGTTATTTAAATTTAGGAACTAAAAGATTAGAAAATCTAATTAAAAGAGCCATACGTGTTTTAATTTTTTCAATAAGGCATATAGCAAACGGCCTAATTAATAGCGATTTTGTAGCCAAGTTTTTTGAATTAAAAATAGGTAAAGATATAAACCCCTTAACGGTTAAAATAGATGATTTAAAATCGGTTAATATTATCGGTAAAATAGACAGGCTGGATATTTTTAAAGTACCAAATAAAGAAACAAGCTATTTTAGAATAATAGATTATAAAACTGGTAAAAAAGAATTTAAGTTACTTGATTTACTTTATGGTATTAATATCCAGATGTTAATTTACGCCATTTGCATTTTGAAAAACAAAAATTTTCTAGATATTGAAAACATTAAATTTTCCGGTGCTCTTTATATGCCAGTTAGAGGCAAAGTAGTACTATCAAACAGGAAAAATTCTTATTCTGACGAGTACATATGTTTAGAAAAGCAAAAGAAGCTTAGAATGAACGGTATTATATTAAAAAATTTAACTGTAGCTAAGGCTATGGAAAAAGACATTAATGGAATTTATATTCCTGTAGTTTTAAAAAATGATGAACTTAAAGGTAACGAAAACAATTTGCTTAGCGAAGATCAAGTTAACTTAGTTTTGAAATATGTAGAGTATTTAATTAAGAATGTAGCTAAAAAAATATATGAATCAGATTTTACACCAAATCCGCTAAAAGGTGACATTTATGATTCTTGTGAATATTGTGAGTATCGGTCAATTTGTGGAATCGATTATAAGGAAGAACTAGAAGTTGATATAAAAAATAAAGATATAGATGAAATATATAACGAAATAAGCAATAAGTTATTTTTTAATTAAGGCTAGCTGAATATGAATAATAACAAAAAACAAACTACCTGGACTCCTGAACAAGAAGATGCTATAAAATCTAGGTACGGCAATATTTTAGTTGCCGCGGCAGCTGGCTCTGGTAAGACGGCAGTGCTTACTCAGAGAATAGTTGAAATTTTAACGGACGAAAAAAATCCATGCAATGCCGATGAACTTCTTGTTGTAACTTTTACTAAAGCTGCAGCTGAAGAAATGAAAAAAAGAATAGAAGATAAAATTAATAATCTTATTAAGGAAGATCCACAGAATAAAAGACTGCAAGATCAAAAAATATTACTTAAAATGGCTGATATTAGTACTATTCACAGTTTTTGTAATAAGTTAATAAAAGAAAATTTTTATGTTTTAGGGTTAAATCCAGACTTTAATATTGCACAGGAATTCGAGATAAATTTTTTAAAACAAAAAATAATTGATGAAATTTTAGAAAGGAAATATAAAGAAACAGATAATTTAGATTTTATTGAGCTAGTAAATATTTTTAGCATTAGTAAAGATGATTCAAAATTTATTGAAATTATTAATATCTTGTATAACTATGTAACGTCTCACCCTTTTATGGATAAATGGTTTAAAGAAAAATTAGAACTTTATAATAGCGATTTAAATATTAAAGAAACAGTATTTTACAAGATTATAATAAATTATGTGCATAATGGATTAGAATATTTAGTTATTATTTATGAAGATTTGATTAGTTTATTAAATGAAGATAAGAAGGCCAAGGATTTATTTCATAGTAGTCTTAGTTTAGAACTAGAGTTTTTCAAAGATTTAAAACTTAATTTATATAAAAAATCTACTAGTGAAATTTTTAGAAAATTTGAAGTTTTTAAATTTGCTACTTTAAAAAGATTTCCAAGAAATTACGAAAATGAATACTTAAAATTAAAACTAAAAAACAATAGAGCAAAAGTAAAAAAAATATTTGAAGAGCTTAAATTTTTATTGTGTATAGATGAAAATGAATACAAAGACGACTCTTTAAAAATAAAAAAAATAGTTGCTGGACTTTTTTCTATTTTAAAAGAATACATAGAAAAGTTAGATCTTATAAAAAAAGAAAAAAATATTTTAGATTTTTCAGACCTTGAACATTATGCTCTTAAATTACTAGTTAAGGAAACAAAAACTGGGTATATAAAAACTAAAATAGCAAACGAACTTTCAAAAAAATATAAATACATAATGGTAGATGAATGCCAAGATATAAACGAAACCCAAAATATGATTTTTACTGCTGTTTCTAAAAATTCAAATAATCTTTTTATGGTGGGCGATGTCAAACAAAGCATATATAGTTTTAGACAAGCTATGCCAGAAATATTTTTGAATAAAAAAGAAAATAGCGTACCTTATGTTGAGAATAATAAAGATAAACCATCTAAAATTATATTAGGCAGAAATTTTAGAAGTAAAAAAGGTATATTAGATTTTATTAATTTTGTATTTAAAAATTTAATGAATAAAAATCTAGGTGGAATAGATTATAACGATGAAGAAAAACTTTATTACGGTTCTAACTACGAAGATACAGAAAACATAGATGTAGATTTAAAAGTACTAAATTTAAAAAATGCAGAAAATAAAGACATGGATCTTAACGAAGCTATGTATATCGTTAAACTTATAAAAGATTTAATAGATTCTAAGTGTAAAATTAAAGATAAAAACATCTATAGGGAAATAGAATACAGAGATATTTGTATATTATTAAGAAATGCAAATAAACATATTAAAAATTTTAAAGATATTTTAAGTTTAACATCTATTCCAGTATCTTCAAAGGGCACAGAGAATTTTTTATATACTAAAGAAATAAATACAATCTTAGACCTTTTATTAGTTATATCTAATCCGCTTAGAGACATTAATTTATTTTCTGTTATGCTAAATAATTCCTATTTTAACTTCACATTAGACGATATTATTTCTATTCGTGGAATAAATAAAGATATACCTCTTTACTATTGTGTAAAAAAAAGCGCAAAAGAAGGTGACTCTAAATCTATGAGGTTTATAAAAAAACTAAATGAATACTATGATTTGAGTCTAGCTTTAAGTATTACAGACTTCCTAGATTATTTGTATAAAGATACATCTTACATATATTCTTTAGAATTAGAGCCAGACTCTACTACAAAAATTAATAACTTAAAACTTCTTATTCATTACGCAAATGAGTATGAAAAAAGCCAAAGTGGCGGTATTAACGGATTTTCTGAATATTTAAGTTCTCTAAAAGAGCAAAACATAGAATTAAAGAATTCATCTTTTTTTAATTCTTATGAGGATAACTCAGTTAAAATAATGAGTGTGCATCAGTCTAAGGGGCTCGAGTTTCCGGTATGTATATTAGCTAATTTTAAAAGAAAATTAAATAAAGACCGTGAAGATATTATTTTGCATCCTAAACTTGGAGTAGGAATAAAACTATTAGATAAAAAAAGGGATGTGAAATATAGTAATTTTCAAAGAGAAGCCGTAAAGTTAGCAAGTTTAAATTCTAGCGTGGCAGAGGAAATAAGAGTACTTTACGTTGCTTTAACTAGAGCAAAACAAAGATTAATAATGATATCTAGCTTAAAAGATGCAGATAAAACTTTAGAGAATTTGGCACTAGAAGTTACTGCGTTTAAAGGAGATTTTTTTCCTTCATATTTTATTTTAAAAACTGGTAGTTATTCAGATTTAATTTGTTCTTTGGTATTAAGGAGTACACTAGCAAAAAAACTACTTAACGGTGCTGGTATAATAAATGCCGATAATACAGGAGAAAAAGAACATTTAAATAATTTTAATGCGCAGATAATAAATGTTCCAGAAAAATTAGAATTAGATAGTTTACCAAAACTTAATACTGACGAAACAAGTGGTAAAGTCTCGGAAAAAATTAACGAAAATGAATTATTAGAAAAACTAGAAAAAATAAAGAAAAATGATACTACCAAAGAACCAAAACTACCGTATCAGTTTAGCGTAACAGATATCATAGATCTTAATAAGGGGAAAAAAGTTGGAGAAACTAGCGAGTGGTTAGATAAAAGCTTTTGTAGTTTATCTTTTAATGAAAATTTTGAGCATAAACAAAATTTAATAAATCAAGGCAACATTTTACACGAGTTTATAAAAATTATTAATTTTAAAAAAGCAGCAGATAACTTTGAAACATATTTAGAAGAAATAATAGCTAAAAGAATGATATCAATAACAGAACTAAAAAGTATTGATTTGGATCTAATAAAAAATTTTTTAAATAGCAACTTAGTTAAAAGAATTTTAAAATCAAATAAAGTTTTAAAGGAATATGAGTTTTCTGTTTTAATTGAGCGCTTTAAAATTTTTGATAATTTAGAAGAAAATTTAAAGAAAGAAGTCGAAATCAGTGGAACTATAGACTGTGCTTTTTTAGAAAATAACAATTATGTTGTAGTCGACTACAAACTAGGCTTTTTAAACGAGACAAATAAAAAATTGGAAAATTATAAAAACCAATTAAAATTATACAAATATGCTTTAGAAAAAATAACAAATGTTAAGGTTAAAGAATGTATTCTTTATTCTCTGGTTGACGGAAGAACATTAGATTTTAAATTTTGTAATTAAAATTTTTATAAAGTTATGACTAACTATAACCTATCTGTTTAAAATAATTATATAAGATAAATATATTGTGTAGCTGATATATAAAGCTAATTGTAAATATTGAAAATTTTTTTAATTTTTAATTGTTATGGCAAACTTTGTATTGTTTATTTTTATTAAATAATTTTGGTATTTATATTTTTTTAACTTAGTAAGATCTAATTTGTACATTAAGCTTTTTGCTAATTAAAGGATTAGTGTGCAAACCAAATAAACATGGTAAAAAATGCCAAATAAAAACGTTTAAATATAGTGGTAGCATAATAATAAAAACTTGCCTTTAAATTTTTGCGTTATAGTTTTACTTAAGTTATTCCTTTTTAGCACAAAAATATGTAGATTAACAAATAAAACCGCATGCATACCAAAGCAAAAAATATTCTAAAAACCAATTTTTTATTAAAAATCTCAACGTAATTTTCTATTTTGAATAACTCTAAAGAGATAAAATATCAAACTATCTGTTAGGATTTAGCACTACCAAAAACAGGCACCAGTTTTCTGGTACCCCGTTTGCTGTATAATACTCGCTAAAGTCCTATTGTGGTTAGTAGTCCTCTTTTTTGTCTTCATCATCACTATTTTTTTCATCGTTATTAGTAGACTCAGAACTATCTAAAGTTTCTTCTACTTCTTTTTCTTCGGCATTTTTCGCTTCTAAGTGTTGTTATTCTGTACCTAAATCTTTAGCAGAGTCTTTGTCTTCTACATTATCATTATTATTTACTTCTTCACCTTCCTTTGTTACTTTATTTCCATTAGAGTCTAAATATTATATATTCACCATCCGTTAGTTATTTAGGTTGCTCCACAATTACATTATGGTATACCAATTTAATTTTTATCTGAGTGGAATTTATTTTCGCAATTGTTTATCTAATTCACGTGTTTATTTGACCGACTATGATTTTAAAGTGAAGTAGATAAAGTTATACCGTTCTAAGCGGGGCAGTACTAAAAAAGGGTAGAACGACAGATAATATTTTTTTAACGTTACAACACAACGAATAAAAATCCAAAAATTAGTTTTTTAGTAAAAATCTCCGATTGATTTTTTGATTTAATCAACTATTTAGAGATAAAATCTGAAACTATCTATCAAATTTTAGCGCTGCCTTAAAAAAATACACTATTATGATGTCACAAAAATCAATGAAAAAACCTTAAATAAAGCAAAAAAACTAAAAAGCATGTCAGTTATTAAAAAAAATAAACTGGGTGGGCACTGTTTTTTAAGTTTTCTTTTTTTCTGTTATTACTTCTTTCACTCTTTGTTCTAACTCATCTGATAGCTCTTTATTATTTTTTAGCAAGTTTTTAACGTTATCTCGACCATTACCCAACTTTTCATCTTTATAGGAATACCATCCACCGCTTTTTTTTAATAAATCTAACTTTGTTGCAATATCTAAAAGTTCACCTTCTCTGGAAATACCAGTACCGTACATAACATCAAATTCTGCTTCCTTAAAAGGTGGAGCCATTTTATTTTTTACCACTTTTGCTCTCGTCCTGGCGCCTATAAACTCACTACCATTTTTTAATGTTTCTATGCGTCTTACATCTAACCTTACAGATGCATAAAACTTAAGAGCACGTCCACCAGGAGTAACTTCTGGACTGCCAAACATAACCCCTACTTTCTCCCTGAGCTGATTTATAAAAATAGCTACGCAATTAGATTTGGATATAGCCCCTGCTAACTTTCTTAAAGCCTGAGACATTAATCGTGCTTGTAGTCCAACATACGAGTTACCCATTTCTCCTTCTATTTCCGCCCTAGGAACTAATGCTGCTACCGAGTCTATTACTATAACATCGATTGAGCCAGAGCGTACCAATGCTTCAGTAATTTCTAAAGCTTGTTCACCGGTATCTGGTTGGGAAACTAATAGTGAATCTACATCTACACCTAAATTTTTAGAATATACCGGGTCAAGAGCGTGCTCAACGTCTATAAACGCTGCACAACCACCAGCCCTTTGTGCTTCACTTATACAGTGTAAAGCTAAAGTTGTTTTACCAGAAGACTCTGGCCCGTATATTTCAATTATTCTTCCACGTGGAAGTCCTCCTATTCCTAACGCTAAATCTAACGTTAATGACCCCGTTGGTATTACGTCCACTTGCATTGTCTCGCTCTGACCAAGACGCATTATTGCACCCTGACCATACTGTTTCTCAATTAAGCTTAGTGTAGCTTCCAATGCCTTATTTTTTTCCGAACTTTGTTCCATTATTTTATTTCTCCTCATAAACAATGCTATATATAATATTGAATCTGAAGTTATATTAAGTACAGGGTAAATTTTAGCATAGGACTACTTTATTTCAAAATAACTAAGGGGAAATAAAGGCAGGGCTAAAACCGAATCGAAGACAAAATATCATGCTCCATAAAAAGAAGAACTGAATTTTCAATCTAATACATGAACTCTTTGATTGGCAGTAAATTTTTCCGCAAAATGTGCTAAGTAATTGTGCAACTACCAACTCATACTCTCAACAATAGAAGAAAGCATCTTTAGTTTCCTTTCTAGTGAGCCATATTTTACTCACCTTCTTCCTCTTAAACTAGCAGTCTACCAGTTTAAGAGTAACGTGAAAGCAAGTTTTTAAATTCAGTAATCTTCACAAATACCCGCCAACATTCCAATCATATTTAGCAAGTAAAGCAGCTGCTATAAAGTTTACTACAAGACGTCTAAAACCTCTATAGTTAACAGTAGTACCTGAAACGTCTTCATTAAAAAATTTTTTAGTTGTAAAGCGTTTAAAAGATCCTAAAACCGGTTTGATGTTCTTTTTTTCATTAATTCTATAATCATTATCACTATCATAAACAAGATCAAAGTAGATGGCGCTACCTTTCTGATCACGCATATCTCTCCGCTGCCTTACTTCAAAATCAATCATACGAATAATGATTTGAATAAAATATGCAGAAAAAAGAATAGTTAATGGTATTGATACTACAAGATTATTTTTATACCATTCTCCAAAGCCACCTTTTTCTTCTTTTTTGTTTGGTTCTGGTTTTGGTTCTGGAACCGGTTTTGGCTCTGGTTCTGGTTTTGGTTCTGGATCCGGTTTTGGCTCTGGTTTTGGTTTTGGTTCTGGAGTTGGTTCCGGGCTTGGTACGTCCTTTTTATCATTCTTAGAAGATTTCACTAATTTGCTAATACCAACAGTAGCACCGCCCATAGCTGCTCCGCCGCCAGCAGCTATGGCTAAACCTTTTGCTAGATTAACCTTTTTCACTTTTTTAGTTTTATCACTAACAAACATATAATCTGTGTCTTCTTTATTTTCTTTATCCAAATTTTCTGGTAAATCTGTTTTATTTTCTGGGTTATCATTTATATTCTCTGCGTTAATTCCTGCATCGCTATTATCATCCGGGCTAACATCTTGTGTCTCTTCGTCTGTTGTTGTTTCAGCATCAATATTAGTTTCGTCA
>JAEEGL014398461.1_pt1 | contig 66476 bp, 50 predicted proteins | sample 9134231 | NCBI WGS metagenome assembly JAEEGL01 (sample SAMN16246548, study PRJNA631951) | gut metagenome | biome: gut microbiome; feature: rumen; material: fiber-attached | host: Bos | place: Iran: Karaj | collected 2018-10
CAAGCGATAATTCCATTTAAGCAGGCCTCCTTCAGGAGCTTGTTTTCCGTAGTTAGTCTAACATCCTTTTCCGCGGAAAACAAGAGGGTTATGGAAAGCACCTTTCTGAGAAATATACTGCGACATTGAATAAGGACCGCCTCCGTAGAGGCGGTCCTTATATTCTAATTAATAGTAACGCTTATTCCTGTTCTTGCGAGCGGCTTCAGACTTCTTACGGCGCTTGACGCTGGGGCTCTCATAGCACTCCCTTTTCCGCACTTCAGCCAGAACGCCAGCCTTGGCGCAGCTTCTCTTAAAACGCTTCAGAGCGCTGTCCAGGCTTTCGCCTTCCTTCACATGTACTTCGGACATCTATTTTCCCTCCCTCCGATATACCCGGCTTAATCCTGGGTACTCTTTAAGAGTCATTGGACATGACTTGAACGGATAACATTATACTGATACCACATTCACTTGTCAAGGCGTTTTTTCGGATTCTTTGCTAATAAAAGGAAGGACTTTCTGCAGTCCTCCCTTTTATTATACTTCTATCTGACAGGCTTGGCAATTAGGTTCACCAGTTTGTTTTTCACAAGTATCGTCTTGAATATCTGCATTCCGTCTGTAGCCTTACGCACCTTCTCCAGTGCCATTGCAGCTTCAACAACGTGTTCCTCAGAACTATCCAGAGGAACGATAACGGTTCCCCGCAGTTTTCCGTTGACCTGCACAGCCATCTCAACTTCAGCATCCACTGTTTTAGCTTCGTCGAACACAGGCCAGGGCATTTGCATTGCCATCTTTTCGTATTTCGCGGCAAACCCCATGTTCTCCCACATTTCCTCTGCCATGTGAGGGACAAACGGACTGAGCATCAGGATCAACTGCTCCAGATCACCCCGCGTAAGGCCCCTGGTATAGAATTCGTTGACCAGAGTCATTAACGCTGCGATAGCGGTGTTCATCTTCAGATCGTCTATGTCCGAAGTGACTTTCTTGATGGTTTTATGAATAATGGATTCATTCGATGTAGAGACAGTAAGATCATCCGCAGCAATGTCCTGGAGATTGAAACAACGGTCAAGAAAACGCTTGGAGCCTTTCACAGCATCATCCGACCATGTGGCGGTTTTCTCGAAGTCTCCGATGAACATGATATAAAGACGCATGGTATCCGCACCATATGCTTTTACGACATCGTCAGGGTTTACTACATTTCCGAGAGACTTGGACATCTTAACTGCCGGCCGGAGAGCCAGGCTGCCATATTTATCAATTAGAGCCTGCTTCTCCTCCTCTGTTTCAACATTTCCGACATAGTGAGGATTTTTGCCGAGGATCATACCATGGCTGGTGCGCTTAGCGTAGGGCTCTTCCGTATGTACGACACCAATGTCATAAAGGAATTTGTGCCAGAATCGTGAGTACAGCAGATGCAGCGTGGTGTGTTCCATTCCGCCGTTATACCAGTCTACAGGTCCCCAGTATTTCTCTGCTTCCCTGGATACAGGCGCTGTGGAATTGTGAGGATCCATATAGCGCAGATAATACCAGCTGGAGCCCGCCCACTGAGGCATTGTATCAGTTTCTCTTTTAGCGGATCCTCCACAGCAGGGACATACAGTATTGACCCAGTCGGTCATCTTGGAAAGCGGGCTCTCTCCGTCATCGGTGGGTTCATAACTCTCTACCTGGGGAAGAACCAGCGGAAGCTCTTCCTCCGGGACCGGTACCCAGCCGCATTTGGGACAATTGATCAAGGGGATCGGTTCACCCCAGTAGCGCTGGCGGGAGAATACCCAGTCGCGCAGTTTGAAGTTGACTTTCTCTCTTCCCCACCCCTGCTCAACAGCGTATTGTTTCATGGCGGGAATAGCTTCCTTAACAGTCATGCCGTTTAGAAAACCAGAGTTTACCATGATTGCAGTGTCGTCTTTAGCAACGAATGCTTCCTTTGTGATATCACCACCGCGGACTACTTCCACAATGGGAAGACCGAATTTAGTGGCGAACTCCCAGTCACGCTGGTCATGACCTGGAACGCCCATGACGATACCGGTGCCGTAGCCCATCAGCACATAGTCGGAAACAAACATGGGAACGACCTTTCCGGTTGCAGGATTCGTGACCTCTACACCCTGCAGAAGTACACCTGTTTTGTCTTTATTCAGTTCTCCGCGCTCAAAGTCCGATTTCCTGGATGCAGCATCCTGATAGGCAGCTACCTCGTCCCAGTTGGAGATACGTTCTTTCCACTTCTTCAGAAGCGGATGCTCGGGAGAGATTACCGTATAGGTTACGCCAAACAAAGTATCAGCTCGAGTGGTGTACACAGTAATAGGATCGCCCATATTTGTCTGGAAAGTGACTTCAGTACCGGTGGAGCGGCCGATCCAGTTGCGCTGCTGCGTCTTAACACGCTCAATGAAGTCAACGCCGTCAAGATCGTCTACCAAGCGGTCGGCGTACTTGGTAATTGCCAGCATCCACTGGCTCTTTTCTTTCCGTATGACCTCGCTGCCGCACCGTTCGCAGACTCCTTCTACTACTTCTTCATTCGCAAGGACACATTTACAGCTGGTACACCAGTTGACAGGCATAGTAGCCTTATATGCAAGGCCGTGCTTAAACAACTGCAGGAATATCCACTGTGTCCAACGATAATAGTTGGGATCTGTTGTATCCGTCACGCGGTCCCAGTCAAAACTGTAGCCCAGCATTTTTAACTGCCGGGTGAAGTTCTCTATATTCCGTTTAGTCACAATGGCGGGATGGATGTGGTTCTTGATTGCAAAGTTCTCTGTAGGAAGACCAAATGCGTCAAATCCGATGGGAAAGAGCACATTATAACCTTCCATACGTTTTTTCCTTGCGATTATGTCAAGAGCCGTATACGGTCTGGGATGCCCCACATGAAGCCCGGCTGCACTTGGATAGGGAAATTCTACCAACGGGAAAAACTTGGGCCGATTATCCCCTGTTACTGCAGCATATGGCTTATTCTGTTCCCACCGCTCCTGCCATTTTCTCTCGATTGCGGCAAAATCGTACTTCATCTCAGCACTCCTTTTTGTGATAATCTTTGAGCAATTGTAAATAAGAAAACGCCCCTGCCGAAGACTCGGTCAGGGGCGTGGAAAAACGCGGTACCACCCTGCTTCACCGCATAACGCGGCCTCAGGAGCACTGATAACGGAGTGCAGAACCGTTCCGCCCTATTCAGGCGGAAGACTCAGGGGCCAGTACAGACGGATGCCTCCTCCGGCTCACACCAACCGCCGGCTCTCTTTGGGCAGACTGTCCCGTCCTTTTTCCCTTCACAGCCTTTTGCTCGATAACGGTGTCTATTCTAAAGATATCCGTATCGTTTGTCAAGAAAAGATTATTCCTGATCCTCAATAAAGCCGGTCAGATCCAGGCGCTTACCATCACGCCAGAGATGCTCCAGGCCATAGAACTGACGGTTTTCTGCATTAAAGACATGGACAGCTATGCACCCATAGTCCAGCAGAACCCATGTACCACCCCGGTACCCTTCGCGATGCAGGGGATTTTCTCCCGCCTGCTCAAGAAGAACCTTTTCGACATTGTCCACCAGGGCGTTAATCTGCGTATTGCTGGAGCCGGTAGCAATGACAAAATAGTCTGCGAGCGTGGTCAGGTCAGTTATCTCCAGAACCTGTATGTCCTTAGCCTTTTTGTCATTGAGGGCTTTGGCAGCCATGAGAGCCAGTTCCTTCGGCGTCTTCATATCTTTTTCCTCTCTTTTTATATAATAGTTCCGGGCTTCCAATGTGTTGCGATGAATCGGATTCCCCCGGCTCTCCATATCACGGATCGTCTCCTGAAGTCCCATAAGGAGGCCTTTATCCAGATCCTGATAAACAGCGTCCCGCAGCATATCCACACCGTCAAAATCCCGCGTTGGCTCGATGTAATCGGCCAGATACAGAATTTTTTCCAGCAGAGACATTCCGGGTTTTCCGGTGGTGTGCCAAAGAATAGCATTGAAAACTTCGTCGTTTACCCCAAACAGATCCCGTGCGATGGCTGCACCAGTTTTGCTATGAAGCAGTTTAAGAGCCTTTCGTTCCAGTTCATCCAGCGGAATGTTGTATTTTTCGCATAGTTCCAGCTGCTCCTCCATGTTCAGCTTCTTAGTACAGTCATGAAGAAGCGCTGCCACCCTGGCATCGGTCACATTCGCACCGTATTTTTGAGAAAGACGGACTGCTTCCTGCTCTGTACCCAGGACATGAGCCATGCGCTTTGGCTTCAAAAAGCTAAGAGCTACTGGCCTGAGTTCATCCGGCGTCAGATGCTTCAAATCGCAATGGGTACCGTAAAGCCTTTCACGAAGGATATATCCGTAAACCGCTTCAGGCAGATACTCCGTCCTTTCACCCCTGGCAAGGGTCTCCCGAATTTCAGTGGAGGAAACTTCGATCACATTGTCATTGTCCACGGTAATGACTCTGCCGCCATACGTTTCTTCCAGAAATTCCTTCTGCCGATTGAAAGCTTCTTCCTCCTCTGCCTCCAGACGGCTGAAAGCGCCTACTCCAGCGAAAGACAGAATGATTTCCGGGTGATACCAGGTGTGGAGTGACAAGAACATATCTGATCCCATCAGGAGCCATAACTCGTCATAAGGGTGCTTCTCATGAAGTTCCCTGATCGTATCACAGGTATAGCTCTTCCCCGTCCGACGCAGCTCGATATCAAGCACATCTGCCTTTGAACCCAGCTCTGCTGTTGCCAGAACTGTCATTTCAAGCCGCTGCCCCGGAGTAGCACTACCTTCCGGCATCGTCTTGTGGGGCGGCACGTTGGCGGGCACCAGATAAATCAGGTCAAGATCAAGTTGCTCAATCGCAGCTTTTGCCGCAGTCAAATGCCCCCTGTGAATAGGGTTGAATGTTCCCCCGTAGATTCCGATCCGCATCAGAGGTTCTTCTTTCTGTCGCGGACGAGTTCGATTTTCCGCTTATTTTTATTGTGCTGGTAACGGTAAAGAACGAACTTTCCGCCAATCACCTGAACTACTTCACTCCTCGTAAGACGGCTAAGCTCTTCAGCAGCTTCGCGGGCGGTATACATACTGTTTTCCAGCACCTTGCCTTTGATCAGTTCTCGTGCCTCAAGGGCATCATCAGTCTGAATGATAAGATTCTCGCCGATGCCATCCTTTCCAACGTGAATGATGGTATCCAGCGTGGAAGCTAATCCCCTTAACTGGGCTCTTTGTTTGCTTGTCAGTTCCATATTATTTCTTCTCCAAATAGTTTTTTAAAACAGCAGCGAAAGAACGAAGTGCATTTCCCCTGTGAGAAATCGCGTTTTTTTCATCCGCTGAAAGCTGTGCAAAAGTTTTGCGCAGTTCCGGAACGAAAAAGACAGGGTCATATCCGAATCCGTTTTCTCCCCGCGGTGCAAAAGCGATCGTTCCGGTACATTCTCCCTGTGCGTGGAGTTCATCGCCGTTGGGGAACAAGCAGACAATATCCGTGTGAAAGTGTGCTGCTCGATTTGTAACACCCCTGAGATTGTTCAGGAGAAGCCGGCACCTGGCTTCATCGCTGTCAAGCCCCCCATAGCGGGCGGAAAAGACTCCCGGCCCGCCGTTAAGTGCATCAACACAGAGACCGCTGTCATCGGCTATGGCGGGAAGACCGCTTGCAACCATAACGCTGCGGGCTTTGATGGCTGCGTTTTCAGCGAACGTCGTGCCGGTTTCCTCTGGTTCAATGTCAATTCCAAGATCAGACTGAAGGACTACTTCTACCCCGATATCGCCAAGAATCTCCTGCATTTCTTTTAGCTTTCCGGGATTGTGAGATGCCAATATATATTTCATTTTAACCTCCAGGGGATACATTACAGGCAGATCGTTTTGATATACATTTCTTTTGCTCGAGAACATCCTGAGCTTGCTTCTTCTGCTTTGTGAGTACAGCTGTAAAGTGAATTAACATGACAACTATTCAACCGCATCCGATATCACTCGCCATGAACGGATATAAATGGAATCTACAGTTGCCGCAGTACAGAAAGCCATTGCCTCTGCCGAAAAGATACGTGTCGCAGCAAGCTGCAACACATAAAGGCTAAAGCTGTGTTGGCCGATACGGAAAGTCCGAAATACACTGCTTCACGTCGAAAAACCAGAGCATATCCCACAGCATTTCCATCCTGAAATACGGTAATGCCCCTCGTTACAGCCTTCCAAGTATCTCTCTCTGCTTAGCGATAAGTTCCCGATTTCCTTTAGCGCACAGGGCCAGCAGTTCCTGCTGTTCACGAATAGTAAAAGATCTTCCCTCGCCGGTACCCTGGATCTCAATGATCTCTCCCAGCTCGTTCATGATACAGTTCAGATCCACCTGAGCGCGGCTGTCCTCGCTGTAGGGAAGATCCAGCAAAGCTGTATCGTCCACAATGCCTGCACTGACTCCGGAAATAAAGTGACGCACTGGTATTTGCCCCAGTTCGCCGTCCTCGACAAGTTTTCTGCAGGCAAGCGCCAAAGCAATAAATCCACCTGTAACACTTGCAGTACGCGTTCCGCCGTCTCCCTGGATTACGTCGCAATCAATGGTTATTGTCCGCTCTCCGAGGAAAGACAGATCTACAGCGGCACGAAGACTTCTTCCAATCAGCCTCTGAATCTCAGCGCTGCGGGAAGAAAGTTTCAGTTTGTCGATGTCTCTGCGACTCCGCTCCCGGTTTGCTCTGGGCAACATAGAGTATTCTGCGGTAACCCATCCGCAGCCAGGCCTGACGTGAGGCGGAACACGGTTTTCCACGGAGGCATTGCAAAGTACCTTCGTATCCCCGCATTCGATCAGAACACTGCCTTCAGCAAACTTTACAAAACCAGTAGTGATTTTTACGGGACGCAGTTCATCATTTTTTCTCCCATCTTTGCGCATCATATCCTCCTGTCAGATCAGATCCTCAACAAATTCCTTTGCATCAAACGGGAGAAGATCCATGATGTCCTCACCCAGACCCACGAATTTTACGGGAACGCCGAGTTCACGCGCAATCGCAATAACGATACCGCCTTTTGCAGTCCCATCCAGTTTCGTTAGAACGATACCGGTCAGGCCTGCGGTATCTTTAAATACTTTCGCCTGTATCAATCCGTTTTGTCCGGTAGTTGCGTCTAGTACCAGAAGGGTTTCCACTGAGGAATCCGGACATTCCCTGTCGATGATCTTGCGAAGTTTGGCAAGCTCATTCATCAGATTCTGCTTATTATGAAGGCGCCCTGCCGTATCGCAGATAACGACGTCTACGTTTCTGGCTTTTGCAGCCTGCAGCGCATCAAAGAGGACAGCTCCAGGATCAGCCCCCTCATGCTGGCGTATGATATCCACGCTGGCCCGTTCCGCCCAGATTTCAAGCTGATCGGCAGCAGCCGCGCGGAAAGTATCTGCCGCACACAAAAGGACTTTCTTCCCGTGTTTCCGCAGACGATAGGCAAGCTTTCCAATCGTTGTCGTTTTCCCGACACCGTTGACACCGATAACAAGGATTACTGCAGGCTTCCTTTCCAGATCAAGGTCGGTGCTGCCAACTTCCAGTTTCTTCTGCAGAATATCGCGAAGGGCACCCTTTACCTGATCTCCGGTCATAAGCATCTCTTTATAGGCTCTCTCCTGCAGTTCCTTGACAGATGACTCCGCCAGTTCCATGCCCATGTCGCCAAGAATCATGGACTCCTCCAACTGGTCATAGAAATCTTCATCCAGGGTGTCCCAGGAGATAGGGGCAAACCACGCTTTTTTGAACTTTGCAAAAAGTCCCATGGGAGAAACCTCCTACTTGATTTTGTACTGTTTTGCCAAATCGTTTAGATTTGCAGTCAGCATCAGAGAAACACCGCGCTCCTGCATGGTAACTCCGTAAAGAACGTCAGCCTCTTCCATGGTGCCGCGTCTGTGAGTAATGACGATAAACTGGGTCTTGCCTGCCATACGGCGTAGATATCTGGCAAAACGGATAACATTAGATTCGTCAAGTGCTGCTTCAATCTCATCCATCACGCAGAAGGGAGTCGGATGTACTTTCAGGATCGCGAAGTACAGAGCAATAGCAACAAAAGCTTTTTCTCCGCCCGACAGCAGTGTGATTGTCTTAAGCTGCTTCCCTGGCGGCTGCACTTTGATTTCAATACCGCAGTTCAGGATATCTTTTTCATCTTCCAGTTCCAGCTGGGCTTTGCCGCCGCCGAACAGTTCAAGAAATGTTTCCTGAAAACTCTCATTCAATAGTTTGAACTGCTCGGCAAATATTGCGGTCATCTGTTTCGTGATTTCCTCAATAATGCCCATCAGCTCGTCCTTGGCCTTTTCAACATCCTCTTTCTGGCCGGAGAGATAGGTATACCTTGTGTTTACTCGTTCATACTCATCGATTGCCCCGATATTTGGCGTTCCCAACGCTTTGATAGCCCGGTTGAGTTCGGCGATTCTTCTTGCTGCTTTCGGAATACTTTCCAGTTCGACTCTCTGTTCCATTGCTGCGGAGTGACTGAGCTCATAGTGCTCCCACAGTTTATCCAGAATTGCTTTTTCTTCCAGTGCGTTTGAACTGAGTTTCTGCTCCAGCCTACTGAACTCACGTTCGCAGGCAAGGAGCGTTTCATTTCTGTCCTGACTCTCACGTACAGTTGCGTTTCGTTTGGCTTCCAGATCCATTTTTGCCTGAGTAAGAAGCGCAAGTTTCTCCCGGCAGGCAGCAGCGCTCTTCCGCAAGGACTCTGCTTTTACCCTATGGGAATCCATGCTTTCCAAGGCAATCTCGTTCGCAGTTCTGAATTGATCCCTCAGCGTTTCCCGGCCGGTCAGATCGGAAGCCAGGTCTTCACTGAGTTTCTGAAGATCTCCAACAGCACGGACTGAAGTTTCCCTTTCGGCTGCAAGCGCCGCCAGACGTGCCTTCTTCTCGCTCAATTGCTGTGATAATTCGTTGTTTTGTACTACCAGACCGCTGCGATCGGCCTGATTGCTTTCTGCCTGCTGATGAAGACGGGCAGCCTCCTGCTCATGCTTTTCAATTACAAGCAGAACCGCGGAAATCCTCCCCTGATCAATCAACTTACGCTCAGCAAGCCCATTGAGTTCCTTTTCCATGCTTTCGCAGCTAAGAGACAGGTTTTCAATTAGGATGTCGAACTGCCTCTGAATGCCTTCCAGTGATATGACGTCCTCCTCCGCCCGGTGCTGCTGTTCTTTTGCAACTTCCAATTCGTACTGGGCTTTCTGGAGTTCACGGGCGGTTTCTTCTTCTCGACGGACTGCTTCCTTGAGTTTTTCCTCCATTCCGCTGAGCTTGTCACGAAGCCGGCTAAGTTCATTCGCACGGCTAAGGACACCGGCGGTTCGGTTGACGGATCCGCCGGTCATAGATCCACCGCGATTAATGACCTGGCCGTCCAGTGTAACGATACGGAACCGATTAGAATACTTTCTGGCTATGGCAATACCATAGTCAAGATCCTCTACAATGACAGTCCTTCCAAGAAGGTTCTGAAAGATTCCATCGTACTTCTTATCTCTACGGACAAGTTCACTTGCGATTCCTATATAACCCGGCTCTTTTTCAATCCCGCGCTCCTGAAGCTCATCACCCCGGATAGTGGTCAATGGGAGGAAAGTTGCGCGCCCGGCATCACGCTTTTTCAGATAACTGATGGCAGATTTAGCGTCTTCCTCGGCATCCACGACAATGTTCTGCAACCCTGCGCCAAGAGCGATTTCCAGCGCTACAGTGTATTGCTCATCTGTTTCAAGAAGAGATGCAACCGGAGCGTGAATCCCTCTGAGGGCCTGACGTTCAACCGCCTGCATAACAGATTTCACTGCTTTGGAAAAACCCTCGTATTCCTTTTCCATCTCCTCAAGAAGATGGATTCTGTTTTGAAGTGCCCCCACATCCATGGTCAGCTGCACTCTAGCAGCTTGGGCCTCTTCTGCCCTTTTCCTGCGTCCTTCCATCTTCAGGCTGTGTCCATGAATAATATTCGAAACAGCCTGAGCTTCTTCCCGGGCTTTTTCCAGAGCATCACGATTAGCATCAGACTTCTCTTTTGCAGACTCGGATTTTTCTTTTGCGTCACAAAGATCCCGCTGAAGAGTACCGCGCCGCTCATCAATACTTTCAATACCCGCCCTAAGCGCGCTCAATTCCATCTTTGCATCAGCTGCAGCAGATACTTCCAGTGTTTCCTGGGCCTGCAAAGCAACGGCCTGCTGATCAGCTGCAGCAGCATTCTGAACGATTTCCCGGACCTGTGCAAGAAGCTGTTCGGCTTCAGCCTCCAGCGCAGCTGATTCCTCATCGATTTCCTGAAGACGGGCTGCTTTGGCTTCCATCTGCTCTCTGAGATTTCCTGTCCGCGTCTCGCTTTCCGTCATCTCCTGTTCAAGGCGCTGAAGAGATTCGTTGTTGTGATCAAGAGTTGTCTGCAGAACAGCGATTGCGCTTTCCTCTTCTGAGGCTTCGCTTTCCCAGCCTGACAGTTTAACGCGCAGTTCTTCAGCTGCAACGTCATTCTCCTGAACCAATCGTCCGCATTCTTCCGCCGCGGCATAAACTGCGTCAAGGGCTTCTTTTGCCCGTTCAGTATCCGCGCGGGCAGACTCCAGGTCAGTTTTCAGTTTCAACGCTGCAGTCTTCAGGCTCTGAAGGTTCTCAAGCCAGACGCTGATCTCAAGTACGCGAAGCTCATCGCGCAGAATCAGGTATTTCTTTGCGGTTTCTGCCTGCTTGCGAAGCGGCTCTACCTGCAGTTCCAGTTCAGCGATCTTATCGTTGATTCGAAGAAGGTTCTCTTCAGTACGCTCCAGTTTCCGTTCCGATTCCTCTTTCCGATGACGAAACTTGGAAATACCTGCAGCCTCTTCGAAGATCTCGCGACGCTCTCCGGACTTAACGGACAATATCTCATCAATCTTTCCCTGCCCGATTATAGAGTATCCCTCGCGGCCCATGCCGGTATCCATAAACAGTTCATTCACGTCACGAAGACGAACAGACTGCTTGTTGATGTAGTACTCACTCTCACCGCTTCTGTAGTAACGGCGTGTCACGGCAACTTCTGTTTCATCACGTTTAAAAATATGTTCGGTGTTGTCAATAACCAGTGTGACTTGAGCAAAACCCATTGGCCCGCGCTTCTCAGTACCACCGAAGATTACGTCTTCCATCCGGTTTCCACGAAGCTGACGGCTGTTCTGCTCTCCCATGACCCATCGTATGGCATCAGCGATATTGGACTTGCCGGAACCGTTGGGGCCTACAATCGCCGTAATGTCCTCTCCAAAATTCAACACAGTCTTTTCGGGAAAAGACTTGAATCCCTGTATTTCCAATGCTTTAAGGTACATAATCGTTTAAAATCCTCTCGCCGGCCCTGCATGAAGCTTTCCATCATGAACAGTAGGGGGCCGTTTTTCTGTATTTTCAGAGGCAGATCGTTTATTGCCACCTGAACGGATAACCCATCATGAAAGATTATTTTTTGTAAACTGTACCTGCAGTTTCTCAAAGAACTTTGGGTTCTCCTCCCCGTGTTCTGCCTGACACTCGTCCAGCGCCTGCTTATACAGGCTTACATTGATATGATCACCTATGGCGATCTTTTCAGCTTCACTGTCGAGAAGGCCCAACTTGTCCATATAATCCCAGGCCCTCATAACAGACTGTTTCATCGGATCGATATTCAGGTCAAAATGGGGATTATCCATATAGGCGCGAACAAAAGCCTCGTCGCTCTGAGACATATCCATAACCAGCGCGACCACTTCATCATGATGGGAATCGTAATAAGCCATAGCACGGATCCAGGCTTTGAGCAATCCCTTAACAAGCTCCGGATTCTCATTGATCCATTCGGTCCTGGCTTCCACGCGGCAGCAGGAATATTTAGGCATGATGTCGCTTGCGTATGTAATCACTTTTATGTTGGGATTCGTGATTACCTCATAATTGAGTCTCGTACCTACAAGAGCAAAATCAGCTTCCCCCCGTTCGACCATGGCAATGCGTTCTGCCTGATCTTTTGGCTGCAGCCAGGTAATATCTTTCTTGGGATTATAACCCATATCGAAAAGAGTGCCGGTAACAGGATACACATTAGGTTCACAAGCTATCGTACATCCAACGAGATCTTCCAACCCGGTCCAGGGACGGTCCACCAGGGAGATGATCGGCATGCAGCCGGTAAGCATATATCCGCCGAAAACGGTCAGATCCCATCCTTCGGAGATATACTGCAGCGGAAGATTAGTTCCAGATGTGGACGCAACATCTATGGAGCCGTTCTGGATACCGGAAAAGACTTCTGTATCATTGGAAACCGGGACGCCGATAACAGTAACCCCTTCTTCCGCAAGATACCCCTGCTTTTCTGCAATCATATTGAAGATATGGCCTTCTGGCGGAACCGCCAGTTTGACAACACCCAGACTTTCCTGCGGACCAGGTTCGTCATCTTTCGGAGTACTGCATGAGCCACATCCCGCCATTGAGAATAGCAAGGCAAGACTCAGGAACAGAGCCAAGTACCGCTTCCTATACTTAAAGTCAATCATTCTGTTCACCTTCACTTCTGCCCGGCGCAAGATCACTGGCGGTTTTCCTCCCGTCTACTTTCAGCTCGGAAATCGTTACATTATTGAACGGAACATTGATATCGTTGCGGTAGAAGATCTGCAGGACCTCCCTGTTCAGGTATCGAGTCACTGTAAGAATATCCGCCTCGTTGCATTTGCAGTATATTTTCAGCAATACGCCGCTGTCCCCAAGCGACCCGACGCCGGCATAGACAGGGCCTTCCAGAATCTTTGGGTTCTTCTCTTTCAATACAGGGAGTTCGCGGCTGAGCACTTCTTCGACATATTCGATATCCTGCCCGTACTCGATGCTGATATCGCATATGGCGAAAGATGCTTCCTGCGTCATGTTCAGAACGCCGGAAATATCGCTGTTGTTGAGGATTTTGATATTGCCGTCAATACCCATGATTTTTGTGGTCCGCAGTCCGATATCCAGAACAGTCCCTCGGTAGCCATTGATCGTCACGATATCGCCCACTCGGAATTCTCCCTCGAAAACGATGAAGATACCGGCAATGATATCCTTGATCAGGCTCTGGGCTCCCAGACCGATAACTAGCGACAGGATACCTGCACTGGCAAGAAGGCTGGACGAGTTGATTCCGACCAGATACAGACAGTAAAAGAATGCGCCGATAACGCCGCCGTATTTGGCTACCGACAGGAGCAGGTGCCCGATGGTTTCACCCCGTGTTCCAAGCAGAGAAGTCATTATCCGTACTGGAATTCGAATCAGCAGAACAAGGATGCCGGTTCCAATCAATACCAGAGCACATGCACTGAACGCGAAGATATTCCGCCCGCGGTCCCAGGCATCGCTAATGATGTAGCGGACAATGGAGTCCTTGTCGAAGAATCTGTCTACCCCGATCACTGAAAGAGTGATATACATGACCAGCACACCGCCTACGATACTGATCATCAACATGAGTTTCTGTTCCGGACTTCTCTCGCCCCAGGGAATCCAGCGGTTATCCCAGCGGGCAGCCGCCTTGGTCGTTGCAGCCGTTCGGCCGGAAGGCAGGATGACATTGAAGATCGCTGAATCAAGCCCCTTTTCCGCCTGTACGTCACTCATGACCGCATAAAGCCGCTCTTCCTCCTTGTTAGTCAATGTAACAGTGCCTGAAAGGAAAAGGATCAGGATCAGGCATGTGACGGCAGTGACGGCAGATATGATCCCCCTGGATTGAAACATCATGCTTTTCGGAAGAGCTGTCGCAATGTAATATCCGTCATTATAGTGAACATACAGAAAATAGCTCACGCCGTTGACATATGAAAACCCATAGTAGTTTTCACCGCTGAAGGCTTTTTCTGAGATTCCGAGTTCATGGGCGGTTTTTCCGATGCTTGATTCATTCGGGGAATAGACACACTCGTGCTCCGCTGTGTTGTCGAACATGACAATGAATCCACCCTCGAGCATGTTGGTAGAGAGGATCGTCCCGACATCAGTAGACTCCATCAGCCTACGGGAATACTCCTCGTTCAGCCCAATCTGAAGCATGGAACGATGCGGTGTGATCTTACCGCTTACTGCAGTCTCAACACCATTAGCATTCATCTCATAGTCGCCGTTTGAAATGTATATTGTATCGCCGTTCTCATCCTTTGCTGTAAAATATCGGAATACAACGCCGACATACTGGCTGTTGTTGCCCAGGTCATCTGTCATAACTTCCTGAACATAACTGTCGGCCTTTCCGTCCAGAACTTGCCTGAAAGGATATGACTGATCTTCTTCGTTGTGACTGATGGCAAAATACCAGTTCGCGGTATTTGTTGCAATCGTATGACCGTCTTCGTCAAAGACATAGATGCTGTAGATTCCATTGGACTCGCATAATTCCTGAAGTCTGACTGACTGCGAGATCGATTTCAGCGGGTTCCCTTCATCATCTTTTATGTAGATCTTCGTGCCATGATCGTCATAATAACTATGGTAAAAATCTGAATCTTCATTTAGTACGGATGGGTCTTCCTGAATCAGCGCGGAAATCAACCTTGCTTTCGACAGAAAACGACTATTGTAATAGTCCTGGATCACAGACCTGCTCTCAAGGCTTTCGTTGTATCTTGCGGATACATCTTCCAGAGCAATCTTCGACTTGTCGATACCTTCTGTGATCTCGAGAAGTGTCTGCGTGTAGAACGATATGCAAAACATCACAATAACGCCGGCAAGCATCAGGGGAACAACTTTCCTGAAAATGGATCGATCAAAGATGGTTGGATTCTTTGATCGCGGATTCAGGATTACGCGATCGGTTTTGACCTCCCTGCGTACAAAATCGTTGCGAACAACGACGGCATACGCAAGACACAGTATCATCACAAGGATAAAACCTAGAATAGACCAGAACAGCACATATCTGTCGCTCGAGACAATGTTCTCCGTCTGTGCAACGGCACATACAACCGTAGTATTGCCGTACTCTTTTGAGACACAGTAATAACGGACACCCTTTATTGTCTCAACACCTGCATAACCGTCGCTCAGTGCGTCCTGAGAAAGGCCTGTACTCAAAGCGTTCTGCCCGGTGAGAACGTCACGTCCGTTGGCATAATAAAGAAAAGAATTGTCCTGCTTGTCTACGGCAAACAGGAAACCGCCGTTTGCCACAGCCGAACGGCTCAGAACGACGGAAACATCAGTCAGTGACGAAAGCTGTACATCCAGAACTTCAGAGTTCGCGCCAAGTACCAGCATATACTCGGTTCCCAGGTATACATACGGGGAGGAATAAAAATAATAAGTGCCATAATGGTTGCTGACCAGAACGGGAGATATTGTTCCATCTTCACCAAGAGTACCTTTCAGAATCCTGTTGATGTTTTCCTGTGTCAGCAAGCCAAGCGCAGCGGGATTAATACCGTAAAGAGATTCATGGGGTGCAAGAACAACCTTGCTACCCATATCCATGAGAAACAGATAGTCCACTCCGGCCCTGGTCACAAAATCTGAAAACGCAAGTGACCGTGTTGGCACGTCCAGCATTGCCATACCGTCAAGAGACCCGGAATCAAACAGATTTATCAGATCAGCAAGCACGTCCTGGTTGGTTTTGTGGAACATCTGAGTCAGTTCATCCGCACTGTCGGCGTTTTCTTCCAGGAGTTGAATCGCTTCCAAAAGAGCCAGACGACTGTTTCGCTCCTGTTTAACATAGGCGGATTTGGTCTGCATCTGCCGAAGAAACACGGCAATCAGAAACGCACCGATTACTATCAGGAGAACATTAACAACTACTTTTGTGAAAAAGTATGCATTAGCCTTTTTACGCGTTTCCTGATCAACAGTCAAAGGCATCTGATCGGGCAAAGGTAATCATCTCCTCTTTAAGAGTAGAGTATCGGGAAAAACCGCTGACGAATATAATGTCCGGGAACAGCAGCGGCCAGGAACCATATGTATATAGTATTCCATATTAAATCCATAATATTATATCAGTATATACAGATGAATTCAAGGAAAAGATATTTGCAGCGCCTATATCAAAATGATAGAAACAGGGAACGGTAATTACCGTTCCCTGTTTCTATGTTGTTTTCAACTGTTATTCCGCCTCGTAGACAGCCAGACAGCCTTTATAAGTCATATAGCAGTCCAGTTTGCTCACTACTTCGAAAGGCGCATGCATACTCAGCACAGGCACGCCGGCGTCAAGAGTGGTGATGTTCCGGTTCGCCATGTACTGTGCTACTGTACCTCCTCCACCTGCATCCACTTTGCCAAGCTCGGCAATCTGCCAGATCACACCCTTTTCATCCAGTACACGACGCACATAGGCAACTGTTTCTGCGTTAGCGTCGCTGGAGCCGCCTTTGCCTCTTGCTCCGGTGTATTTGCACAGCCCGATGCCATAGTTGATCAGGGCAGAATTCCGTTTTTCGTATACTTCAGCAAAAGCGGGATCATATGCTGCCGTTACATCTGTACTCAGACAGAAGGAGTTTTCAAAGCATTCCCGAAGCTGGACACCCTGACTCTGGCAGAGGTCATCAATGAAGGTATCAAACGCCGCAGACTGCATACCGGTGACGCCCATCGAACCGACTTCCTCCTTGTCCGCAAGAAGACAGACAGCTGTTTTCGACGGTGTTTTTTCGATATCCAGAAGGGCTTTCAGTCCGGCAAATCCGCATACGCGGTCATCATGGCCATAAGCACCGATCAGACTGGCATCAAGACCGATATCGGTTGCCATAACAGCCGGAACGACTTCGATCTCCGCAGAGGCAAAATCGGCTTCGGTTATTCCGTACTTTTCGTAAAGCCTCTCCATTACGTTCAGCTTTACACGGTCGCTCTCTCCCCGCTCACCCACAGGGCAGCTTCCCAGAAGAATATTCAGGTTTTCCCCGGGGATCGCTTCATTAAGCGGCTTTTTGCCCTGTTCGCCGCCAAGATGAGGAAGAAGATCTGTGATAACAAATTTTGGCTCATCACCAGTACCAAGGGAAACCGTTTTAACCGTGCCGTCTTTCAGAGCGACGACGCCCTGAAGTTCCAGAGGGATGGTTACCCACTGGTATTTCCGGATGCCGCCATAATAATGCGTCTTGAAGTATGCCATCTCACACTCCTCATAAAGGGGAGTTGGTTTGAGATCCAAGCGAGGAGAATCAATATGAGAAGCGGTAATTTGGCATCCATCGGCAAGTGATCTCTGCCCAATGACAGCAAGCATAACACCTTTACAGCGATTGACAGAATATACCTTATCACCAGGCTTCAGTTTCATCCCCCTCTGATAAGGAACAAACCCTGCAGTTTCGGCCAGACGGACAGCCTCCCCTGCGCACAGACGTTCGGTCTTTCCGCGATTCAGAAAATCCTTATACGCCCCACAATATTCTTCAATCGCCTGCAGGTCAGCTTCGCACAGGCGGTCGTATCCGTTTCTAACTGTTGCAAGAACTTTTTCCTTGCGGGCTTTCATTTCGTCATTCATGATTGTCTTCCTCCTTTTTTCGTTTCAACATATGGCAGAAAAAGGCATAAGCCTTATTCTCAAATTCTTCAAGGGAAGCGCTATCGTTCATCAGAATATCTGTACAGGATCGACGGTAAAACTGCTCGTCTTTCTGAGCGCCGATCCTCAATCGCGCATATTCCTCCCTGATACCATCCCGTTCCATGATCCTTTTGACACGTATTTCTGCCGGTGCTATGACCCCGACGGTCCGGTCACAAAGGCTGTTCAAACTGCTTTCAAAAAGGTTTATGGCGTCGACGCCTACAACGGATTCGTCTGAAAGATAGACCAGCTTCCGGATTTCCGGGATAAGACGCGTGTATACAACGGAATTCAGCCGGTTCAGCGCATCTGGATCTGAGAATACGATACTCCCCAGTTTTTTACGATCCAACCCTTCACGGTTGAACACATCACCGAAAGCATCGGTTATTTCCTTCTGAAGTGCGGAGTCCTGTTTCAGCATCTCGTGATATACCGCGTCGCAGTCAATGATTCTGGCGCCTAAACGCTTCAGCGCGTTCAGTGCACTCGTCTTACCGGAACCGGTCGGTCCCGTGATGCCTATCACGAAAGGTTTCTTCCCAACATCGACGACCATGAATCCAGCGGCCTTTTTCAGCCTGTTTCCAACAGCGAATCCAAGTCCTTTTTCATCCGGGCACTGGGCCAGTATTCTGGTTACACCGGTAGAGTCGAATGTTCTCAATGCATCGAATACATGCTGTGCCTGTGTGAGACAGTCAGCAGATGGCCCCAGGTCATGAACAATATGGCCGGCAAATTCCGATATAAATTCCGAAAAGCAGATAACACCGTCGCCTTCGGCAAGATGGCTGCTGATATAGGCAGCAGATCTGACCGGTTCGCCGGTCACAACTGTTACAGAGGCTTTTGGAGCGTAATGCCGGTATTTCATACCCGGGGCACGCGGCTTTTCCCCTTCTGACATTCTATGTTTTACAGCAGAATCCACCACTACATCTCCAAGCACCTCGCGGAGGGACTCCAGAGGAAGTCCCCCGGGACGCAGGAGTCTTGGAGGAGTTACCGTAAGGTCAATAATCGTACTTTCCACGCCTACACGACAGGGACCTCCGTCAACAATACCGTCGATTTTTCCCTCCATATCTTCGAGCATGTGGGCAGCGGTAGTGGGACTCGGCCGTCCAGATGTATTGCCGCTTGGCGCAGCGACAGGCACGCCGGCCTTTTCGATAATAGCAAGCGTTACCGGATGATCCGGGCATCGCACTCCGACTGTTTCAAGGCCTCCCGTAGTAAGAAGAGGCACGTTTTCACGCCGTGGCAGGATCATGGTCAGAGGTCCGGGCCAGAACCGCTCGGCAAGTCTGTAAGCAGTATCCGGAATATCCCTGCAATACTTTTTCAGCCAGTGGCATGAGGGAACATGAATGATGAGCGGGTTATCCTGAGGCCGTCCTTTTGCTGTGAATATCGCTTTGACGGCATCCTCGTTTAAAGCATCTGCGCCAAGTCCGTATACTGTTTCAGTAGGTATGCCCAGCAGGCCACCGCGTCTTATGATCTCAGCCGCCTCGGCAATCGCATTCTTATCGATTTCCGGGTGAAAGACCCTTGTTTCCAAAAGAACCGACCTCCCGTTCAAATGCCGAGATCTTCGCCTATCAGAATGACCTTGATCCGTCCGGCGGGGCGGCATCCCCGCGTTGCCACCATCTCATTGCAGATGGACTGAGGGCTTTGACAATCAGCGCACTGCCCCGTAACGCAGCAGGGAGTCTTCATCTCAAACCTCTGCGCGTTGACGGGTGCTGCAAATCTCCTGACTCGGCTGTAAGCTGTACGGAGATCAGGAACAACCTTATTCATACCGGCAACGACGATTACGCTTTTCGGGCCGTAACAGAGTGCTGCTACACGGTTGCCTGCGCCATCGATATTGAAAAGCTGACCGTCCTCCGTTACCGCATTGCTGCTCATCAGGAAAACATCGCACAATAGTGCCTTGCGCATGACATCCTGCCTTTCATCGGCTGGAACAGCGTCACGGTCCAGTACTGGCTGTCCTTTTTTGTTCAAAGATTCCTTTATCCCAAGCGAATCCAGTGTCATGCTTCCCCCCCAGGAAACCTGAGCGCCTTCCGGAATCAGTTCCAGCACTTTCTCTGCAGCTTCCTCGCAGGAAGAATAATAGAAAGCATCGAAATGACGCTTTTTCAAAGCTTCCACCACCTGTGGGCCAGACTTGTCGTACTGCATTTTTAGTACTTTCAGCATGTTCAATCCTCCCTGTTTTCTGCCTGCATGCGCTCTGTTTGTTCAGCCAGTATCAGCGCATCGATCAATGGATCCAAATCTCCGTTGATTACTGCGGTCATGTTAAAGTTTTTTGCCTCGCCAGTAAGCCGATGATCAGTTACACGATTCTGCGGGTAATTGTACGTACGGATTTTCCCGCTTCTATCTCCGGTACCGACCTGTGTTTTCCGCTGTGCGGCTATTGCGGCGTTCTGCTTTTCAAGCTCTGCCTCATAAAGCCTGGATCGCAGGATTTTCATTGCTCTGTCTTTGTTTTTATACTGACTCCGTTCGTCCTGACATTCCACGACTGTTCCTGTAGGCAGATGCGTGATCCGGATGGCCGACTCTGTCTTATTGACATGCTGCCCACCGGCCCCGGAGGAGCGGTAGGTGTCGATCTGAAGGTCTTTCGGATCAATTGTGAACTCCACATCACCTGCTTCCGGCATAACGGCGACGGTAGCGGCCGATGTCTGAATCCTACCGGATGCTTCCGTTTCCGGCACCCTCTGGACGCGGTGTGTTCCAGCTTCATACTTCAGACGGGACCATGCACCGGTTCCTTCAATCGTGCATACGGCTTCCTTTATCCCGCCGAGTTCCGTTGTGCTCCTACTGACGACGGAAAGGGTAAAGCCCTTCCGTTCGGCATAAAGCATATACATACGCAGGAGATCGGCGGCAAACAATGCACCTTCTTCGCCTCCAATCCCTGCACGCACTTCCAGTATCACATTCTTGTCATCATTGGGATCTTTGGGAAGCAGAAGGCGTTTCAGTTCCGACATAAGCCGTTCAGAATCTGCTTTCGACGCGTCCAGTTCTTCCTGGGCAAGTTCCCTCAGTTCAGGATCTGAAAGCATCTCCATAGCAGCCGCCTGATTCTCTTTTGCCTTTCGATACGCACGGAATGCCGTAACAATCGGAAGCAGTTCCTTTTGCTCTCGGCTCAGTTCAGCCAGCCTTTCCAGATCGCTGTAAATAGCCGGGTCTGTCAGCATCTTCTCGATTTCAACCAGTCTGTCTTCAATTTTAGAAAGCCTTTCCTCCATGCAGAGGTCTCCTTACTGTTCCAGATATCTTTTTACTTCCTGGATGAACTGATCCAGCCAAAAAGCATAGCCTACGCTGTTCGGGCGCAATGACACGGCAAGGACATGCGGTTTTGCTGTATACTGATCCATTTGATTGTATATTTCTTCGTATTTTCGTTCGCTGGCCCGAGTCAGCACATAGGCTACACGCTCAAGCTCCAGGCCGCGGCGTTTCAGCAAAGCGCGTAAGGGACTGCAGCACCTGCCTGCCCAAACTGGCCCGCCAATGATAACAAGCCGATAGTCTTCCAGATTCTTTTCTGTCTGGTATTTATCCAAAGGGTGCGTTGATGTCCGAATTGCTTCCATGCCAGAATGAATAAAGCCGCGCAGCCCGCTCCTGTCCACGTCGTCAGTGATTTCAACCAGTTCCGCATCCAAAGCGCCTGCGATCTCCTTCATTGCATCTTCAGTATGTCCGGTACGGGAAAAGAACATGCACAATATATCGCTCACGTCAATCCTCCTCTTTTTCTGCCAGAAGAGATAGTTCCTCCCAACGTATCAGTTCAGCTTCCAGTTTCTTCTCAGTGTCGACTTTTGACCTGTAAAGTTCTTCCAGCTTTGCAGCGTCACTTCCGTTCAGCGTCATGCTGTTGTCGATTTCGGATATCTCTTCTTCAAGTCTGGCAATGGTACTCTCACAGATGGTCAGCTGTTTTTTTGCAGCGTGCTGCACCCGGTTTCCTCTTCCCTGTCGGGTATCACCCCGTTTAGATGAAGCAATTGCAGGCTGCAGGCTCCGCTTTTCTTCTCCCTTAACGTTCCTGTACTGCGCAAAGCCCATAGGATAGTCATGGATCGTTCCATCGGACAACTCCCAGATACGTGTGGAGAACCGATTGATAAAATATCGGTCGTGGCTGACAAAAAGCAGCGTTCCGTCGAAGTATTCCACTGCCTCTTCGATCCATTCACGAGAAGCAATATCAAGATGATTAGTAGGTTCATCGAGAATCAGGAAATTGATTTCCTCGTCCATCAGCATGCACAGACGCAGGCGGCTCAGTTCTCCTCCGGACAGGACAGAAACACTCTTGAAAACATCTTCCCCCTGAAATTGGTAAGCTGCCAGACGGTTCCTGGCGCTGCCGGCGGTCATACCGCGCTTCTCATACAACATGGTGTCTACAAGCGAGCGCTCGGGGTGTTCAAAACGGATAATCTGTTCCAGATACGCTGCCCTGACTGAGGGCCCGAGTCGTATGATTCCTTCATCTGCCTTCTCGCGTCCGGTAATCATATTCAGAAGCGTTGTCTTCCCGGTTCCATTGTCCCCGAGAAGCGCAATACGCTCCCCGCCTTCGACCCGCAGATAAATGTCAGAAAACAGACATCTGTCGCCAAATGACTTTCCGATTCCCCTAAGCTGAAGAACTTCATCTCCGCGAAATTCCCTGCTTGCAAAACGCGCATCCATTTTCTTCGCCGTTGTCGGTTTGGAAACAGTACGCATCCGCTCAATTCTTTTTTCCATAGAAACCGCTCGGCGGAAAGTTTTGTCATTTCCCATGAAAGCCCATACACGGAGCTGATCGGCAGCTTTTTCCAGCTGCTGGATCTTAGCCTGCTCCTTCATGTACTGTTTCATTCTTTCCTGGAAGCGACGCTCTTTTTCGATGGCAAAAAAACTGTAATTTCCACTATAGAAATCAGCCTTGCCATCCACTATCTCAATGATTCTCGTAACCGTTCTGTCCAGAAAATAGCGATCGTGTGAAATCGTCAGCACAGTTCCCCTGAATTTCGTCAGATAATCTTCCAGCCATTCTGTTGCATGAAGGTCTAGATGATTAGTTGGCTCGTCAAGCAGCAGAATGTCTGTGTCTTCCAGTATGAGCCTTCCCAGATTGACCCGTGTCTTTTCACCGCCTGATAGTTCGGAAAACAGACGTGTCCGCATATCCGCGGAAATGGAAAGGCCGTTGGCCACTTTATTGACCGCAGTGGAAGTATCATATCCTCCAAGGGTTTCGAAGCGGGAAACAATTTCTCCGTATCGTTTCAGCACACTCTGGCTGCTTTCGCCTTCCGCCATACGCCTGGCCAGTTCATCCATCTCATCCCGAAGCGCAAAAGTCCTTTCAAAGGCTGTCAGCAGGACATCCTCAACAGTATAACCGTCTGGATAGACAGGAATCTGTGAGATCATTCCTATGCGCTTTCCGTTTGCGATAAGAACCTGGCCTTCATCTGCCTGCAGATCGCCAGTAAGTATGCGGAAGAGCGTTGTCTTTCCGGCACCGTTCTTTCCCAGCAGGCCGACACGCTCACCAGTGTCAATCTGAAAGGTCAGCCCATCCAGTATTCTCTTTTCCAAATCAAAGGACTTGACCAGTCCATAGACACTGATATCGATCATCTGCAGTTTTCCAGTAATTCCGTGATTTTCTCAAAAGCCATTGCATGAGATGCTTTCACAAGCACCGCTGTCCCCGGCGTAAACTGTTTGCAGAGCGTCTCTCTGGCTTCGTCGACTGAAGAAAACCAGAACGTCTCACCATCTCGGTATATCGTCATGTCTTTTGCCTTTACACCGATTGCAATCAAAACATCGATGCCGAGCTCTTGTGACAATTCTCCCATCCTGGCATGCGCACTTCTGCTGGCTGCTCCCAGCTCACCCATGTCGCCAAGCACTGCGACCTTACGCCCGTTTGTACGGGAAAGCAACTGAAGGCCAGCTTCCATTGATTGTGGATTTGCGTTATAGCAGTCGTCAATAATCAGACGGTTTTCGGGCATATGGATCAAATGCATCCTGGATCCAACCCCCTGAAAGTCCTCGACGCCTGACAGTATTTCATCTTTGTTCAGGCCAAGTCTTTCTGCAATGGCTACCGCCATGGATATTGGGTAGATCATATAGGAGCCAGGCGCTGTCACACGGATTTCATACCTGTCCATTGGGGTTATGACGGAGCATTTTAGCCCCTCAATCCCAAAGTCTTCCACGTCTGTGACTCTGACCTGACAGTTCTCTCCGCGCCCACAAAAAATGATCTCTTTGTTCATAGTTATTCCTCTAAGAAGATCGTCATCTCCATTCAGAACAGCTATACCATCGCCGCTGAGGTTTTCAAAGATCTCGCTTTTGGCACGAAGGACACCTTCCCTGGTATTGTCCAGGTTTTCCATGTGGACTTCACCTATATTGGTGATAACAGCAAAGTCTGGCAGCACCATCTCGCCGGTGTATCGAATCTCTCCGAAGTGATCCATCCCTGTTTCGATCACTGCCGCCTGATGACCGGCATCCATCTCCAGCAAAGTCAAGGGAGTTCCGATATTGTTGTTCAGATTTGCTCTGGTCTTGTGTGTGCGGAAACGACGTGATAAAACAGCCGTTATCATTTCTTTTGTCGTCGTTTTCCCGGTTGAACCTGTTATCTGGATAAACGGTATTTTGAACTGCTTCCTGTGCCAGGTGGCAAGCGCCTTAAGAGCATCCTGCGTATCCCCTACAAGTACGTAGCCCTTGCCAGGTATCAAAACTTCGGGAGTACGTGCAGTCAGGCAGGCTTCCGCCCCATTCTGGAGCGCTCCGTTGATATAGTCATGCCCATCAAATCGTTCACCGACAAGCGGGATAAACAACTGGCCAGGAGTTGCTGTGCGGCTGTCAGTAGAAACAGCGTCAATCACCGCATGAGTATTCTGCAGGATCTTCCCTCCCACAGCATTGCTGATATCCTCGAGAGTACTGCGCAGCATCAATATCCCGCCTTTCTTAACTTGAGAGAATCCATGACAATCTGTTCGCACAGATCAGGATAGGAGATCCCAACCGCCGCCGCTTCTTTCGGCACCAGACTGGCAGGTGTAATCCCCGGCAGAGTATTCACCTCAAGGCACCAGATATCACCATTCTCATCCAGAATGAAGTCGCTTCTTGAAAAGACACTTAGGCGCAGAGCGCGATGCAGTTTCAGAGCAATCTCTCCCATCTTTCTCCATGTCTCATCACTTACTGGAGCCGGGCAGATCTCTATCGCTCCCCCATCCTGGTATTTCGTTTCGTAATTGAAATACTCTGCGTTCGGAACGATTTCAACAGCCGGTAGGTATCTGTTTCCCAATACTCCTACCGTTAATTCGCGTCCTTTGATCTTTTTTTCAACAATCACATGATTCCCGTACTGAAGGATAGAATGAAGAGCCTGTGCAAGTTCTTCCTTTGTGTCGGGCAGTTCTACTCCGATAGAACTGCCGCCATTGACGATTTTTACAGCACACGGCACTCGGATCTCCTCTGCAAGCCTTGGTATGTCAGCTTCGGTATAGTAGATATCCTGCCAGGGCGGAGTTGGTATTTCAAATACATCCATAACTCTCTTCGCGATGGATTTATCCATTGCCATCCCGCTGGCTACATATCCAGAACCTGTATACGGAACACCGATCAGATCCAGAGCCGCCTGTATCCGTCCGTCTTCACCGCAGGCTCCGTGAAGCGCAAGAAAAACGATGTCTGCCATCGCACAGACACGCAGGACATCTTTTCCAAGGAGAGAGGGGCTCTTATCCATCCGGCTTTTCCGTATGGCATCCAGATCCGGTTCAGTAACTCCGATGGATACATCTCCGCAAAGGCCGTCTGAAGCCTCAAATATATCCTCCAGAGGTCCATGATAATCCTCAAGTCCCAAAAACATATCTATCAGGACGGCCTGATGCCCTTTTTCCCGTAAAGCACGGCAGGCACAGGTTCCGCTTACCAGAGAGACGTGGCGTTCTGTGCTTAGACCTCCAGCCAGAACAACGATTTTCATATGATTCCTTCTTTCTATGGAAGATTATCGTAAAGCATCATCATCTGCCCGTAATACACCTAATTATACCATAGTAGTATAACACGGGTTACCCGAGATTACAACTGTCACTGCATAAAGATAATCCTCCGGCATCTGCCGGAGGATCTCTAATATTTCTGTGCTATCTCAGCCATTCCGGAAGCGTTCTTTTGTGTACTCCTGAAACGATTCCCATCGCTGCGTAAAGTGTTACCAGCGACGAACCGCCGTAACTGAAAAACGGAAGAGTCAACCCGATAACCGGAACGAGGAAAAGACACATTCCGACATTGATCAAAGTTTGAAATATCAGCATTGCGGCAAGCCCGACACAAATATAGGTTTCCATATTGCTTCGAGCTTTGCCCGCTACAGTCAGGCAGCGGATCACAATAGCTGCAATCAGCAGAAGCACAGCAACACAGCCGATCAGCCCCATTTCCTCCCCTATTGCCGAAAAAATGAAATCGGTATGTCTTGCAGGCAAGCTTCCGCTGAAAGGACTCTGCGTCTGAGTGCCATGAAACAATCCCTGCCCTGTAAGCTTTCCGCTTCCGAGAGCCATGATGCTGTGATTCTGGTGCCATCCGACTCCCAGCGGATCAAGATCATGGTTAAAAACCAGACGGAATCGGTCTTTCATATACTCGCTAATCTTATCAAGTTCCCACATAAGGTAAAAGCATATGCCTCCGCAGATGGCTCCCAGAACATACCATTTCAAGGAAAGTCCTGCTACAAAGCACATACAGGCGAAAATAAAGATATATACCAACGCACTTCCCATATCGCCCGATATGAAGAAATACAGACCCACGAGCATGAGAACATGTCCCGCAAGGAAAAGTACCGACCGGAAGGAATTGATCTTGAATTCTTCCTTCAGCCAATTGATCTGGCGTGCCAGGATAATGGTAAACGAGATTTTTACGATCTCTGCAGGCTGGAGGCTTACCGGGAAGCCTGGTATGTGCAGCCATGCACGGTTACCGGTGCCGTCATCAACTCCGAGAGGGGTCCGAAGCAGCAGAATAATAATAACATTAAAAGCCAGCATCCATTTCCACCACTTGGATATCTCCGCTATATCGACCATTGACATGATCAGATATACAGTTATTCCGATTGCCGCCGCTCCGCCCTGCACAATCACATATTTCCAAGTCTGCATATAGTGAGTCGCACTGGCGATCTCAACCATTCCAAAAACCGTAGCGACAAAGCAAAGCGCCAGCAGGACAATGTCAGCCTGCTGGAAAATATCAAGGAATACATCCCTCGTGCGCTTCAGCATATTGCCTCCTGATTTTTCAGTGCGAATCATTTGACTAGTAGTTTATCACATTAACTTTTCCCTGTAAACGCCGGTTTTTCTCTTTTATTCTCTCCGGAACGATGATATAATGAATCAGATAAAGCAGAGGAGTGGTAGGATTTGACGAAGGTATCTCATGATGTACAGGAGACGGAAGCTCTCGGTGAAAAGCTTGGCAAAACGCTCCGCAGCGGATGCGTGATAGCGTTTCGAGGCGGCCTTGGCGCCGGAAAGACCGCTTTTGTCCGCGGCCTGGCAAGGGGGCTTGGCTGTCATGGGAGAGTTACCAGTCCAACTTTTACCATAGTGAACGAATATGACGGCGATCTTCCTCTTTTTCACTTTGATATGTATCGCCTTTCGAACAGTGACGCTTTGTTTGATATCGGATGGGATGACTATCTTGACCGCAATGGCGTATGTGCTGTTGAGTGGAGTGAAAATGTTTTAGACGCCATGCCGGAGAATACCATTTTCATTGATATCGTTCGTCATCCTGAAAACGAAAACTGGCGAATCATTACAGTTTCTGGAGGGATCGATCTGTGAGAATCCTGGCACTTGAAACTTCTGCAAAAAGCGTTTCTGCTGCAGTATGCGAAGGTGAAACAGTTCTCGCCTTTTCATACTGCAATACGGGGCTAACACACAGCCGCACTCTGATGCCCATGGTAGACGGTATGCTGAAAAATGCCGGAATCCCGCTGAGCGACATCAGTCTGATCGCGGTCGCCGCCGGCCCAGGCTCCTTCACAGGTCTGAGAATCGGTGTTTCTGCCGCAAAAGGCCTGGCATGGTCGCTTGGCCTTCCATGCTGTGCTGTTTCCACGCTGGAAGCCATGGCGCGGAACGTGAGCCATATGGATGCCACAGTCATCTGCGCAATGGACGCAAGGCGAAATCAGATTTATAATGCCGTTTTTTCTGCAAGTGACCGTATGCTGAAACGCCTGACGCCTGACCGCGCCATAAGTCTTCAGGAATTTATTTTGGAACTGAAAAACGATGAAAAGCAAAAAATAGTTGTTGGAGACGGCGCATCAATATGTTATACTTATTTGCGGGAACATGGTGTATCCTGTACAATTGCCCCACCTGAACTTGTTATGCAGAACGCCGTCGGCGTCGCTTTTGCCGCTGAAGAAATGGAAAAACACGGGTGTACTGTTTCAGCCCACGATCTCCGGCCTAATTATCTGCGGCTGTCTCAGGCCGAACGGGAGCGTCTTGCGAAAGGGCTGTCAATCACTCTGGATTAGGTAATCATCATATTATTATAGATACGGAGGAAAAAGCAGATGTACAGTGAAAAGGTTCATATCATGGATCATCCTCTGGTGGCCCACAAGCTGACCATCATGCGGGACAAAAACACCAGCGTTAAAGATTTCCGGGAGCTGGTATCTGAAATCGGTATGCTTATTACATATGAAGCAACCAGGGACCTCCCCCTGACGACAAAAACGATTGAAACGCCTCTCTGTAAGGCTGATATGCCTACTTTAGCAGGCAAAAAGTTTGCTGTGGTTCCAATCCTGAGGGCCGGTCTGGGACTTGTTGAAGGCGTGCTTCGCATGGTGCCTTCTGCTCGCGTTGGTCACATCGGTATGTACCGTGACGAGACAACGCTTGAGCCGCATCTCTATTTCTGCAAAATGCCCAAGGATATTGCTGAACGCGATATCATCATTGTTGATCCCATGCTTGCTACCGGCGGAAGTGCAGATATGGCCATCACTGAAATGAAAAAGCGTGGCTGTAAAAACATCAAGCTGATGGTGCTTGTAGCTGCGCCAGAAGGAATCGATGTTATCACTTCCCGTCATCCCGATGTGGATATCTATGCCGGTGCGCTCGACGATCATCTGAATGAGCACGGGTATATTGTTCCCGGCCTCGGTGACGCCGGAGACCGTATCTTCGGTACCAAATAAGTATTTGCCTTTCTTCCCAACAGCAGCGGCGACACGTCACCGCTGCTGTTTTTTGCTCTTTTGCCAATTCTCTGTTGCTTTTTCTGATTAAAGCGGTATAATATAGGCAACAACAAAAGACTGGTAGCTGTAAGGAAGTGCTTCGCGCACGGGCTGCAACTATCACTCGGCTGTTTGCTTGAGTGTTTCAGGCCTCCGGAAACAGGAGGTTTGGAACACTTTTTGTTCGATGAACTAAAATTATGCCAGTTTGGAGGAAATGCGTATGTATCTAGTTACGAACGGCCGTCTGATCACCAGGGACAGCTGCAGCCGCGGATATTATGAACGCGGTGCGGTTGCTTTTGAAGGTACAATCATCACTGATGTTGGCGAAGAAACCGATCTGCGCAAAAAATACCCCCAGGCAGATATCATTGATGCCCATGGCGGAGTCATCATGCCAGCATTCATCAATGCCCATACACACATCTATTCTGCTCTCGCTCGTGGTCTGAGTATCGTCGGCAACAATCCGACCAACTTTTATGAAGTATTGGACGGTACCTGGTGGGCTATGGATCGAAGACTGACTCTGGAAGGATCACGCGCCAGTGCAGACGCTCTTTATATTGATTGTATCAAGCAGGGCGTCACAACGATTTTTGATCATCATGCGGCTTATGCCGAGATTCCCGGTTCCCTTTTCACCATTGGTGAGAGTGCCAAGCGGTTTGGTATCAGATCATGTCTCTGTTATGAAGTCAGCGACCGTGACGGCGAGGAAAAATGCCTCCAGGCGATTCAGGAAAATGCCGACTGGATCAGTCATTGCCAAAAGGAAAAAGACCCGATGCTTGCAGCCATGTTCGGCGGTCATGCCCTTTTTACCATATCCGATAAAACCTTTGACCGTATGACAGAAGCGAATAATGGCCGGACCGGATTTCATATCCATGTTTCTGAAGGCATGAATGATGTATATGATTCTTTGCAGAATTACGGACGCAGGCCGGTTCAGCGTCTTCATGATCACGGAATCCTTGGTGATATGACTTTGCTGGGACATTGTATCCATGTGAATCCGGCTGAGATCGATCTAATCAAAGAAACCGGGACAATGGTTGTGAACAACCCGGAGTCCAATATGTCCAACGCAGTTGGTGTCTGCCCTGTCCTCCCTCTCTGCCGTGAAGGGATCCTCCTCGGGTTGGGAACAGATGCCTGGACAAACGATATGATTGAGTCCTTGAAAGCCGCTCTCTGTGTACAACGCCTTAATGCATGCCTGCCGAATGTGGCATGGGGTGAAGTTACCGGAATGCTGTTTCGTAACAATGCAAGAATCGCTGAAAAGTACTTCCCTGTGGAACTGGGCGTACTGAAACCCGGTGCAGCTGCAGACATTATTGTGATGGATTACAAACCCTACACTCCGTTCTCGGATGAGAACATCGACGGACATATCCTATTCGGCATGACCGGCAAACTCTGCCGTACCACGATTGGCAACGGCAGGATTCTGATGAAAGACCGCGAACTGATCGGCATCGATGAAGAAGCAGAGAATGCCCATATTCTGGAAGCAGCAAAAAAGCTTTGGGGCGCTTTGAACAATCGAGTATATTGAGAGGAGGATCTATATGTCCGAAAAAATGTATCCTATCCCCTTCCGTTCCCTGATGAACTGGGTGATCACTGAATATTCACGTACCGGCCAGATCTTCGGTGTTCACAAATCTTATCATTCCAGCGGGAAAAATCTGCCGATCTTCGGTGAGAGAATCGAGACTCCATTCGGACCTGCAGCCGGACCGAACAGTCAGCTTGCGCAGAACATCATTGCCGCCTACTTTGCGGGAGCGCGTTTCTTTGAGGTTAAAACCGTACAGAAGATGGACGGCGCTGAGCTGGCTGCCTGCGTTCCGCGCCCCTGTATCCTTGCAAACGATGAGGGCTACAATCAGGAGTGGTCAACTGAACTGACTGTTCCTCAGGCTATGGATGAGTATATCAAGGCATGGTGTGCTTTGAAGATCATCAGCAGAGTTTTTGACCTGGGTGATCCTGACGGATTCGTTTTCAACATGTCTGTCGGTTACGACCTGCAGGGTATCAAAGGCGATAAAGTCGATACATATATTGAGGGGATGAAAGATGCCCGCAGAACCGCAGTTTGGAACGAGTGCCTGAGCGTTCTGAAAGATCTCTTCCCGGCAGAAACTTCCTATATCGACTCTATTTCCCCTCATGTCAGCCGAAGCGTCACTGTTTCCACCCTCCATGGGTGTCCTCCGGATGAAATCGAACGGATTGCATCCTATCTGATTTCCGAAAAACACCTGCACACTTTTGTGAAATGCAACCCAACCATTCTGGGGTATGAGACAGCCCGCCGTACGCTGGATGAAATGGGTTACGGATATGTCGTATTCGATGATCATCATTTCCGTGAGGATCTTCAGTGGGTTGATGCTGTTCCCATGTTCGAGCGTCTCCAGGCTCTTGCGGACGAAAACGGGTTGGAGTTCGGTCTTAAGCTTTCAAATACATTTCCTGTCGACACCACTCGCGGTGAACTCCCCGGCAATGAAATGTATATGTCCGGACGTTCTCTGTTCCCTCTCACCATAGAGATGTGCAGCAGGATCTCACGTCAGTTCAGGGGCAAGATGCGGATATCCTTCGCGGGCGGTGCTGAGTACTTTAACTGTGACAAACTGTTTTCTGCCGGCATCTGGCCGATTACTGTAGCAACTACCATCCTGAAGCCAGGCGGTTATAACCGGCTGCTACAAATGGTTGAAAAAGTCGAGAAGCTTCCATACCGTCCCTTTAACGGCACTGATACGGAAGCTATCTGCGCCTTGTCCTCTGAATGCCGCAGTGATTATCATCACGTCAAGCCGATTAAGCCCCTGCCTTCCCGTAAGAGTGAAGACGGAGTTCCCTGGACCGACTGTTTCAAAGCGCCGTGTAAAGGCGGATGCCCGATCCAGCAGGATATTCCGGAATACATCGAACTATGTCGGAAGGGATTGTTCGGCCCTGCACTGAAACTGATCACGGAAAAGAATCCTCTTCCATTTATTACTGGTACTATCTGCGCCCATAGATGCCAGACAAAGTGCAGCCGCAACTTCTATGATGAGTCCGTGCAGATTCGTGATACTAAACTCCTGGCTGCTGAAAAAGGCTACGAAGCATTGATGGCGTCTGTCAGGGTTCCTTCCCGCGTCCCCGGTAAAAAGGCAGCCATAATCGGCGGTGGTCCCACCGGTATTTCCGCCGCTTATTTCCTTGGCCGGGCAGGAATCGAAACAACTATCTTTGAACGGGAAGCCTCATTAGGCGGTATACCCCGTCACGTTATTCCCGCTTTCCGAATCGCTGACGAAACGATCCAGAAGGACATCGATCTTATGCTTCGCTATGGAGTGGATGTCAAATGCGGTGCCCCAGCTCCATCCGTCGATGATCTGAAGGCACAGGGTTACACTCACATCCTGTTTGCCGTTGGTGCCTGGAAGGCCGGCAGTCTTGGCATTCCCGGCATCGTTGCAGGCGCCATTCAGTGGATGAAGGGGATTAAGGCGGGCTTCATCAGTGTAGGCGGTAACGTAGCTGTTGTAGGCGCCGGTAACACTGCTATGGATGCGGCGCGCCTGGCCAAGCGAAGCGGTGCTGAAAACGTGACTATCGTTTACCGCCGCACCAAGCGGGAAATGCCTGCTGACGAACATGAACTCTCTCTGGCAATTGCTGACGGAGTTTCCTTTGCAGAACTGGCTGCCCCGGTCGCTCAGGGCGATGGCCTTCTGAAGTGCGAGAAGATGAGGCTTGGTGATCCTGACATTTCCGGTCGCCGCAGTCCTGTTGGAACCGGTGAATACTTTACGATTCCCTGCGATCTTGTGATATCTGCCGTAGGTGAGCAGGTCGATGACGCCTTGTTTGCAGCCAATGGCATCGCTCTTGACAGAAAAGGACGTCCCGATTTCCGCACAAATATTGAAGGCGTCTATGCTGCCGGCGACTGCAAACGCGGGCCGGCCACTGTGGTGGAGGGCATTGCCGACGCTGCAGCCTTTGCTCAGGAGGTTATCGGATCCCCATATATCTATGAGATTCCCGAGGCCGCTTTTGTTACCAAAGCAGATGCCATTGCAAGGAAAGGTGTTCTCTGCATGAGCAGTGACATTTGCTGCGAAGGCCAGCGTTGTCTCCAGTGCTCTACGATCTGTGAGAATTGTGTGGACTCCTGTCCCAACCGGGCAAATGTTTCCATTACCATGGCGGATGGAAGCCATCAGATTCTCCATGTGGATAAGATGTGCAACGAGTGCGGAAACTGCACTCAGTTCTGTCCCTATTCGTCTGAGCCCTGTCATGACAAGTTCACCCTTTTCCAGACCAGGGAAGATATGCTGGACTCCTCCAACGCCGGTGTCCTGTTCCTGAGTCCAAGCAAGGTGCTTGTGCGGGTTTTCGGTTCACCGAAAGAATACGATATCTCAACACGTGATAACGGTTTACCCACTGCTCTCGATGATCTGATTCTGAGAATCCGTAACAACTATAGTTATCTGTATCTGTAAATGATTATAACTTTACAGAATGAGAGGCCTTTTCCAGGAGAAGAGGCCTCTCATTCCTTTTCATCATACCTCAATCCATACATACTATTGCAGTAAGCTCTGATAGTTTCCCGTTTTCTCTCCTGAATGATGCTTCTACATGTGAATCTGGTTTCTGTCATAATTCCCTATGGATTTTTTGGTTTTTTGTGGTATAATACATGGGTATTGATATGGATTCTATTGGGGGCGTATATAATGCAGACTTTATTCCGGGGCGGTACGGTAGTGTCTGGCAAAGGCACAAAAAAGGCCGATGTTCTGGTGTCTGATGATAAGATCGTCCAGGTTGCAAGAACTATCACCCCGCAGACAGGTACCCGTGTAATCGATATCACAGGCAGACTCCTTATGCCTGGATTCATTGACGCCCACACCCACTTTGATCTGGATGTCGCCGGTACTACAACTGCCGATGATTTCTCAAGCGGTTCTTTGGCAGCTCTTCGCGGCGGTACTACGACCATAATCGACTATGCCTGCCCCAATAAGGGCGAATCTCTGGCATATGGCTTGAAGCTATGGCATAACAAAGCTGATGGCAAGTGCTGCTGCGATTACAGTTTCCACATGACCATCGATGACTGGAACGAAGATCTCGCGCGTGAAATCGACGATATGTATGCTGCCGGCATTACATCTTTTAAGATGTATACGACTTATCCGGCAATGATGATCGGCGACAGAGCCATGTACGAAGCTCTGAAAAAGCTTAAGGAAAAAGGCGGTCTTTGCGGGATCCATTGTGAAAACAGCGGTGTCATCGATGCGCTTGTTGCTGAGAAAAAGGCCGCCGGAGAAAACAGTGTCGCCTGCCATCCCCAGACGCGTCCTGCACAGCTTGAAGCGGAGGCTGTCAGTCGGGTCCTGCGAATCGCACAGACTGTGGATATTCCGGTCGTCATCGTCCATACGACAAACGCTGCTGCGCTCAGAGAGGTCGAAGCAGCAAGGAAACGCGGGCAGACTGTTTTTGTTGAAACCTGTCCTCAGTATCTCGTACTGGATGAAAGCGTTTATGATGATCCTGATTTCCTTATAGCATCAAGGTATGTCTGTTCCCCTCCTATCCGAAAGCAGTCCGACCAGAAAGCTTTATGGGCAGGACTTCGTCGCGGAGAGATCCAGACGATCTGTACGGATCACTGTTCATTTACCGTCAAGCAGAAAGAATTAGGCCGTGATGACTTTACAAAAATACCAGGCGGAGTTCCCGGCGTTGAAACCCGTGGCGAACTGATTTACACATTTGGGGTTACTACTCGAAAGATCAGTCTTGCAACAATGTGCAAAACGCTTTCGGAAAATCCTGCCAAGCTTTATGGCATGTATCCCAGAAAAGGTGTCATCGCCAAGGGATCTGATGCCGATCTCGTAGTATATGATCCGACAGCCGACCACATTATTCATGCTTCCGATATGGTCGGTAAAGCCGGCTACACTCCATACGAGGGATTTGCGACCCGAGGCAGCATTCAGCAGGTGTGGCTCCGGGGACAGCTTGTTGCAGATCACGGCAATCTGCTGAAAAAGCCTGCAGGCAAGTTCATACCCAGGGGCAAATGCATGCTCTGATTATATAAGAGAGAGGTATCCGTTATGAAACTGACACTCGACAAGCTCCTGCTTACTCAGTCCCCCGCTCTGTTTCTTGCAGCGTTGCTTCTGATCATCTGCTATTTTGTTCGCAGGAGCAATCATCGCGCCCGCGCCATTCTTGATCTGCTTTTGGCTATCGTCTTTATTGGACTTGGCATTGCGCTATACTATTTCGGTATGCTCAATGGGCTGTTCACTATAAAAAACTTCTGGCAGATCCGGGGTCCCGGCTATGTAGGCCTTGGTGTCGTCGTCGTACTTGCGCTGATCCTTTTTCTTCGCAGCGTTACACATTCTGTTCAGCGTCATCAGGCTGAAAAGAAAGTAACCCGGATGGAAAACGAGCATCAGAAAGAACTGGAAGAGGTGCGCCAGAAGGCTTACGCCTCGGGAATGGCTGATGCAATGGCGACAGAAACGAGAGTTCTATCCGATCCTCCTGCAGGTGATTCTGAGCCGCCTGCCGAGACCGTTCCAGAATCAAAATAATCAATGTAAAACACTGCCCGGAGATGCAAACATCTCCGGGCAGTTCCCTTTTTTGGCTTTTCCTTATCTCTGTTTCAAGATATTCGATTTCTATTCCACTATCACACCGCGCTTTTCAAAACCTTCTACCATCAATTCAAGATCAGGTTCGATATGGAGCGGTTCCCCGGCGGACCGAATCGCATTGTCCACATCCTTCAGACCATTGCCGGTCACAACAGAAACTACTGTTGCTTCCTTATCGATCAGGCCTTCTTCACATGCCTTTTTAAGAGCAGCCGTTCCGGTTACGCCGGCGGGTTCTCCAAAAACGCCGCATGTGCGTCCCAGCAAACGCTGTGCGGCAAGGATCTCCTCATCCGTAACGCAGATCGCAAGTCCATTCGATTCACGAATGGCAGCCAGCGCCTTGTCAGCATTTCTGGGCACGCCTACGGATATAGAGTCTGCAATCGTATTCTCCTCCATAGGTTCCCAGTCTTTGCCCTCCATGATGGCACGGTTGATCGGATAGCACCCTGTCGACTGCGCACTGATGAGCCTTGGAAGTCTGTCGATGAATCCGATGGCGTAGAGGTCTTTGAGTCCTTTCCATACGCCGGCGATCGTACAGCCGTCGCCAACTGAGATTGCCAGATAATCCGGCATCTGCCAGTTCAGCTGCTCTGCGATCTCCAGAGCGACTGTTTTCTTCCCTTCGCTTAGATAAGGATTGATCGCTGCATTACGATTGTACCATCCGTATTTCTCAATGGCTTCAGCTGACATTTTAAAGGTTTCTTCGTAGTTTCCTTTGACTGAAATCACATTTGCACCGAAGATCATCAGCTGAGCTACCTTGCCTTTAGGCGCTCTGTCTGGAACAAATATAAAAGTCTTGAGACCTGCGGCAGCTGCATTGCCGGCTAGTGAGGAAGCGGCATTTCCCGTAGAAGAGCAGGCTATCGTCTTTGCTCCTGCTTCCATAGCCTTTGCCACAGCCATTGCGCTGGCGCGATCCTTCAGCGAGGCAGTCGGATTCTGACCGTCGTCTTTGATCCACAGTTTCCGGATGCCAAGGAGTCTTGCCAACCTCGGCTCTTCATAAAGAGGGCTCCAACCAACACGCAAAGGCGTATCAGGCGTAGATTCCTCTATCGGAAGCAGTTCTCTGTACCGCCACATGGTACGGTTGTCCCTGCAGGCCAGTTTTTCTTTTGTCAGAACGGATTTGATATAATCATAGTCATATATGATATCAAGGATACCGCCACAGGAACAACTGGTAAGATCCGGGACAGCTTCATAGATCCGTCCGCAGCGGATGCATTTGGCATATTTGACGTTTCTCATAACTACTCCTTTTCAAAGAAGACAGGGACGGGGCCGTTTGCCCCGCCCCTGTTTTGCGGTTCTTACAGCGCCTTCAGGACTCCGGTTGCTTCGTTAAACTCGCGGATCAGTTCATCCAGCTGATCGGCCTGTGCGTGAACAGCGTCCCATGTGTGTTCAGTGTCATACCACAAAGCATTCAGATCCTTCACATCTCTGGCCTGCTGCTCCACCCATGTATAGTACTTCAGGTTATGGATGCGCTTGCGGTCCACATAGGTCAGCTCCAGCATGTTGTCTGTCTTGAGGCCAAGCATATGCAACGCGTGGTCTTTTCCGGCTTCCGCCACATCATATGCGCCAAACATGTCATTAAGCTCTGTTACACGGGATTGATACATCGCGGCGGAATCCGTCAGAACGGTAGCCACTACGTCGTGCTCTGTGAGCTCATAATATTTTGCCATCTTGATGCAGCACAGTACGTTAGCGATACCGGAAATGCCAAGCCATGTCAGCTTCTCGATCATCGTCTCATCCAAGCCGAGTTCCTCTTTGAGGTAACGCTGCCCTTCCGGAGTATTAAACAGACGGAGCAGTCGCTGACTGTCCTCATCATCAATAGCGATTGCCATGTCTGTGTTCTTTACGTTGTGGATCCAGGGGATGTGTTTGTCGCCGATACCCTCAATCCGGTGTCCGCCAAACCCGTTATTCAGGATGGTCGGGCACTGCAAAGCCTCGCCGACAGCAAGTTTCAACTGCGGATAACGTTCCTTCAGCAAATCACCCGCACTCATAGTGCCGGCAGAACCGGAGGTGAAGCAGGCACCGGAGAACCGGTCTCCGGGACGCTTGACGGCTTCAAACAGATCAGCGAGAGCCTTACCGGTAACGTTATAGTGCCACAGCGGGTTGCCCATCTCTTCGAACTGGTTGAAGATCATCATTGTGGGGTCCTGACGCAGTTCCCATGTCTTATCGAAGATCTCCTTCACATTCGATTCGCATCCAGGTGTCGCAATAACCTGACCGGCGATCTTGCTGAGCCATTCAAAGCGTTCTTTGGACATCTCTGCAGGAAGGATGGCTACGCTGTCAACTGCCAGAAGCTTGGAGTTAAATGCACCGCCACGGCAGTAGTTGCCCGTTGAAGGCCACACTGCGTGATGATAAGTTGCATCGAACTGTCCCGTGACGAGACGGGGAGCCAGACAGCCGAATGAAGCGCCGACCTTGTGGCAACCGGTCGGGAACCATTTTCCGGCCATGGCGATAATCCGGCAGGGTACACCGGAAAGAACGCTGGGGATCTCAACATAGTTGGGTACCGGCTGGAATAGGCCTCCGCTTTCCTTTGCCTCATTTTTCCATGTGATACGGAACAGGTTTACCGGATCCACATCCCACAGTCCGGTATGAGAAAGCTTCTCCTTGATCTTTTCGGGAACGAGCTCAGGGTTTTCCATCTCGGCGAAAGTCGGGATGATAACATGGTTTTCTTTTGCTTTCTGGATGTTGTGCTCCAGGCCGGCTTTGTTGATGGTCAGGTCAATCATTTTTTACTCCTCCTGCATTATTTTTAGAATCGATATAAGAATAGAGTGTGTACTTGGATATTCCGAAATACTTGGCTACTTTGTCCCCTGATTTTGTGACAAGAAACGCCCCGCTTTGATTCAAAAACTGAATGGCTCGAATCTTATCCTGTTTATTCATAAGCGGTACCGGTTTACCTACGAGTTCAACAGACTGCTCGATAAGATCATCCAGAAGATCGTTAACATTCAAAATCTTCTCGGGCTCCATCTGCTTGCTGTCTCCGGTAGCCAGCGCTGATTCTATTTCACGCTTCATTAAAATCAGGTTTGTCACATCATAATTGATAGAAAAAATGCCTGTTACTGCACCTTTGCTGTTTCGGATATAGATGGATGATGATTTCAGGATCTTGCCCTCAGGGGTTCGGGTCAAATAGCAAAGTTCATCTTTTGGCTGTGCGTCAGAGCGGATAGCCTGCTCAATAACAACCCGGGATCCGCCGTCCCCAAGTTTTCTCCCTGAAACATGTCCATTGACAATATATACGATAGAGCGGTTCATGGCATTAACGTCATGAATCACAACTTCGCATTTTTCTCCGAATTGTGCCGCAATTCCATCAGCCAGCTGCTTGAGCATATTTAGCTGGGTTTTCTCCATATATTGCCCCCTCTCCCACTATTCCTTTTTAATCATACCACGTTTCCTGTAGAAATCAATTCTTTTCTCAAAATAATTTTTAGCGTTCATCATTTTTTGTTTGACATCGCAGTCCCCTGTGCTATTATATAAGTAGGATCATGGGTCTTCCGATTATCCTGAAAATAATACTTTATTTGGAGGTAATCAATATGGATTTTGAAGCAATCAAGCAAGCAGCGTACGGTTATCGGGAAGATATGAGTCGTTTCCTTCGTGACATGATCGCCATCCCTTCGGAATCCTGCGAAGAGGAGCTCGTCGTCAAGCGGATCGCCCTTGAACTGGAAAAACTGGGATATGACAAGGTTGAGATCGATAAGCTTGGCAATGTGATCGGATGGCTGGGTGAAGGTGACAGAATCATCGCGATTGATTCCCATATCGATACTGTGGGCATCGGAAACATTGAAAACTGGGAAGCTGATCCCTATCAGGGATATGAGACTGACACCATCATTTACGGCCGTGGCGGTTCTGACCAGGAAGGCGGAATGGCTGCTGCCGCATATGGCGGCAGGATCATGAAAGATCTTGGGCTCATTCCTGAGGGTTACAAAATTATGATCGTCGGTTCCGTGCAGGAAGAGGACTGCGACGGAATGTGCTGGCAGTCCATTGTAAATGAATACTTCAACGGACCGGAAGATGCACGCAGTAAGATCGAGTTTGTCATTTCTACGGAACCCACCGACGGAGGCATTTACCGTGGTCATCGTGGCCGTATGGAAATCCGGGTAGATGTTCACGGAGTATCCTGTCATGGTTCGGCTCCCGAACGCGGTGATAATGCCATTCATAAGATGGCTGAAATCATTGAGAACGTACGTGACCTGAACGAGAATCCTGCTGATGATTCGGTAGAAATCAAGGGGCTTGTCAAGATGCTGGATCCCAAATTCAATCCCGATCATTACGAAGATGCCCGTTTCCTTGGCCGCGGTACCTGCACGACGAGCCAGATCTTTTACACGTCTCCTTCCCGCTGTGCCGTCGCTGACAGCTGCGCTATCTCCATCGATCGCCGCATGACCGCAGGCGAGACCTATCAATCCTGCCTGAAGGAGATCGAGGACCTTCCGGCCTGCAAGAAGTACGCCAAAGACGTAAAGGTCTCCATGTATATGTATGATCGTCCCGCCTGGACCGGCCATATTTATGAGACAGAGTGCTTCTTCCCCACTTGGATCAACAAGGCTACCGCTCCTCACGTTCAGGCGCTCGTGGATGCTCATCACGCGCTGTGGGGCGATGAACGGCTCTTCTCCGATGAGAAGTCCGCATCTACCCGCGTTGGTCGTCCTCTGACTGACAAATGGACCTTCTCAACAAACGGTGTCTCCATTCAGGGACGTTATGGTATCCCCTGCGTCGGATTCGGCCCGGGTGCCGAATCCCAGGCACATGCTCCGAACGAGATCACCTGGAAGCAGGATCTGGTGACCTGTGCCGCTCTTTACGCCGCTGTTCCCATGCTGTATCGGCCTGAGAACAAGGATGGCTCTGCAACTTCCTTCCGTCAGGAACTAACCGGCAACGACATTAAATAATCTATTTGTTAGGAGGCTACTGATATGAGTAAGACTGCCGAACTGGCCAAGCATCTGGAGACCCTGGACATCAGCAAGATGTACCGTGAGGATTTCTACTGGACATGGGACAAGACTGATGATGAGATCGAAGCTGTATTTACGGTCGCAGACGCCCTGCGCGATCTCCGCGAGAGAAACAAGAGCACTCGTGTCTTTGATTCCGGTCTGGGTATCTCCATTTTCCGTGACAACTCAACCCGTACACGTTTTTCCTTTGCATCTGCCTGCAATCTGCTTGGCCTCGAAGTACAGGATCTGGATGAGAAGAAATCCCAGATCGCTCATGGCGAGACCGTGCGTGAAACCGCAAACATGGTATCGTTCATGGCCGATGTCATCGGTATCCGCGATGATATGTTCATCGGTGAAGGCCACAAGTACATGAAAACATTCATGGATGCCGTCAAAGAAGGCCACAGAGACGGTATTCTGGAGCAGCAGCCCACCCTTGTCAATCTTCAGTGTGACGTAGACCATCCGACTCAGTGCATGGCTGATATGCTTCATGTGATCCATCATTTCGGTGGAGTGGAGAACCTCAAGGGCAAAAAAGTTGCTATGACCTGGGCATACTCTCCCTCTTACGGCAAGCCTCTGTCCGTTCCCCAGGGCGTTATCGGCCTGTTTACCCGTTTCGGAATGGATGTGACTCTGGCCCATCCCGAAGGCTATGATGTTATGCCGGAAGTCGAAGAGATCGCTCGCGAAAACTGCGAGAAATACGGCTCTCACTTCCATAAGACCAATGATATGAAGGAAGCATTCGCTGGCGCGGATATTGTTTATCCCAAGAGTTGGGCCTCTTTTGCCGCAATGGAAGAGCGCACAAAGCTGTATGCCGAAGGCGACAAAGCCGGGATCGACGAACTTGAGAAGCGTCTCCTTGCTGAAAACGCAGAGCACAAGGACTGGGCCTGCACAGAGGAGATGATGAAACTCACCAAGGATGGCCAGGCGCTGTATCTCCACTGCCTCCCTGCTGATATCACCGGTGTCAGCTGCGAAGAGGGTGAAGTGGACAGTTCTGTGTTCGACCGTTATCTCGTGCCTCTGTACAAGCAGGCTTCCTTTAAGCCCTATATCATTGCAGCCATGATTTTCCTGGCTCAGGTAAAGGATCCTGTTCAGGCTCTTCTGGACCTGGACAACGGCGATGAAAAACGGAAGACCTTCTGATATCCTAGAAACAAGTCTTTTCCGGTATCCGTTGTTTTACCGCTCTGTTTCCGTTTTGTATTGAAATCCGCTGTTTGCTGCTGTATAATATCGGTTGGTGAATATCGGATGATATCCGTTGTTCAGGCATACGGAAATCTTTCCTACTTTCTGCCGTATGCTCATCTTAAAAAGGAGGAACATTGAATGAAAAAGATTCTTGCTCTCATTCTTGCCCTTGTCATGGCTCTGGCGCTGGTAGCCTGCGGCGGCAAACCGGCACCAACCCCCACTCCCACTCCGGGTCCTGATCCTGAGCCGACTGATGATCCTGTCAAGATCGGTGTTGTCCTCGTCGGTGATGAAAACGAAGGATATACCTTTGCACACATCGAAGGCATCCGCAAAGCTGCTGCCGCCTGCGGTCTGTCTGAAGACAATATCGTCTGGAATTACAACATTCCCGAAAACGAGGAGTGCTACGACAAGTGCATCGAGTGCGTGAACAAGGGCTGCACCCTTGTCATCACCAACTCCTACAGCCACCAGACTTACACTCAGCAGGCTGCCGAGGAGCATCCTGAGGTGGAATTCATCGCCATGACCGGCGATACCGCGCTGAAATCCAAGCTTCCCAATTTCCACAATGCTTTCAATATGACCTATGAGTCCCGCTACGTCTCCGGTATTGTAGCCGGCATGAAGCTGAAGGAACTCATGGATGAGGGTAAGGTCACCGATCCTTATATCGGCTACGTCGGCGCTTTCCCCTATGCTGAAGTTGTATCCGGCTACACCGGGTTCTTCCTTGGCATCAAGAGCATTGTTCCTAATGCCCATATGGATGTTCAGTACACTAACTCCTGGTTCGATATCCAGGAAGAAGGCAAAGCTGCTGAAGCTCTGATGGCCCGCGGCTGTGTGATCATCGGTCAGCATGCTGACTCCACCGGCGCTCCCAAGGCTGTTCAGACTGCAAAGGATAACGGCAAGGTCGTTTATTCCGTCGGTTATAACATCGACATGCTTGCTGCCGCTCCCACTGCTGCGCTGACCTCCTCCACCAACGACTGGAGCGTCTTCTATACCTATGCTTTCTCCACCTTCCTGAAGGGTGAGAAAATCGCAACTGACTGGGCAAAGGGTTATGACGAAGGCGCTGTCGGCATCACTCCGCTCGGTCCTGAGGTTGCAGCCGGTACTGCTGAAGCTGTCGCTGCCGCTGAGGAAGCCATCAAGAACGGCACTCTTCATGTTTTCGACACCTCGACCTTTACTGTCGGCGGTGAGCCAGTCACTTCTGCTTTCACTTTCGACTCTGACGGCGACTGGGTCAACGACACCAACGAAGGTATCGTTGATGGTTACTATCATGAGTCCGAGTACATCTCCGCTCCTTCTTTCGGCCTGCGGATCGATGGTATTACCGAACTGAACAACGGCTGATCACATTGATCATGAGCACGGAACGGGACTGCCTGCATGGCAGTCCCGTTCTTTTTTCTGCATGTGGATGTTCTGATTATTGATCCTCCTCGTTCAATTTATTCTTTTTTGATTTACATTACATTACCTGTGTGATACAATAAAGCAGTGAAATAACGGAAACAGGCCAGTCAAATCCGGCCGCTCCGAAAGAGAGGATGAACGCCTTGGAAGTTGTGAAAAACGCCATCAGGATGGAGAATATCACCAAGCGTTTCGGCAGTATCGTGGCCAATAACGCCATCAATCTGGAATTACACGAAGGTGAGATCCTGTCTCTGCTTGGTGAAAACGGCAGCGGCAAGACAACGCTGATGAACATGCTTTCCGGCATCTACTATCCCGATGAAGGTCAGATTTATGTTCATGACAAACCGGTGACCATTGCTTCCCCGAAAGATGCCTTTGATAACGGCATCGGTATGATCCACCAGCATTTTAAACTGGTAGATGTGTTTACAGCTACAGAAAACATTGTGCTTGGTTTGGAGCATGAGGGAAAACTGGACCTGAAAAAGGCTGGCCAGAAGGTTCAGGAAATCTGCGAGAGATATGGATTCGACATTCAGCCCAACCAGAAGATTTATGACATGTCTGTCTCTCAAAAGCAGACCGTGGAGATCGTCAAAGTCCTATACCGCGGAGCTGATATCCTCATTCTTGACGAGCCTACAGCGGTACTGACACCTCAGGAAACGGACAAGCTGTTCCAGATCATGCGCAACATGCAGAAAGACGGCAAGTCTTTGATCATCATTACCCATAAGCTCCATGAAGTGCTGGAAGTGTCTGATCGTGTTGCCATTCTTCGAAAAGGTGAATATATCGGAGATGTCCCAACAGCAAATGCCAACCAGCAGTCACTGACCGATATGATGGTTGGTCACTCTGTCAGTCTGAACATCGACAGACCCGATCCTGTGGACCCCAAACCCAGACTTGTCATCGAGCATTTGACCGCATACGATGAGCTGGGTGTAAAGCGCCTTGATGACGTTACATTTACGGCAAACAGCGGTGAGGTCCTTGGAATTGCCGGTGTTGCCGGGTCCGGTCAGAAAGAATTGCTGGAATCCATTGCCGGATTGTATCCTGTCTCAGAAGGAAGCATCCTCTATTACGATCCCGATGTGGATTACGGTGATCCTGCCAATAAGCCTAAAAATCTGGTCGGGATGGATCCCATGTCTATCCGCAAGGCGGGAATCGCTATGTCTTTCGTTCCGGAAGACAGACTGGGCATGGGACTTGTCGGGACGATGGGAATGACAGGCAATATGATGCTGCGGTCTTGGCGCAGCAGCAAAGGCCTGTTCGTCAACCGGAAGGACCCTGAAGCGCTGGCTAACCGGATCTGGAAGGAGCTGGAAGTCGTGACTCCCAGCACTAAGTTTCCTGTAAGGCGTATGTCTGGCGGAAATGTTCAGAAAGTGCTGGTCGGGCGCGAGATCGCGCAGGAACCCAATGTATTGATGACAGCTTATGCTGTGCGCGGTCTTGACATCAATACGTCCTATACCATCTATAATCTGCTGACTGAGCAGAAGATGAAAGGGCGCGCTGTCATCTATGTCGGTGAAGACCTGGATGTGCTTCTTGAACTCTGTGATCGCATAGTTGTTCTGTGCGGAGGACAGGTATCCGGTGTTGTTGACGGCAGGACAATAACAAAAGAAGAAGTCGGCCTGTTGATGACACAGCACAGGAAGGAGGGTTCTGACTGATGGAGAATAAAAAAGTCCATGAGCCCCTGCTCCGTATGGCAAAACGGGCTGAAGCTCTTCCCGCTTGGAAATCCTGGGGAATCCGGCTGATTGCTTTCTTCCTTAGCCTGGTAGTCAGCGGTCTTGTTATTATAGCTGTTTCAGGTCTGAACCCCGCAGCTGTATTTGCCACCATGCTGGAAGGTGCAGTTGGAACAAACAAGAGCATGTGGGTCACGATCCGTGATGCTATGACCCTTCTTTGTATCGCTGTCGGTCTTGCCCCTGCATTCAAGATGCGGTTCTGGAACATCGGCGCTGAGGGTCAGATTCTTGTCGGCGGTATCGCTTCTGCGGCATGCATGATCTATCTGAAGAACCTCCCAACCCTGGTACTGCTCTTCGTTATGGTTGTTGCGAGTCTGCTTGCCGGCGGAATCTGGGGCCTTTTCCCCGGCCTTTTCAAAGCTCGCTGGAACACAAACGAGACTCTGTTCACTCTGATGATGAATTACCTGGCCATAAGGCTGACAGCATTTTTCGTTTCAAAATGGGAAAACCCATTTGGCTCAAACTCTGTAGGAATCATCAATTCCCAGACAAAAGCGGGCTGGCTTCCCAATCTTCTGTCTCCTGGTTATAACGGCGACTACGGATGGAACCTGATTATCGTTCTTGCCGTTACCGTTGCCATGTATTTCTACATGAACAAATCCAAGCAGGGATACGAGATCGCTGTCATCGGCGACTCTGTAAACACAGCTCGTTATGCAGGCATCCGTGTGAACAGAGCTTATGTCCGCACGATTATTATTTCCGGTGCAATCTGCGGACTGGCTGGCTTCGTTGCAGTTTCCGGTGCCTCACACTCCATTTCAGTCGGAACAGCCGGCGGACGTGGTTTCACCGCTATTATCGTTGCCTGGCTGGCACAATTCAACAGTGTGGTCATGGTAATCTTCTCGTTCCTTCTGGTATTTCTCCAGAAAGGCGCCCAGGCAATCGCCTCTACCTATAACCTTAGTAAAGAAGTATCTGAGATCATAACCGGTATCATCCTGTTCTTCCTGCTGGGCAGTGAATTCTTCGTTAATTATACGGTTCATGGCCGTGGAAAGAAGGTGGAGAGATCATGACGACTCAGCTGCTTGCTCTGATCAATTCCGCTATAGCATTCGGCACCGTTATTATGCTGGGCGCTTTGGGTGAGATCCTGATCGAAAAAGCCGGAAACCTAAATCTTGGTATTCCCGGCATCATGTATATGGGTGCAATTGGCGGGCTGATTGCTGCGTTCTTTTACGAATTGAACGGCGGTTCCTCTCCGATCATCGGCCTGGTTTTAAGCTTCATCTGCAGCATGGTGTTCTCTGCGATTGGAGGTCTGATATATGCATTCCTTACAATCACGCTTCGCGCCAATCAGAATGTTACCGGCCTGACTTTGACCATCTTCGGCGGCGGTGTAGCCAATTTCTTCGGAGGAAGTCTGAATAAACTGGCAGGAGGTGTCGGTCAGATATCAGTTCCCATCACCTCCAGTGCATATATCGCCTACACAAAGCTCGGTTATATGGGGACCTTCGGAAAACTTGTCTTTGCACATGGTTTTATGGCATACCTCGCTATCGTCCTCGCCGTTGTCCTGTCACGGTTTTTGAACCGTACTCGAAACGGCCTCAACCTCAGAGCTGTCGGAGAGAGTCCCGCAACGGCAGACGCCGCAGGTATCAACGTTACGCGCTATAAATACGTGTCGATTATTGTCGGTTCGGCTATTGCTGGTCTTGGCGGTCTGTTTTACACCATGGACTATATCAAGGGCACCTGGGCCAATGATGGCACCATCGAAAGCCTTGGCTGGCTTGCTGTGGCACTGGTCATCTTCGCTACCTGGAAACCGCTCAATACCATTTGGGGTTCCTATCTGTTCGGTTTTGTTTATTGGGCGTATCTGTACATTCCCGGTTTGAACCGCAGTTCTCTCGAACTGTTCAAGATGCTGCCTTACGCAATCACCCTCATCGTCCTGATTATCGTTTCTCTGCGAAAGAAACGCGAGAATCAGCCGCCCGCTTCTCTTGGACTCAGTTATTTCCGTGAAGAGCGATGACAAACCATAAGCAAAAAAGTGCCCCGCAAGGGCACTTTTTTGTCGAACTATATCAGAAAGGGTTTCTGCTATGGGATCTCTGCTCATCAAAAAAATATCTTCAGTTGTGACCTGTGATGACAAGGACCGTGTTCTGTCTAACGTAGATATTTTCTGTAAAGACGGATTCATACAAAGTATCGAGCCCGATATCAAACAATCGGCTGATACTGTTATTGACGGTTCCCATATGTTATGCTATCCCGGTCTTGTCAACACACATCATCATCTATACCAGGTATTCTCCAGAAATCTTCCGCAAGTACAGAACATGGAGCTGTTTGACTGGCTGCGGACGCTCTATGAAATCTGGAAGAATCTTAATGAGGACGTCATATATTTCAGCAGTCTGATCGGGATGGGTGAGCTAATGAAATACGGCTGTACAACCTGCTTCGATCATCACTACGTCTTCCCTGTGGGAAGCGGCGACCTGTTGGGTTCACAGTTTTCCGCTGCAGACGCTCTCGGAATCCGGATGTATGCCAGCCGAGGCAGCATGGATCTCAGCCGTAAAGATGGAGGACTGCCGCCCGACAGCGTCGTGCAGAACGTCGATGAGATCCTTTCTGACAGTGTTTATGTGATAGAAAAATATCATGATCCATCTCCCGGTTCCATGCACCGTGTTGCACTTGCCCCCTGCTCCCCGTTTTCAGTTTCTGCAGAACTGCTTCGTCAAAGCGCTATCCTTGCCAGACAGTACGGTGTTCGCCTCCATACACATCTTTGTGAAACAAAAGATGAGGAGCGTTACATGCTGGATCGAGAAGGTATCCGTCCTCTTGCCTATATGGAACGTCTGGGATGGCTTGGGAAAGATGTCTGGTTTGCCCACGGAATTCATTTTAACGATGAAGAACTCCGTTTGCTGGCTCAGACCGGAACAGGTATAGCTCACTGTCCTGTGAGTAATATGAAGCTTTCCAGCGGTGTAGCCAGGATTCCCGAATTACTCAATCTGGGCGTTCCGGTCGGTCTTGCTGTAGATGGAAGCGCAAGCAACGATGGGTCCTGCCTGCTCGAGGAAATGCGGATTTGTTTTCTGCTGCATCGTCTCTGTTCTCACGATAAAGCTCCTGACGGATATACAATCCTCAAAATGGCAACAAGCGGAAGTTCTCAGCTGCTTGGAAGAGAAGATATTGGAAGTATTGCTGTTGGAAAATGCGCAGATCTTTTTCTCGTTGACCGTCGCCGTCCGGAACTGGTCGGCGCATCGTTTGATCCCTGTTCAGTCCTGTGTACGGTCGGTCTCAGAGCGCCTGTCGATTATACTGTCATCAACGGTAAGGTTACTGTTGCCAATGGTCGAATCGTCAATTTCGATGAGAGTTCTGTATCCTTGCAGGCTGATGCTGTTTGCAGAAAGTATCTTAGTTCTTGAAAGGAAGCGCGGAGCATGTTAAACGTCTCGATCGTCATGGGAGATATTACTGATTACCCATGCGATGCAATTGTGAATGCCGCCAATAAGACTCTTCTTGGCGGTGGTGGTGTTGACGGTGCGATCCATCGGGCTGCCGGGCCAGGCCTTCTCGAAGAATGCCGCAAACTGGGCGGGTGCCGTATAGGTCAGGCAAAGATAACCAATGCCTATGATCTTCCCTGCCGATATATTATCCACACTGTTGGACCGGTCTGGAGAAATGGCCACTCCGGCGAGGCGGAAAACCTTCGCAGCTGCTATCTCAGCTGTTTGACGCTGGCAGCTGAATACGGCTGCTGTACAGTCGCGTTTCCTTCCATATCTACAGGTATATTCGGATATCCACTCCTGAAAGCAGCTCATGTAGCTCTCCGGGCAATCGTGGATTTTCTCTATTCTCATCCGGAAATGTCTGTTACGATGATTTGTTATAACAAACAGACCTTGCGGGCTTATGAACTTGACTGGAACATGTTTTATCAGGATAAAAAACCACACCAGGAGTGAGAAATCCCTATGCGGCTTCTGATCACAACTGTGACTGCAGCAGATGCAGGTCAAAAACTAAAGACTTTTTTGTTGAACCGATGGCATCTTTCTTCTTCGCTTCTTAAAAGTCTGAAATGGCGAGAGAATGCGATTCTTGTTAACGGTATTCATGTGCCCGTTTCATTTACGCTCCGTGATGGCGACGAAGTAACTGTAGATATCTCAGATACAGCTTCTGTCAGCGTCCATGTAAATCCTACAGATTTTCCACTCGATATACTCTATGAGGATGACGATCTTCTGATCCTGAACAAGCCTTCCGGCATTTCCATTCACTCTTCTTCTTTGACTGATGACGCTGTAACTATTGCGGGAGCCGTATCATTCTATCTGAACGGCAGTTCCTTTCACCCTGTCAACCGTTTAGACCGTGGTGTAACCGGCGTCATGGTAGTAGCAAAAAGTGGTTATATCCATCATCGCTGCATGGCGATGCTTCATTCAGAGAAATTTCACCGCGAGTATCGCGGCATCTGTTCCGGGATTCCCTCTCCTCCTTCCGGTGCAATCGATCTGCCAATCGGGCGTGACCCTGATTCTATACTGAAACGCCGCATTGACCCCAACGGGTTGAAGTCCAGAACAGAATATGAGGTGCTGTATTCCTCTTCGGATCGCTCTCTGCTCAGACTCCGTCCTTTAACGGGGCGTACGCATCAAATCAGACTCCATTGCGCCGCCTTAGGACATCCCCTTCTCGGGGACTGGCTTTATGGCGTTGAAGATTGCAGCCTGATAACCAGGCCTGCTCTTCATTCCTATGAATTATGGCTTCAGCATCCTCTTACAGATGAGCTTGTACATGTCATCGCGCCGCTTCCTGATGATTTCAAACAGATCCTTCCATAAGAAAAGCACCTGCTTTAGCAGGTGCTTTTCTTACACTATTCTTCACAGATCGACTCTTTCATATCGCCGCTGGGCAATTCGTCCAGCAAGAGTCGTTAAAACCGCATATATAACCGCGCAGGCCGCCAGTACCGGCAGCTGCCTGAGACAGGATTCGGTATCAGTTCCGTCAAGCCAGGCAAGACCAGGTATATGTGGAATCACTATGTCACATACCGCAATAAGTGCCATGACAACTGAAGCTTTTACAAAAGAGATCCCGACTTTATAGCCGGTTTTATATAGTGAAGGAAAAAACACGATGTTAAAAGCCGCAAACAGTATCAAGCCAAGTGCAAATAACGCCGGATTCGCGTCAAGTCCAGCCGGATTTGTCCCGTTTGGGTTTATCCTGACACTTAAAAAGGCAAAAGGTATCGAAATCAACATGGATAAGATCTGGATTCCTGCAGAAAACACACATGCTGCCCTGACCGGTTCCTTTTTCCGTACCGGCAATACTGCACAGTAGCTCGAATCACGTTGTTCTCTTGCGTTCATGAACATGAAGAACAGGCCTAATGTCACATAGAAAAAGGAAATAGTATATGGATAACTTGGAATCAACAAAAATACCCCGCACAGTAGAAATACCAACGTCATTGGATGGCAAGTCAATTTCAGTTGCTTATATAAAAGCATCTTCACTGTAAACCCTCCTTTCGGCAGAAACAATGATCTCTTCCAAAGTACTACCGTATTCAGCGAATGAATGCTTAAAGCTTTGAATCGTACCGGTATGAAGGATTTCGCCCTCCTTAATGAACGTGATATGTGTTGCGCATTTCTCCAGATCTGAGGTGATGTGGGTGGAAAACAGGATGCTTCTTCTTCCGTCACGAATAATCGACTTGAAAAGTCCAGTCAATTCGTCGCGGGAAACCGGGTCAAGCCCGCTGGTAGGCTCATCCATAATCAACAGCTCGGCGTCATGACTCAAAGCCAGTGCAATCAGATATTTTACCCTCATGCCGCTTGATAATTGATCCACCCGCTTTTCTTCATCGATCGAAAAAAGCCGGCAATAATGTCTGTATTTCTCATCACTCCAGTTTGGATAGAACCGTTTTGTTACGTCCGAAATCGTTCTTATCTTCTTCTTCGGGTAGAAATCAATTCCGCCCAAAACCACACCGATGTTTTCCTTCATATACCGTTCATCGGTATCTGTATCTCTTTCTTCGAAGTATACTTTACCCGCATCAGCGTGTACCATTTTCAGAATTGATTTGATCGTTGTGGATTTTCCGGCTCCGTTCCTTCCGATAAAGCCCATTATTGCACCTTCCGGAACAGAGAACGAAACATCTTTTAATGTAAACGCCGGATACGTCTTTCTGAGATTTTCAACACGAAGAATGTCATTCATCATCAACCACCTCGGGATTTTCTGAATTGAAGATGTCTCTTACAACTGGATGCAGGCTTTCTATCGTCTGAAGCGCAATACCCTTCTTCCGATCAGCCAGCAGTACTAGAGTATCCCCTGGTTCCAGGCTGAACATACTCCTTGCCTCTTTTGGAATCACAATCTGACCCTTTGGCCCGATTTTTACAGCAGACATGTAGTATCTGTCGCTTTTCTTTTTCATAACAGCCTCCTATTAGTATTACTTTTCTTACTATTCATATATTATCATCTTTTTATCCCAATGTCAATCTGCATTTACCCTGTTTTTCTCGACAGGAAGAGCACTAATGTGGTATACTATTTTTATTAGGAAGGAGGTGCTCCATGGATCTTTGCGACCGTAATGATATACAATCGCTGCTGAGACGTCACGGTTTTCATTTTACCAGGTCCCTGGGTCAAAATTTTCTGATTGAATCATGGGTGCCCAGCGCTATCGCTGATGTATGTGGAGCAGATGTCCATACTGGAGTGCTTGAAATAGGCCCCGGGATCGGTCCTCTTACTCGTGAACTGGCCTGTCGTGCCGGTAAGGTTGTCTCTGTTGAGCTGGATTCACGGCTCTACCCTATTTTAAAAGAAACCATGGCTGGATATGATAACTTTACCCTTATTCAGGGAGATGTAATGAATCTCGATCTTCATTCCGTTATGCAAGAACATTTAACTGGACTTAAACCTGTCCTATGCGCTAATCTCCCGTATAACATTACGACTCCATTCCTTACTGCAGCTGTGAAAAGCCATTGTTTTGATAGTCTGACTGTTCTCATACAGAAGGAAGTTGCTCTGAGAATTTGTGCTTCTCCCGGAACACCTGATTATGGTGCTTTCACGCTTTTGATGCAGTATTATACCGATCCTTCTCTTCAATTTACCGTTCCGAATACATGCTTTCTTCCACCCCCTAAAGTCACTTCTGCTGTCATCCATTGTCCAGTAAGAAATAGGCCGCCAGTGGATGTAGTTTCTGAAGATGCTCTTTGGAAAACTGTACGCGCAGGCTTTGCTCTCAGGCGTAAAACTCTTCTTAATTCACTTCAAACAGGATTCCCTTTCACAAAAGATCAGTTGGCAGATACTATTAAGGCGGCTGGTATTGATCCATCCGTACGCGGCGAACGACTCAGCCTGGAAGAATATGCTGCTTTAGCAAACTGCTTGCAGCGACAATAGCGTTATTTGTAACTCTGCCTTCTGACGCTGAGCACTTCTGCTCCGCAGAAACCATGTCCTGCATTCTCACTCTGAGTCTATTAATATGTAGGAGGATACTTCATGAAAATCATAAAAAGGAACGGTTCTGAAGTCGTTTTTGACATTACAAAAATAATCATTGCCATTACTCGAGCCAACGAATCCGTGCCAGAATCCGACCGAATGACTCCGGTTCAGATCCAGCGGATCGCTCAATCCGTTGAAATCCATTGCCAGCAGATGGGGCGTTCGCCTACAGTGGAAAAGATCCAGGATCTTGTCGAGCATCAAATCATGGCACACGGGGCATTTGAAGTTGCAAAAAGTTATATCACTTATCGGTATACGCGGTCTCTGGTTCGCAAATCTAATACGACTGACGATAAGATTCTGGCATTATTTGACAAGACCGGGAAAGAATCAGGAGAAGGTTTTTCCGAGCAGAAGCCTGTTGTCAATTCAGATCAAAGAGATTACATCGCAAGCGTTGTGAGCCGAGATATCACTTCCCGGCTGCTTCTTCCTCAGGATATCGCAGAAGCACACAGTGAAGGGTTGATTCACTTTCACGATGCAGGATATTTTATTCAGAGAATGCAGGGGCCTACTCTCATCGATCTCGCGGAGATGTTGCAAAACGGCACTATTCTTTCCGGTATCTGCATTGAAAAGCCCCAATCATTCGATACAGCCTGTTCTGTTGCTATTGAGATCATTGCACAGGTATCGCATGAACAGTATGGCGGTCAAACTGTCACACTTTCACATTTATCTCCGTTTATACAGATGAGCCGGGACCGACTTCGCAATAATGTGCGCAACGAATTTGATAATGCCGGAATCTTTGCTGACAACGAAAAAATTGCGTCAATTGCTGAAAAACGTCTCCGGGAGGAAATACGCCGCGGAATACAGACAATCCTGTATCAGTCTGCCATCCTTCCTGATTCTTCTGATACAATTAATCTATTCATGGATCTCGGTGAGGTCGAAACTGAACAAGAGCGTTCAGATCTTGCACTGCTAATTGAAGAAACGCTGCTTCAGCGGATCCAGGGCGTAAAGGATCCGAACGGAAACCGGAATAATCCAGAATCTCCCCGTCTTGTTTATGTGCTCGACGACAATAATCTTCTTCCCGGAAGCTCTTACCAGCGTCTTACTGAACTGGCTGCCCGTTGTGCCGCTAAATGGGGTTCACCTGTGTTTTTCAATGGGAAGAAGATGCGCCAGCTTATCAGTACATCTCCATCCGCGGCCTCTGTTCCATGTTCAGAACGTGCTGCTCTTCTTCCTCCCTATGAAGATGAAAGCGGGATGCTAAAGTATTACGGCAGGTTTGATCAGGGGATGGTCACCATTAATCTAACAGATGTCGCTTTGAGTTCCGGAGGCAATTTTGACCAGTTTTGGAAGCTTCTTGAAGAACGTCTTGAACTTTGTCACAGGGCTCTTCTTTGCCGACATCAGAGGCTCAAAGGGACAATGTCCGATGCCGCTCCTGTTCTGTGGCAGCACGGAGCCTGTTCCCGCATTCGCAGCGGCGTATCAATTGATAAACTGCTTTTCGGCGGGTATTCAACGCTTTCCCTTGGTTTCGTAGGCTTGAGAGAATGTGTTCGAGCGATGACCGGAAAGAGCCATACTGATCCGTCGGCCACCCCCTTTGCTCTTCAGATCATGAATGTAATGTCAGGTTCCTGCCGTCGATGGACCTCTCAGCAGAACGTATGCTTTGCGCTCTGCGGTTCTGACTCTGAATCTGTCTGCCGTAGGCTTGCATACTGCCTTCGTAAACGCTTCGGTTCTGTTGACGGAATAACGAGCGAGAGCCAAATCTCCGGATCGTTCCACTTTGCAAAAGGCGAAATCGCAGATCCTCTTCTTGCTTTGGAATTTGAGTCTCAGTTCCAGCGTCTTTCACCAGGAGGATCTTTCTGTAAGGTCTCTATTCCTGGGAATCCTGCTGATGCCATGGAACTGCTCAGTTTCTTCTACAATCACGCCTATTGCGCCGTTCCCGTGTCAGTTCCAGAATAACAACGTTCTTTCATTTACAGTCAGGAAGAGGGTTTTTGTCATTAAGCAAATACCCTCTTCCCACTTTCTTTCTATTGAAAAAGTTCCGGAGACAAGTTATAATTCACGTATATTATGTTTCTTTTCTTATAATTTCTTCTAATGAGGTGTTTATCCATGTCTGTAAAGCTGGAGCTCTATAAAGTTTTCAAAGAAGTTGCGGACGCCGGGAACATCACTGCAGCCGCACAATCCCTGTATATTTCACAGTCTGCTGTCAGTCAGTCTATCAAACAGCTGGAGCGTGAGCTTCAGACCAGACTTTTTTCTCGTAATTCACGCGGTGTTATCCTTACTGCAGAAGGTCAGCTTCTGTATGAGTATGTGCGCAGCGCAATCGGCCTGCTCGAGGCAGGAGAGGCGAAATTGAGTCAGACCCATGATCTGCAGATCGGTCATCTTACAATTGGAGCAAGCGATACCGTCACCAGTCAGTTTCTTCTTCCTTTTCTGGATCAGTTTCATCGTACGTTCCCCGCTATTCATATTCAGATTGTTTCAGGACGAAGCCATAAAGTTCTGGGTCTTCTGCAGTCCGGGAAGGTTGATATAGCTTTTGCCAGCAGTCCTTCGGACAATGACGCATTGATAACTTTTCCCTGCTTCTCCACTCATTCGATTTTTGTCGCAGGCGCTGACTATCCATGTGATTTTTCCCGTGTCTATTCACTTCAGGAAATCGCTTCTTTTCCATTGATCCTTCTGGAGAGAAAAGCATCTTCCAGGCTTTATCTGGAGAAATTCTTTCTTCAAAACGGTCTTCATCTGAATCCCGAGATTGAGCTGGGATCACGCAGCCTGCTTGTTGATCTGGCTGCCATTGGCTTTGGTGTTGCCGGAGTTACGGAGGAATTCGTTTCCCGCGAGATTAATGCCGGAACTCTTCAGAAACTCCTTACCGATTTTGACATTCCACCCCGCAGCGTTGATATGTGTGTCCTCGGAAATGTTCCAATGTCCGCTGCGTCGCAGCAATTCTTCAATTTTGTCCGGGACAGTGTCAAAGATGGTAAAACCAAATACTAAAACTGTATACCAACCGTTAGTTGCATCTTACAAAAAAACTGTACTATAGTTATCCTCTTTTTCCCCTTTCTGTCTCTTGTTTTTTCCTGACAATTCAACTATCATTAACCATATTATAAATCATAAAACAATAAGGAGTGTGAACACCATGGAGCAGTTAAAAGAACGTATCTGTCGTGAAGGCAAGGTGCTGCCGGGTAATATCATCAAGGTTGACGGTTTTCTTAATCATCGGGTAGATACCGCTCTTTTGAGCGATATTGCAGACGAATTTGCCAAGTATTTTGATATCAGCAAGATAACTACGGTTCTTACAGCCGAGGCTAGCGGCATAGCTCTTGCTACTGTTTGTGCTCAGAAGTATGGTGTTCCCATGCTTTTTGCAAAAAAGGCGAAGAGCGATAACATTGAGAGCGGTCTGTATCAAAGTGAGGTATTCTCTTATACCTATAAGAAAAAAGTCACTCTGCTCGTCTCTCAAGAGTGGCTTTCTTCTGAAGATCACGTCCTTATCGTCGACGATTTCATGGCAAATGGGTATGCCATGCAAGGCCTGGTTGACATCGTCAATGCCGCAGGCGCTACGCTGGAAGGAATCGGCGTAGCAGTTGAAAAGGGTTTTCAGGGCGGTGGTGATAAATTCCGCAATATGCCTGGGGTTCGTTACAAAGCTCTTGCTGTCATTGAGTCTGCTGATGAGACCGGTTTTTATTTCCGGGAGAATGAGGACTGATCATTTTTCTCTGTCTTGAATTGAATCAAACTCTTTAATGTGGAGGAATATAATATGGCAAACAATAAGCGCCCGGAAACTATGGATCGTATTACGACCCCTGAACTGGCTCGTGCTTTTATTGACGAGCAGCTCTGCGCACTTCGTTCTCAGATCGGTAACAAAAAAGTCCTGCTTGCTCTTTCTGGAGGTGTTGACTCTTCTGTTGTGGCCGCACTGCTGATCAGAGCAATCGGTCACCAGCTCACTTGCGTTCACGTTAATCATGGTCTGTTGCGAAAAGGTGAACCCGAACAAGTTATCGAAGTTTTTAGAAACCAAATGGATGCCAATCTCATCTACGTAGATGCAGTAGACCGTTTTCTTGATAAGCTTGCCGGCGTATCCGATCCCGAAACAAAGCGCAAGATCATCGGCAAGGAATTCATCGATGTTTTTGCCGAAGAAGCAAAAAAACTGGAAGGTATTGAATTCCTTGCTCAGGGTACCATTTATCCTGATATTCTTGAATCTGATGTCGGAGTCAAAGCACACCACAATGTAGGCGGATTGCCAGAAGATCTTCAGTTCGAGCTTGTAGAACCTGTTAAGTTTCTTTACAAGGACGAGGTTCGGGTTGTCGGTAAAGAACTTGGACTTCCCGATAACATGGTTTATCGTCAGCCTTTCCCGGGCCCGGGTCTTGGAGTTCGCTGTGTAGGAGCGATCACGCGCGACAGACTTGAAGCACTTAGGGAATCAGACGCGATTCTTCGTGAAGAATTCGCCAAAAACGGTCTTGCAGGCAAAGTATGGCAGTATTTCACTATCGTGCCGGATTTCAAGTCAACCGGAATCAGCAATGGTCTGCGTACCTTTGACTGGCCTGTTGTGATCCGTGCCGTGAATTCTGTGGATGCCACGGCAGCTACCATTGAAGAGATCCCTTATTCCCTTCTGCATCATATTACAAATCGGATTACTCATGAGGTTAAAGGTGTCAACCGTGTACTGTATGATCTGACCCCGAAGCCGACAGGAACCATTGAGTGGGAATAATGAAGAAAGTCTTTGCAACAAATGAAGTCCCTGAAATGCTGTCGTTCATCAATGCCAGTGTGTGTCGTTATAAGCTGAAAAAGAGCGAAGAAAACAGAGCTCTTCTTATGTCTGAAGAGACACTCATGACTATGCTGGAACACACTTCAGGTGGTACAATAAGCATTGGAATTCATTACATCAGCGGCGTTTTGAAAATTCGGCTGACAGCACAAGGCGAGCCTTTCAACCCTCTCAATGACGAGGGTTCTGATCCCATGCGAATGGCTTTGATGCAGTCTTTTTCCGGTGATATTCTGGCAAAATATTCCAAAGGCACGAATGTCATCACCATCACTGCCTTTAAGTCCCGCTATCTGTTGCTATACAAGCTTGTTGCCGCAGGACTTCTCGGGCTGGTTGTCTCTCTTCTGTTGAAGGCTCTCACGACTCCTGATGTATGTCAGTGGACAGCAGTTCAGATCATGTCCGCAGGAAAAACTCTGTTTATGAACTGTCTTAACATGCTGGTTCCTCCCCTTGTATTCTTCTCCATTGCCAGTGCCATCGTTGGATTTGGTGATACTGCTCAGTTGGGACGTATCGGGGGGAAGATCCTAGGCATTTACGGAATGACTACGATTTGCGCGACGGTTTTCGGTTTCATTCTGGTCGAAATCATAAAACCGTATCGTTATGGATCTGTTTCTCTTTCCGCTCTTGAAACAGTCCCTTCTGGTGTTAAGCTTTCACTCAGAGACTCCATAATAAACATTATTCCGGACAATATTGTCAATGCATTTTTAAATGCCGATACCATTCAGATCATTTTCCTTGCGGTGATTATTGGTCTCACAGTTACTATTGTTGGTTCAAAAGCAAAGGCTTTTCAGGATTTTATCACTGCCGGAAACGAAGTATTTCTCCGGATGGCTAATGGACTGGTTGCTTTCATGCCATTGCTTATTTTCTGCATTATCGGCGAAACGGTGCTTGGCGGCAGTTCTAACGGGAGCAGAATGGGCCTTCCGATCGTAATCGGTATCGGTGTCTATCTGTTGGCTATACTGGTAATGATCATTTTCTATCATCTCCTGCTGAAGTTCCTTGGAAAACTGAAGCCATTTACTTTTACCAGAAAGTATATGCCTTATATTCTCCAGGTAGTCGGTTCCGGTTCAGCAAGTGCTGCCATCCCCCTCAATATGAAAGTATGTGAAGAATTGGGCATTGATAAAAAGGTTTATTCTTTATCGATTCCTTTAGGTGCAACAGTCAACATGGACGGAACCACGATATATATGTCTGTGTTTGGTCTTCTTTTGGCAAGGCTCTATAGCCTTCCGATTAATATACCCGTCTATTTCACCATGACTTTTGCCATTCTTTTGCTCTCAGCAGGTGCCCCACCTGTTGTCGGTTCTTCCATCATATGCCTGACGGCGCTTTTGAGGACGATAGGTCTCCCAGTCGAAGAAGCTATCTCTATGGTTCTAGGCATTGAAGTCATAGCCGCTCTCCTGCGTACTGCGAACAATGCGGTTTGTGACATGATCGGTTCTTTGATTGTTGCAAATCAGGAGGGTTTGCTTGATAAAGACAAGTACTATTCGTAAGCCATAGTTTGATGCTGGAAGGAAGCAGTTCTGATGAAGCCGGCATTCAAGTGATTGTATTGCATTTATGATTTCAGAAGAAGCAGCAGGCGTACTGAGTTCGCCTGCTGCTTCTGTTCACAGAATATTCATTTATTCTGTAGATAATGCATATTGGCTTGACTATATTTTTGTATCATTTGATAAATAATCGCCCTATATACATACTATAATTCACATACTACCTCCATTATTTGTTGATATAGCGTATACGCTGCGGTTTCCTTCACATTCTTGCCTGCTGGACTTTTTATTTTCCGGTGTTATAATCATTACATTAAAGCGATGTGTCGTTAAATCGCTAAAACAATGATTGCAGTTTATTGCAAAGGGGAGATTTGAATGTATAAACCGTTTAAACGTCTGCTTGCCGTATTCCTTTCAATGCTTCTCTTGTTCAGTCTGATTCCTTCAGCTTTTGCAGAGAGCATAGATGCGGTCTCCGGCAAGGCCAGAGCTGCATATCTTTACACTCCGGCTGAGAATGCATCCATTGATCGTGATGTTTTTGCTTCTATTGACGCAGTTAAGAATACTGCCGCGCTCCCCATGGGTGGTATCAACAGTCTGACAGAGAATGACTACATTCGAATGCTCCCTGATATAATCTCTGCCATAAAGAACTCTGATACATATCTCGAAGGCTCTCTGCAGCAGAACGGTAACTTTTTGGTATGGCAAACTACAGTCGGTATTCCGTGCTGTTTCGATCCCCGCATGGAGGCTGAACTTCATAATACTGTAAATGATCCTTCACCGGTCGAAATCGCCTCTATTCAGGCAGACGCTGACGCTTTATCTTCTGATCTACGCAGTGTTGCAGATTTAAACAGCGGCAGTCCCAGTTCCATGAAGATCGGTCTGATCCAGCCCTATTGGGAGAGCAGTTCCAGCTATGCTGACAGTTCTTTTACAAGTTACTCTCCCTATTACAAGACCATGTGGCAGAACCTCTATAATGCCACCGGGGGCAGTGGAATTCGTTATTCTATGACAAACGCAACCGTCGACAATGTCGCCAAGACCATGGAGCAGTGCGGGCTTGTTATTTTCGATTCTCACGGAACCACTGACTATTCCGGAAGCAATGGCGATTATACCAGCCGCGCCAACTGTTCTTATCTTTGTCTGACTTCCAACTCGGGAATCACAAGTACCGATACCGCCGCACAGGCAGGTCCTTATGGTACTTATTATAACTGTCTGAAAGGATCCGGCTATGCCTACGTAAGTGGCGCCTGTATCGCGAATCATATGACATCCAACGCCCCTCACAGTCTGCTCTATATGGGTATCTGCCTCGGTATGGCTACAGACGGGATGTACAAGAGCCTTCGGGCAAAAGGGGTCGAGACTGTTTACGGATACTCCCAGTCTGTCTCTTTCAAGGGTGAAAAAATCTATATGCAGTCCATCCTTGGATATGTGAAGGATGGTGATAACTTCTCCACTGCCCTTTCCAAAGCAAAATCAGCCTATGGAAAATGGGATCCTGCTTACAGCTCTTACTCAGAATCGCAGGCAAGGAGCAACAAAGTTGCATTCCCGATCGTTGTTTCTTCTGAAGACAGCTATCCGGGGCATGGCAATGTTGATGCTGTGCAGACAGTATATTCCACGTGGAGTTTGTTTGGAAGTGCAGCGTCCTATACTGTTACCGCAACTTCTAACAATACCAGCTACGGCACTGTTTCTGTCAGCGGCAACACCATTACAGCCAGCCCCAAAACCGGTTACTATGTTTCTGGTTACAAAGTTACCAGCGGTAGCGCTACCGTATCCCAAAACGGCAATACTTTTACTGTAACGCCTTCTTCCGACTGTACTATTCAGATCATCTTCTCTGCTAAATCGACTGTATCTGTGACATGTATGGCATCCGGCACGATCTATACTACTCTTTCCGGATATGCTGGTGATACGCTTACACTTCCTTCTTCAGCTCCTGCGGTCTCTGGCTGGTCCTTCCTCGGCTGGACTACTTCCTCTTTTAGTGAAACAAGCGTGAAACCCTCCTATTATGCACCCGGCGGGACGTTGACGCCAAGTTCGAATTTGACTGTGTACGCTCTGTACACCCGCACTGAAACCAGCGGAACTCAGACAGGCTTTAACCTACTGACCTCAGCGCCTTCTGACTGGTCAGGAAACTATGTTATCACTTATGGCAACAGTTCCGGCAGCATGTATGCCCTGAAGGGTTTGTCAGGTAATACAAAGTATGAGTCCTCTTCCGCAGGCGGCGCAACAGCCTTCTCCGGTACCGGAATGGCATTATCCGGCACCTCACTTACGAATGTATCCAACTCCTATGTCTTTACAGTAGCCAGTTATAACGGTAAGTACAGCGTCAAAAATGCTTCTACCGGCACATATCTCAGCAGTTATAACAATTATCTGTACAGCCGTACCTCTCTGTCTTCCAGCTATGGCACCTGGTCTTTCATAATGAACGGTTCTGCAGTAAATGCCACAAATAGCGCCAGCAGCCGTTATCCGTATCTGTCCTTCTCCAGCAGCAAATATTTCATGGTGAACTCCTCTGCCAGTTCTTCCATCTTCTTCTGGAAGCAGGGTTCCGTTGGAACCGCCATCTATTCTACAGCTCCCTCTGCAGGGGCCGGTCATACGCATAGTTTTGGAGATTGGGTATCCAATGGGAACGGAACGCACAGCCGTTCCTGCTCCTGCGGTGAAAAGGAAACCGCGAACTGTGCCTTTACTGATGTCATTACTGCACCCACATCAACAACTCAGGGTTATACCACTCACACCTGTACCATTTGCGGTTATTCCTTCATTGACAGCTATACTCCTGCTCTTGGCACTGATTATCTGATCAGTTTTTCCGTTCCTTCCGGTGTAGCTGCGGTAGCCAGCGTAACTTGCAATTCCAACAGTTCCTTTACACTTCCTTCTGCCGGTGCTCCAACCGGTTACACTTTCCTCGGATGGGTTATCTCAGATGTAAATAACTCCACTACTGCTCCTGGCAGCATTCTTACCGGTCAATATACGCCTACTGCCAGTACCACATTAAAGGCTCTGTATTCCTACACTGCCGGATCCGGTGTATCCGGATACAAACTTTTGACTTCTGCCCCATCCGACTGGACAGGACAGTACGTTATCACCTATGGGAATAGCTCAAGCAGCATTTATGCTCTGAAGGGGCTTTCCGGCAACAAACGATATGAATCCACTTCTGCCGGCGGAGCTTCCGCATTCTCCAGTACGGGAATGAATCTTTCTAATAATGTACTGACCAATGTATCCAGTGCTTATGTCTTCAATATCTCAAGCTTTAACGGCAAATACTCCATCCGTAATGCGTCTACCGGCACTTATCTCGGCAGTTACAGCAATTATCTTTACAGCCGAAATACTCTTTCTTCCAGTTACTGCAGCTGGTCATTGTCGATGAATGGCTCCGCAGTCAACGCCGTGAACAGTGCCAGCAGCCGTTATCCGTACCTGGCTTTCTCCAGCAGCAAATACTTTATGGTGAATTCCAGTGTCAGTTCCTCTATCTTCTTCTGGAAACTTACTGAAACCGGCGCCACCTACTACACAACTCTGATCGACTGAATCCATCCAGCAAGAAGGTCCGGCTCTTAAGCCGGACCTTCTTGCTGCTATCCTTCTTGATCTCTTCTGCAGAACTTTTATATTGCGTTTATTTGCTCCTGGTGATATAATACAACGCGACGTGAGGGAGTAACAGGCGGCTTTTAAACGCCGCAGAAAAGTCGTCATCACGGCCGCAAGGCCCGGCTTTCTTTCAATTGTGAGACTCATGTATAACGCGTTATACATGGTCGTTTTATATCTCGGGACAGGTATAGCGCGGCTATATCTGTTTTTTTATTGGGGGAAAAGACCTATGACAAATCCAATGTTTCTCGCACTGGGGCTTTTTGCTATTATGTATGTTCTACTGCTGATATTGTCAGACAAGCGGTGGATCGTAGCCCTTGTTTTCGCTGCTGTCTTTATCGTTTTGGGAATATTACCTGCTGGCAGTGCGCTTGGAGCAATCAACTGGAACGTTCTGATGATGCTGGCGGGCACGATGGTTATCGTCGAACTGTTTATTCAAAGTCAGATGCCTATTCTGATGGCAGAAAAGCTGCTCCAGATCACTCCGAACGTCCAGTGGGCGGTCGTAGCATTAAGCTTGTTTTCTGGTCTGATCTCTGCTTTCGTGGATAACGTCGCAACAGTTCTGATGGTTGCGCCTGTGGGACTGGCTGTGGCAAAACGGCTGAAGACCAATCCGATTCCTGTTATCATAGCGATTTCCGTTTCCAGCAATCTGCAAGGCGCAGCTACCCTGGTAGGCGATACAACTTCCATACTTCTCGGCAGCTATGCCCATATGAGCTTTAATGACTTTTTCTGGTTTCTTGGCCGTCCCGGCATCTGCTTTGCTGTTGAAGCAGGAGCATTGATGACGGTTCCTATCCTTCTCTGGCTGTTCAAAAAGGAGAAGGAAAAAGTCAGTGTCGAAATAACCATGAAGGTAAGCAATTATATGCCAACGGTCCTCCTTATCGGTACCATTGTGCTCCTGATCATTGCCTCTCAATTTCCGGACCGCCCCGAACTCACAAACGGAATAATCTGCTGTTCCCTGGCAGTGATCGGCTGTCTGTTTGAGCTGATCAGAAACAGAAAAACGGATACTGTTAAAGACGTACTGAAATCCATCGACTATAAGACGCTTCTGCTGCTGTCAGGTCTGTTCATGGTAATAGAGGGTATCACACAAGCCGGTGTTATCGATGCGATAGCTGCATTGTTCGTCAAAGCAGGCGGCGGTTCCAAACTGGTCATGTACATTCTGATCGTTGCCGTTTCCGTACTTCTCAGCGCCTTCATTGACAATATTCCCTATGTAGCAACTATGCTTCCTGTTGTAACAGGTATCGCACACCTGATGGGGATCTCCCCCTATCTGTTCCAGTTCGGATTGCTTATCGGGGCAACTCTCGGCGGGAACATTACTCCTGTGGGAGCGTCAGCAAATATTGCCGGCATCGGTATCCTTCAGAAAGAAGGATATAAAGTATCCACGGGTGACTTTATGCGTATCGGGATCCCCTTTACCTTTACCGCTGCCGCTGTAGGTGCTCTTGTGATCTGGATCTGCTACGCTCATTGATTCGATTGACAGATATGCGTTTATGTGCTACAATCAGCGCAAGCTATAGAAAGGGTTGCCTTATAAGGCATATTTGTATAAATGATCATCAGATGACCGATCCGACCATGCAAATGAATACTATACACCCCAAAGTGGGTGTTGTTTGCGTGTGCAGGATCAGATCATCTGTTACCCGAAATGATTGTCTGCATATGCTTTGAGACGCTGTATCGGGAATTCAGGGATCTGTCCTACCTTGGACAGATCCCTTTTTTGTCAGATTCAGGAAAGGTGATTATATGATACAGATACAACATCTGACATTTGTTCATCGCAAGGATCTTCGGATTCTGCTTTCTGATTTCAGCCTTACGATAAACCCCGGTGACAAGATCGTTATCGTTGGAGAAGAAGGTAACGGTAAATCCACTCTGCTCAAATGGATTCATGACCCTGTGTCCATTGAAGATTATATCGAATCCGAAGGGCAAATAACTACTCAGGGAGAAAAAATGGCATACCTTCCACAGGAATTGCCCCTGGAATGCCGCCCGCTGAGTATATATGAATTCTTCTGCGGAGAGGATTCTTTCTGGGATCATACACCGGCAGATCTGTACAATCTAACACTGCAGCTGCATTTGCCGGATGATGTTTTTTACAGCAGTCAGATCATGGGGACTTTATCCGGCGGTGAAAAAGTAAAACTCCAGATGGCGCGGTTGTTGATGACGCGACCTGATGTTCTTCTGCTCGATGAACCCTCTAATGACATCGATATAGAAACGCTGAAGTGGATGGAGGACCTGATTCTCGGCTTTGCGGGAATCGTTCTGTTCATTTCCCATGATGAAAAACTGATCGAAGCTGCTGCAAACCGTGTTGTTCTTCTGGAACAATTACGCCGTAAAACAATGAGCAGGTGGACTGTAGCCAACAAGCCTTTCAGGCAGTTCATGGAGGAGCGTTCTGCAAGCTTTAAAAAGCAGATTCAGCTGTCATTGAACGAGCGGCGTGAGGAAAGAATCGCGCTTGATAAAATCCGGCGTATTCAGCAGAAAGTAGAGCAGCAGCAAACGAACATATCAAGGCAGGATCCCCACGGCGGAAGACTGCTGAAGAAAAAAATGTCTGCGCTGAAATCGATCGAGCGCAGATATTCGAGAGATCATGATCAGATGACTGAATACCCCGAACAGGAACTTGCTATCCTGATCAGATTTCATGGAGAGCAGTCTATCCCTCCTTCAAAAACCGTACTGGATCTGGAACTGCCGGAACTTATTCGCCCTGACGGCTGTATACTATCCAGGAACATCTCCCTTCATATTCGCGGTCCGGAAAAAGTCTGCATCACTGGTTTAAATGGATCCGGAAAGACAACCCTTATCCGGGTAATATACAAGATGCTTAATGCACGCGATGATCTGCGGGTAAGCTATATGCCTCAGGAATACGAGGACCTCCTGGATATCGCCCAGACCCCTGTCGAATATCTTGTCCCTTCCGGAAAAAAAGAAGATATTGTCATGGTCCGGAATTATCTCGGATCATTGCGTTTTACTATTGATGAAATGAATCGACCGATCCGGGATTTATCCGGCGGGCAAAAAGCAAAGATCATCCTGCTGGGAATGAGTCTTACCGGAGTGAATGTCCTGCTGCTGGATGAACCCAGCCGAAACTTCTCTCCGCTTTCCGGTCCTGAAATCAGGGCACTATTCCGATCTTTTCCAGGCGCTGTTATCAGTATCTCCCATGACAGAAAATTCATAGAGGAAGTAGCAGATAAAGTCTATTATCTTTCCCCGAACGGGCTTGATCTCCTGCGTTAAATACTTTTTTCAGAATAGTACTCTGTAAATTCTAAATCTTTATGATGGGGTATAGATGCTTCAGCTTGGTCCTGGCGTCATCGGCGGTGAATTGCCAGTCCACACCTTTCTGCGCGGCGTTTCTTGCAGCAGCCCACGGTTCGAGCAATCTTTGAA
>JAEEGL010985432.1_pt1 | contig 66475 bp, 56 predicted proteins | sample 9134231 | NCBI WGS metagenome assembly JAEEGL01 (sample SAMN16246548, study PRJNA631951) | gut metagenome | biome: gut microbiome; feature: rumen; material: fiber-attached | host: Bos | place: Iran: Karaj | collected 2018-10
CCTTCAGTATATAAAATTATTTCTATGTGAGGATCTTTTATATAATCTTTTTCAATTAAATTTTCAGTTAACTTATCTAATGAATCTTCTAAAGTTTTACCTTTTAAATTATCAATAACATATTCAGCATCTTTATTTAAAGGAATTACACTTTTAACAATACCCTTTCTATTTAAATTAATTCTAATACTTGGATTAATATCTAAAGTAATTGCTGATACTGTTCTATTATTCCATAAAATAAAACCAATAGTACTTATTAAAACAACTAATATAACTATAAATATAATATATTTCTTTTTCATATTCTCTCCTAGTATAATTATAATATTTTATTAATTATTAAACAATATAAAAAATAATTTCAAAATATTGAAATTATTTTCTCTTTGCTTTTAAAATACTTATTGTTCTTTTTAAGCCTTCCTCTATTGAATACTGTGGTGTCCAATTTAATTCTTCTAAAGCTTTAGTATAGTCTAATCTAGCAATAGTTGCTTTTGAATATCCTTTTCTTTCTTTTTCATCTGGTATATCAAATATTACTTTAGTACCCGTTATATTTGCGATTGTGTTTGCTAAATATTTTAATCTAATATCAGATTCAATGTTTCCCAAATTATATACTTCTCCATTTTTTCCAACTATTAATGTTCTTATTAAACCAGATACTGCATCCGCAACATATAGATATGAAAAATATTGATTACCTTCACTTTTTAATATTATATCTTCTTTATTTAATCCTTTATTTATAAATTGAGACATAGCCTTAGTATCATCTTCTTTTACAGTTGGACCATATATTCTAGGTAATCTAACAATTGATATATTTAATCCTTTACTTTCTATATATGCTTGACACAAAGCTTCTCCAGCTCTTTTACTTTCATTATATCCAGCTCTTAAAGTATTACAATCAATATATCCCATTTCATTTTCTTTAAACCTATCGATGTTATTTATATTTTCTCCATATATTTCCACACTAGATAAAAATAATACTTTTTTAGCATTTATTCTACTGGCAAATTTTAAAATATTATCAGTACCTTTTATATTAGTCATAATAGTACCGATAGGATCAGTTGAATATTGTAATGGATGAGTGTTACTAGCACAGTTAATTACATAATCAACTTCACCATCATAATTAACTTCATCATTAATATCACCTATATAATATTTAAAATATTGGTTATTTAAATAATTACTAAATTTATTTTCTAATTTTTCTTTGCTTCTAGAGTTAGCGATTACTGTAGTATTATAATTATTGTTTTCATTTAGATACATAATCATATCTATTATAAAACTACCTATTAGTCCATTAGATCCAGTTATAAATATTTTTTTATTTTTTAATTCTTCTATTCCAATAACATTATTAATTGTATTAATAATATCTTCTTCATATAATTTATTCATTTTGTCACTTCCAATACTATTTTAACCAGTTATCTCTATTAGAATGAAGAATAGCTTTAAATAAATCTATATCTTCAATTGTTGTTATTTTAAAGTTCTTTTCTGACCCTTTAGAAAAATGAACTGTTTCGCCTAATTCTCTCATTAAAGAACAAGTTGCAGTCATATTTGTAATCTCTCTTTTTTTAGCTTCTTTATGTGCCCATACCATCTTTTTGAGACTCCAAACATGTGGTGTCTGTGTTCTATATAATTTTTCTCTAGGAATCTCTTTAATACCAGTTTTACCACCATCATCACTTTTATAAACAGCTTCCGTACATGGTATTACTGCTACAGCATTCCCAAATTCTTTATATGTTGATAAAGCATTAGATATTACTTCATTTGAAACCAACCCTCTATTTCCATCATGAACAATAATTATACTATCATCAGAAAAATATTTTTTAGCTTCCCAAACACCATTCTTTATTGATTCTTGACCAGTAGCTCCACCACTAACTACACTTTTTAATTTTGTTATATTAAATTGCTTTGCATATGCTTTAAGGATATCATGCCATCCATCTAAACATACAACAATTATTTCATCTACACTAGGATGATTTTGAAAAGCCTCCATAGTGTAAACTATTAATGGCTTATTTTCTATATGTAAAAATTGTTTTGGAATATCTTGACCAGTTCTGCTTCCTACGCCAGCAGCAGTTAATATTGCAATTGTTTTCATAAATACCTCCAACATCAAATGAAAATTTCTATAATTAATATACCACAAAATAATACTAAGTACTATTAAAATTATTTTTTTATAATAATTATAAAATAAGTATTTGACATTTATATAAAAAAATTATATGATTTAATTAGCATAACAGTAACAACTGTTATGTGAATAAGCTTTTACGAATTTTAAGTGTGAAAGCGTATTCAACCAAAACCCCCTGAGAGGCCGAAAGGCCTCATTTTTGTTGTGTAAAATTTATATAATTAACTTAACTATTAAGTAATATATGCTATCATATTATTAGGTGATTACATGAATAATAAATTTTATAAAATTAATTCTTGGATTTCATTAATTATCAATGGTATATCAATAATAGCGCTAATTTGGGCTATAATTGATTTAATGATTTATGCTAATAACTCCACTACTGACTGGGGTGTATTAGGTACTATGGTACTTATGCTTGTAGCAGGTTATGCTACTTTATTAAACATACTATCATTAATCTCTAACATTACTGCATTAAAATATTATGAAAACAAAAAAGCATATAAACCTTGTTTTATATTTACTTTAATAGCAATTATATTATTTTCTATAACAGCTTTATTTTGGTCACGTCCAAATGCATTTGCTTTAGAATTACTACCTTCATGGGTTCCAATGAAATCATTTGTAGCTATTATCTTAATCTTTATAATATATATACTTCCTTTAATAATTAATATGATTGGAATACATAAATATAAGAATTAAAAAACAACCAAATATATGGTTGTTTTTTTATTACATAACTGGCACTAAAAAATAAATCATGAATAATACAAATATTATAAATGTAACAGGTGTTACTTCATGTTTTGGTTTTTCTTTTATAATACCTTCTCTATATCTTACCATATTAACTTCATATATTATAAAATCTATTATAGTAAATGTTACTATACCTGCCCCTATTCCATTTGTAATTGAATAAGAAAGTAGCATTACCATTATTGTAATAAATGATGGTACAGCATTTTTAATATTTTCAAAATCTATTTCAACAACATTTTTAATCATTAGTGCTCCTACATATATTAAAGCAGAAGCAGCTGCTGCAGATGGGATAAATGCAAATAATGGTAATAAGAATATTGAAAGTAAAAACATAATAGATGTTGTTAATGCAGTGAATCCAGTTTTTCCACCAGCAGCTACACCAGTTCCACTTTCAACAAATGTTGTTACTGTACTTGTACCAAGTAAAGATCCAATTATAGTGGCGGTACTATCAGAATACATTATTTTTCCATAATTTAGTGGTTTTCCATCTTCATCTACTAAACCAGCATTTTTGGCACACCCTATTACAGTTCCCATTGTATCAAACATATCAATCATCGAAAATGAAACAATTATCATTATTGATGTTAAAAGTGAACCTTCTGGTAATGAAAAACCATTATTAAACATTGATAAGAATACTTCTCTATTACTAAAGAAATCTTTAATGCTTTCCCAGAATTTCCAACTTATACCAGGAATATTTCCTGTTAAAATATCTAGGTTAGCAACTTTCAATGGAATAGCAAGTATTGTAGCAGATAATATGCCTATTATTACAGAACCTCTAACTTTGTAATGAGCAAGTATTGTTATTATTATTAATCCGAATATAGCAACTAAAGCACTACAACCCGGCCCTCCTAAAGTCCATACTTCTGGATTATTAAATTCAATTAATTTAACTAAAGTAAATTTATCTGCAACTATAATACTGGCATTTTGAAATCCAATAAATGCAATAAACAAACCTATACCAACAGATATACTTGTTCTTATTGATTTAGGGACACCATCAAATATTTTTTCTCTTAAAGATACCTTTTTTCCATCTTTATTTTTTCCTGCTGGTATAAATGATAGTAACAAAAAGATAATACCACTTATATATATAAATGCCATTGCATTTCCATATGAGAATGCAAATCCAGCACTTCCTCCAATAATTGAACCAACTAAAGCATTAAGTCCCATACCAGGCGCTTGTGCTAAAGGCATTTTAGCAATTAAAGCCATAAGCAATGTTCCAATAAAAGCACCAAGAGCTGTTGCTATAAAAACACTAGTGAATCTTGGATCAGCAGTTCCATTCCAAAGTATATTGTTTGGATTTACTACTAATATATAAGCCATAGCTAAAAATGTTGTAAGTCCTGCAAACATTTCTATTTTAATTGTGGATTTTCTATTTTTAATATCAAAAAAATTCTCTAACTTATTTTTCATATGCACTCCTTTATTCTATATTCATTTTATCAAAAAAATTAAAGAAGATAAACTTTTATTTAAAAGGTATTAATGATATAATACATTTATAATAGGAGTATATATGGAAATGATAAATTCTACTAACGCAATCGGGTTAATGCAAGCATGGCTTTCTAATAGAAATCCAATGCCAATCGGAACAAAGTTTTTAATTAAAGGCCAAGATAAAACAATAGAGTTAGTTGCTTCTGAAGAATGCCCCAAAGGAAAATTTGTTTACGATACTGGTGAAGACTTTGATATTTCCAAAAACGTTGAATGTGAATTTATTCAATATGAAGAAGAAATAGAAGAAGATAAAAGTTCAGTTTATAATGAATCTGTTTGGGATGAACTTGATAAACAACTAAATGGTGAAGCTGATGAAAGTGGTAAGTTAAAACCTTTTAAATTTCCAGATGGTAAAAATCCTGACCCTGTAATACTTAAAACATTTGGCTCTTTACAAAAAGGTAAAGACCCACATAAATATACATTATATGATGTAACAAGCATTATAGATGCGTTATTAAAAGCCGAAAAAGAAAGACCATCAAATGAAAATAAATCAGGAAAAAGCGAAATAGATAAAATTATTACACATTTAAATAGTAATTATTATCCATATTTTACTAAAGATAAAATATATATGTTGTTTGCTAACTGTGAATTTAAAAATACAAAGTATGATGATATCATGGAAATTACCAAGAATGGTAAAAGCATAGGATATTTATTTGCTGAAAAAGGTTTATATATGTTTTCACCTAAAAGTAAAACTTTTGGTGATGAATATGCACCACAAGATACACAAACAACTGGGTTTTATTACACGGCAGAGAGTTATTTAGATATTGCTTTAACATCAATTCAAAAAGATGAAGAACTATTTCTTAAACAATATAATAATGACCCAGAAAGAAATAAAGTAGAATTAGGTTATCATTCTTCTGCAGTAACTAAATCATTACTTGCCTTTTCTTGTGAATGTTATTTAAAATCATTATTAATGAATGAAGGAAAAACCGTTAAAGAGCTTAAAGATATAGGCCATGGTCTGGTAAGATTATATACTGCATTAGATAATGAAACTATGATTAAAGTATTTGATTATATGGAGCGAAATGGATATAAATTATATGACCCAACACGTGAAAAAGATTATGAAGCAATTGATTTAGCTGATAAATTTATGCTAGATTTAGCAAAAGATAATAATGCATTTGCTGAATTAAGATACCCTATTGATAATCAAAATACAAATTATGATTTTCTATATCATTTTGCCTTAGCATTAAGACATTGTTCAAAAAAGGAATATATGTTTAGTTCTCCTTTTGGTGAATCAATTGAAAACAAAGTAAATAAAAAGTAGGAGTATATATGGATAATAATAGAGATTATTATAATGAATATATTAGTAATATTAAAAAACTTGACCATGAAGAAGCTTTATATTATTTAAAAAGATCAATTTTGAGACTTGACCTTGTATCCCCTTCTAAATTATCTGATTCAACAATTGACATTATAGGAATTGTAACAATTACATTTCTTATACTAATCACAGGGTCACTTAGTATTGATCCACTGTTCTATTTTGGATTTGTGTTTTTCATTGTGGGTTTAATGGTAGGGCTTTTTGTAAGAGGATTTGGAATAATATTTTTATTTTCGCATGGCCTTACGGGTCTTAGCTTTATGTTATCTAATATTATAAAACCAGTATTAGATAGTCCTATAATGAATGAAGCCCCAACAAAAATTTATATGTATTTAAATACAGGCATTTTATTTTTGATAATACCAACAATACTAGTAGTAATTGCAAGTTTTTCTGAAAGACTTAGAACACTCAAACATTTTAAAATATATATTATGATTATGTATTATATAGGTATTGCAATAATAAGATTATTTCCAAGTATAATAAATGTACTAGTGAGGTGATAAAATGGATAATAAAACAGTTGATGATTTAACATATGATGAATGTTTAAATATATTAAATGATTATCATAATTCAAACTCAGAAAAATCAAACAAAGATGCATATCTATCATTAATAGAAATGGGTATAATAGAGTCAAAATTCAAATTAAGATATTTAGGATTTATTTCTATAATTATTATTTTTATTCTAGGAATATTTGCTACTAATGAATATGTTTTATTCTTCGTGGGTTTTCTATTTTATTCAATCGCAATGCTAATAGATAAAAAAAGTAAAAGCGAAATAATCGTCATTTATACTCATGGATTTATAGGTATGGTATTAATGGTTATTTCTTTCATTGTAGGAACTAATGCAAATAACTATATTCCAATGTATTCTATTGGTTCAATTTTAATTATTTTATCATTCATATTTAATACATTGTATTATTTGAGTCCAAAATATAATGCTAAAGAAATTAATAAATATATCCACTATTTTATTGCTATAGCGGGTATGTTAATAATAATTTTAACACCACTTGTTTATAACATTCTTAATTAGAATATTATTTTGTGTTATAATTAATAATAGGTGATAGTATGAGAAAACATGTATTTTTTATTCTAATATTTATAATGAGTGTGTTTGTAGCAATTCCTAACACATTCGCAGAATTGCCGAAAGAAGTAGGTCCCGAACCCATAACCATTTTTGAAACTTTTATAGGATTTCGAAAAGTTGATGAAGAAGAAAAGGGGATAACGGATGCAGAATTTAAAATATACAGCTTAAACAAGGTTTTTTCTGCGGATTTATTAAGGGATAGAAATTTATATAATATAAATATTAATAACATAAAATATAGAAATGGAAGCAATGACAGCAGTTCATCTGAAGATGATGGTAATGCAGAAGAAGAAAAACAAGACAATAATAATGATGAAATGATTGAAGATGCAGGAGACATCATAATAGATGATAACTTGCCCATAATTGATGATAATTTTCAAGTAAATGCAATAACTAAATACAATACTTTACTTGTAGCTCATGCTAGTGCTAGCGAACCAGAACCAGAAATATCAATAGATTTCCAAGATGAAGAAGACTATACTATATTTTTGACAGAGTCTCAAAGAGAATGGCTAAATAGCATTAAAACTATGGAAGATTTGCAAAATTATTATGAAACAGGAAAATATAATTATGATTTTACTTCTAAAGAATCATTTATATTAAGTCTTAAAAATAATAATGGAATAAATATTGATTATGATAATCATTCATTTGCAGCAAATTTTTTAACTTTTTTAGTTATTGAAGAGACAAGAACTCCAGCTGGATTAAAAAAAGAAAAAATGGTAGTCCCAATAGTAATAGGTGTTGATTTTGTTCTTAATGATAGAGAAACATATTATAGTTATATAATCAAAGATTACTTTGCATATGCTATGCCAAATCAAATGTATTATCATTTAATAAAGTATAATGATAATGTTAACTATAACAATGTATATGAAGCATTTAATTCTTTTACTGATGATGATATATATGGTATGGCTTGTGGTAAGAAATTTACTTTAGAAAGTATATTAGGTTTTTCAGATTCTATTAATGTTAGCGACAATAGCATGTGTGTGCCATTAGTTGTTGACCAATCAGGTACGCCCGAAATAGATATAATGAGTTTAGTAGATGATGATGAAGAAATCACTATAAAAGAAGATAAAACAATTGAAGTTAGTTTTGTAGTATCCAATGATTCTAAATCGCCTTTGTATGATGGTACTGTAACTACAACAGTTCCTAAAGATATTGAAATTATTGAAGACTCTATCAGTGATAAAGGTACTTACGATGAAGAAACAAGAAAGATCACTTGGAATATAAGATACTTAGATGGTGAAGATGATATAGAACTTTCATATAAAACAAAAGTTAAGGTAGATATAATTCAAGCATATGTCTTTTCAGCTACTTTAAATAGTAATTTATTAGAGCAGCCAATTGATTCAAGTATCGCAACAATAATAGTTAAAGATAGCCTTATAAATCCATATACAGGAAATTTAATTAATATAGTCTATATCCTTTTAGCAATCACATTTGTTGCGGCTATATTGATTTATAAAAGAAAAAAATATATTAATAACATATAGATGTTTTACTTAAAATAAACTTAAAATTTATTCAAAATAAAATTTTAAGTTTTTTTGTGTTATAATTTATATAGGTGTTAATTTATGGATCAAGAGAAATTTGGTAAACTTATTAAGGATATAAGAAAAAAAAATAATCTTACTCAAAAAGATCTAGCTGATAAATATAATGTTACTTATCAAGCAGTATCCAAATGGGAAAATGGTATAAATTTACCAGATATATCTTTAATAAAAAAAATATGTGAAGATTATGATATAGATATTAATAATGTATTAGATGTTAAAAGAAAAAAGAATAATAAATTATTATATATTATTATAGGTATTATTCTTTTAATTGGTGTATTCTTAATAATTATATTAAATAAAGATGATGACTTTGAATTTAAAACATTATCTACTAGTTGTAAAAACTTCAATATAAGCGGTAGTATTTCATACAATAAAAATAAATCAGCTATATATATTTCTAACATTGACTATTGTGGTGGAGATGATAATGAAATATATAAAGAAATTACTTGTACTTTATATGAAAAAGATAAAGACACATCAAAAGTAATAAGTAGTTGTGAAGTAGATAAAAATATAAAGTTAGAAAATTATTTAAAGAATATTAATATATCAGTTGATAACTACGTTAAAAATTGTAGAAGTTATTCTGAAAATAGTTTATACTTAGAGATTAGTGCTCTTGATAAAAATGATAAAACTATTAATTATAGAATACCAGTTATATTAAATGATACATGTAAAAAGGATTAATTTTTAATTAATCCTTTTATTTTGTCTTTCCTGAATCTAAAGTTTCTTCTTCATCATAATTATGCATAATAGGTGTTTGAGCTACAGAAGATTTCTTTTCTTCTTCTTTCTTAGAAGAATTATACTTTTCTTTATATTTTTTAATGTAATTAGAAACTGCTTTATACATTCTTCTATATCCAGCAGCGGTCATATTATCACTTATAAATTCATCACGTTTACCTGTATAAAAATTAGTTCCAAAATCATATACTTTATAAATTTTTTTAAATTCTTCAAATGAAATAGCACTACCATTAACAGTTGCTTTTTCATAAAAATCCATACAAGCATCATAGAATGATCCGCCATTTTGAAGTACCCAATTTTCAATTCCGACTCCGCCCATTCCACCATCATTTGAGCCTCTTGCATGATTTGGTTTATAACATCCGCTTTCTTTCATAAACTTTTTAGCAAAAATAATATTATCTAAAACTTGTTCATATTTATCTGGATATTGTTCTTTTATAGATTCTAATCTTTCTTTTAATGACATATCTGTTGTATATTCAACCTCATCAGCCTTAGATACAAAAGATATATCTATTTCCATTGGTTCGTCCACTCCAGGAACACGAACACCCTTTAAACGCAAATTACCATTACCAATTATCATTTCACTTTCTAAAGCTTCCTCATAAGTCATTCCGAAGGATGACAGTATTGAAGTAGTAATAGCTTTTCTGTCTGCTTTTTCATCCACTCTCATGATAAAGTCAAAGTCTGATGCGACACTAGCATTTGTTCCTCTTGAAGTAGAACCTGTATCAATTAAATCAACAGAACCTGGAGTTATATCTTTTTCAAGTTTTGAATTAAATCCAAGATTAAAGTCTTCCTTTAATCTTTCACTTATTGTTTTATTAATAGCGTTTCTTTTTCTAGTTGAATCATCAATTAATTCTTGATTATTAAAATCTTCTGGTACATATAAATTATCTGAAACAACATATTTATCTTCACCATAATGAGGTAATCCAGCCATTCTTTTTCTTTGCTCCTGGAATTCTTCATATGTATATACTACTTTCTCAGTTTTCATATCAACAACCGGAATATATATTCCACTTAATGCAATAGAAAGCGCAACTTCTTCTTTTAAAGACCTTTCCCCTTTTTCGTGGCCCTCACTATCTATAACTATATAATCAATATCACTACTTGGAAATCCAGTTCTAATACCAACATGGCCATCCCCTAAAGTTTTAAAGCACTCTGGACCTTTAGTTGTTGATTCTCCAGGTTGATGCACATTTGACCTTGTTAATTGATACTTACCATTTTTTATGCCAAAGAATACTGGCCCTAATCCTGTAGATAATGTTTTTTCAATTCCATCTTTTATGGATCTTGAGTCTTTTGTAATTAAGCTCAAATCAGTGTCTAGAGGAGTCGTATCATGTGAAGCATCTACACCCAAAAATTCTTTTGCTAATGACCCATTTTGAAGTATATCAAATAAGTGTTCAACCCCGACTTTGCCTATACCTTTTATCATATCCCCTTTTTCTAATACAAGTTTTTTCTTACTTAATTCTTTTCCTCTTTGGGTAGCTTTATCTCTAACATCATTAATATAATTAACTGCTTGTTCATATGATTTAAATCCAGCAAAATATCCATACATTCTAATTATTCTATCAGGTAAGGAATATCTTTCATTTGCTTTAAATAGTGGGATTAACATTTTTAAATCTTCTTCTATATTTCCTGTTAAAGTTAAATCACTATTCTCCCCTTCTTTACTATATCTATGAAGAGTTAATAAATGATTAGCAAATTCAGTTAACACTGCCTTTTGAGTTTCATTTAATTCACTAACTTTTATTTTGCCACTAGTTATAGCTAAATATAAATCATTTCCTTTACCAATGTTTTCTAAATACTTTCTAAATGAAATATTATTAGAACCTATTGTACATCTAAATAAATCATTATATACGATTTGATATCTTTCTTCATTACTTGCAGCGATTAAAGTTGGAGACATACGTTGATCGTTTTTTTCTTCTTCAGGGATTTTTATAGAAAGATCTGGATTTAAAATTTTGAAAACTAAATATCTTTTTGCAAAAGTAGGAACATTATTTCTTGAAAATACATCTTCTATTTTTGTTAAAGTGCTTTCATAATCAAGTCCTTTTCCACCATTTAAAATACTAGCTATTATTTGACCACAAAACTTTTTTAGTTCCTTTGAATTTGAATTTTTGGTCCTTTTCTGTAAATCCAATATTAAATCTTTTAAAAAATCTAATTTATTTACATCCAACATTAAAAATGAGTTATCCCGAGGTAAATTTTTTATTATTTGTTTTACAAATTTCCATAAATCCTCATTATCTTTTGATATGGAATTAAGCATTAAAAATATGCGTCTAATATTTTGAAAGTTTAAATTCTTATCATTTGTTTCTAGCTTTGAAATTGACTCTTCATCACAATAATTTAATACAATGTTATATAATCTTAAATAATCATCATCTTCTAATAATTCATTAATAAGCCTTGAATTAGCAAAGATTTTTCCATCTCTTGTAGAAAAATAATCGTGCATATCAAAATTTTCTTTGCCTATAAAGTAAGTTGAAAGAAGAAAAGAGGCGTTTTTCAAATAACCAATCTCTAAATCATCAAAATATTTTTTAAGTTCTGCTCTACCCTTTTCTGTAGTAAAAAGATTAGGGCTCAATAGTTCTTTTAAAATTGGGCTTTGTAAAATATGTTTTGCAGTTTTATCATTTAATACAAGTTCTGCTTTAAACCAAGCACCATCTTTTATTAATTTAAAACACTTTGGAAGATCCTTTCTATCTAATTCTGAAAATAAGTGTTTAAGTTCATCATGTGACCCAAATTCCAAGCCTTCAACAAGTCTTGTTTCAAATGGAGTAAAATGTTTTTTTATCTTATTAGAACAATTATAAAGGTTTATAATTGAATAATAATCTTTACATATCCAGTCATAGAATTTTGGACTTAAACTTTTCCCATCAAACATTTCGCTCATATCTTTATCATATGCAAAAACATATCGTGACATAGCTTTTGCCAAGAACTCAGAATCATCAACATCTTTATATGTGTTACAATATTGTACAAATTTATAATATCCTTGCGGTAACTTATCAATTATTGATGGGTCATTTTTATAAAATAATTCAATTAATCTTGGCATACCTAAATAATTAGAAATATCTTCTCGAAGTTGTAATTTACCCTTTTCATCGAATAATCCAAATACAAGAAATGGACTTAGGTTGTAAAAGTTTCCAATTAAATCATAGAAAAAATCATTACCCGATAAACCATTTGCATCTATATATTTTCTTAATCCTAAAATATCACCTTTATCTAAATATCCAAGGATTTTTTTCTTGTGTTTTAAATTAAAAGCAAATAAATTCATAACTACCCTCTATAATAATTTTATCACTTTTATTTTCGATAGTAAAACAAAAAGGATTAATATAACAATTAATCCTTTTTGTTATCTATGTAATGTTTTAACTTTTATATCAGTTATTACATCAAATTTAGTATTATCATTTATCATTTCAGGAGTTAATACTAATTCTTTTTGAACATTCTTGTCCATTAATGATATTCCTGCTTCAGCTATCTTAGTTGCTTTTCTAAACTCTTTATATAAGCTTCTAGCACCGCAACCAGAATCGTGTGCTTTTTGAGCAAGTGCATCAACAAATTCATCTGTTACTACTACATTTGTGTTAAATCTTCTCTTCATTTTTTTAACAAACAATTCTAACGGGTTTACTTTTCCTATTGTTAGTATTTCTTTCAACGTTGGTACACTTAATTCATCAAATATTTCTAAATCAAGTCTACCTACACATTCTTTTGGAATACCATATTCACCAAGATTATCTACTCCATAAACAACATCTATTGTGTTTTTTACTTCTTCTCTTCCGAAACCAGGTGCAGTCTTTAGTGAAACAGTATTTGCTAAGTTAGAAAATGCCCCAGATAATACGATAGTTGTATTTAATGTCTTAAATGTTTTAAGTTTTCTACTAATACCACTTCCAGTTTCATATGTGTAATCTTTACCTTCAAGTATTTTTAACATTGATTGAAGAACAGACTGCCCAGAAACATCATCTGTTCCTTTACTTGCCTTTTTATCTGCTTCATCAAAGATAAGTATTCCTAATTGTGCAAGTTCAAGATCACCATTAGCTGCTTCTATTAAATCTTCAAACGCTTCACTTACATCTCTACCAACATAACCTGCTTTTGTAAATTGAGTTGAATCTTCAATTTTAACTGGTAATCCAATTAAGCTAGCAATTCTTTCAATTACTGCAGTTTTACCACATCCAGTAGGACCACACACTAAAATATTAACCTTTTCTTCTGGTATCTCAGCATTTAAATTATCATTAATTGCATTAAGCAATGGCACGATATGTTTATCTTGTCCCTTAATATATTTTCTAACTTCATCATATGTTTTTCTGATATCAATTTCGGTTGGTAATGCTTTATACATATCTTTATAGTCAGCATCAATATCATAATCATCTGGAAACTTTAGCCCGAGTTCATCTGTAAATATATTATTGATTTGTTCAGCCATATTTACATCATACATTAATGGTTCTTTTCTCTGACAAGAAGTTTCTACTTCTCCATATCTATCAATGTTTTGATAAAAAGTATACATTTTTAATGCTGTAACATAGCTTTCTTTTAAATTATTTACATTTTCATTATACTGTTCATCTGAAGTTTTTATTCCAAACGCATCATCTAAAAATCCCAAATTATATACTACTAAATCTTTTAAAACACGAGTGTTCATAGGAGTCCCATAAACATATTTAGTAGTTATATTACCCCTATTTTCCATGAATCGTAATACTTTTGTATTCTCAAAAAATTCATATAGTTCTTCTTCTTTATCTAATTCTTCTAATGAACGTTCTCTAAATTCCGGATCAATTATAAAGTATTTCTTGCCTTTTATTTCTTTTTCAATACCTTCTACATAATCAAGTGCTTCTAAAGAACATCCTTTACCTTCTACAAATTCACCTCTTCTAAATATTACTGCATAATTTTTTTCCATACAAAACTCCCCCCAAAATATATTTACTCTAATTCTACATTATGATAAACATTACTTACATCGTCAACTTCATCTAACATAGCAAGAGCTCTTTTAAATTTTTCTAAGTCTTCTCCTTCTAGTTTGATGGTGTCTTTAGCATATTTAGATATTTCTTCTAATTCTATTTTTTTATTTGGAAAACTATCTTCAATAACTTTTTTCATCTTATAAAAATCTTGTGGTTCACCATATATTAATAAAGTGTCTCCATCCATTTCAATATCTTTAAGATCTACTCCTTCATTGAACATAGCTTCCATCACTTCATCTTCATTAGCATCTTTTATTCCCAAAACAGAAAGATGATCATACATATATGAAACAGCTCCCATTGAAGCAAGTTTTAAACCTGTTTTATTAAATACAGTTTTAATTAATGATAAAGCTCTATTAATATTATCTGTTAAGCATCTAATAATAAGATTGCTTCCACCTGGTCCGAATGCTTCATATTCACATACTTCATAGTTTTCAACAGTACCTTTTTTAACTTTATCAATATTTCTATTAATAACATCAGCAGGTACTTGTTCTTTTTTAGCTTTTTCTATAATTCTTTTTAATTCCAAGTTATTAACTGGATCTGGATTAGATTTAGCTGCTTGATATATCTCCTTTGCATAAATTGAATATAATTTTGATTTAGCTGCAGCAGTTTTTGCCATAGATGCAGCTCTAACTTCATGTGCTCTTCCCATAATTCACTCCTTAAATAAAAATTCTATCCTTATTTTACTACAAAGAAAAAATAAATAAAACATTTTTATTAATAAAAAAGAAACTATTAACTAGTTTCTTATGTTGTTCAAATTTAATCAATAGATTTTATGCTCTCTATAAATCTTTTATAACATTCATAATTTAAATAATCTTTTGAACTTATGAATTTTTTTACATCTTCTTTTGCTTGAAGTAATATTTTATAATCTTCTTTAAGACTAGCTATCTTAAATGACATATCTCCACTTTGTTTAACACCAAATAAATCACCTTCTCCGCGCATTTCAAAGTCCTTTTCTGTAATATAGAATCCATCATTACTTTCTGTCATTACTTGTAATCTTTTATTCTTATTTGAACCTATTAACACGCATGTTGAATCAAATGAATTTCTACCTATTCTACCTCTTAATTGGTGAAGAGTTGCTAGGCCAAATCTTTCAGCATCATATATTACCATCATTGTAGCATTTTTAACATCTACTCCAACTTCTATAACAGTTGTTGATATTAAGATTTGTGTTTCCCCTTTTATAAAACTATCCATTACTTTTTCTTTATCAGCTTTAGATAATTTACCATGAAGAATACCTATTTTAACTTTGTTATTAAAAGCAATGCTCATTTTAGTTTTAAGTTCATTAACTGTTGTTAAATCTAGCGTATCACTTTCTTCAATTAAAGGGGATACTACATATATTTGATGATTATTATCAAGTTCATTTTTCATTAAAGAAAGTACTTCAGTTATCTCTTTTTCATCTTTAATAACTGTTTTAATTTCTTTTCTTCCAGCTGGTTTAGTTTTAATATATGATATATCCATATCACCATATAAAGTTAGAGCATATGTTCTAGGTATTGGAGTTGCAGACATATATAAAGTATCTGGAAGTAATCCTTTATTTTTAAGACTTGCTCTTTGATTAACTCCGAATCTATGTTGTTCATCTGTTATAACTAAACCTAAGTTTTTAAATTCAACTGCTTCACTTATTAACGCATGTGTTCCGATTACTAAATCATATTTACCAAGTCTTATATCTTCTTGTATTGTTTCTTTTTCTTTTTTAGTAAAGCTTCCTAATAATAGGCCCACTTTTATATTAGTATTAGTTAGTAAATCTTTTACTGTATTATAATGTTGTATCGCAAGTATTTCAGTAGGTGCCATTAAAGCAGTTTGATAACCTGATAAATTATTAATGAAAGATGCTATTACACTTACTACTGTTTTACCAGACCCAACATCTCCTTCAAGCATTCTATTCATTCTTATATTTCCACATAAATCTTCATATATATCATTAACAGCACTCACTTGATCACTAGTTAATTCAAATGGTAAATTTTTTATAAATTTATTTACTTTTTCTTTATCAACTTTTCTTATATATCCTTCTTTTTTAGACTTATTTATTTTCTTTAAATAAGATATTTTAAACATAAATTCAAAGAATTCTTCATATATAAGTTTTAATTTAGCTAATTTTAATTCCTTAGCACTTATAGGATTATGTATATATTTTAATGCTTTATTCTTATCAATAAATTTATACTCTTTATTTATATATTCAGGAACTTTATCTTCAACATTTATATTCATACTAAGAGCATTAAATATATATTTTTTAAGCATTGTATTAGATAAACCACTTGTTAAATGATAATAAGAATCAATTCTTCCGCTTGGTACTTTTTCTAATTTTATATCTGAAGCAACAAAAGTATTATTATTAGAACTCCACTTACCTGTTATAGTAATATCCATACCTAGTCTAAGACTTTGTTTTAAATAAGCCCTATTAAATATAATAACCTTAAATACTTTTCTATTAGAGCCCACTCTAAAAGTTAAACTATTCATTCTTGAATTAAATCTTCTTAAAGTTGGATAACTGTCAATAATCGCATGCAAAGTATAACTTTTGCCATCTTCAAAAGTAGTTACTTCATCAATTTTACTAACTGTATATTTATATGGGTAATAACTAATTAAGTCTTCAATAGTATTTATACCTATTGTATTTAAATATTTTAATGACTTTTCCCCTATTCCTTTTACTTTTAATAAATCACTCATAGTCCCTCTAAAAACACATATATTATAACAAAAAATATTAAAATTTAAAAGAAAAATATTACAAAAAAAGAATTAAACATATTGTTTAATTCTTATTATTATTCTTCATCAAAGAAATCATCAAAGAAATCATCATTCGCTAGATTATCATCAACAATAATACTATCTGAATCAACATTAACTTTTGGTTTATCAATATTTGTATCAACTTCTTCAACTTTATTCTCAGGAACATTTGTTGTGACATTAACAGGTTCTGTACTAGGAATATTTAAGTTAATATTTATATTGTTAACTGGAGTTGGTGCTACATCATTAGAAATAGCAATTGGTTCTTCTTTTTCTTCAAAAGGCACATCCACTTTTGATTCAACTGGTGTTGGATTAACTTGAATATTAATAGATTGTGGTTTACTTTCAACAACAATTGGTTCTTCCTTTTTCTCAAAAGATGCATCAGTTTTATTCTCAGTAGGATTCACATTTACTTGAATATTAACTGGGTCTTCTTCAGGTAATACATTAAATGATTCATCTTCTTCAAATGGGATTTCAACTTTTGGCTCAACCAAAATATCAGTTTTTTCAGTATTACTTGGTTTTTCTTCAACGCTAGATTCTGCTTTAGCTCTTTCTTCTGCTTCTTTATCAGCTTTTTCCATTTCTGCGATTCTAGCATCAATATTTTTAGCCAATGCTTCAAAATCAATCTCCTTTGTTGGCATTGGTGCTGGTCTTGATTGAGGTGCTGCAAAAGGATTAAATCCAGGTGATCCTCCCATACCTGCAAATGGCATTCCCATGCCAGCGAAAGGATTTCCACCCATCATACCACCTTCAGTACTTTCTCCCATCTCTGCTTTTTTCTTATCAACAAATTCTATTAAGTTAAAAACTTCAGGAGTCCTAAATTCTCTTTGTGGGAATGGTAAAACATCATAAGAACAATTCCATGCATTCTCTTTCTTCAATTGAAAGTCTGGAGTAAACACTGTTTTAAATGGTGAAAATCTCATTCTCTTAATTAAATACTCAAATTTTTTCATATGTTGAAGATCACTTACAGTAACAAGCGGTCTTATAGGTTCTTGTGGTTGTCCTTCTTTTGCCTTTGGAGGTTTCTTATCGCCGCATAATTTAGATATCTCTTCAAGAGCTTTTAATTCGGTTGTTAAAAGGAAGTGAATATTACAGTTACCTTTAATAGTTTCTGCCATATCGGCTCCATAAACTTGATTTAACTGTGAGAAGTTCTGAATAATAAATGTAAATCTAATATTTCTGCTTCTTGATGCAGTTATCATTGAGTCAACGTCTTTAAGTGCTGGCATGTTGGCAAACTCATCAAGTAAGAAGTTTGTTCTAATTGGAAGTTTTCCACCCTCACATTTAAATGCTTCATCTATTAAACTTTCATATACTTGCTTTACGAATATTGTAAGTAATGCATGATATGTTTTCTTTTCATCATGAATCATCATGAATACAGCAGTTTTTTCTCTACCTATTGTGCTCATATCAAAATCAGATCTAGCTAACATTTCACTTAACTCTCTACGGGAAGAGAAAATACCAGTTTTAGTCCTAAATGTTGATAAGACGCCCATTTTAGTATCTTGTGCAGTATTTATAACAGCAGAAGCTTTATTATACATAGGAGTTTCTTCACCTTTCATTGTGAAATATTCTCTATCATAAAAACTTCTACCACATTTATGATCACCTTGAGTTACCATCAAGTTAACACTATTTATGTTAATTGCCTCTTCTGGAGCATCTTCAAACAATCCCATTGATAATGCTGTAAAATAGTCTTTTGATGCATTTTCCCAGAATGGGTCATTTGATTTACTATTAGGATCTGTTAAAATATTTGCCCCTAAGTCTTCAAGAAGTTCCATTGATTTATCTTCTTTTCCCTCTTTATGAAACTTATATGGTAAAGCAAATGGATTCCACGAATTTCCTCTCTGAGGATCACGGAAGTTAAGAAGTATAATTTTATAACCTTCTTCTTTTAGAAGTGCTCCAATCTTTTGATAAATCTCACCTTTAGGGTCTGTTATTATCATACTTTCTCCAGCTTTAGCAAGTATTCTTGCAGTTGGAAGAATTCCACATTCTGTTTTACCAGAACCAGTAGAACCAATGATTATAGTATGATCTTCACCATTATTAACATATGCTTCCTTTTTATTTAATATAAAAGGAACACCAGCGGCTTTATAATTCTTTTCTTTTAAAATTACTCTTTCTATATTAGGCCACTTTTTAACAGCTTTTTCATCAGCCATCTTTTCATATCCATCAGGATCATTTTTCTCACCAGCAAATCCAAATCCTTTATCTCTTGTAATAAAGAAACTAGATACACTTAATATTGATGCAATTACAGCAATTATATAAAATACAATCGTTGATAGTATCAAATCTGGTCCAAATGCTGGAAGTGGATTTAATCCCCAAAAATATCCAGTCGTTGAAAATGAATTTATGTTTACAATTGCGATAGCTACTAAATATAGTAAGAATACACAATATACTAAAAACTTCCACATATTTTCTTTTTTAGCTCTAAATAATAGTTTCATAAAGCCACCTCTATCAATAATACAATTATATAATATTTATTTAATTTCTTCAATTATAAAATCAAAAAAATATAGAATACTATTATATTCTATATTTTAATAATTATCTATTGTTTCGTTTATTCTTTAACACAATTATACCAACTATAACTAAAACCACTCCTACAAATATTGATAAATACACAAGTGCTTCGAATATATCATTAGTTTTCGTAATGGAAATATAAATATCATTATCTTTTTCTTTTATATTCCATGTATGAGTTTTACCATCTACAACATCTGCATTTGACTCAGCTTTATCAAGTAAACCAGTACTAAAATTAAATGTAGTAAATTCATACCCTTCACACATATATTCACCACCAAGTTTTATTATAAAACCATCACTAGTTTCAGTATACTCATGATTTTCAAAACAATCTGTTAATTGTATATTACTTTCAAACTGTCTAAGTCTATATGTTGCTGAAAATTTGATTGTTTTTCCACCATTAGTTATTCTTCTTTTATATGCCATATCTGGAGTTGCAAGTACATCTTTATAAACCATCTTATATTCAAAAGTTTCTCCATCGCTTTCAGAATCAAGATTATTAATTATATCATATACACTTTCTTCAAAATCAAATTGAATTTTTTCAGTAAAATAATTACTTCTATATTTTAAATTATAACTTGAAGTCCATCCACAACATAGTAATAATGGCAATAATATTAATATTTTTTTAAATTTCATAATTATCTCCCATAACCAACAATGTACTTATTATCTTTTATTTTTTCTACAGAAGTAGCGCAAACACCATTTCCAATTTTTGGTTTTTTACAACTACCTGTATTACCATGAACATAAGTTATTCTATTATTTGCCACTTTTATAACTATTCCTATATGTCTATAGCATTTACTCTTAGATGGAAGTTTTCCATCCCCTTTATAATAATCATCAACACATGCTGATGCTGTAAAGAATACTATATCCCCAACTTGCGGACCACCCTTTGGATCTTTAAAATTACCACTTTTATTATACCAATAATCAGAGTGATAAAATCTACCATCAGCTAACATATTTTCAAGAAAATCTGAAACACTTTTAGAAACATATTTTTTAAGTTTATCTGTTCCTGATGCCTTTATCATTGAAGAAACAAATATTGCACACCAAGATGTGCTATCACCTATTGAATATCCGTATTTGCTTGCAACAGGTTTAAAATCATTACGAGTATATCCAGCATATGAAACTGCTGTACTAACTAAATTAGCAATTTCTGCTTCAGTTAATTCATTGCCAGAAGGTGTTGGATCAGGATCTGGTGAAGGCCCTGGCCCGGGTTGTGGCGTTGGATCGGGATCGGGAGTTGGATCTGGTGTTGGATTATTAGAACTACTGCTACTACCATCATCATCTTCGGGAATTTCATTACCACTAAAGTCGACAGGGGTTTCATCATCTTCAGTAGATACTGCAAAGTCATGTTCTTTATCTGTTTCTTTGTCATCGTATTCACCAGTTTTTTCATTAATTTTTATTCTTGTACCACCAATCCAAATTGTACATGCTGAAAGCATAAATACAACTATTAATAATGCTACTACTTTTAATGTTTTTTTCATATACTACTTTTCCTCCGTATCTTCAAAGTTATTATATCAAAAATATTTACTTTTTTCTACATAAGTTTATATTTTAAAATTATAAAGAACAAAATAAAAAATAGAATACTTAATATATTCTAAATTTTATTTGCATTTTTACTTTTAATAATTATTCCAAATATAACAATTAATGCTAATACACCCAAAATACCAGCGGCTATATAAAGTATTGTACTTCCCCATTTTTGAGATGCTTCTTTTGCATCTTCATACTTTATGTATATATGAGGTGATTCAATATACTTATTAAATACCCAAGTGTATGTATTTCCATTTACTTCATTTGCATTGTGTTCTGTTACTTCAAATGGAACTGTCATATTCACTGTGACTACTAATCCTGTTGATATCTTTTCATCTTCTTCATAGTAAGTAAACAAATAACTGAATTTTTCTTCATCAAATACAATTTCGGTTGATTTTCTTCCTATTTCAAAAGAAGTAATATAGTCACTTAATAGGCCTTTTTTTGTTAATTTATTTAAATCACATTTTTCTGAATTAATTAATATGTTGTTAGGATTACTACCATCTATTTTATAATTTCCAATAGAATTTACTTCCTTAACAAATTCATCATATGAAATACCAGAAATTTCTTCACTAAAGTCAATTATTGTTGCTTTCTCAGAACAACCGTATAATTTATTTATATCAATATTATACGTTACAGAGCAAGCGCTTAATAAGAAAGTAGCTAATAATATTCCAACTATTTTAATTTTTTTCACGCTATTTTCTCCTTTTATTTTGCTCTAAGTATAGTAAATGAATCGTTCTGATGAAGTATTTTCCTTTCACATCCTTTTTTAGAATTTTTTGTTACGCAACGTTTCATGATGGGTTTTGTATCTGTTTTTTTTGCACCATTATCTATAACAACACCATCACCTATAAATATTTGTATGTGAGTAGATTCGCCTTTACTTGCCAATAAATCTCCAGGTTGAGCTTTAGATAAAGCCTGGCTCAATGTTAATCCAGTTTCAATAACTTTTACACGACTATTATTTGATACCCAAGAGTTTTTGCTGGGTTTTGCAACTTTAATATCTGATGCTTTTTTAGCTTTTGATGGTCCAATTCCAACAGCGTTATGTAGAACATACCCAACAAAACCATTACAGTCTGTTTTTAGATAACCATCTGTCTTTTCACCATTATAAGTATTTATTCTCATTTTATCAGCACCAGCATCTGATGGTGAAATATATCTAAATTCTCCGCTTCTTTTAACTGTCTCTATTGCATAATCAACTATTTTTTGCCCTATATCACCACTTTCAATTGGTGATGAACCACTTGATGATGATTCACCAGAAGAAGAACTACCACTATCACTACTGCTACTACCATCATCATCTTCGGGAATTTCATTACCACTAAAGTCGACAGGAGTTTCATCATCTTCAGTAGATACTGCAAAGTCATGTTCTTTATCAGTTTCTTTATCCTTGTATTCACCAGTTTTTTCATTAATTTTTATTCTTGTACCACCAATCCAAATTGTACATGCTGAAAGCATAAATACAACTATTAATAATGCTGTTGTTTTAAATATTTTTTTAACCATATTTTAATTTCCCTTCTTTACCTAGATGCTGGAACAGCTCTATCTCTTGTCCAACTCCTAATAGCCTCTATTTTTTCTGGATTTGTTTTAGATAAAGATACTACTTTTGATAATTCATCTTTAATGAATTGTTCTGTTAATTGTAAATCTTTTTTTGCGATTAATTTATATGCTATATCACGCATTGTTGCTTCAATATCAGCTGAAGCAAATCCATCTGTTATTTGTACTAATTGATCAGTGAATGGATCACTAAATTTTGCATTCAAATATTTTTTAGCATATAATGTTATAATTTCTTTTCTTTCATAATCTTTTGGTAAATCAACAAAGAATATTTCATCAAATCTACCTTTTCTTATTAATTCTGGTGGTAAACATTCTATATCATTTGAAGTTGCTATTACAAATACTGGCTTTTTACATTCTTGTAACCAGAATAAGAATTGACCTATTAATTTAGAAGTTACAGGTGAATCTGCACTATCCTTTAAACCCTTTTCAATTTCGTCTATCCAAAGGACACAAGGAGAAACATATTCAGCAGTGTCTAATGCTGCTTTTAATTGTGCTTCTGATTGACCAACATACTTTCCTTGTACTGTTGCAAGGTCTAATCTATATAGTGGTATTCCAAATATACTTGCTGTTGCTTTTGAGCATAAACTCTTACCACAACCAGGAATACCTGTTAAAAGTATACCCCTTGGAGAAGATATTCCTCTTTTTTCTAATTCTTCTTTCTTAATAGGATCCATTAATGATTTCTTTTCATATAACCATTCTTTTAAATTATCTAATCCCGATATTTCAAAATCATCATCAACCATTATTGCTTCAAGACCAGCAATTGAATTAAATAATTTTTGTTTAGAATATTTTAATTCTTTTAAATTTTCTTTAGTTACTTTACCAGTTACTATTAAAGAAGTGATCATATTTTTAGCTTCTAATTCACTTAATCCTTGTAAATAAGTAGCTGCATTAGAATAATCTTTATCATCCCATTCAACTGTTATTTGATTTTGATAAGGTTTTATTGTGTTAATAATCATTTCTTTTAATTCTTCTTCAGTAGGATATGCAAATTGCATTCCAATACCTAATCTTTGTATATTTCCCCATATTGGTTCACTACTTATTAAAATAATAACACCTGAAGAGGATTCTGCTTTTTGAATTACATCTACTAAATACCTAGATAATGTTGAAGATACATCTATATCTGATATATCACTTAAAACATAATTGCAATTCTGTTTCATTTTTACTTCATTAGCAATAAAATCAAGAGCTCCCATTATAGTTTTTTCTTCTGTAACTGTTGCTCCTGTTTTCATATCAACAAGTCCATCAGACATATTATACATGCTAAAATTCAAATTCATTTCTTCTTGTAATTCTTTAAGTAATCTTATTACTCTTGCTTTTTCAACTGTATTTATTGTTATAACAGGTATTCTTGCTTTTAAATATCTTTTTAAATATTCTTTTGCTTCTTTATAATTCATATTAATCCCTCCAGATTATTTTACTATTTCTAACTGATAATGCCAAATTACCACTTATATCTAATTCATTTGCTTTTTGTTCTAATATGTTATAGATTTTTTCGGTTTCTTCTTTAATAGTTTTTTTAAATGACTCTCTAGATTCATCTGACAATTCTTTAATATCAGTTAAACTATAAATAAATAATACCTCTTTTTTAAAATTAATTAACTGTTGTTCAAAGACATAGTTATCTCTAAACATATTATCCATTTCTCTAATTATTCTATTTATTGTATTACCATACTTTATTTTTATTGTGTCAATTACTTTTGGCTCAGCCATACTTCTAAGATTCTCACTTAAATTACTATTAATTATCTTATCTCTTAAAGCTTCACTACTACTTGTTTTTAACTCATCTAATAAGTTTAAATACTCTTCGTATACCATTATTCACTCCTATCTAGTAATTCAAAAGGTGGATTAATATCCCAAGAAGGAAGTGTTACATTCTCACCAGAAGTACTTACAGTATTTGAAACTTTTTCAAAAGTATCAATACTTTTAATGGCATCTTCATTTTTAACCTCTGGAGTAGATTGATTATTATTAATTTGCTCTATACTATTATCTACTGTCTCTACATTATCGATTACTTTAATAGCTTCTTCATTACTTTCCATATTACTCACCTATACTTAATTCTCTTCCATCTGATACTTTTGTATAATTAGATAAATCTAATGATTTTAAATAACTATCTAATTCTGTAAATTTCTTTTGATTATCAGCTATTAATCTTCTATAATCAGTATACTCAGCTAAAATCATGTCTAAGTTTTGGCTTACCGCATCAGATTTAATTTTACGTAATTTTTTATTATTAACATGTTCTGATATAACTTTATATAATAACACTCCATTACTTACAACTAAGAAAGAAATCAATATAATCAAATACATTGAATTATTTAGTAATGTTAAAATACCTATAATTCCTATTATGTTTATTATGAATAATAAAACATATAAATATTTACTCACACCTTTAAATTCATCATTTAAGTATGTGTTAACATCTTCATTAATTTTATTTCTATTTATATCTTTATCTACATTTATAACTGATCCATCTAAATTAACAGAAAGATCACTGTCTTTTAATGATAGATTTCTAACTTGATAAGCATTAGAAATTAAAAATCCTATTAAAGTTAATGCTAATTTTTGCGTTTCATTATTTACTTTATAATCATTTCTAAACATAACGATATTTGATAATAATGATAATAAATTTATGTTATCTACATAAACATATTTTTCTCTTTCATATAATTCATTAGCTTTTTCTACATCACCATTACAATCAATTATTAATCTATTTTTTAAATTATCTAATTCAAAAGTTTTTTCTTTATCTTCATATTCATATATTAGATTATTTAAAATTTCATCTACACCCTTAGTAGTATTATTTTCTGTTCCGATTGAATTTAAATATTTCAAAATATTATCATAAGAAGAAGTTATAACTAAATTACTTTTAAATACTTCACCATCTTCAACAAAATGTTCAATGTAAGGAATAGTATAATTATTATTTTCAAATGTATTAATAAAGCTTATCCACTTATTAATTTCATTATTCATTATTTGGCCATTTTGAAATAATACATTTATCCATTTTGTTAATTTATTAACAACTATATTTTTACCTCCAACACCAAAAACACCAGAAGATACTAAATCTAGAACTGTTACAAATTCAGTACTTAAATCTGCTGGATTTAATTTATTTAAATAAGTTTTTAACCAATTAATTGAAGCATTTTCTCTTCCTAATTTTAAATTAAATAATGAAAAGAAAATACTTGTTTTAACATCATCTTTTCTTAATGCATTATAAAGCTCTCTATCACATCCTTCTTTATCATCTAAAATCCATAAAGAAACAGCAGATAGAGCATCAGCTAACCAATAATTTGGATTATTTATTATTAATTCTTCACGTAATTTAGAAAGTGTTTCTTTCTTTACAGAAGATTTTTCTACTGAACCAATTAATCCTTCAGCTATTCTTCTAACTTCAGAATAATATCCAAATTTCTTTTCGATTATTTCATTATTATACATTATAGCTTGTCTAGCATTAGTAATGATTGTTTCATCTTTTACTTCTCTTACTAAATTCTTTAAATCATTATTTAGTTGATCAACTCTACTGCCCATATCTGCTACTTGGTTAGTAACAGCATTAACATTTTGGTTAACAGCATTAACATTAGCTGCTACTCCATTTAAACCTTGCACCATAGAATTTAAACTAGACTCAATTACATCCAAATTAGCCTCTGAAATAACCAATGGTTCGTTCATAATGCACCTCCTTTTTATATCATTTTATAGCGCGAAAAGAAACAATAAGTATTAATTAAGATATTGTTTCTTTTCGTGTAATTTTAAATACTATGCTCCTCCACCACTACCGAATGATTCTAATTCAGCAGGTGTTGCAATTATATCTATTTTCATTCTTCTAGCTCCGCATACAAATAACGCTTCACCTTGATTAAATCTCTTGATTGAATCTTTTTCTTGTTCATTAAGATCAATTAACATCGCTAAGTCTTCAACGGCTTGTTTTCTTAATCCCATTATCATATAGTAAGAAGCATTATCAAATATTGCTTTACCATGTACAACTACTTCTGGTGAAGCAAAGTCAGTAGGTTGTTGAGTAATTATAATTGTACCTGTATTATATTTTCTACTTCTTCTTTGAACTTGTGCTAAGAACTCAGCACCTAAAGTATTTTTATCAGCAAGTAATACGTGAGCTTCATCTACCATTAATACTGTATTAACATCTCTATCAAGAGTTAATCCCCATGCATATTTTAGTATGTTGAAGAATAATGCATTTCTAATGTTAGAATCACTGTTCATTACTTCTCTTATATTAAATACTATAAAGTCACTTTCGGGTTCAATAGTTGTATGACCTGTAAAATAATATCTTAATTCTTTAATTAAAGGTCTTAATTTTAATTCAAGACGTTCAAGAACATCTCTTTCTCTTGTTGCCTCTGTTAAAGCACGAAGTTTACCTTCAACTGTAACATAAACATCATCAAATGTTGGGAACATATCAGACGTAAATGTTGTTAAATCAGCATTTTCATCTATTCTAAATCTTTTATAAGTATCTTGTAATATTTCACTAAATAGATTTAGTGTATCCTCTTCTATATCAGGAGAATAATATTTTAAGAATGCCTTAATATTTTGAAGTGTACGAGTTATTACAGAATAAGCCATACCTGCTTCAATATCTTCATCATCAGCATCCATTATTACTTCAAGTGGATTAATCATACCGAATTCTCCACCTTTACCAAGACTTATAAAGTCTCCACCATAAAGGTCAGCCATATCTTCAAGTTCACCTTCAGGGTCAATTACTATTACTTTATGTCCGTTTCTAATATTACTTCTTAAAAGCATCTTAGCAGTTACAGATTTACCAGAACCAGATGTACCAAGAATAATCATATTAGCATTATTTCTATTAAATTCTTTCTTAATTTGATATAAGAATTGATTAAATAGAACAATACCACCTGAAAAGTCTACACCTAAAAGGCAAGAAAGGCCAGGATCCTTAATACTATCAAATATAAACGGATACATAGCAGCGATAGTAGCAGATGGAATTGGAATACCAATTCTTTCTTCTATATCGTTTTTAGGGAATAACGCAATTGCGCTTTTTAGAATCTTCTCTTGCTCAAATCTTAAAACAACTACTCTCATTCCCATAGAATCCATATAGTTTCTTATTTGCATCTTTTTCTTTTCAAGTTCATCTTGACTATCAGCACTAACTAATAAATGCATCTGAAAGTCAAAGATTCTTGCTTGAGTTGCTGCTAACATAGAAACAAATTCATCTAGTGATTCTCTATCTTGTCTAATTCTTTCTTGAACTGTAATATCTTTTTCATGACTTAATCTATCATCCAAATCAGCTACTTCTTTATTTAACATCTTTTGAAGTAATTGGAAAGATACTGGTATATGCTTAATTAATAATTTAACTCCACCTAATTGAGTTATACCAGATAGATATCCACTATATATTGATTTTGGATAACTTATAACTGTCATCATAGAACAGTATTTATCTCCAATAATGATATCCCCGCTTCTAAACTCTAATCCTTTAGGAGCTATTTCACTTTTAAATTTATTGCTCATCTACAATCACCGCCCCATAATTAGTTTGCACATTTGCATTGAAGAAGCTATCAAGAAAACCTCTCATATCTTCATTAGTAGTTTGTTTAGAAGAAATTCCACAACTAGCCAAATTACTAATAAGTTCTTGAGTTCTTTTAGCTATTACATCAGGTTTCTTTTCCTTAAACAAGATATAGTATTCGATATCTACAACATTTACTTCTCTATTCATAAACATTTCAGCTTTTTGAATATCCTCACTTAATAATTTTCTTATACCTAAATCTTGTATTTCATTAAATTGAAGTTGTAATCTTGCTACATACTGATTAATATCAACTGGTCTATCAATAACTATTAGCCAAAACTCAAATGGTATTCTGTCATAAAAAGTTCTTAAGTTAAATATTAAGTTGTTTTGACTATCATAATCCAATATGAATATGTTTTTAGGAACAACCTTAATACCAGTTACAACATAACCATTTTCAAGTTGAATTCCACCGTTGCTTATACCTTTAACTGGTAACCAGTTTTCAGCAAAACCATTATTACTACTTTTTTGATTCTGTTTCATCGTATATACACCAACCTTTCCAATAATATATTTTTCTGTCTGTAAAGAATGTTACTACCTCTCTAATTAAGACTCTTGTATTGTGATAATTAGGGATTGGCAATGTTAAGAATGTACAAAGTAATGCGGGAGCCAATTTAATTATCACAACGCCAAGTGTTGTTCCAGGAATTGCAAATAACAATAGAAAGGTTATTATAACTCCCGTTATAAATAACCCTAAATCAAAAGGTTTAAACATTCCAGCAATCAATGCGCTTTTTTTACTATTAGCCGGTATCAAAAACGTTGGCTGTTCACGTTCTTCCATATATTACCCTCCTTCTTATTCAGTCTGCTCATTCCACTCTTTTTTAGCAGCAGCTAATGCTTCTTCACGAGTCATTTTACTAACTTTCATTAACTCATCTATTCTCTTGTTTATGAATTCTTCAGCTTCTTTATAAGCTTCTTTAGTTGCATCCAAAGCATTCTTTCCTTGTTTCATTAATTCATTTATTTTAGCTTCTGTTCTTTCACCTGCTGCATGTGCTCTTAAATCAGATGTTCTTTCATTTATTAGTTTTTCTATTAAAGCATCTTTTCCTCTTTGAGCCTCATCAGCATCCATTCTTGATTCACCAGGTTTACTAAATTCAGTAGTTCTTCCAGAAGCGTCTGTAAATTTACCAGTCTTAGGATCAAAACCTGTTTGTGACATTCCACCACCAACACCATCTACCGTATTTACAACTATTGTTTCTGCCCCTTTGTTAGAATTATCAAAATTATTAGTATTTCCACCAATATTTACATAAGCTGTATCAGATGGTGTGTAATTAATATTCGCTGGTTGTGATTCGATATGTGGTGCTGCTCCACTTACATTTATAGTTTGTGGTTCAACATGTGGTGTTGCTCCACTTATATTTATAGACTGTGGCTCAATATGTGGCGTTGCTCCACTGACGTTATTTGTATTATATACATTAAATGTTGGAGAAGTACTTCCGCTAGAATATCCACCACCATTAAACATTCCATATCCAAATCCGCTTCCATCAAAATTCATTGTAGGAGTTGATGTATTATTAATTGTTACGTTAACTGGTTGAGATGAACCAGCATCCATTCTCTGCGAATTACTTGCAGGAGCTTCATTTCCAATAATTTTATTAACTACTCCTCCAAGACCGCTACCAGTTCTAGATTCACCAGAACTTCCGCCACCTTCATATACAGTTTCCCTTGTTTGAGTTTGTGTACTTGTTGTTTTTTCTGTGGCAGTATTAACAGAATTAGATGCTCCAGAAACTGTTGCAGTAGATGAATTGCTACCTTTTCCGGTAAAATCAGACATTAATGTATCAGCTGCTTGTGAAACCGTAGTGGCTTCACCATTAACGACAACTTTTCCATTACCAGATACAGGAACATCTCCGCCTATATTTATAGTTTGCTCTTTCATGGTTGCTTGTGGTGTCTGAACGTTAACTTGCGTTTGTTCAGCATTACCTTGTTGTGCTTGAGCGTTTACTTGCACTGGCTGAGAACCACCTTGTTGTTGAACTTCAACTTTTACTGGTTGACTATTGCCTTGTTGTTGTTGAGTTTCAACTTTTACTGGTTGACTATTGCCTTGTTGTTGTTGAGTTTCAACTTTTACTGGTTGACTATTGCCTTGTTGTTGCTGAGTTTCAACTTTTACTGGTTGAGCACTTCCACCGCCGAGTCCTTCCATCATATCTGTAGCAACAGCGGAAATAGGTGCTTTCTTCCCGTTATACATAACGCCTCCAGCAACAGCACCGGCAACAGCTCCGGCAGCAGCTCCTCCACCTATAACTTCATAGTCAGCATCAACCACTTGATTTTTCATTTGACGATCTGCTTTCGCATCTATTTTTTCAGCATACTTAGATTCAGCCTTAAAGTCCTTGTCATGTTGCTTTCTAGTTTTCCTATCAGCTCTTTTTTCTGCTCCGGTTTTTGCATCATCATTGCCAAATCTAGAATGGAATTTATTTGGATTTTCTTCGCCATCTGCACCAACTGCATTTCTTCCAGCCCTCTTAGAAGCAAGTACAGCTTTTTTATCTTTTTTGCCAGCCTTTCCTTTCCATTTATCTGCTTGCTCTTTAGCAAGTTCTGCTCTTTTTCTAGCGAATTCTGCTTCTGGGCTGTGATCGTTTTCATCAAATTTTGCTGCTTCTGCTGCATACTTATCAGCAACTCTTTGCCTCATTTCATAACCCTTATTCTTCTTATCTGCATTTTTAGCTGTTCTATCTGCTGCGTTATCCCTTCTCTTCTGTCTATCGGCCATTGCTTTACCCCTACCAGCGACAACTCCAGCTTTAGTATTATTAACTGTACCTTTAGTACCTTCAAATGCACCTTTAAGATTTCCGGCAGCTAAAGATTTACCACTAGCATACATACCGGTTGCTCCACGTTTTGCTCCAGAAGCTAAACCTCTCATTGCTCCTCCAAAGCCACCACCTTTTCTACCACCAGCAATTGCACCAGCAATACCACCAGCAGCAAGTCCAAGACCCGCAGAAGCAACACCTAAAGCTTTACCAAATACACTACTTAAAGTGCTATTCATTTGTAATCCAAAAATATCACTCAGAAGTTTTGGAAGTCCTTTAAAGAAGAACATAAACAACGCAACTAAGAATAATAGCATTAATAATACTTTTATTAATCCTTTGTCTTCGATTCCGGTTCCAAAAATATCACTAATGCTGACACTATTATGGAATAAAATATCCAAAAACCACAAGAAAATATAGAAAATTAAGTATAATGAAAATATTTTTATAAATAACTCTACATATGTTGAAATATAAGCTCTTATATATTTTGTTAATATGTCTGTGCCCTTTTGTCCCGGAATCATATACCCTAGTGCCGCGATAGGAAATAATACTCTTATAAACATAAGTGATATATTTCTTATTCCTATATCAACTGCAAAAAGAACAAATACAACTATCATCACGACAGCAACGAATAAATCAAATAGCGGGTATTCATAGGTAATATATCCGCCACGTATAGCAGCTTCATCACCATCACCCATTCTGTCCATAGTACAGGATGATAAATGGTTCAAAACATTCCCCCATTTATCTCTATTAGTCCAATTGCCATTCTTACAATTATATTCGCAGCCATCACAACGTCCTGATAAATCACACGAATCTAGATCCGAATATTTTCTTTTCTCGTCTTTAGGTTCAGCACATTTATTTTCGTACATAGATAAAAACACAGAATAGGATATTGCTCTTCCAGTGTCCAAATAACTATCAAACGCTGTAGTCGCTCCATTCCCCGCTCCTGATAGGTTACTATTTCCACCTAATATGGTTTCAATTAAATTATCGCTTCCATAGCCAACCATTGCGTTTTGTAAATCATCAAATAATCCAAATATAAAATTTGATGACACTAAAAGAGCGAGACCGACGACTATTCTCATTGCCAGTTTAGATGTTACACTTCCATTTTTATCCGGACTTACAAGATATTGTAAAATTCCAAATGCCACAACAAATAGCATTACAACACCAATAAATATTTCTATTCTATTAATTATGTTACTTATATCCCCAAATAATGCACCAAAATTAGCATAGGCCATTAATGGAAATAAAGTATATGCATATGCGGCTGTTGTATAAAAAAGTCCGGCTATTAATATAAAAAGAGAATAAAGACCCCATAGAATTACTTCAAGTGGGTTACCAACCATTTTTATAAATAAATCCAATTTACCAGCTAAATATATATTATTAGCAATAAAGTTTATTATTCCCATAATTCACCTCTAATTAACACCACAAGTGCCATTGTCAAATTGAAGCATTTTTAATAATGTTAAAATAAGTGTTGGCAATATTAATAAGACAACTACTCCAATTACTCTTTTTATAGTATTTGTGTTTGCTTTTTTGAAGGCAGATTGATCTGAAGCTGACATCGCTTTAACATATTCAACAACAGTTAAAACAGTAACTAGTAAAACACCACCTATTCTCACATAATTAAATATCTTTTTTAAAAGATTAATTGTATTTGTAAATCTGGCACAATTAATAGGCCCAGACTTAGGATTAAATAAATTACTTAAATAAACGTCATTTAAAGGAAATATAGTGGATGTGACTACACTATATGTATAATTAATGTGTTCTTTTTCAATATTTGCTGCTTTTGCGTTTGGTAAGAAGCAAATTCCTAAAACTGTAACCATTATTATACCAATTAATATATTTAAACCGTTTTTTTTCATAACAAAACTCCTCTTTATGCTATACTACAAATATTATAGCATAATAAAAAAGTACTTTAAAGTACTTTTTCTTATTTTATTGAATTCCTTCCCAAAGATGAGTATTACAAGTTGATGGATGAGATAAACAAGTTGCATATTCTGCCCATAATGTGCTTTGATTCACTAGTTTCATTAACATTGCAACTAGTGTTGGTATTAAAAATATTATTATTGCTGACACCACTTTCAAGATTATAGATTTAAATATAGGTGTCATAGAGCTTTCATCTTTTGCAGTCATAGCTTTAATTAAATCAAAACTTGCTACTACTATCAGCAATATAGGAACAACTATTCTAATAATCAAAAGTACCATTCCTATAATATATACTACATTTATAACTTCTCTATCATGAGCATTACGAGCGACAGCAGAAACATTAGAAGACCAACTAGCTGGATCATCTAATGCAATGTTTCTTCTGAAGCACTTAGAACTACCTGCCGGAAAATTACTGCTACTATAATTGGATGCTGTACATATCTCTTCTGGACATCCGTTTTGGTTTTTTTCTTTCATTGTAGGATGAAAATTAGAAATAATAATGCCTGATGATGAACCCGTATTAAACAGTGTACCAGAATATGTTCCACCATCTTCAACGTCCACTTCTATCTCTACTGGTTCACCAGAAATACTTTTATATCTTCCACAGCCAATTGATGTAACTATTTCATAATCGGCTTTTACCCCGTTTATATGCAATATACTAAAAAACACTATAGCAAATAAATATAATATATATTTTAAATTTTTATTTTTCATTTTATACCTCCAATATCTATATCTAAAGCTATTATAGCATAAAAAAAATATACTTTAAAGTATATTTTAATAACTGCGATTCTTTAATCCTGCCAACCGCCACATGCTCCCCATGGACTAGTTACGCAAGTCATACATTGTTTATAATCTGATTCAACAATTACATTCATAAGTAATCCCACGATTGATGGAACCAAGAATATTGCCACACCTATAATTACCCTTTTTACAAGTAAACGAGTTGCTTTCTTGATATCATCTTCATTTTTTGAAGTCATAGCTTTAACTAAATCTGTCATACCTATAACAATCAATACAATTGGAACAACTATTTTGATAACTGTAACTACTACTCCCACTAAATACATAACATTGTGAGCTGCATTACAAAATTCAGTTGCACTATTCATACAATAAATACCTTCTTTCCTTTCAATTATACTTTTAGTTTATATTATATTCTAGTATTTGTCAATATTATTAATATAAGTTTTTAAAATATTGACTTTTTCTTTTCAGTATCATCATTAATGATCTTTCCACCATTAATTTTATCAAAACCTAACTTTGTTAATAAATTCATTACTTGTGTATTTACTTTATTTCTTTCATCAACATTTCTAATTATATCAAATACTTTTAAACCGGTTTCTTGCTCAAATTGTTCTAATTTAATAAGTGGTAAAGCAGTTCTATTTAATATAATCTTTTTATCTTTAAGTTTATTTAATATATTTGAATCTTCTTCTATTTTTTTATTTAGTTTAACTATACTAGGCTCTAATAAATATAACGTTTCTTTAATAAGCATTTCATTATCAAAATCATTTTGATCTATTAATATAACATCTGGATGTGGTTCTTTTAATACTTCACTTATTAAATTTGAAGCATCTACACTTATCATATCTTCACTTTGAAAATGCTTAAAATCATTCTTACCTATTTCTAAACATTTAACAGTATACTTTTTAGATAATTCTAACATCATCATATAAATTAATGTAGTAGCTCCAGCACCATTGGTTACATTCTTAACACCTATTATTCTAGATGTTTCATTTTGTAATGATGTTGACATATTGCTATATTCCATAACTTGATCATAAGTTCTAGGATTATTATATAATTCTATAATTTCATCAATGTTAAATGCAAAATTATATATTTTAGAATTTACTATATTAGATATTACCATTTCATTATTTAATTGTGGTATATCTTCTATTAAAACTATACTTTTACTAGGTTCTAGAATTGTAAATATCTTTTTTAATTCTTCAATTAAAACTGTAAAATCTTGATAACCTTTTATTGCAGTTACATCTAATATTATTCTTTCATAATAATAATTACTAAAAGCATTTAAAATTTGATTTGAAGTAAATTCCCCTTCCAAAACACCAGATATTTCTATACCTAGATTTTTAATAGCTTCTCTAAACTTATTTGCAATAACTATATTCATAATACCCTCCTATTTAACTAATTTAGCATGTATAACCATTCTTTGATTAGCACTTAATGAACCAATGCATGTTGATAATGTTAATATTTTATCACCATATTTTGTATCTATCTTAAAATTATATATACTTCTTCCCACCATTTTATTTATCCATTCATTAAAATGCTCTTCATCTCTAAAATTAACTACCAAGTAATCAGTTGTATAATTAGTTCTATACATTGATATTATCTGCCATTTCATTTCATTATTTGGTAAATTAAATGTTATTAATTGATTAGATTTATTTTTATACCATGAACTATTTAATGTATTAGGAAGAGTTCCAAACATTAAACCACTTTTTAATTTATGACCATATATAATAGTGTTATCACTTAAATTAACTGGATCATCTCTAAAATCCATAAATACCCACCCTATAGATGTTTTACTTTTAAAGAAATCATGATTTAAGTAATAATCATTATCTTTTCCTTGAACAACCGGATAATTAACCCTAGTATTATTTACAGTTAACCAACCTACTGTATCTTTATTTTTAGAAATAAGATAACTAAATTCACTATCTAATTCATACTTACTTTTTTGAACTTTTTGTTCTTCCTCAGTTGGTTCTTCTTCATATTCTTCAACAGCTGGATTACCTTCTGAATCAGTTAATTCAGTTGAATTAACATACATTTCATAATTTAATCTATCCATATTTACTTTCGCAGTATAATTATAAAATTCACTAAATACAACTCCTACAAATAAAACATAAATTATAATAAATAAACAGAATTTTATATTATTATATGTAAGTTGTCTAAATAAATTATTCTTAATAAAATGTTTTGAATAAATAATTTTTATTTCACCATCTGTTTTATTAACATAACTCTTACATAATTCTTTTAAATAATTAAAATATTCAGATGCATTTTCATCAATACCATAAATAAGTATTGATATATTTTTTCTATTATCTTCTTCTACGCATTTAACTACACTCTCTAAAACATTTTTATCAAAATAATGAAGATGAATAGTTTTAAGATTTATATTTAATTTTAAAAAATCTTTTAATTCTTTTTCTTGATATTCATAATTTTTATTAAAATGTAATACTCTCTTAAAATATAATGCATCATTGTCTATTGCATCTTGCTCAACCATAAAGTTATCTGATAGTGAGTTTTGATAGCTAAGATTAACACTCTTTCCAGTCTTTTTTATTTTATTTAAATAATTACTAGGAATATAATAAGCATCTATATTACTTAAATTCTTATTAGCTGCGATTAAACTACATTCACTAGCTGAAAGAGATTTAGAATTCTTAATATAAATTGATTTAATTATTAATATTTTAATAAATTTTAAAACCAATTCAACAAGTCTTGAATCTTCTAAATATACTTTATATATTTTATTCTTTAATAATACTTTATTCATTAAAGATAATATATCAGTATTATTCTTTTTAAAATATTTTAATGTGTAGATATACATATTATGATATATCTTGTTAGAATTAATTACATCATTTGGGCATGGCAAATCATTAGTTGAACTGAAAACCAAACAACCATTCTTAAAAGACAATAATAAATATTTATCTTCCATATATGTCTCCTTTTATTCTAACACTAATATAATACCATATTTTATAATTTTTATAAATCAATTAATAGAAAAATAGAAAGAATTTACTTTCTATTTACCTATTTGATATTTTAAAACTAATTTTTCTAAATCATCAGATGTTAGCTCATTAACACTTGAATCAATTAATTCAACAATTTCACTATTTTTAAAATATATTATTGCTGGTGTCTTATTTAGTCTACCACTAAATTTACCTAATTCTTCATTCAACCTATTAAGATAATTACTATCATTAGATGAATTACAATAATAAACATAATTTTCTATATTTTCGGATTTTATTTTTTTAAGTAATTCTCTTTCTAATTTTCTATTTTCTTTTGTTTTAGCATCTCCAACTATCAATATAGCTTCATTTAATTCTGTTAATGCTATATCTATTTCATTTATACTAATTTGACTAAGTGCAATACTAAGCGGAGTTATACCTGCTTTCATATATTTATAATCTCTAATAAGATTATTAATAAATATAACTAAAATAATTGTTATTAATAATACAATTCCTAATACAAAATAATTCTTTCTAGTTATTTTTTTCATATATTCTCCTTATAAGTAATTTTATCATATGAGTATTACTTTTTCAAATTGTTTTGTATATATAATTTTATATTTCTATCTATTACTTTTTTTCCTCTCCAAAAAGAAGAATTACTTTTATATTTTTTTTCATATTCTTCTTCACTCATATTTAAAAATTTATCTATATTTATAAATTCTGCATCTGTAGTGTTTACCTTTTCATTATAAGGGCATACATTTTGACATATATCACAACCATAAACACATTCATTGATATATTTTTCTTCGTCTTTTGTTAAATTCTTCTTTTGAGTTAAATAACTTAAACATTTACTTCCATCAATAAGATTATACTCATTAGATATAGCTCCAGTTGGACAAGATGAAACACATTTATCACACTCATAACACTTCTTTTTTAAAACATTATTATATTCAAATAAAGCATCTGTTAAAATAATACCTATATAGAAAAAACTACCATATTTATCATTAATTAACATTCCATTTTTACCAATAAAACCAATACCAGCTTTACATGCTAAATACCTTTCATTATATATGTTATTATCAACACCTATAAAAGATTTATATCCTAAATCTTTCAAATAATCTGATACAAAAGATAATTTACTTTTTAATATACTATGATAATCTTCTCCAACCGCGACTGACGAAAAATAAACTTCATTTTGTTTTCTATTTTTAACATTTAATTTATTATATGGAATACCTATCACTATTGCTGATTTATACTCAGTATCTTTAAATGTTTTATCATCAATATTTCCAACTTCAAAAGAAGTTTTAAACCCCAATCTCTCTTTTTCTTTTAAAACAATTTCTAAATCTTTAAAATATTCGAGTTTACAAAAACCAACTAGATCAACACCTAATTTATTAAATATATCAATAATTTCGTTGTTTAAATATTTCATAAACAAATTATATCACACTAATTCATATTTTCTAGAAATTATTACATCTATAATCTCATTTAATAGATTGTTATTTATTACAATATATATAATAGTTATTATAAAAAAACATCTAATTAATTAGATTAATTAGATGTTTCTCCATATATTTAGTTAATTTATATAAAAGAATTGAGAGTATAACTAATATAACAATACCACTCATTACAAGATCTAGATTAAATACTTGTGATCCATACAATATTAAATAACCTATACCAGCTTTTGAAGTTAAAAATTCTCCCATAATAACTCCTATTAAACACATAGATATATTTATTTTTAGTGTATTTATTATAATACTATAATTACTTGGTATAACTACTTTAAATAATATATCTTTTTTAGTTGCCCCAAAAGTTTTAAGAAGTTTTATTTTATTCTTATCAGTATTTATAAATCCATTATATACTGTTTGAATACTTACTATTAATGATATAAATACAGACATTAGTATAATGCTTTTTATATTAGCGCCTACCCATATAATTATAATTGGTCCTAAAGCTACTTTAGGTAAAGAGTTTAACATTGTTAAATATGGATCAAATACTTTTGATAAGAATACACTTCTATATAATACTATTGATATTAGTAATGATAAAAATGTTGTTATTAAGAATGATATTATAGTTTCATATGATGTTACCCATATATGATATATTAAATTATTATTTTTAAATAAATTTAAAATTGTTTTTAATATTCTAGAAGGACTACTAAATATAAAAGGATTAATTATTTTATATTTAGATAATAATTCCCATAAAGTTATAAATAATAATGATATTAAAATTTGAGTTATTAAAACAAATAGTTTATTTCTTTTAATAGATTTTATACATTTTACTTGTTTAAAAGACTGTTTCATCTAAATCCCTCCATAATAAATCGTAATAATATACAAACTCTTTAGATTTTCTATTATTTATAGGATTACTTTTATTTGTAAGTTCAATATTATAAATGTTTTTAATCTTACAAGGTCTTTTTGATAAAACAACCACTTTATCAGACATTGATATAGCTTCAGCTATATCATGAGTTACCATTATAACTGTTTTATTTTCTTCTTTTATAATTTTATATACATCATCACTTACTTTTAATCTTGTTTGGTAATCAAGAGCGCTAAAAGGTTCGTCAAGAAGAAGTATATCTGGTTTAATCGCAAGTGTTCTTATTAATGCAACTCTTTGTCTCATACCTCCTGATAAAGATTTAGGATATTTATTAACAAAATCTTTCAAACCATACTTAATTAATAAATTATTAACATATTTAATATTTTCCTCATTCAATAAATGTTTTATCTTTAAACCAAGTATAGCATTTTCATAAACAGTTAGCCAATCAAATAATGAATCTTCCTGAAGCATATACCCAACTTTTACATTATTATCTCTAAATTGTATATCGCCATCATAGTCTTTGTCTAAAGAAGATAGAGTATTTAATATAGTGCTTTTACCACATCCTGAAGAACCTATTATAGATATATAATCTCCATCATTTATATCTAAAGAAAAATTATCTATAGCTTTTACTTCACCTTTAATGGAGTAATAAGTTTTAGATAAATTTTTTATTTTTAAAATATTATTCATTATATTTATTAGTTACTAATTCATCAAATTCTACATTTTTATCTAATGATTTATTATATATCATAATACTTTCTAATCTTTCGTATGCATCTTTACTTACATAAGTATTATCCCACCAAGAATCTGCTTCTTTATATCTTTTAATAATACTTTCTAACTCTTTTATATTAGTATCTGGAAATTGATTTTTTATATCATTTGCAAGTCTTTTTTCATTAGTATTTTTTACGTATTTTAAAGATTTATTTAAAGCATTTATAAAAGATTTTATAATTTCTTCATTATTTTCGATATAACTCTTTCTAGCATAAAAAGCAGTATATGGAACTTCTCCAGTTAAAAGTCCTAGCGAAGAAAGTACACAACCATATCCTTCACTCTCTATCTTTGATGCATTTGGTTCGAATAAATTAACAAAGTCCCCTTGTCCTCCAATAAAAGCTCCACTTAAAGCAGCAAACTCTACAGATTTATCAATGATAACTTCATCTTCTTTAATACCAAATTCTTTTAGTGCGTAATTAAATACCATTAAAGGCATACCACCACTACGACCAGCTAAAATTTTTTTACCCTTTAAATCATTAATACTAAAATTATCTTTTAGTTTACAGTCTCCAACTAAAAATTGACCATCTCTTTTAGTTAAAGCAGCAAATGTAACTAGATAATCCTCTTCTCCTTTATTATAAACATATATTGTTGCTTCTGGACCACTAAATCCAATATTCACATCATTTGATAATACAGATGCAGCTGTTTTATCTGCTCCTGGTGTTAATACTAAATCAATATCTAATCCTTCATCCTTAAAATATCCTTTTTCAATTGCAACATACCAAGGTGTATAAAATAATGAATGTGTGACTTCTGAAACTGTAATTTTAGTTAATTCTTTTTCTTTTTTAGATTCATTATGCTTTATAAATCCCATTATTCCAAATAATAATAAGAAAAGCACAATTACAAATATAATTATTTTTTTCACTTTATCTTTCCTCCTTATGTATTATATTCATAAAAGAGGTATTAGTGATTTTATTAAAATAAAAAAAGCTAACTTATGTTAGCTTTATCTTCCTTGATATCCAACTTGTATCTTAGCTCTAAATGCTTTACCTTGATCATAATTCTGTGGTTGATTTATTCCTTGCAACTTAAACTCAACTGTATAACTATGAGTTTGACCAGGAGCAATCATTATATCTTTTAAGAATACTTCATCTTCAAAAGGAGCAGTTGTATAATTTAATGATTTACAATTATATAAGCAAGTTACTTTATATTTAAAGTTTCCACTTTCAAACTCATTACTTACATCTTCCCATTTTATATTATATATAACATAGAATGGACTCTTATTTTTTACTGTGAATATCTTAGGAGGTATTTTCTTACTTTCCTCCATATCATCAGGCAAAATATCTTCAACTACTACAGTTGATTTGTCTCTATATTCTACTATTAATTCTGCACTTTTATTAGTTACGAATGGAGTTCCTATAGTTTTAGTACTTCCATTTTTAGATATAATTACTTGTGACCAGTTTTCAATACAGTATTTATCACATACTCCATCTCCATCTGTATCACAATGAAGATCACATTCTTTATCACCATTCATATCAATATTTAAATCTGGCACTCCATCATTATTAGTATCTAAATCCATATCAGGAGTCCCGTCTCCATCCAAATCAAGATTAGTGTCAGGCCATCCATCATCATTAGTGTCACAATTCCTTATGCATACACCTTTATCATCTTTAACATTTATAGGATTTATAATGTCATCTCCAACTACTACATTAAAGATTTGTTCTCTATTACCTTTATAATCAATATTAATATCTGGTTTATCATCTCTATTTAAATCAATATTAATATCTGCTTTTTCATCTTTGTCAATATCGATATTTATATCTGCAACCCCATCACCATCTATATCTTTATTTAATTCTAATAATCTAATATAGTTAAATGCTGAATAAGTAGCTCCAACTATTGTGAATAATAATGCGCCAAGTAATAGAATTAAGAACCATAATGCAACTCTCTTTTGGAATTCAAAAGTCATTACATTATCTTCTTTTTTAACAAGCAATCCTAAAGGTAAGTGTGCATCATTGTCTTCGTCATCACATGAAAGTTTTAAGCATTTTAAAACATGCTTATTATCAACATCTAATTTTTTTGTTCCAGTATAAATATCATCTTCAAGAATAGATCTTAAGATTTCATTTTGTAATTTAGCATCAAGCTTATTAAACTTATCTAGATTAAGTTTCCCATCCTTGAATACTTTATTTTTTTCTAAAAAGACTATATTATTACCCATAAGCACATCTTCCTACTCTAAGTACTATTATACATTATAGCATAAAAAAATACAATTTATATTTTGTATTTTTTATTTTAATAAATCTTCACATTTTTTTAAATTATCATTTTGTAATTGAACAAAACTATAACATATCTTTTTAATCTCTTTTTCACGTTTCTTTCTATTTTTAAGAACCATCTTAAATTGATCCTTTAACATCTTAGTAAACGTCTTTTCACTACCACCTATTTCATCCAAATAATCTTCTATCAAATTTCTTATGAATGCAACGTTATATAAATTAGAAGGTAATTTTGGATATTTAGAATTCAACAAATTAAGCGCATCATAATTTAAGAAATAACCAAAATTATATAAATTCTCTACATCTTTATTTTCACTTATAATATCAGTTTTAGTTGATATTTTAGGTTCAATAATATTAAATTGTTCCAAATAATCCCAAAGTTCAGCAGCTTTCTTAAAATTAGGTTCCTTTAATATCAAGTTTGTTTTTCTAAGTGGACTTCTAACTGGAGCTACTGAAACTAACGATTTGATAAATTCAGTAGTTTTAAATCCATCTAATACTATTTTAATGGCTTTAATTCGCTCAGCCATTGATTTTTCTTCATCTTCAACAATTGGTATTTCATGACGTCTATTATTTTCAAGTGTTAATTTTATTTTAACTTTATCATATTTAATATTAGTTTCACCCTCAAAATTTACTACTCTATCACACTTATAATAAGAGCCATCATCACCAAAACGTTCAATCTGTGAATCAATAAACTTGCTTAATACATTAAACAATGTATAAATAAACCTATTTTCATATATATCAATTGTATCTTCTTTAGTAATGTTTAATACTTTATTTGGCCTTACTGAACCACTTTCTTCAACATCTTCAATAAAATTACTATGTTGAGCTAAATGTCTTATCGTTTCTGTTGTTATCTTCTTAGATTTTTCAACATTTATAACTTCCTCTTCTTGAACTAGAAACCTTTTAGGATTCCTAATTATTGTGTCCAAATAAGGAAGACATTCTTCAATTTTATCAACCCATGAAAAATCTACTAAAACTTCTTCTTCACTTGAGTCAATCCAAATTTTTGATTTAGTTTTAGCTAAAAAAGTATTAAGCTCATTATTATTAATGCTGTTTATATATTCTTCTTTCATGAGTATACCCTCTTTCTAATTAAGCCATTTTCTTTAATCTTTGCAAATAGCCCTTACATTCTACCATTTCATCTTTACCAAATGTTTTATCCAAGAATGATATTAATCCATCTATTTCATCCCTAATATATGATAGATTTAATTGTTCTAATTTTCTTAAAATTTTATTCGAAATTATATAGTCAATAGCAGTAATTTCTTTTCCACCACAAGCCACAAATGTTGGAACAAACTCTTGCATTTGCCTAGCTATACGGTTACCAAAAGATATTCTAAAGTTTTTAATTAAGTAATCGTCCATTTCTTTTACTTTATTCAGTATTTCAACCGATAATGGATGCTCTTTACTTGCTTTTGCAAATAAAGATTCAAAATATGCTGCACTTATATGCATTTTTGCTGTTTTAGGAGCATTAAATGGTTCTTCTTTAGTATCAATATTTATAGGCATAGCACGGTCATAAACTTTATCAGTAATCATAAACGTAGAATCATCATTATTGATTGTACCTATATACCACATATTATTAGGAATTCTAAATCTTCCTCTGACTATCTTTTTAGGATCATTAGGCCATTCAGTTAATACTAAGTTAATAATCCATTCTTCAGGTCTTGGCATTTCAAGGATAGATAACATTTCAGCAAAGTAATACTCAACACGTGCAATATTCATTTCATCAAGAATTGAAATATAAATATCAGGTTTATAACTAGCTTCATACATTTTCTCCAGCAATTCAGTTTCATTGAATCTTTTAGTAAATTCATTGAAATAACCAAATAATTCTGAACGATCTCTATATGAAGGCTGCACAGAAACTATAGTTGAAGGATTATCAATAAATTGACCAAAAGCGTAACCTAAAGATGTTTTACCTGCTCCAGATATACCTTGTAATATAATCAATCTATTTGACGCAAATGCTGATATAAATAATCTAATCAAATCTATTTTATAATATAACTTTAATTCACTTGCTGAATAATTCATAAAATCAGTACATATTTTTTCAAGAGTCATATTATCATCCATCTTGGTTGGAGTATAGCTTTCCATTTCTTTATCAATTCTAGTAAGTCTAAAGAATCTACTTTCACCCTCAGGTGTTTTATTAATTATATTACCATTCTCGTCATACTCAACTTCACCAGATAATTCTAAGAATTTCTCATTTTCTTTCTTTAATCTAATAACATCATTATTTAATTTTTCAACTTCTTCTAATAAGCTTTCTTGTTTATGCAAATTCCTTCTATATTTGATTCTTCTTTTGATTAAATAATAGATTCCCCATACAATTAATCCTACTATGGCTATTAAACAAAGTATGGTAAATATTACAAGTATCCAAGATGCACCTTTAAACCATTTCGAATAATCTTTTATAACTTGAATATAAGTTACAACATTAAACATTTTTAAAATTCCCATTATTATATACTCTAATATATCAACAAGAGTTTTAAAAAATGGTTTCATAAATTCTACAAAAAATTCACCAAATTTTTCCATATTACTTTTCCTCCAATCCTAATATTCTTAATTCACTAAGTTCATTTCTAACATCACTTTTAATTACAAAATTAACACCAGATGCTTTCCAAGATTCCATATTTCCTTTATTCTTATTTATGAAATCCATATTAACTATCGCAGTTTTAATTTCATTAAAAGTTCTATACGGAACATCAGCTGCATTATCAAAATTAAGAGCCATTTCAAACCCGGCGTTTGCTAATATTCTTATAACCTCTTTATTCTTAACATAGTCATCATATTCAACTAAAAGTTTTACACTATTCTTTATTCCTTCATTTGAAATTACCTTAGATAATTTATTAATTTCACTTTCTTTTCTATAGAACTCTAAATCTACAGGGAATAAAAGAGTAATATCTTTATTTAACATTTTGCTTTTTAAAATAGTAATAGTCGCTAACTCATAAGATAAAGAATTTAAATCATCACTAATTCTTTTAAAATACTTATCAACATCTCTTTGTCTATAATTATTTAATTCTGGTATCTTATATTTATATTTAACAGTATAATATTTACCCTCAAAATCTACTGTCTCATACATATTTCCAGATACATCATTATTTAAAGCATTTAAGCTTTCAAAAAATCTACTTTCTGAAAGAGCATTTCCTTTTATTGAAGCAGTTAATTCTTTTCTTAATTTAGAACTGTCTTTATAACGCATAAAATCAATGTTTTTAAACATTGCATCTATTATAGTAAATACATTTGTAATTATAATCTTGTAATTATTATATGGATATGTAAATCTATTTAATGCTATAGCTGTATACACAATTAAAGAGACAATATAATAACTCACTTTATTGTCTTCCTTATTTTTTTCATCAATAACTGAATCAATTGCACAAACAAGCACTGTTTTAAATCTATTATCACATTTTACTAAAGCACCAAAATAATCACTATAACCATCAAATTCAGTCATAGGCTTAAAATAATAATTGTCTACATACTTATCAATTGTAGACTTAACCAAAGAATTAAATTCTGAATCATTTGACCATATTTGAGATTTATTATACTCTAGTAAATTGTTTACTTCTTTAGAATACTCATATAACTCTTTTTTCTTCTTGTTCAAATATTTATCAACTATGCTAGCCATATCCCTACTCCTACTTTATTCTATAAGAATTATAACAAATTAAAAGAGTTTATTCAATATTAAAAAAATAAAATTCGCTTATATAATAGCGAATTTTATTTTAACATTACTATCCTTTTTTAAATTCTTAGTCCATATGTAATAATCATATGTAACAGTTTCATTAGAATTTATATACTTACTATCAACTTTAAAATATATATAGTCGCTAGTATCATAGTATAAATCCTTTAAATAAGACTTATTTATACCATTAGAAAACATAATATCATCATAATTTGTTCCTACTTCTAATAATAAGAAAATATCATGATTATTACCACTTTCTTCATATGAAGTTATAAATGCCATATTCCTTTCATCTATAGCTTCCATAAAAGATTCAGCAAAAATATATTTTTTTCTATTAGTAACAACAACTTTAGACTCATTCATACTAGAATAATGATCAGCAACGTCTGCATAAGTTTCATTACTAATATAATCCCATAAAGGAATACTCACCATAGTAAATATAAATACTAATAATATTTCTAAAGTTAATCTTTTAACTTCAGATTCAATCATTCTTTTCATACAACCCCCATATATAAAAAGTATATAAATTATACCATATTTTTGCAAATTTGTCCAGAAAAAAATCTAAGCTACTGCTTAGATTCATCATCAATGTTTATTATTTCAGTATCATCATCATCTTTATACAAATCAGTCATAGAAGAGATTGTACTCTCATCTTTTGGCTTAACATCTTCTTGATTTTGATAAGAGATGATTTTTTGTCTTATTAATATTAATTTAACAATCTTCCATAAATCATAGAATATGATAGCTAAAGCTGGTATTAATATAGCAATTAACCATCCGCCTTTACTTCCTAAGAAGAATTGAACTCTTCCTAATTTAGGGATTTTAAACACAACTTTACCAACAATATCGTTTTCACTAACAACCCATTTATCAACATATTTATTAAAGTCACCTTTAGTCTTAAAAGCAAGGGATCCGCCATTTTCACCAATTTGATATATTCTGTGAGTTACAGTTAAACCATTAACATTAACTTCATTAGTATAGAAAGAAATTACATCCCCAACTTTTAATTTCTTAGTATCTGTTTTAACCGCTACTACTACATCATATACATTAATATTTGGTGTCATACTAGGACTTATAATAGTATACATGTTTATTGGCGGCCTTTTACCTTGTTTTTGAGCCACTTTTGTACTTATAAATACAAATAATAAACTAAGTCCAATAATTATTAATATTGTCAAAATTGTCATAGACACAGTTTTAACAACATATTTCATAATCCCCTTAGATTTTTTTTCTTTTTCCATTTAAATCACTCCCATATACTTGCGTTATTTGTATACTTTTTAGTTTCAACTGATAATCTTCCGTTAAATCTTTTACCTTGATTATAGTCTTGATTGCTTCCAACCTCATTAACCCCTATAGTGAATATACAAGTATGTGTATCACCATTTGTTTTTAAATAACCTGTTCCAATTTGATAAGGCGCTACCCTAGAAGCAGGAATTTCAGCACTAATTCCATTAGGTGCACTTCCACTACTATTACTTGTACAATTCAGTGTATAGGTAAACTCATTTGAATAAGTTTGAACAAAAGTATTCTCATTAACGGTTAAATATATAACATAATCAATATCAGCTTCATTATCAGAAGCAGATATTGTAAATGTTTTACTTAACCTTTCATTACTAGCCATTGGATATATACCACTCGCATCAATTTCATCACCATCTAGAAAAGTAACCGTACCAAGATCAATAAGATCAACACTCATACTTGATGCTTCTTCATTACCAGTGATGATTAAACTGAAAAACGCAAATGTCAATCCGAACATCGCTCCTATAAACAAAAGTACAAATAGAATTGATAAAACAATAGCTTTGTCAATTGACTTAATATCCATCTGGTTTTTCATACCTATACTCCTATTATTAATTATAACAAAAAAAATAATATTTTCAATTAACATAGTACAAATTTTACAAATTATACAGTTATATAAATATTATTTCCATTTTACATTAATATATGAATTATTGAGAACTCCACAAAGCACCACCAGAAGTGTACTTAGCAGATTCATCTACTTCCACTTGAATAACTCCTAAAAATGTCAATCCTTGTGCAGTATTTTGATCACTATTGCTTTCAATTAAACCAATTCTATATGTATATGTATGAGTATCATTTCCATATAAAGTACCACTAAATATTGGAGAAGTACTTGCAGGTGAAGGAACAGTAGATAAACTCAAAGTACCAGTTTGAGATTTAGGATCAGTACTTGTATGTGAACTACTAACAACCTCATGTTTAAAATCAACAATATTGTGAGAAGCAAACTCATTACGAGACTGAACTAAATATACACTATAATGCACTTCAGAATCAACATCCGCATCAACATTCTTAATAGTAAAAGTTTTACTTGCGAAGTCTCCTGGATATATTTCCATAAGCCTTATCTCTTGTCCATCTTCAAATACAACTTGGCCTAACCTAACAGATCTAATTAAAACACTACTAGCTTCTTCATTACCTTCTACAATAATAGTAAAATAAGCAAACGTAGAACCAACAATAGCAAAAAACAATGTTAATAAAGATATAACAATCAAAAGAACACTTTGCCTTTTATCTCTCTTTTCTTCCTTCATAATAAACCTCTCTATCATATTAAGTATACAAAAAATAAAACAAATTTACAATACTAAAACAAAAAATAAAAAAAGCAGGCTAGCCTACTCTTTTTAATGCTTTTTTTATTTTTACTATCCACCTTGTTGAACTGTATATGGTTTCCAGTTACTTGTTTGATCATCCCAAGTACGTAATCCTTGTGCAGTAGAAACGTTAACTTGAATTTTTCCTTCAAAAAGTTTACCTTGAAGATGGTTTTGCTCAGTACCTTTTTCTAGTATTTCCATTTCGAATGTGTAAGTATGAGTCATAGAACCAGTTAATGTTCCAGTTGCAATAGTAGTTGTTGTTGCAGGAACATTAGCATCAGTTATAGCAGCATTCTCTCCACCAACACTAGATGGTGTTAAACTATATACAAATTCACCAGATGTAGCTGTACTAGCTAATTGACCTTGATCTACAACAAGTTCAATTGTATATTGAACTGTAGCACTTGGGTCAGTATCATCATCAGTTTTAATAGTAAATTGTTTGCTATCATGCCATCCTGGATATGCATTTGTTACAACTATTCCAGCTCCTGTTCCATCAAATGTAACACCACCAACTTGAGCAGTTCTTACATAGATACTTGAAGCAGTATCATTACCTGTAACAGTAATTGAGAAGTAAGCGAATGTAGCTCCAATGATTGCAACTAATAATGTAGCAATACCTACAACTGATAAGAAGATACTTTGTCCTCTATTGTTTTCCATCCTTTCTTTTACCTCCTTTATGATATAATCATACCAACATAGCAATATTTTTTCAAGATATTTTTTTATTTTTTTTGATATTTTTTTTATCATTTATATATGTTAAAATTAATTATAGTGGTGAGTATTATGATTAGAAGGTTTATAAGAAAGTATTATATAGAAATATTATCTTTTATTATTCCAATAGTTATTTTTTTATTAGCTTGCGCTTTTAGTAAGATATTTCCTTTTGGAGATAAATATATAGTTGCGTATGATGCTTCGGCTCAATATCCTGGGTTTAGTAATATATTAATGAATGTATTAAAAGGTAAACAAAGTTTATTTTATACTTTTAAAGGTGGTCTTGGATATAATTTCTATGCTACTGCGATATATTACTTATTTAATCCTACTAGTTTATTATCTATTTTCTTTAATAGCTCAAATACTTTTATATTTTATGAGTTAATTGTACTTTTAAGACTTGGTTTATGTGGACTAACTATGTCTATATATTTAAGGGGAAAAGAAAAGTTAAGTAGAGGTAGATTATTATTTAGTTTAGCTTATGCCTTAATGGCTTATAATGTAGTTTATTTTTATAATTTTATGTATTTTGATACAGTTGTATTTCTTCCTTTAGTTATACTTGGTCTTGATAAAATTATAGAGGGAAAATCATCTAAAACATACATTATATTTTTAACATTATCTATTATTTCAAATTATTATATAGGTTCAATGACATGTATATTCTGTTTACTATACTTTATCTATAAATATGTAGTAATTGATAAAAAGAATAGAAAAGGACTTATTAAAAAATTTATAATATCTTCATTATTTAGTGGACTTATGTGCATGTTTGTATTATTACCTGAGTTCTTTGAATTAATGAGAGGTAAAGTTTCATTATATACTCAAGAATATACTGTATATAATAAATGGAGTTTAGACTTTCTATCATCATTTTATAGACTATCAATTGCATCTTATAGTAGTGGAGACCAAATAGATGGCGCTCCTAATATATATTGTTCATTATTAGTTTTAGTATATACAGTATTATTTTTCTTTAATAAAAAATATACTTTAAAAGAAAGAATCGCTACTTTAGTATTTATGTGTTTCTTCTTATTATGTTTTAGTTTTAACTTCTTAGATTATGCTTGGCAATTCTTCCAAAGGCCTTGTTGGTACCCTAATAGATATAGTTTTGTATTTTCTTTCTTACTTATTATTACTGCATATAAAGCTTATAACAATGTTGATGATATTAATATAAATAAGAATTTATTATATGTAGTAATTGGACTATTAATACTAACAATTATAGGTGCTGCAATATACCAAAAATTATATTCTAAAGATTTTAGTAAATGGTTATTCTTAATATTATCTGTCATATGTATTATTGAATATGCATTTAGTTATAAAATTAAAATATTGCCTTTCTTAATAACAACTATATTTATATTTGAAGTAACCGCTAATACATTCCTTTCAGTAAGAGAAATTGGGTTTTCAAAGCAAAGAGGTAAATATGATGAAACATATACTGAAATGAAATCGGCCTTTGATTATATTAAAGAAATTGATCCAGTTAAAAATAATTTTTATAGAGTTGATTCACAAAGCTGGGTAAATATAAATAACCCAGGAACATTTGATTATAATGGTTTATTAGTATTTGATTCACTTAGAAATGGTCCTTTAATGCATTTCTTAGAATATTATGCTAAATATACTGTTGTTGATGAATGCTCTACAAGGTTTAATGCTTTAAACCCTGTATTTACTTCAATGCTTGGATTTAAATATACTGTAACAGGTAGTGTTGAAAACTATTACGAAAGAATAAGAGATGATAAATATAGAGTTTTTAAAAATGATGATTATTTATCTTTAGGTTTCATGGTTAATAATGAATTTAAAAATATAGATTTAAACGAAAAACTAACTTATGAAAACACAAATGAAATAGTAAATAAAAGTTTAAATAAAAACCTTAATATTTTAAAAAAAGATACTTATAAATATCTTACATATAAGGAAGATGAAGACTATATATATTATAAATCAGATGAAGGTGGGTATGTTGCTTTTGAAGATATTGCTGATAAAGATTACTTCATATTCCCTAATCCAAATCATGATAGTGCAACTAGTAATTTTATGTATATAAATGATGAATCAGATATTTATTACAATAATTTTTCACCGTATTTAATTAATAAAGGTGATAAATATCAAATGAGATTTGTAACTAATGTCGAAAGGACAAGCAAAAACAAATTATTTGTATACTTAATGGATGTAGATGCTTATAAAAAATGGATAGAAGAAATGAAAAAGAATCAACTAGAAATAATTACTTATGAAAAAGATGATTATATAAAAGGTAAAATAAACGTTACAAAAGACAAGACAACATTATTTACTTCTATCCCATATGATGATGGTTGGAGAGTATTTGTAGATGGAAAAAGAGTTAAATATGATAAACTATTAACAGCATTTATAGGTCTTGATTTAACCGAAGGAGAACATATTATTGAATTTAAATATATTCCTAAAGGATTAATATTAGGAACTATAGTTTCACTTATATCATTAATAGGATCAATAATTTATATAAAGAAAGAAAAAGTCACTAAGTAGTGACTTTTTTAATTTTAATCAAATAATTTACCAACATTCTTTTTAGGTACCAGCATTGGCATATCATTGGTAACACCAAATTTAAACTCATTAGTGTCATGTTTAAGTTCATCACCATCTACGCACCATGAGCATGATGGTATTTCTTTAAACTTTAAATTAAAACTATCTGTTTTATAGTATTTAAAGAAACTTGGTAATCTATTTAAATCTCTTCTTTTTAAATAATATAAAGCTTTAACTATATCCCATCTGTTTTCAATCTTGCACATTAACACTTCAAACTTACTATCATTTAGCTTCACATCGTTATATATATAACTACCAGCTACTCTAGTACTATTAGTTATAAATATAAATGAATACTCACCTTCATACTTTTCACCACTTACTTCATATTCTATTTGGAATTGATGGAATGTTTCTTTTAATTTCTTAATACCATAAAGAATATATGCGAGTCTTCCATATTTTTCTTTCATCTTTCTAGGTGTTGCATAAGCAATATCTACATATGAACCAATACACGCTACATATATAAATGGTTTGTTATTTAATAGGCATACATCAATATTTTTTTCTACTCCATCTAATATTAATTCAATATTTGTTGCTATATTGTTAGTAAGTCCATACATATGAGCTACATCATTTTGAGTTCCAAATGGAAGTTGAGCAATCAAAAGAGGCTTTCTTCTAGCTAAATTACCTTCTATTGCTTCATTTAAAGTTCCATCTCCACCAGCAATCAAAACTAAATCGGCTCTAAATATTCTTTTAAGTATTCTAGTAGTATCTCCCTTATTTTTGGTTTCAATTATCTTTATTTTATAATTATGTCTTTCAAATATATGGGCATAATTTTCGATTTTTTTAAACGGACTTTTGATACCACTTTGTGGGTTATGAATAATAATACATTTTTTCATAAAATGCCTCCATAAAATAATTATACATCATTATTTTTCTTTATTATATTTTTTTAACAAATTTGTCGCTTTCCTTACACCATGATCACTTGCAATTTTTAAATACTCTATACCTTTTTTTCTAGAATCTTTACCTAATAAATAATAATATCTAGCTAAATTATAATAACTATGATAATTTCTTTCAGTATATGGTGCTTCACTAGATTTTAAATAATAAACATACGCGGTTTTCTTATCACCTTTTTTTCTATAATATTCTCCAACTTTATTTAATGCCCAAGATTCACCTAAGTCAGCACTTATTTTATAATACTTTAGCGCTTCTTCAAATAAACCATCTTTTTCACATATTAATCCTAAATTATTATATGCATATGTATAACCTAGCTCACTAGAACGTCTAAAGTATTCTCTGGATTTATTAATATCTACTTTTTTATCTTTAGTAAGTCCATCTCTATAACATATACCCATTGTATTTAAAGCAGCTGCACTGCCTAAAGAAATTGCTCTATTTAAATAACTCCAAGCAATATCAAAATGTGTTTCTAATGTTCCAATTTTACCAGTTAAAATCATATAAGCAACCATCCAGCAAGCTTTAGGATTATCAGATATTGTTGCTTTCAAATAATAATCATAACTTTTCTTATAGTCAACCTTTCCACTAATTAATCCACTATATTCTAGTGAACCTAACTCAGCATTAGCAAAACTATTATTCTTTTTAGCAAGTTCTTGCATAGAAGTTATATAACTAACCCCTTCTAATAATTTCACTTTCATATATGCCTCTAATTCGGATTTATCAACCTTAAATTTAGTATTTTGAATATATAGTGGTTGATTATTTTCAAGAACTGCATATATTAAGAATTCAATAATAGATTCATATAAATTATTATTATCTATCATATTTTTAATTCTATAATTAAACTCTTTTTCAATATGTTTATCATTATTAGAGATTTTTAATAATTCCTTACATAATATTCTTAGATTTTTATTATGATTGATTAATATTAAAGAATCTTCATTCTTTATGTATACATGGTCATCCAAGATACTAACAATTGATAAAATTATATCAACAAATACCTCTTTATCCTCACTATATTTATCTTTCAAATCAACATATATTTTTTTATATAAAACACCTATTGGTCTATAACCAGTTACATAATTATTAACAGTTGTTGTATTAATATCATCAACATTAAAAACACTACAAAAAATTTCTTTTTGTACTCCAGTATTTTTATTTCTAGATATCTCTTTAATTAGCCTAAATACATTTCCAAGTGAAAGATAATTCTTATTATCATTCATTTTTATGTAATTCTTTTCCATATACTTATTTTATCAAATATATGTATTAAAATCCATTTATTTAATTAAACTATACATATACTTAACTAACATTTTTTTTACTTTTTCATCTTCAACTTTATTAATTGAGAAAGTTTTATAACCTATTCCATTTAAGGATGCTCCACAATGATAAATAGTTTTTTTATCTATTATAAAGTATCTGTCATGAAATGTATTATTGTATATTACTTTTAAATTATCATATTGTTTATTATATTTTTCTATATCTAATTCTTTTAATAAATTGTTTTTCTTTGTAATTATAATAACTTTTACTTTTAAGTCTTTTATTATATCTAGTAAACTCTTATCTGCATAACTGTCTATTATAATTAATTCTTTCTTGGATCTTTTAAATATATCAACTACTTTTGAATATGAATCATATATTTGACCTGGTAAATACAAATATTCATCATCTTTATCAAATCTACTAAATATTTCTTCTATCTTTTCGTGATCTTCAAGTACTAATTTATTTATATATTTTTGTTCAATTAAATTAGTATTAAAATAATGTCTCATTGATACAAAAGCATCCATTATTCTTATACTTGCTTCGGTAGCGACTTTAGTTTTCAATATAGTTGCAAGCATCGCTACACCTTGTTCAGTAAATGCTGTGTGTCCTTTTCTTGATCCTCCTTTTGAAGTCAAAACTTTTGACTTCAAATTACTATAAATTCCCTCACTTATTCTGAAACAATATCTTTCTGGAAATTTATTAGGATTGTTTTTAACTGCTTGATTTATTTCTTTAGTTCCATTCTTACACCCATAAAGCATAGCTAAGTCAGAGTCTAACATTACTTGTTTTCCTCTTACCTCATATATTAAATCCTTTATATTCTTCTCTTCTTTCAACAACACTTCGTTCATCTTTACCTCCTTTATTCGCAAATGTTATTAATTTAATTATACAATACAAATAATATATGTCAAGTACATTTGTTTGCTTATTGCCAACTGTATTGTGGATTTTATGTGGATAGCCAAATATAGACTTTTTTTATATCAAATATATATAATTATATTAGAAAGGAAGAATTATGAAAAAGTTTTTAAAAAATTATAAGCAATTAATTATATTACTAGTTGCGATTATTATTGGAGGAGTTTTAGGAGTTATATTTAAAGAAAAAATTACATTCTTAAAACCATTTGGTGATTTATTTTTAAATTTACTTCTTATGATAATAGTACCTCTTATATTTTTAACACTAACAACATCTATTGGTAAAATGAAAGAGCCAAAAAGAATTGGAAAGATTCTTTTAACAACTATTATTATTTTTATAGTTACTTCTTTAATAAGCGTTTTAATTGGTATATTCTCTACTAAAAGTATTAAACTTGTTAACACAAAAAATGGCGAATATATTAAAGAATCATTAGAAGTTACTGGAGAAGTAACAGAAATAGAATCAACTAATTATTTAGAGAAGACAATAAATACTATAAGTGTTAATGACTTTTCTAAATTACTTACAAAAGAAAACATGATTGCATTGATAGTATTCTCAATATTATTTGGTCTATCATTGAATTTGTCCAAAGAAAAAGGCACTAAATTACTTGAAGTGTTAGAAAGCGCAAATGAAGTTGTACAAAAATTAATTAAATTAATAATGTATTATGCTCCGATTGGATTAGGTTGCTATTTTGCTTCGCTAGTTGGAACATATGGTAATGAAATTGCATTAGGGTATGGAAAAACATTTATTATATACTCAGTAATTTCAATATTCATGTATTTAATAATCTACACACTATATGCTTTTATTGCTGGTGGAAAGAAAGGAATTATTAGTTATTGGAAAAATATATTTCCAGCAACTATTACAGCACTATCTACTTGCTCATCTGCTGCTTCTATTCCAGTTAATGTTGATTGTTCTAAAAAAATAGGTGTCAGTGATGATATTGCAAATACAGTTATACCACTAGGAACAAATTTCCATAAAGATGGCTCTATTATTGGTAGTGTATTCAAAATAATGTTTTTAGTAAATTTATTTAATTCAAATATAAGTTTCTTAAAAATACTAGGTGTCGCACTACTTGCTACTCTACTAGTAACAGCTGTTCCAATTGGTGGAGGAACAATATCAGAGATGTTAATAATAACTCTTCTAGGATTCCCAATATATTCTTTACCAATACTTACAATAATCGCTACTATAATTGATGCCCCTGCAACTGTACTAAATGTTACAGGTGATACATCTTCAAGTATGCTAGTTGCTAAAATAATTGATAAAAATAAATTTTTAAAACAATAGAAATTTAATTATATTTATGTTATAAATAATATGGTGATTATATGAAAAAAATATTTTTAATACTCTCCATATTATTTTTATTTGGTTGTTCTCCCAAAACAGAAGAAGAAAAAGTTGTTCTTGTAACAACAATTGATGTTAAAAAGAATTTAATTGAGTATTATGAAAAAGTAAATTTATATGATTTAATTAACATTGAAAATGGCACTATTATTGATGAAGACTATCAAATAGATACAAAAGAACTTGGTGAAAAAGAAATATCTTTTAATTATAAAGATATAAATGATGAAACGCTTTCATATAAGTTTGATATTTCAATAGATGATACAACTTCACCACTTATATTTGCTTCTAAAAAGTATTCAGTTGAAAAAAATGATAAAAAATTTAATCTTATAGATAAAGCTATCTGTGGAGATAATTATGATAAAGAAATGAAATGTGAATTAGAAGGAACATATGATATTAATAAAGTTGGTGAATACCCAGTTAAAATAAAAACAACTGATACACATGGTAATTCTGCTTCAAAAGATACAACAGTAGTTGTAAAAGATAAAATAGTTAATAGTAATCCATCTTATTATTATTTAAAAGACTTCATAGAAAAATATAAAACAGAAGATACCATTATAGGAATAGATGTTTCTTCTTGGCAAGGATCTATTAATTGGAACAAAGTTAAATCTTCTGGTGTAGATGCCGCTATAATAAGAATCGCATATGGTTCTAGAAATAAAAGTACATATGATAAAAGATTTAAAGAAAACATCAAAAATGCTAAAAAAGCTGGTATTAAAGTTGGAATATATTATTATAGTTATGCTAAAGATACTAATGAAGCTATTAATCAAGCAAAGTGGATAGTAAGTGAATTAAAGGGTGAAACGCTAGACCTTCCAATTGCATTCGATTGGGAAGATTGGTCAGATTTTATGAGCTATAAAGTAAACTTTAATGAATTAAATGATATAGCTAATGCTTTCATGAAAGAAATAGAAGATAGTGGATATAAAGCTATGAATTATGGAAGTGCTACTTATCATGAAAAAGTGTGGAATACAGATGATTATCCAACTTGGCTTGCATATTATACTGATAATAATGATTTTGAAGAAGATTATATAATGTGGCAAGTATCAAGTACTGGTAAAGTTGATGGAATAAATGGTTATGTTGATTTAAATGTAATAAAAAACACTATTTTTCAATAGTGTTTTTTATTATTTGACTCTTACCAATCATACCAATAGATATCATTATCATCATGTCCAGAAGCCCAGCCCCATACATCATAACCGTAAGTATCAAAACCCTCTATAGATGATTTCCATCTTATTGTTACTTCTTCTAATTCATTATTATAAAATGCATAATCACCCAACTCAAAAACTGTATTTGGAAGATCAATTGATGTTAATTGATTACTTTGAAATGCACCACTATCAATCACAAAAACACCGGATGGTATTACTACTGATGTAAGATGCTTATTATTAAAAGCACTTTCGCCAATTACAGTTACAGGAATACCATTTATTTCACTAGGTATAACCACATCAGTTATATTAGATATTGAAACATTACTTATTCCATAATCTGAATAATCAGAAGGCGTAATTGTCCCATCGTATACTTGTTCGTTAACGGTAGCATTACAATATATATCAGCTCTCAGATCAAGCATTTGGCCACTTCCAGATACAAGTCCTTCATCTATAACATAATCTTTACATGTATCTATATCAATATCATATGATGCACCCGAACCAATATAATTAGTTATCTTGATAGTTCGATCATAAAATTCTACATTACTTATTCCATAGTCAGCATAATTTTCCTCATCAATATTTTCATTAAAAATATCCAGTTTTATATACGAATTACAGTAATCGACAACATCTTGCAAACATTCGCTATCATCACCACACTCGAGAGAGTCTACCATATATCTTCTACACGTTGGAAAATCTATATCATATTTTACTCCATTAGAATTTACCATTTCATATTGGAAGAATGATGCATCTGTTACAGTGCTTGAAGAAGCTGGTTTACGATTCTTAGGATAAGCAGATGCTCTTTTACCATATGAAGTTTCTGGTTCTTGTTTATTTATAACCTCTGTCCAAGTACTATTATTGCTTGATACTGATGTTACATTATTATTATATGTTAATCCACTCGCATAAGGATGCCATACAGCTATTTCATCTAAATCATATGTTCTACCAAGATCTACTGTTACACATGCGCTGGAATCAATAGTCATAGCAACTCGATAATCTGTTGCATCACCATCAACTATTAACTGATTTGTAGTTGAACCTGTTAATGTCTTTTTATATGCAATATTAACACCATTTTTAATTGCTTGAATTTCTAACCATGAATTACTACTATCTTCTGAATTACCATTAATACAATCTTTTATATATCTTACATTATTAAGTTTAGTATTAGTTCTTTCTGCATATTTACCCATATAAGTTATAACTATTTTATCTTCAAGATTTACTGTGTTAAACTTCATACTTCCATTTATGAAAAATTTGCCTGTTGGATGAAGAGTATTATTTGAAAGAGTATTACTACTGTTAGTATATACTGGCGAATTAGAGCCAGCTAATCCACTCATATATGAAGTTAAGAAACTATCTCCTGTATATAGTATCCTTGAATTATTAGCATTTTGACCAGAAGATGTACTGCATAGTCCGGTTGCTGAATCAAGATAACATTTAATATCTGAAGAAGCTCCAACTGTTGCATATATTGACTCACCTGCTGCTAAATATATTTCTCCGGAAGTATAAGTCCCATTTGCATTATATGTTTCTATTTTGTAATACCCACCTGCACCAGAAAGGAACTGGTTAGTACCACTTGTATAAGTTGTTTCATTAGTAAATGCACAACCACCAGCATAAGCAATAGATGTTAATTTTGCGTTCATACTTGCATTTATTCCACTTTGATTTTTAACTGCCGAAAAAGATAACCAAATCTTTAATGTATAACTAAATACTTCATCTCTTGTTATTGTCTCATTTTCTTTAAGTAGTAATCTACCATCTTCAATTTGAGAAAAATTTCCAGATGTTGTTGTATGTTTTGTATTATTTACTAATTCCCATTTTATATCTGATGTCATAAATGCATCATCTATACTATTAAAACTCAAATATAAATCAACACAACCCGCTAATTTTTTACTAGTATTTGATAAACTAAATGTAAACAAATTTGCTTGTGTGTCTTTATAATCATCATATATTGGATATAAATCATTTAAATCAACTACTGGATTACTAAGAGATACATTTAAATTTGTAGCTCCAACTCTAAAAGAAGATCCTTCTTCATTAGAATCTACAACAATATCAAAATAAGCATAAGTTAAACCAGTTGCTAAAAGAACTAATAAACCTATTAGTACAGCTATTGGAAAAATATAAGCTTTATTTCTATTTATAAATCCAAATATTTTCTTCATATGTTTTACTCTTTTCTACTATAGTTAAATTATATAATAAAAAAGAGACTATTTCAATCTCTATTTTATTAAATATTCTCATTACTTTTAGCATTTGTATCTAATGTTGCAAACTCTTTTTTTAAATATAATGGATAAGCTGCAGCCCCTATCATAGTTGCATTATCAGTACAATACTTTTTATCAGGAACATGCATTTCCACATTAATACTTTCACACATCTTTAAAAGCTCTTCTCTAATATGTGAATTGCTTGCTACCCCACCAGATATCAATAGATATTTAACATCATAATCAAGTAGAGCTTTTTTGGTTTTAGAAATTAAATGTTCAGTTACTGCATCCTGAAAAGAACTGCATATATCTTCTTTATTAACTTCATTCCCTCTTTGATGCTCATTATGAACTAAATTATTAACATGACTTTTGATACCACTAAAACTAAAGTTATAACTTTCATCATTTAAAATAACAGGCATTTTATAAGATGGTTTACCACTTAATGCTAATCTTTCAACATTTGGTCCTCCCGGATATTCAAGACCTAATATTTTTGCTACTTTATCATAGCATTCCCCAATTGCATCATCCAAAGTACTTCCTAAATACTTTGAAGTATTTTCATCTTTCATATAAATTAAATCAGTGTGACCTCCACTAACTATTAAAGATACTAATGGGTATTTTAAAGAATTGTTTATTTTATTAGCTGATATATGTCCTAGCATATGATTAACTTTAATAAATGGTTTACCATATATTAGTGATAATGTTTTAGCACATTCAAGTCCTACTAAAAGACTACCAGTAAGTCCTGGAGCATAAGTACATGCAAATGCATCCATATCTTCAAATTTCATATTAGCTTTCTTTAAACATTCATCTAATACTATAGTTATATTTTCCATATGTTTTCTAGATGCAATTTCTGGAACTACTCCACCATAGTTTTTATGAATATCTATTTGTGAATTAATAACGGTTGCGACATCTTCAGTACCATTTTTAACTATACTAACACTTGTTTCGTCACAAGAAGATTCAATTGCTAATATATATACATCTTTACTATATTCCATAATTAATGCCTTCTTATCTTTATAATAATTTTCCCTTTCACTTAATCTTTTAAAACCTAGTTTTTCATATAAATTAATTGCAGGAATATTTATCTCATTAACTTCAAGCATTATTCTGTAATTTTTATTATTATCAATAATATACTTTAATATTTGATACGCATATCCTTGTCTTCTTCTATCTTCATTAATAAAAACATCAGTTATATCTAAATGCTCATAAAGTTTTCTTATAATTACATATCCCACATCTTTAATAAAATACTTTGTATCAAATTCATTTAATTTAATTTCTTCAATCATTTTAAAGCCTCTATAATTTTTACATAATTAGCTTTAACCCCATGTACATTTACTGGTTTAATAGTATCTATATATTTCATTATTTTCTCAATATTCAATTTATTCTCAACTATATTATAATCTTTATAATTATCTAATGTATCAGTATATATTTCAAATGAATCAGTCCCAATATAATAGCCTTTGGAATCTTCTATAACACAAATTTTGTTATTTAAATCACTTGATACTAAATATGCTTTTAAACTACTTATAGTATATATGGGAATATTTAAAGAGTAAGATATTGTTTTAGCTACAGTTAGCCCTATCCTAATACCAGTAAAACTACCAGGGCCATTAACAACTACTATCCTATTAAAATCATTTAATTTAATATTTTTTTCTTTTAACATTTCATCAATTAAAGGAAGTAAATGAGTTGAATGAGATTCACTAATTACCTCTTTAGTAAAAATATCATTATCTTTAACAAAAGAAACAGTTATTAATTCATCATGTGTATCTATAAATAAAGTATTCATATTATCACCTTTTTCGCTCATATTATAACACACTTATGCAAAATAAAAAAGACAAAAGTCTTTCTTATTTCTTAACTAAAACTGGTGTTCCGATTTCTACGTTTTCAAACACATCGTCCATTACTTCTGGTGGAATATTAACACATCCATGAGAACCCTTTTTATGGTACTGATCTCCACCAAAAGATTTTCTCCAATCAGCATCATGCATCCATTCACCTCTATTAAATGCTAGACCATATCTAACAGTTACTTTAAATTCTGGCCAATGAACATTTTCTTCTTTTTTGTAAACATCAAATACACCACAATATGTTGGTGTTGAATCTTTACCTGTTACAATAGGAGTATCTATGATCATTTTATCATCAACATATACTTTTAAATTTTGACTAGATATATCAATAATTACATAAGTATCTCCTAATGATTGAGAATGTTCTTTAGAAATATATCCAATCGTCTCCCCTACTTTAACTAAATAGTATTCATCAGTTTGAGCATACACTTCAGCAATCTCATTCTTAGGAATTTCTTTAATTACCTCAAAAGTATCAATGTCATATAATGGTGTTCTACTTATCATAAATACTATATCAGAAAATTCATATTTATTTTTATAATTATTACTTATCTTAGCATACTCCCTAAATACATATGCAATTTGTCCATTATAATTAACTTCATACCATTCATCATTATATACTCCAATTAATGGTAATTTATCACCTCTAGATAATTGACCTAACACATCACAATTAGTATTAGCTTCACTTCTTATGTTAACTTTAGCAGTTGCTTCGATTGATGATTCTGCTTCCATATAATAATCAATTCCTTTATCAGAATCAATAACAGGAATATTCTCATTCGTAGGGATTTCATAAGAATCAACATATTCAATATATTCTTCACTTATATAAGCAATTTTACCATCATATTCTACCTTAGCCCATCCATCTAATTTCTCAATTAATTTTAATGATTGACCTTTAAATAGCATGCCTAATTTTTCACCTTTTTTATTAGCATTATCTCTTATATTTACATTAGAAGTAGCAGTTACATAATGTGATAATTCAATATTATCAAGTATTTTCTCTTCTATGCTTTCTTCTTCATCAACTATCTCAACAGATGGTTGTTCATCTGTAATAGTTTCTTCTTCATTAATAGGCACTTCTATAGTGTTTTTATCGTCTTCTAAAATAACAGAATCTTCAACTATTTCAATTACTTTATCATCATTTGATTCTTCACTTTTAACTTCTTCATTTTTAGGCGCACAAGCCAAACCAGTAGTAAGCGCTCCTGCAAGTATTAAAGAAGTTAATCTTCTTGGCATTATTATTTTCATATATCCCCCTTGAATGCCATGTATTATAACACAAATATATAAAAAAACAAAATAAATTTTCAAAGAAAAAGCAAAGAATAAATTCTTTGCTTTGTTATAATTACTAAGCTTTTGACCAATAATCATTACGCTTATCAAAACTATACCTTGTTTCAATGCTAGAACATTCAGTAGATGCACCCGATGCTACACCACCTCTACCAGTGCAATAAGCATTAGCAGCCGCAGCACACGTTTCGCCAACTGTATAATATCTTCCTGGTACTACATCATAAGGAGTATTACATCTCAAATTTTTAAAATTGAAATAATTATACTTATATATAGTTAATGATCTAGTATAGGACTCAGTATTTCCCGTTTTCCAGTTAGGACCCGAGCAACTCAATGAGGAAACACTGGTTGTTCTAATATGGTCTCCAGTAGTCATTCCTGGACAAGAGTGTCCTGATGGACAAGTAAGCCTTACAGTACAGCCACCACTTGATTTAATACCATTACTACAAGCACTATCATTTTGCCCTAAATAACACCTTACAAGAGTTGAATTCCAATGAGCGTATAGTGTTGTTGCCGAATTACCCATTACTGTTGTTGAAGATACTTTTGTTCCTCCACTTGCAGCTGTATACCAACCATCAAAGTCATATTTATTTGAATTAGATTCAGCACTTGTTGGTTCTGGTAATGTTCCATATGAGTCACCGCCATAAAACTCCTTTTTTGCTTGTGCTGTCTTACTACCATTATTGCTTATTGTCCATCCACTTGTTGATGGGAATGTAACAGCATAATCGTGGTTTGCAACTAATGTCAAATAATGTGGTGTTGTTCCCCAATGAGCATATAATGTCTTGTCTCCAGACCATACTAAGTGTGAAGATGTTACTACTTTTGTTCCTCCACTTGAAGCTGTATACCAACCCAGGAATATATAATCTGTTCTTGTTGGTGTTGGCATATTACCATATTCACCTTGGTATTGAACACCTTTGCTACATGCTTTCGATGATGAGTTAAATGTATAACTACTTGTTGGACATGTTGTACTTGTCCATGCAGTTCCGCCATTTACATCAAATGTTACTGTGTATGTTCTTGGAGTACATCCAGTATGAGTTGAATTTGATGTATATCCATCAGCACATGGTGTACATGCTGTTTGACCTGTTTGATCTGTATAATATCCATCTGCACACACTGGGCATGCTGTTTGTCCTGTTTGGTTTTGATATGTTCCTTCTGAACAATCTATACATGATGTTTGACCAGTCTGATCTTGATATGTTCCTGCTGCACATGGTGTACACGATTCATCTCCAGCTAAAGCATATGTTCCTGCCAAACATGCGCTATAATTTGCTGTGTATGATTTATCTCCAGAACTTCCTTTTGTTACACTTACTGGTTTTTCCGCTGCTGTTCCATTACTTCCTGTCCATCCAGAGAATATATGTCCGTCTTTTCCTGGATGAGGTAATTTAAATGTGTCTGTTGTGATTGTATATTTTTTTTCATAATTGCTTCCTTTTTTTGTATATCCACTTGGTGTTGATGAATATACTCCTCCATTTGGATCTAATGTTACCGTATATTCCCTTAGTACGCATTTTGTTGGATCATTATCATCTGTTCTATATCCTGTTGCACAAGCTTCCCATTGTGCTGTATATGTTTTATTTTCATAGCTTCCTTGTGGTATGCTTACTGTTTTTTGTGGCGTTGTTCCATTACTTCCTGTCCATCCTAAAAATTTGTAATCTGTTCTCTTCGGATTTGGTAATGTGAATGTCGTTGTTGTTATATTATATTTTATTTCATAATTGTTTCCATTTCTTGTATATCCACTTGGTGTTGATGAGTATACTCCTCCATTTGGATTTAATGTTACCGTATATGGTGTTGGTGTCCAGTTTAAATATGCTGTTACAGAACTTGATACTGCGCTTAAGTCTATTGCCGTTCCTACTGAATCTTTCCATTTTGGTGTTCCATAACTATATGCAGTTCTTGTTGCATTTGGATTAGCGCTTACTTCACAAGATACTTCTTTATTATGATACTCACATGAATCACTTGTTTCACTAGATGTGAATGTTCCC
>JAEEGL012585901.1_pt1 | contig 66474 bp, 48 predicted proteins | sample 9134231 | NCBI WGS metagenome assembly JAEEGL01 (sample SAMN16246548, study PRJNA631951) | gut metagenome | biome: gut microbiome; feature: rumen; material: fiber-attached | host: Bos | place: Iran: Karaj | collected 2018-10
CCCTGTAAATACTAAAAAGAAAAGACCCATTTTTTGATAAATGGATCTATTTGCGCACTTTATTTATGAAGTGATTTAGAAACTTATGTCATTCATGAATAATTGTATTTAGGGTATAATCATAGAGAAGTTAAGGATATAAAATAATAACTAAAACATAAAATAATTTAAAAATATCATAAATCAACAGCATAACCGGCAGTATAGCCGGTAATAATATTATTAAGAAACACTGTAATAACGACTCCTTCAAACTGCATACAATATAAAAACGCAGGAAAGGTCTCATACCGGCTCCGGACTTTATTGTCCGCCGACGCCTGCATCCGTTTGTTTATGCACTTCTCAAGATATATGTCTGCCGGCATATACTGTAACTTACGTATATGTCTGTACCGGATTAAATAAAACAAAAAATCAAAGTCAATAAAAGAAATATACAAAAATAAGATAATTATAAAAAACTATAAATATTCATTTGCTGACTGATGATAAAAATAAATAACTGATGATGAAAATAAATAACTGATAAAAAAGAAAGAAATTATTCCATCAGAAGTTATGACCGGTGAAAATCCGTTCATACAAGGTGCTACAAAGGACTTTATAAAATGAATATGAAGAACACACTATACCTGTCAACCGCCCTGCTGCTACTGTTAACCGGAGGTAGTGCCCATGCTGAAAGTGACTGTCCTACAGCCAAGAAATGTCTGCAGCGCGGTCTTACCTGCTATAAAAAAGGAGTTGCCACCAACAGCTGCGTCGAGGATCTCCTCAAGGCCTGTAATCTCAATTCCGGTGAAGCATGCGCCAGACTCGGCTCAAGTTTAATCAGATCTACAAATTACGTACGTGAAGCCAGGATGTATTACGAAAAGGCCTGCTCCCTGAACCATGGATTCGCCTGCTCCTACCTAGGGCTCATGTACTCTGAAGGAGAGGGCGGCCCTCAGAGCTACTCCGAGGCAAAACAATTAATGGACAAGGGATGCCGTCTCAATGACGCTCACGGCTGCAGTCTCTTAGGAACCATGTACCTAGACGGTGTCGGCGGAGAAACTGATTATAAAAAAGCCCGCAAATATCTGGAAAAGGGCTGCCGGATGAATCAGGGGATCTCATGCGAAAATCTCGGTAATGTATACCTTAAAGGTCTCGGTGTTAAACAGAACTATAAGCATGCCCGAACCTACTACCAGAAGGGGTGCAGTATTAAATACGGCAGCGCCTGCTTCAGTCTGGGTTATCTTTATGTACAGGGATACGGTGTCCGCAAGGATCCGCAGGCAGCTGTAAAATATGCCGGTAAAGCATGCAGCTATGGCTACCAGAAGGCCTGCGACATATTAGGATCCCGTTAAAGATCCGGTAACCGTACGTTCCGGTGGCTGAGAGATGATGTCATATTCAGCTGCCGGAACCGCCTTCACATGCCGCCCCCGTTTTTCTTATTTATTCCTTTTCATTTATTCCTTTTCATTTATTCCTTTTCATTTATTCCTTTTCATTTATTCTCTTTACATGACCTCTGATTTTTTTAGAAACAGAGAAATGGCATCCTTAACCGGCTCCTCTCCGGAATTATTTTTTATTGACCATTAACTAAACTATTAATACTAATTATGTTATAATCTGCACGCAAATATGGTTAGACATCACAAAATTTCAGCTGAAATATACTAATTTGAGCCGAATTACTGTAATTAAGGCCGGCGCCTTTCAGGTAAAACGTCAAAGCCGTAAACAATATTCCCCGTTCCGAACCATCCTCTGGGGGGATTTCTTCTTTCCGGAGGATTCGGAACAGTAAATTTAATTAGCAATCCTTATTTTTTACAACCGGAGTCATAACAGCAAATGGATTTAGAATTATCTACCCTTACTGCAGTTTCCCCTATTGACGGACGCTATGCAGGCAAGTGCACTGATCTTCGTGCTATCTTTTCAGAATTCGGTCTGATGCACAACCGCGTGACCGTTGAAGTAGAATGGTTAAAGAAACTGGCAGCCACCCCTGAAATCAAGGAAGTCCCTGCATTCAGTAAGGAAGCCATTGCCTACCTTGACGGTATTGTTAACAACTTCAGTATTGCTGATGCCGAAGCCATCAAAAAGCACGAAAGCGTAACCAATCATGACGTTAAGGCCATTGAATATTTTCTTAAGGACAAGGCTGCAGCCGTTCCTGAAATCAATGCTGTAAAAGAATTCATCCATTTTGCCTGTACTTCAGAAGATATCAACAACAACTCTCACGCTTTAATGCTCAAGAAGGCAAGAGAACAGGTTATAGTTCCTTTATTCAACCAGATTATTGATGCCATCGCAGCTTTAGCTCATACCTATGCTGAAGATCCGATGATGTCTAGAACTCACGGTCAACCGGCTTCACCTACAACTTTAGGTAAGGAAATGGCTAACGTTGTATACCGTCTGCGCCGTCAGCTCAAGCAGATCGAATCTGTTGAACTCTTGGCCAAGATTAATGGTGCTGTAGGTAACTACAATGCCCACTTAAGCGCCTATCCTGATGTTGACTGGAAGAAGTTCAGCCAGGAATTCGTAGAAAGTCTCGGTCTTACCTGGAATCCGTACACCATTCAGATTGAACCTCACGACTACATTGCCGAACTTTTCAATGCCGTTGCCAGATTCAATACCATTGTACTAGACTTCGACCGTGATATCTGGGGTTACATCTGCCTCGGTACCTTCAAGCAGCGTACCATTGCCGGTGAAGTAGGCTCTTCAACAATGCCTCACAAGGTTAACCCTATCGATTTTGAAAACTCAGAAGGCAACATCGGTATTGCCAATGCCATTTTCAACCACCTTGCCGCCAAGCTTCCTGTAAGCCGCTGGCAGAGAGACCTCACTGACTCAACAGTTCTCAGAAATCTGGGTGTTGCCGTCGGTTACACTGAAATTGCTATGAAGTCTACTCTCAAGGGTGTAAGCAAGCTTGAAGCCAATACTCAGCACATGCTCGACGAGCTCGACAACAACTGGGAGGTTCTTGCAGAACCTTATCAGACCGTAATGCGCAGATACGGCGTTGACAAGCCTTATGAAAAGCTCAAGGCTCTGACCCGCGGTCAGAAGGTTAATCAGGAAATCATGCTGAAGTTCATTGATACTCTGGAAATTCCTGAGGAAGCCAAAGAAAGCCTTAGAAAGCTCACTCCGGCAAACTATATCGGCCGTGCAGTTGAATTTGCCAAGGAAATTTAATTATTCCTGAAATTCAGAATATATAAACTGTAAACAGTAAATCTCCGGTACACCAGATGTTAAGATTATTAGCATAGAGTTACCGGGGATTTTTCATATTCCGCGACTCCAGAATATTTACCGACAGCTGCTTCCGTAGCGTTTTCCGCAGTTTTTACCTGCATATAGCTCAGTAGGTTCATTAGCTTCCGGAAATTGTATCAGACCTCTTTTTTCACCATGACTCAGGCTGCAGAACGAAACAATTTTGTTCCACACCTTTCATTTTTTATCACAGTATCCCCTTTCCGGATAGCTTTTATTTTTTGCATATATTAATCTCATTTGTTAAAATGCCTTTGTTTTTTTCAGATAAATTAGGCAGGAGGTAAAAATGATCAGAACATACATACTGAATAATCAGACCCTTACCTATAAGGATCTAGAACCTCTTAAACCTATACCTGAAAATACTATCTGGATAGATATTAAAAATCCTAATGACGAAGAAAGAGAATGGATGCAGCACCTTTTCAAGGAAGAGGTTCCTGAAGAGGATGACATTGACGAAATCGAATCATCATCCCGTTTCTATATCGATACCGACGGTGTGCACATCACCTCACTGTTCCCTCAGAGAAAAGGCAGGGAGACAGAGAGTGCCAACGTACTGTTCACCATTCACGGCAGCATGCTGATAACCTTCCGTGAGGAGGACGTCAGTATCATCCGTCTGTTAAGACACTACCTGAAGCATGACCGTGTGGAAATAAATGATAACATTGATATCTTTCTGGAGCTTCAGGATATTAAGGTTGAATCTCTGTCCGACTACATCGAGGATTCCTATGAAACTCTGGAGGAGACAGCCTCTCAGGTTCTGTCCGATGACGATGAAACCATTCAGGATCTGCTTCAGGAACTGACCTTTCAGGAAGAAACAATATCCCAGATTCGTTCGGCTCTGTTCGATACCAGAAAGGCGCTGCGCTTCCTGAGAAAATCAATTAACAACAGACTGACCCCGCAGCAGTTTGAAACCATCGATAATATCCTGCAGGATATCGAATCACTACTGCCGCACACCCAGTTCATGTTTGACAAGATCAATTTCCAGCTGCAGACCGCCATGTCATACACCAACCACAAACAGAACAAGATTATCAAAATCTTCTCTGTGGCCGCTGTAGTATTCATGCCTCCTACATGGATCGCCAGTGTCTACGGGATGAACTTCAGTGTTATGCCGGAACTTGACTGGCGTTACGGCTATCCCATCTCCATAGCCATGATGATCCTGTCCGCCTCCATAACCTATCTCTTTTTCAAGCGTCGCAAGTGGCTCTAGTCTCTTCTGATGCCTGAGCATCTCATCATCAGGATAAAACACATTTTTTATAAGATGACACCGGAGCATTATCAAAGATAATGAAGCCGGTATCAGACGTTTTTTTAATAATATATTTATAGTCTTTTCATTTTAACTCTCGATATTGACTTAGGAAGTAAATCATGGAAGAAATGGTTCCTGTTGTTGACGAGAACAACAACATTGTTGAAATTGTACCTCGTTCCTTCATGCGTAAAAACAAACTGCCTCACCGGGCTTCATATATTGTCCTTAGTGACGGCAACGGCCGTTATTATATTGAAAAACGCACCATGATTAAGGACTACTGTCCGGGAATGCTGGATGCCTGTGTAGGCGGTGTGGTTCAGGACGGTGAGGATGACATTGTGGAAAGCGCAAAAAGAGAACTGGCGGAGGAGCTGGGAGTAACCACCGATCTCAAATACCTCGGTTGGAAAAAACTTCAGTCCAGACCGGAAACATTTACCTATGCCGGTGTTTTCTACGGTGAATATCAGGGTGAACTTAAAATGCAGGAATCCGAGGTTGATGACGTTCTTATGCTTACCGCAGAGGAGGTACTGGAGCGTTCCGCTGAATTTACTCCGGATTCACTCATAGTTTTCAAATATCTTCTGGATAATCCGGATCTTATAAAATAACCATCAGGATATATCAACCTTCCGGATGGGCTCACCGGTTTCAAACTCCGGCATCAGTTAAATAATATGCAACATCCCGGCATTACTGATATACTATAGCCGTTTTACAAGATATCCGCCGGCAGAGTACGGACACTTAAACAGGAATCCGGTCAATCTCCGGCTTACCGGAATAAAAAAACTTACCATGTACACGGTTTTCCGCCGCCGGAAACGGCAGAAATCATAGAAAAACGGCCGGTCAGAGTAACACCGGCGGATTCATAGCATACCGGTACATTTTAATTTAATATAATGTATTACAGGACATTTTCAATGAACAGCCTGAATAAAATTTTATGCACAGCCATAAGTTCGCTGTGTCTTACTGGGCTTTACGGCTGCAGCAGTATCGCCGAATACCAGTCTTCACTGCCATATATCGAGTTCCGCAGAGCCACTGATGACATCAGCGACAGAAAGGCACCTGCAGTGCAAGTACCGTACTGCCTTATTAATAAACTTGATGAAAATATTAAAATCAGCAAGCTGATGATTTCACTTTTTGTTAATGACGTGGAAATCGAAACCAGGGAAATCAACTACGATGATAAAATATCGGCCGGCGGAAAAGAATGCTCTTCCGTCACGTTCAAGCCGGACGTTATCCACAACCCGATGGCATCATCAACACTGTTAAACACCATGCTTGACAGAGACTACCGCGTTGAAGGCACAGTAATCTTCAACGATGATGAGGCTCTGCCTGTCACCACCTCTGACAAGGGGAAGCTCTGATAAGCATAACTAAACACCTTTCCGGTAGTGATCCCGGTGATTTGGTCTCCGGAAAATATCATCCTCAAAGGTGTTTTATTTGAAATTCCTTTGCCCGCCGGTGGCCGGAAAAAAGACGGATACATATTCAGATACCGTCCCCGAAACCACCTTAAAGTACCGCTTTTATCATTACAAGGAATAATCATGGAAACCGGTGAAAAAACCTACATTCCTGACTGGGAAAAAACAGCACATCTTGATCTCAGGGAGTACAGAAGACCAGCCGCCAACAAGGGCTACATCACCTTTTCATGGTGCTATGCCGTCGCTGGGGCTCTGTGCATAATCATCCTGCTCTGCAAACCTTATGTTGCCTTTGTGCAGACGTACCATGTCATGGTGGAGGCAATGGGAGGCATACTGCTGTTTTTAGCCGCAAAGTGCTATTTTGCCTATGCAAGAGAATCAAGCATGTTTCTTAGGTGGGACTGTACATCAGCGGAAATTATCAAGGTGAGGGAAACAGCTGCCGGAAGAACATACATAGATCTCCGTTTCACCCCGGAAACCGGTAGAGAGCAGATTACATTTACCGAAGAAATCAACGCTCCACTCCTTGACAGATTACAAGAGCTTAAACTTGGTGAACTTCCCGTCCTCTATCAACCGTCACGCTGCTATTCAAATCATGCATACTATGTGGATATCAGATTCAACGGCAGAGAGCTTGATACAACCAATCTTAAAACAATAAAAAAACAGTAAATATTAAATTTAATCTACTGATCTGTTTAAGCCGGGAAGAATAAACCTTACTTTTACAACCGGCTTAAAGGACCGACCGGCGAAGCTCTCTCCTGACTGCTGATAAAAAAGACTCCAGGTAAGCTCTGACTTACTGTCTGTCTGTTTTTTCACATTCTAAAAAAATATGAACAGCCCCAGAACAAGCATGCGGACAGTTACGTAAATAATCACCTTTACCAAAAAACCGGGAAAAAATATGAATACCAAATTCCAGACCTTAAAAAAAGAATCATTGAATCTTATCCGGCTGGCCATCCCTATCCTTATCGCCCAGATTTCCGGTTCAGTCATAGCAGTTACGGATGCCTACATGTCCTCCCTTTCGGGAACCATGGATTTGGCCGCCATATCTTTAGGCGGAGCCTACTGGTGCCCGTTTTTTGTCTTTTGCGTAGCGTTCACGCTGTGTCTGGCCCCGCTCGTAGCCCACAGTATCGGAGCTAAAAGCCCCGATAAAATCCCGGTACTTTTCTGGAACACCTTTCTGCTTGCCGGTATCATCGGTCTTCTCTCCATGCTGGCGGTAATCTTCATCCCTTTCCTTCTGAACGGAGAGAATATTGATCCCCTGCTGGCTCATAAAACCAAAAACTACTGCTTCTGGGTAGGGCTGGGGATATTCGGCACGTCTCTCGGGACCGTCATCAAAAACTGTGTTGAAGGATGCTCCCGCAGTCTTCCTTCAATGGTTATCGGCTTTACCATGATTACCGTAAACATCCCGTTAAACTGGCTGCTGATATACGGTAATCTGGGTTTTCCGGCTCTGGGTGTTGAAGGATGCGGTATTGCCACATGTATATCCATGTGGCTCACCCTTATACTGTTTTTTATCTACTCCAAAAGAAGCAGATTCCTGAAAGCAAGGAATATCAACCTCTACGGAGACGGCTTTCCAGTTGAAAAAGAAACCATCAAAAAAATTCTTTTCGCCGGCATTCCCCTCGCCTTCGGCAGTGTTATTGAGGTCATTGCCATGTCGGTTCTCGGGTATGCCGCTGCACTTTTAGGACCGGAGTACGCCGCCGGCCACCAGATAGTTAACTGCGTATGTATTTTTACATATGTACTGCCCCTCTCCATCGGGGCTGCAGTAGCCATCCGAGTAGGTCAGAGTCTCGGAGAAGGCTCCAAAGTTAAAGTCAAAAACTGTATTATCAGTGCGCTCATTCTGTCAGGAATTCTCATCTATCCCTTTGCAACACTGATATTCAGCTTCCGCCAGGAAATATCATCGGCATTCACAGATAATCCTATGGTATGTGCCATCGGCAGTTCACTCTTTACCGCCATTCTTGTATACCAGATTTTTGACCCTCTGTTCGGGGTGGGATCTGGTATTGTACGCGGTTTTAATGATAACAAGACCGTTTTTGTCGGGAACCTGTGCTGTTTTCTGTGTATCGCCATACCGGCGGGCTACGCCCTGGGCTTTAGCGACATATTCGGCCGAAATTACGGACTTCTGGGAATGTGGCTGACCCTATCAGGTTCCTATGCTCTGTTAAGCATCATATACTGGCTGAGAAGCTTTAGTCTTGTCGGCAGAATGACCGTAAAATCCTAAAACAGACACCTGTTTTTTAAAGTCGTTTTTCATAAGTTCAACCCCGGTGTTTTGATTTTTCAATCAATTATCCTGCTGATGTTTTTAGTTTGTTTTTTAGTTGCCTTTTTTATCTTTTAAGCATAAGATCAGACTGATTTTTTATTTTTTGTTGTAATTCACACTTTCCCGGATTAATGAGACCGGCAGTGTACGAGGATTTAAAATGATTATTGCTTCAGTTGACAGCATTTTAAAAGGCGATTATGCCGTAGGTACAGAAGTACGTGTTCGTGGCTGGATCAGAACCAGACGTGACTCAAAGGCTGGTTTTTCATTCCTGGCCGTTCATGATGGTTCCTGTTTTGACCCTATTCAGGTGGTAGCTCCAAACACCATCAGTAATTATCAGGATGAAATTCTGCATTTAACTACCGGATGCTCCGTCATTGCTGATGGCAAAATCGTTGAATCAGAAGGCAAGGGTCAGAAATTCGAAATTCAGGCAACCGCAGTTGAAGTATGCGGTATGGTCGAAGATCCTGACACCTATCCGATGAGCGCCAAGAGACACACCGTTGAATTTTTACGTGAAAACGCCCACCTCCGCACCAGAACCAACATCATGGGTGCAGTTATGCGTGTAAGAAACTGTCTGGCTCAGGCCATCCACAGATTCTTTAACGAAGAAGGTTTTATCTGGATTTCTACTCCGCTGATTACCGCCTCCGACTGTGAAGGTGCCGGCGAAATGTTCCGCATCACCACTCTTGATATGGCTAATCCGCCAAAGACTGATGACGGCAAGGTTGATTATTCAAAGGATTTCTTCGGTAAAGAGGCATTCCTCACCGTATCCGGTCAGCTCAATGCCGAAACCATCGCCTCTTCAATGTCTAAGGTATATACCTTCGGACCTACCTTCCGTGCCGAAAACTCCAACACTACCCGTCACCTAGCTGAATTCTGGATGGTTGAACCGGAAGTGGCCTTCTATGACCTGAATGACAATGCAGCTCTCGCTGAAAGAATGTTAAAGTACGTATTCAATGCTGTTCTTACCGAAAGACGCGATGATATGGAATTCTTTGCTCAGCGTGTTGACCCTGAAGCCATCAACAGATTGGAAAAGTTTGTATCATCAGATTTCGCCCAGGTAGACTATACTGATGCCATCGAGATTCTCAAGAACTGCGGCAAGAAATTCGAGTATCCTGTTGAATGGGGTGTTGACCTGCAGAGTGAACACGAACGTTATCTTGCAGAAGAACACTTCAAGGCCCCTGTAGTTGTTAAGAACTATCCAAAGGATATCAAGGCGTTCTACATGAGACTTAACGATGACGGCAAGACTGTTGCCGCTATGGACGTACTTGCTCCTGGAATCGGCGAAATCATCGGCGGTTCTCAGAGAGAGGAAAGACTTGATGTTTTAGATAAAAGACTGGCTGAACTCAATCTTGATCCGAAGAACTACTGGTGGTACCGTGACCTTCGCCGTTACGGCAGTGTAACCCACTCAGGCTTCGGTCTTGGATTTGAACGTCTGGTGGTATATGTAACCGGTATGGGCAACGTTCGTGATGTTATTCCATTCCCACGTACAGTTAACAATGCTGATTTCTAATAATTATCATACTGTTTAAACGACAGAAGGCAGATTTTAAAAATCTGCCTTTTTTATTTTATTTTTCAAATACCTTTTTCTAAAAACCCGGCATCCGTCATAAAGATATCAGATTCTCAAGTCTTCACATAATCCGGATAATCTTCACATATTCAGGATAACGTTTTTCCGGAAGAAATCCGCCTGAAGCAGTGAAATATTCCGCCAGAACAGTCACAGGATATCTCACCTGAATATACTGACTATTCTGGAAAATACCACAATAATGAGTACCGGAATAAGCACAAGGTATATACAGATGTTTTTCCAGATGGAAAACTTATCAAGATAAGCCACCGGTGCTACATGCCTGTAATTATCAGTTCTGTAGAGATAGTCTACATCAAATCCGTTCTGTACTTCACAATCAAGTCCGTCAAGAGACATCATCACCAGCTTTTTCTTTTTATCTGAAATGATATGATCCTTCACCACAACTCTGCATACATCACGGGTGAGATATCTGTTATCGAGTATTTTTTTTATTAATCCATTATCAGAATCTTTTACGGGAAATCCGAAAATGGTTGTATGTGAAAGATATCTCTCGACAACCACACCTTTGGATTCCGCATATTCAGGAACCGTAATACCGGAAACAACCTTGATTAACTGCGGTATCTCGGGCGAAGACTTGTACCAGAACCCCATTAAAAAAAAGTACAGCACCAGACTTAAGAATACGGATAAAGGTGTCACCAGTCTATATTTTCCCCGGATCTTATGCATGTTTCCGTTATTACCTATTCTGTTTTCTGATGCCGGTACGGAATTCCCGGCCTCCGGAGAAACTAGATCTAAGTTATTCATATCGTATTGAATTATCCTTTTACCATTTCCGTCTTTTCCGGCGCCTCTCCATTATATGATAAAGATTATCAAATCAGATGATTTAACATTCTGAATCAGCGCTGTATCAGACGGCAGACACTCTCATTTTCAAAGGGCTTTCTGATAACGCCTGTACCGGCCTCATAAAAAACTCTGAGGTTATAGCATGCCTATGCATAATCCACCAGGCAAAACCTTTCAGATTCACCAATTGCCTTCCGGTGATTCTTTCTGAAATCGGCTGCCGTAGCAAATCTTCAGCGCCATTCCTGTTGCGGCATAATATCTGTGATACCGGCCCTGATTCCCCGGTTTCACTGCTGTAAGTATCTGAATTCCGCTTACATCCGGAAGCCACCGTTAAAATTAAAACAAGGTATAACCCCGCTGATAATATTTTTTTATATGGATCCTTTCTCCATACATCACTAAAAAAACATATCTGTTAACAGTTATAAAAACTCTGTTTATTTGATCATTACAAAAATTCCCGGCATATGATATGTCGGGATAATAATAACACGGATTTTTCAGAAATAATCAGAAAATACGCCGGTACATCTCCCTGAATCTGCCTCCTTCTACAATTGATATATCCGCATGATTCTTTTCATTAATCACGAGATAATCGTTAACATTGCCGAATCTGAAATCGGCATTCGCCCACTTTGAATCCATGAGCTTTACCGGAGTTCCAATCCTGCTTACAGGTACCGCCAGTACCCTCTGCGGTCTTCTCAGAGTGCATGAATGCAGCATTTCCTTTAAATAGATCTTTTTACCGCTATGATCTATCAGCACTCTAGGCTCATCATATTTGGAGAACTCGGCATAATAAAGCGGCAAATCGCTGTCGCAGTATTTTTCCTTAAACTCAGAGCCTTCGATGCAGGCAAGATCACCGCGGATACCAGCAAGTATGTATAGATCAGGACTTACCTTGGCTCTGATATCTCCATAGCGGCTTCTTATGAGAAGATAATTCCCCGCCGAGGTGATTTCCGTGGTACAGATATATCCCAGAACATACTGCGATGTTTCATAAACTCCGGCCAGTGCGCTGAGTTCTGCAAAATCATAATTATCCGAGTAGATAATTCTGGCTGCAGAGCTGTACTCGTCAAAGACCCGGTAAAGATATTCGTTAAAAGTAATCTGCTGAGAGGTATTATCAAGATACTTCTGAAACAGTCCGGCATCGACTCGGCCGCCGGATTTCAACCGGTGACCTCCGCCACCGCCAATATGCACGCCGTCAACCATCGGTGAAGCTATCATCTGAGCCAGTTCATTGGCTCTTACCTCGCCGACACAGGTTCTTACTGAGAATTTGTAATTTGGCTGATCGACAAAATCATAGTCGTGAATTTTATTGAATACTATGGCGGTAGTGATGTTCTCAACTCTTATAAGTATGTCAGCTATCATCCCCAGTACATTGGGATCGCACTCCACTGACTCCAGAACAGCCAGCTGCCCCCGTGCGTCAAAATTCTGCATGGAGGCTCCTGCCTGTTTAAGTTCCTTCGGGCTCAGATTGGAGTTCTTCAGCAGTGTGAAGATGCCGTCATCAAAAATCAGTTCATCTCTGGTTTCCCGGTCAGCCGGGTGTCTTACTTCAGAAAACTCATTGGTATCCATATAGAGTCCGTAGTACAGTGCTGTCGACATGGATAAATCCGGAGCGAAATCGGACTTCTGCAGGAGCTGATAAATCACCGAGGCGCAGCTGCCGTACTGCTCTTTGATACAGGAGTAGCATACTATTCCGGAATTTCTGATTTTATCAATATTCTCCCCCTGACGGTGATGATCGATCATCAGCACCTCATCAGCCGGAAAATGAACAATGTTTGAACTAAGATACTGACAGTCAACGGTTATCAGCAGGCCGTCAACCCGGAACTCTTCAGATATGTGTTCTACGGGAATATGCAGTTTCTCCACAAAAAGCCGTAAATTAATCTTAGAGATGGCAGCCGAACCGCCGTACACTATCCTGCAGTCTACCCCTTTGGCAGTGAAGAATCTGTAGAGGGCAAAGGCCGAGCCTATGGCATCGGCATCAGGATAATTGTGACACTGAATAACTATATTTTTTCTGTCTAAAAAAGGGGTTAAATTATCTACTGTTTGTATATCGGACATTGTATTGCATCATCTCTTCTTCATGCCGGAATCTCCCGGCACGGTACAATTTACTATCAGCGTACCGCTTTAAACTGTCACGGGGGCTTCATTTGCATCAGGCCGGCAACATTTGTCAATATTTACCGGCGGATATACGGTAAGCAGGAAACACTCTCTGGAAATCCATACTCCTGTTTCCGTAAAAAATTCATTAAAAAAAACCCGCATATTATACACTCTAATCAGCACAAAATTATCAGCCAGTTCTCCGGCAGGTATTTCTTTGCAGATTATTCAGAAACAAAAAAACGGGGTTTTCTTTTTTCAGAAAATCCCCCGGGAAAAAAAACTGTAACCTGCTGAACTACGCCGCCTGAACATTTATCAGTTCAAACTGTCTCACTGCCTCATCAACAAGCTCCTTTGCTCCGTCGAGCTTTCCGGCCCGGAGAATTTCCGTAACATCCCTTACTGGTTGAAATATGGGGTTCAGAGAAAGATTACCATACACCCCCTTGAGCGCATGAGCTATCTCAAAGGCCTCTGCAACATTCTTCTCAGATATCTTACCGGCCAGCGCATAAAGACGCTGATCCTTAAGTATTGTAGAAACCATGTCGATATAAAAATCTTTGTTACCGGCACACCGCTTTATCCCCAAATCAACATCTGCACCGAATTTTCTGAGAATTTCGACCGTCAGCATCTTAATTATCCTTATTCCTGTTCAATCACCCGTTACTCTGTTCTTCATTTTCAACAAGCTTTTCAAAAATTTCCGGAGGTATAGGTCTTGATAGGTAAAATCCCTGGACCACATCACAGCCGATATCTTTTAATGCCTGATACTGATTCTCAAGTTCAACACCTTCGGCAATTACCGGTATCTTCAGGAATCTTGCAATATCAATTACAAGCTTGACCATCTGCAGATCCTTCTCACTGTTGTTGATCTTCTTAACGAATTCCATGTCAAGTTTAAGAGCATCAATAGGCAGTGATGCCAGCATGTTCAGAGATGAATACCCGGAACCGAAGTCATCCATTTCAACCCTGAAGCCAACCTTTCTCAAATTGGATACCGTCTCAATCATCTGGTCGGAATTATCCGTATAGGCAGATTCAGTGATTTCCAGAACCATGGTGCTGGCATCAAGGGAATTTGCCTTGATAATTCCCTGCAGTTCGTCAACCAGATCCATACAGGTGATATCCACGCGGGAAACATTGACGGAAACCGGAATCACCTTGCCGTATTTATCACGCCATTTGCTGATTTGAACGGCAGCCTCCGCCCATACAAAACGGTCAAGTTTCTGAATCAGACCGTTTTCCTCGAAAAGAGGCACGAACACGGTAGGATTAATAATTCCCAGATCCGGATGAACCCAGCGGACAAGCGCTTCGGCACCGCAGATCTTCGGATTCTTTTCAGCTATAGCATACTTAGGCTGGTAGAATACCTTAAACTGCCCCTTGAGCATGGCTGAATCCATTTCCATAATCAGACGTTCACGGAAAACCTCTTTTTCATGAATATCATTATTGTAAATCGTAACGCTGTTCTGATATGAATGACGCATTCTGTTACATGCGAGGGATGCCCTCTCATAACGCTGCTCCACATCCATATTCCTATCTACATTGCAGTCAACACCCACTCTGACGTTAATTCGCTGATTACCGGTATTTTCACAGAAGTATTTAGTGAACTTTTCCATAAAAATTTCATAATCAGGACAGTGAGGAATGTAAAGATAGAAGGTATCAGGATCACAGCGACAGGCCAGACCGTCATACTTGCCTACTTCGTGTGATATCCAGTCGGCTATGGTCTTCAAAACGTAGCGTCCGTATGCCCTGCCGTACAGTTCATTAACTAAATGGAAACGGTTGATGTTGATAACTACCGCATCCATCGGGTCACCGACATTGTAGAGATCGTGCTGAGCCACATACTGCAGGAAAAAGCCCTTGGCATAAAGTCCGGTAAGACTGTCTCTTTCATTGTAGCTGAGAAGCATGGTATCTTCGGCCAGCTCAATGGTCCTGTGAATACGTGCAGTAATAAGTTCAGGCAGGTCATAAGGCTTCTGAATAACATCAACAGCACCGAGCTGCAGACTCTTTACCTCGGATTTTTTATCGCTCGTTAAGGCAATAACCGGCAGATGCTTCAGATTGTCATCCTTATGAACCACCTCAAGTAGGTCAAAACCGCTCATTACAGGCATTTCAAGATCCAGCAGAACAAGCGACAGCGTTGATGCCTTGGCATTGATTACCTCCAGCGCCTGAACTCCGTTTTCAGCATAAAGAACATCAAAATCCTTGCCTATTAGATCCCCCAGAAAATTACGATTCATGATTTCATCATCAACTATCAGTACTTTTCTGCGTATATTGAACTCTCGCCTGTAATTAAACTGCATTTTCAGCATCCTTTTCAGTGTACCTTCCGTCTGCCTTCAGGATTAAAAAAAGCCCGGAATACTATAAGTCATTCTGCCGGTATCAACCGGTCTGCCACGTATACAGGCCGTTACCGATGTCAGAATCAGACACATACAAATTAAAACCGCATTACATTAAAATTTATTTTTCATACCCTCATATTACCAATACATAATCATAAAAAGATATAAAAAACATAAAAACAATCTAAAAAAAATGTATCTGACGCGCAAAAATCGTCTAAAAATCAATCATAAACAGTTCAGAAAACGTCTGTTTATAAAAAGTAAATAAAATGAATACAAAATACAGAAATGGATATCAGGTGATTCCTGAGCATAAACTGTTTTCTGCCGCAATACACCCTGCTTTCAGATGATAATTTCCGTTTCATACCGCTTATTATTCACTATATTCCCCGCAGCCGGAATTTATTATATATATTTTTAATATTTGATTATTAGTTATATTGAATTATTGCACATATTATCTGCAGTAGCCCAGCATAATTCAACAATAACCATCATAATGTTTCTTTTTACCGTAACACGGTCTGTCTTAAATTCTAAACTTGAATTTTTTAATGAACTATTTGCCATGTCTCAATATTCAAGAGAACCATGAACAAATTTTTAATAAAGATAACTAACTCAAAAAAATATCATCAGCAGATGCCGTTTCGCTGATGACAGTCGAAGGTTCCGCCCGCCCCTGCTTTTCTCCCTCAGTATTCCGGAGAAAACCTGCCCCTCAAAAAATCCGGTTACTGAAAATGCATACCTGAGGAAAACGGCATATAATAACGACACGCGTATAAACCGCTCATCATTTTTTCATCAAAAAGTCATATCAATCCGGAATGCCGGAACAGAGACTGCATTGACAAATAAATCATTAAAGGATTTGAGGAAAGATATAAAACAGCATATGAATATTATTGAACAGGTGTTCCATAAGAAAAGAGTTATTACCTCTTCCTTAGAAAAATACGGTTTTATAAATGAAGCAGGAATGTACCGCCTCAGCAGATTCTTCATCCATAATGATTTCCGGGCGGATATTACCGTCACTTCAAAAGGAGTAATAACTGCCACGGTAATTGATACAGCAACGGATGAGGAATATCTGCCGCTCCTGACGGAAACCTGCACAGGAACATTTGTCGGTGATGTCAGAAGAGAATTTACCGCCATTCTGGAAAACATCGCTGACAACTGTTTTATCGAAGAACCTTTTTCAGACGAACAGACCAACAGAATAGCCGGAATGATCCTGGAGAAATTCGGCGAAGAGCCTGATTATCCTTTCAAAAAACTGCCGGATTGCGGAGTGTTCAGATATCCCTGTAACCGAAAATGGTATGCGGTGGTATTAAACATAAAAAGAAACCTTTTAAAGAACGAAAAAATCCCCCAGTCTCCTGCTGATAATCATCTGAATGATACAGGTACCGTGGATATTATCAATCTAAAAGCTTCAGAGGAAAGGATTGAAGAGCTTCTTAGAATCCCCGGCATCTATCCTGCGTATCATATGAATAAAAAAAGCTGGTTAAGCATAGTTCTGGACGAAAAGCTACCGGATTCATTCATACTGTCTCTTATTGAAGAAAGCCGCAATGCTGTAACCGCAACAGGCGTAGTAAAAAAAATTAGAAAGGAATCTACCGCTATCAGCTGGATCGTTCCAGCAAACCCCCGGTACTATGATATTGCTGCTGCCTTTCAGAAAGAAAGGGATATTCTCTGGAAACAAACCTCAGGTGTAAACCCCGGGGATACAGTTTTTATTTACGTAACAGCCCCTGTTTCCGCTGTCAGATACCGCTGTCTGGTTATGGAAAGCGACATACCGTACAATTATCAGGGAAGGCACGTATCCATATCAAAAGTGATGAAAATCCGCCTTCAGGAAATATATCCCGATGATTTATATCCTCTCCACCGGCTGAAAACATTCGGAATCTCTGCTGTAAGGTCATCCAGGACCGCTTCCGCCTCATTTACTGCCGAAATAGAGAAAAACAGTCAGAATGCTGTAAAACGTAAGAAAAATAAGGAATCATAATTGAAAGAACCGATATTTGATATTGCCGTCATCGGACTTGGTCCGGCAGGTTCCACGCTTGTCCGCCTGCTGTCCCCTGATTTCAAGGTCATAGCCTTCGATAAAAAAAGTACAGAAGAGGAAAGTTTCAGAAAACCGTGCGCTGGCATGCTTTCCCATCACGGACAGGAATGTTTCGCCAAACATGGTCTTACACTGTCTTCAGACGTTCTGGTCACCCAGCTCTTTTCTGCCAAGGTTATAGACCTTAAATATGACTGCCTGAGAACCTACCGCCGCCTTTACGTCAACATGGACAGACACCGCTTTGATCTCTGGCTGAAATCTCTTATACCGGCAGAAGTCGAAATACATGACAATGTACTGTGCACATCTTTCACAAAAACGGAAAGCTGTTATGAAATCACCGTAAAGGAAAATCACAGGGAAACCAAGTATTACGCGAGAAACATTGTCGGAGCTGACGGTGCCAATTCTTTAGTCAGAAAGACACTGTTTCCCGACCATAAAATCAAAACATACATGTCCATCCAGCAGTGGTTTAAAGTCCGTGACGGTGATCCGTCATATTCTCTTGTCTTTGACAGCGACCTTACAGACTGCTATGCCTGGGGATTGAATAAAAATGAGTACTATATTTTCGGCGGAGCCTATCCTGTAAAACATGCCAGAGAAAAATTTGAAGCCATGAAGGAAAAACTTACGGCATACGGCTATGATTTAAGCACTCCGGTAAAAACAGAAGCCTGTCTGGTACTGAGTCCTGAAAGCCCGCAACAGTTATGCTTCGGCCAGGACGAATGTTTTCTCACAGGTGAGGCAGCAGGTCTTATCAGTCCGTCATCTCTTGAAGGAATCAGCTATGCCATTGAAAGTTCCTGTAAACTTGCAGAACTGTTTAACCGGCAGAAGACAGTAACAGTAAAGGATTACCGCCGAGCTCTGTTCCGTCTAAGGTTCAAACTTGCCGTGAAGATGATAAAAAGACCTTTTATCATGAATCCGGTTCTCAGAAGAATCATTATGCTCTCCGGTCTCGGTTCCATCCGTATAACAGATCTTAAGCCGGCTAAAAACCGCCTGTAAGGACTGCAAATAGATCCTTTCTGCCCCAAAAACAGTCATCCACCGAGTATTTTCAGGAGATGTTTTCCGACTGGGACTTTAGAATGTTTTTGCCAAAAGACAGAAAGGCGGAATCAGTAGTGATTCCGCCTTTCATGTATCTGCAGTTTTCACTGAAACCGCAGCGACTGTTCTGATAATTATTCCTTAATCTTTCTGAATAAAATCTTTGACATACGCTGGTAGTTATAGTGAGCACGCTTCTTGGCCGGCAAATCCTCGATATTTCCCGGAATGAATCCCTTCTCAAGGAAGAAGTGAGCTGATTTGGTGGTCAGAACAAAAAGCTCCTTCATGCCCTTGCTCTTTGCCAGCTCCTCAATCTTGTTGATAAGCACATCTCCTCTGGATGAACCGCGGTAATCAGGATGAATGGCTACACAGGCAAGCTCCGCTTTCTTCTCCTCGTAACAGTAGAGTGCAGCTGAGGCTATAACCATACCGTCTCTCTTGATGACAACATAGTTGTCAATTTCCATTTCCAGCTGTTCACGCGGACGGTGAACCAGAATACCTTCCATTTCCAAAGGTCTGATTAATTCCATAAGTGACGGTATATCATTGATTGTTGCCTGACTTACCTGTTCAGCACTCTGTTTAACTATCTGGGTACCGATACCGTCACGGGTAAACAGTTCCTGAATAATTGCACCGTCCTGTTCATGAGAAACCAGATGACATCTTTCCACACCGTTGTTACAGCTGAATACTGACGCCTTAAGGTATCTATAGGTACTGTTATGTACATCCTTATCAATTTTTTCCAGATACTGCTGGGCTTCATCAGGAAATAATTCGGCAATCACCTCACCCTGTTCATTAACCAGAAGCTCATCGTTAGAACAGAAGGTTATCAGCTTGTTGGCTTTAATGGCTACAGCCACCTTGGCTGCCACCTCCTCACTGTTCACGCTGAAGCATTCGCCGGTAATAGAATACCCTACAGGAGAAATAAGCACGATAGAGTGATTATTAATTTCCCGCAGAATATTCTCAGCATCCACCCTTCTGATGATACCGCTGTGCATATAGTCAATACCGTCCACTACACCGATTGGTCTGCTGGTAACAAAATTACCGCTGATTACATTCAGACGGCTACCCTGCATCGGAGTATTTACGAGTCCCATTGACAGCTTGGAGGTTAAATCAATCTGCATCTGACCGCAGACATTTTTTATAACTTCAAATGTTTCATCATCAGCTATACGGATTCTGTTATAGAACCTGGCGTTGATATTATTTCTGGTTAATGCCGCATCTATCTGTTCCCTGGCTCCGAATACCAGTACCAGTTTGATATCCAGACTCTGTAAAAGAGCAATATCTCCAATGATATCATCAAGATGAGAGCTTTCCACTGTCGCCCCCGGTATCATGATTACGAAGGTAGAACCGCGATGATGCTTTAAATATGGACCGCAATGTCTAAACGCTTGAACCAGTTTTTCATCAGAACTACGATGCATTGTCTTTACTTCTCTTGTGTTGTTATTCAGAAAAAACAAACCGGTACAGGAGACCTGCCAAAAGTTCCATCATTGCAAGGATGGCCTTTCAGTAAAAAATCACTTATACCGGACACTGATAAAAAATAAAACCTACCTGAACGGGCAGCCGTTTGCGGAACATTCATCATTCCGTACGAAACTGCCGGCCGTTTGAGCAGAATCAGTTATTCAATTGAATCATCAGAAGAATCGTAACCGTCATCATCAGTGCTTGTAGTGAGGTTGTGAGACTTCTTAGGGCTGATTTCATAAAGATACTTCTTGAAAACTTTAGCATAGAGATCAGTTACTACAGCATCACCCTTAATCTGTTCCAAAAAGTTTTTTTCAACATCGTCAGCAGGCTTGCGTTCACCCTTGTAAATCTCCATCATGGCATCGCCGCATTCTTCAAGAAGAACTGATTCCTTGATTGAAAAAAGACCACTGCGACGAATACCGCGTGGGAAATGTACGAAATCATTAAAAGACTTATCTGATTCAAAACTCATAAACAGTGCTCTCTATAAAATCTGAAAGATTACCCTACTTCCGCCGCTGCATATTCACGACAGAAATAAATTTAAAAAAGTTCTCCGGTTCGGATATCCCGTCTTTATGACTCAGCCGTATACTCATCCGGACAACCGGCAAAATATAAGTCACATTATATACAATCGACTTTCTAATTCAATAAAATTTGAATAAACTTCTAAAAATAATGCTGTCACCATACCGTGATTCAGAACATAAATACCGCTATATCAAGCCTTAGACGGCTTTTTCAGGTACTTCAACAAAATTTCAGCTGCTCTTATCAAAATATTTTTTAGCAAAGTCCTGCATTCTGCAGTGGTAAGCCATCCGGAAAAAATCTTAAAAATGGCATGAAACATGCAGGTATTACCAACCGGGATATTCCCATCCTTCCATACACCGGGATAAAACTGACAGCCCCGGCTGTATAAAAAACCCTTTAGGAAAATTATACAGCCGGTGTAATCTGATGTAATATAAAGGTACATATATTATAATTTACAAAGCCGGGAACATAATTCTCCGGATAACTTTTTATCCTGTTTCATCTCCCTTCGTGAAGTGCAAGAGCAGGTTAAAACAAAAAAACTGTAAACAGACAGCTAATAAGCTGACAAAAGATAAAAAGGTGTTTCTGCAAAAGGTATCGAAAAAAGAAAGGAACGGAACAATGAAGCATATTTCAGTAGATACGGTAATTATCGGTGCAGGTACAGCCGGCATGCAGGCATATAAGACAGCCGTGGATAATGATGCCGACACCATTATCATTGAACAGGGACCGCTAGGACCAACATCTATTGAATCCGGCTGCGTACCGTCCCAGCTTCTTCATGAAATGAGCCGTCAGTTCACAGCCAACAGTACCCCGATGCTCACCATGACCCTGTACGGCAAATCAACCGACAAACAGCTGGAAAAAGAAGAGATACTGAATACAGTGCGTCAGGAAAAACGCTCTTTTCTTGATCATTACATTAAAGAATTCTATACCATCCCGGAAGACTGCCGTATTATGGGGCATGCTTTTTTTATCGATCCCCATACCATAGCCATTGAAGGAACGGATACCACCATTACAGCCAGAAGCTTTGTTGTCGCCACCGGCTCCAGACCATATATTCCTCATGAACTGCAGAAAGTAGGCGACCGTGTCATCACCAGTGACGACCTCTTTAATCTGTCTCAGCTTCCTAAGAGTATTGCCATTTTCGGCACGGGATGCATCGGTCTTGAATTAGGCGAATATCTCACTAGACTTAATGTCAAAACCATTATCTTCGGTAAAGGAGAAATCGGACACCTTACCGATCCGAAGGTGGCATCTGCAGCTCTGTCGGCAATCAGAGAAAAGGTGTTTATTATCCCGTACGGCCGGTTTACCAGTATTGAGCAGCAGGACGATCATGTAACCGTCTACTACCTTGATGAAACCGAGCATGAATGCTTCCTGAATGTTGACTATATTCTGTGTGCCACCGGCAGAATACCCAATCTTGCCGATCTGCAGATTGAAAGTGCCGGTATCAGACTTGATGAACTGAATCATGCCTACTGCAATCCGGAAACACTGCAGACCAGTGTTGACCATATCTTCCTGGCCGGTGATACCTCATCCTCAAGAAGTAATCTTCAAAAGGCGCTCTATCAGGGCAGAATTGCCGGTGAAAACGCCTCAAACTACCCGAAAATCACAGCCACAAACAATATTCCGCATCAGGATATAACCTTCACTGATCCGGAAATTGCCATTACCGGCCTGTCATTTGAAGAAGTTAAACAGAGAGCGAGAAACGGCCGGAAATTCATTGTTGGAGAAGGTTCCCCAGACAATAACATCACTGCCATGATTAAAGGCTATCACCATGGTCTTATTCATGTTTATTTCGACCGGGAGACTGAACTGCTCCTCGGTGCGGAAATCTGCGCTCCGTACGCCCAGCAGATGTCACAGTTTCTCTACAGTGCCATTGCCAACAGGCAGACGCTGAGCGACCTTGTCGGTTACAACTTCTACCATCCTTCAGCCTTTGAAATGCTTACTGAAGCATTTGAGGATGCCAGAAAGAGCTTCAAGCTGTTTGAACCGATATAGAACGACTGTTCTACTCTTGAAACACATTCACCTGAGCTATGACAGGTAACGAAAAAACGGCCTTTAAAAAGACCGTTTTTCCTGAAAGTGAACTGACTGAAAACCGCATTCCGGAAAATATATTTTCTCTTCTATGAGAGTGATTTATAGATATTGGCAAGTCTGCTGATACTCTCCTCATTATTATCTCTTTCGGCAGCCGCAGTTGCATATTCCAGTTCGGAAACCAGCATATCTCTTGCAGCAGTGATTCGACCGCTTACAACATCATTGTATAGACCTTCATAGCCGGCAGGAAGTATACCACCCTCAAGATAGATAAAATCCAGCATTTTAATCAGCATATCCCCCTGAATCTTCGGCAGAAATGACGCCATCTTTATAGTGTCCGGATCTGAAGAGTTAATGGATAATTTTCTAATCCCGGCAAAAACATCCTCCGTACGCTGGTAGCCACGGTCTGCAAGGATATCCATCCGTACAGTTTCATCGGAATTAAGGAGAGCCATGTATCGAGAAACAGCATTCTCTTCGATTTTAGCTTTCTGAAAATCGGCAAACCTCTTCTTTATTTCCGCAAAATCAGTATTAAGACTTGCGGCAATTCCCTCAGTTATAGCTGAACTTACTGTATAGCATACAGTTCCGTTTACCGGCAGTTTACAGCTCTTAATCTCAGAGGACAGATCCAGCCCGAAAATATAATCCTGAGTTACCAGAAGAGGGGTAAAAATGTAGTAATCCCCCTCGCCGATACCAAGAATAATTTTATCCGCCGATTTAACCGTATCCAGAACCATGGACTGCTTAATAAAGTAATCAGCCAGTTTCGGAACTCCGGTGTATAGATCTCTGAACACGGCATACATACTGTTGATAAAGCGATTTCCCCTATGCCCGAGAGACTCACTTAATTTTTTGATATTACCTATAAGTGATTTATCATACATTCCCTTCAGAGTATGCGCCACATTAAGAATTGATTTAAGAGAGGATACCTTCTTATTTTTCAGCAAATCAGGCATCATGAGGGAAGCCATAAGCTCCCTGAACATAAGATATGCCTTGCTTCCGGAGAAAACCAGATACTCCTCCTTCTCCAGAATCGCAGCTATCCTTTTTCCGGCAGCCAGAGGACCGGTTCCGTTTTCGGCAATGGTCTTTATGCAATCACAGTCAAAGGAGACTGCGTAGAGAGGTGAAGGACAGACTCCCAGCGGAGTTTTTAAAACCACCCGGTACTGCTTAATCTGAGTCATATCCTCTGAATTAACGGAAATAAAATCAACGCACCACGGATGGTTGTTGCGATTATACGGTAAAAGATGAATAAGCAGCATAGCAGAATTAGAAGAAATATGATGAGAAAAAAGTATAAATAATGCCGGAGGAAAAACACCGGCCCGGACTTCAGTTTACTTAAACTGATTGGTTTTAGGATCGTATTCAAATCCGGCTTCCCGAAGTCTGGTCTCCAGTTTTTCCCGGTCTATTTCATAACTGGCGCAGAAACTGTCTAGATCATGATCATCAAAATCACGCAGCTTCATATTTACCATAGAAAGAAGAATATAAGGATCCATGTTTTCCAAATTTTCAAAAGCCATAATTACAAATCCCGCTGTCAAAAACTCATATAAAAAACGCCTGCTATTATATCAGATTAGTTACCGGCATTTACCATTTTCCGGTATTTCATCAGGTTATAATTATTGTTTCCGTATCTGCCGGCATAAAACAGGGCAGAACCGATACTCTTCCTGCCCGGTATGTTCTTCCCCCCACACAAAAAAACCCCGGCATTCCGGGGCTTTTCAGAAGATTAGAGTTTCAGTCTGGGGAGATTAAACCAGACGGCCGTGGCATTCCTTGTATTTCTTGCCGCTGCCGCATGGACAAGGGTCATTTCTGCCGACCTTTACATTAGGGTCGGAGAACATGGAATTGGCATTCATCTTTTCCATTTCCTTAGCCTTGTCTTCAGCTTCAATATTGTACTTCTTCTCAGCTTCGTCAGCCTTTTCCAGACGCTTCTGTTCCATTTCGTCAACTTCCTGAATACGAATCTGGATACAGCTCAGAACACGTACCACCTGATACTTGAAGTTTTCCAGCATTTCAGTGAACATACGGTAGGATTCAAGCTTGTACTCCTGTTTAGGATTACGCTGGGCATAACCTCTGAGACCGATACCCTGACGCAGATAGTCCATTGAGGCCAGGTGTTCCTTCCATAAGGTATCAAGAGTCTGCAGCATGATGTTTCTTACCAGCTGACCGGCTCTCTCCTCACCAATGATCTGTTTCTTGGCATCAAATGTATCTTTTGCTTCATCAACAATCTTTTCACGGATCTTCTCTTCAGAGATTCTGTCATCACTGTCGATCCACTGCTGAACAGGAACCTCAAGAGCGAACTCTCTGTTCATGTCATCAGTAAGCCCCGGAATATCCCAGTTTTCAGGCATTGAATTAGGACTGATGTAACGATCAATAGCTCTGTTATATACGTCGGCTCTGATATCATCAATAATCTCTGTACCAATCTTTCCGTCAAGCAGAGCATTACGTTCTTCGTAAATAACCTTACGCTGTTCATTGGCTACATCGTCAAATTCAAGAAGGTTCTTACGTAAATCGAAGTTTCTGGTTTCAACCTTGCGCTGAGCATTCTCAATGGCTCTGGATACCAGCTTGTGACCGATAGGTTCACCGCGTTCCATACCTAAATGCTTCATCATAGTCTTGATACGGTCTGAACCGAATATTCTCAGAAGATTATCATCGAGTGAAAGATAGAATCTTGATGAACCGGGATCCCCCTGACGGCCGGCACGACCGCGCAGCTGATTATCTATACGGCGTGATTCGTGACGTTCAGTACCGATAATATGTAAACCGCCTGCAGCAACAACTGCATCATGACGCTTCTGCCATTCATCCTTAACCTGCTGAATCTGTTCCGGAGTAGGATCCTGTAAGCTGGCAAGATCGGCACTCAGTGAACCGCCAAGTACAATATCAGTACCGCGACCTGCCATGTTGGTAGCAATGGTTACTGTACCAGGACGGCCTGCCTGAGCAACAATCTGAGCTTCCTGTGCATGGAACTTGGCATTAAGAACCTGATGCTTGATATTAATCTTATTCAGATATTCTGAAAGTCTTTCTGAACTTTCAATTGAAATGGTACCTACGAGAACTGGACGACCCTTGGCAATCTCCTCCTTGATGTCTGCAACCACTGCTTCATACTTTTCCTCCTCTGAACCGTATATAAGATCAATCATATCTTCACGGATCATCGGTTTATTGGTTGGCAGAACTACAGTTCTTAAATTATAGATCTGCTGGAATTCATACGCTTCGGTATCAGCAGTACCGGTCATACCGGCAAGCTTCTCGTACATACGGAAGTAGTTCTGGAATGTTATTGAAGCGAGAGTCTGATTTTCATTATGAATTTCCACTCCTTCCTTCGCTTCAACAGCCTGATGTAAACCGTCACTCCATCTGCGGCCCTGCATCGTACGGCCGGTGTGTTCGTCAATGATAATAACTTCACCGTCTTTTACGATATAATCAACATCCTTAGTAAACAGCACGTGGGCTCTCAATGCAGCCATAACGTGATGAAGCAGGGTAATACAGGCACTTGAATAAAGTGACTGACCTTCGGTAAGAATTCCTTCACGCTGCAGGAGTTCTTCAACATGAATCTGACCATGTTCTGTGAGATAAGCGGATTTATTCTTGAGATCCCTGGTATAGTCACCGTTACCATGGTATTCCTCAGAGTCCTCCTTTTCCTGTTCAACCAGTTCAGGAATAATCTTATTCACTGCCATATAGAGACTTGAACTGTCTTCTGCTGCACCGGAGATAATCAGCGGAGTACGTGCTTCATCGATGAGCACTGAGTCAACTTCGTCGACAATGGCGTAATAGAGCGGTTTCTGAACACGCTGTTCAGGAATATATGCCATGTTGTCTCTCAGGTAGTCAAAACCGAACTCATTATTGGTACCATAGGTAATATCACAGGCATAAGCTGCTCTCTTGGCCTCAGCATCCATTCCAGGAATGTTACAGCCTACAGTCATACCTAAAAATTCAAACAGCGGACGGCTCCAGTCACTGTCACGGCGTGCCAGATAGTCGTTTACGGTAACGACATGCACCCCTTTTCCGGTAAGCGCGTTAAGATATGCAGGAAGAAGTGCTGTAAGTGTCTTACCTTCACCGGTTTTCATTTCTGCAATCTGATTATCATTTAACACTATACCGCCCATCAGCTGCACATCAAAAGGACGCAGACCGAGAACACGTCTTGAAGCTTCTCTTACCAGAGCAAAAGCCTCTGGCAGAATATCGCTTAAAGTGGAGCCGTATGCCTTCTTGCCGCTGTCTTCAAGAGCCAGCCCCTCAAGCACCCTCTTTTTATAGTCCTCAGTATATAATTTAAAATCCTCATCCTTAAGAGATGAGAACTGAGGTTCCAAAGAATTGATTTTAGCAACAACCTTGTTCAACTGTTTTACAATTCGATCGTTGCTACTGCCGAAAATTTTAGTAAGTATTGTCTGAAACATTATTATTTAACCAGTTAAATTTAAATTATTATCTTTATAAATTCTGTCATCTCCGGCAGGTTATCAGGTGTATTCCACCGCCACGCAAACCGGGTTCCCGCACCGTTGCAATCTGAGCTCATAATTGCACCGTACAGGATTAAACAAAAACTTTTATCCAACTCATGATTCAATAAACCGCCAATATTTTAACGCAACACCGCTGATTTGTCCGCTATTTCGGATTTATAAAAACCTATAAAATAGACCTTTACCAAATTAAGCCTTCATCACTAGATTTTGCCAACTGATTCTTATTCAGGTCAGTCAGTAATGATTTTAGTCCCTGACGGCTGATTCATCAAAAGCCGGTTATTTTTAAAACACTATGAATTAAATAAGATTAACGCCTTCTAATTTCAATTAGATACAGCCATTACTTCACAATTATCTGTCCGAGATCTCATTTTATCGGATATACCTGAGGATATTGAACATTATTTGTACTAATTGCTTTACTTGTACTGATTTTTTACTAATTGACTAGACAGTGAAGAAAACACAGTAGGAAAAACTGATAAAAAAAGAGATTTTTCCAGAAGCAACCTCTATAAAACATTATACCGGATACGGCACTGTAATCCCGGTGCATAGACATCCGGTGAATCAGTTATGCATACCGGAATGCTACCGCAGGTAGAGCTCCCTGGTAATGCCGGCAAAAAAATCACTTCTCCTGCCGTCCTTTTCTGTAAGGTACTGCTCTTCGGAGGATACAGCAGTCATCTTAAACAGACTGCTATCGTCTCCGGTATCCTCACAAATCCCGTTTTTACCGATATTACCGTTTATGCCCCTTACTGCTTCTTTTCTTCTTATGGCTAGCAGCACGGCATATGGCTCCTTATCCGCACGTGAACTTATTTTTACTGTTTTTTCCGCCACAAACCCCTGCGCATCCGCCTCCTCAAGATAGCCCGATGACTGAGACACCGGCAGGATAATACAGGCATACCCGTCAGCACTCAGAAAATTATCAACTGCCTTAAAAAGCCGGAATGATGACAGAGAATCATTGCATCTTGCCTGCCTGCGGGATTCACTCCTAACCCCTACTGCCGAATCATAATAAGGAGGATTACAGATAATCAGATCATACCGTTTATCCGGATCCATGTCTGTCCTGCCATATACGGACTTTTCCATAAGTTCCCTGTTGCTGCACACAGCAGAGATATCAGTCTGACAGAGAACAATTCTTGAGGAAAAAGGACATTCCCTGAAATTAATTACGGCATCAGCTACAGCCCCGGCATCAATATCCACAGCAGTAACCGATGCTGTCCGGAAAAACTGAGCCATAATCATAGCCAGAACTCCCGTTCCTGTACCGATATCAAGAATATGCTCCACCGGACGGTCCGGATAAGACGACTGCTGCAGATCCTTATCCCGGGATCTTCTGATGAGATAATCCGCAGTCCATGCCCCAAGAAGCACAGAGTCAGTACTGAGTTTCATCCCCGCATGCTCTCTTCTTACGGAAAACTGTTTAAAATCAAAAACCTTGGCTGTCATATACACAATCTCAGATACCGACTGAAACACAAGACCTGAATAAAGAAACAGAATAATAAAGAAAACAAATACTTATATTGAATACATCGAAAGAATAAGCAATATAAAAAAAACAGCCGAAGCACCGGCTTATTTTTTTCCGTATCCGCTATTCCATTTCTATAATTTCTGCAATTTTCCATCCGTACATCGCCGGACAGCTGAATAAATCCGTGTAGTGAATAAAGTTACTCACAGTTCTGTTTTCTTACAGCTTCTTTTAAAACTTTAAAAAATCGACCTTTACGCCTATTCATTACAGCACCGTTCTGAATTATTCACAAAATACACCACTGAAAATCACCGGATAATCACAGAACTGTCGACAGTCAGAAAACAGGTAAAAACAATATAAAAAATTCAAAGAAGTTGATTTTTAAAACTTGGAGCGGGAAACGAGGCTCGAACTCGCGACATCAACCTTGGCAAGGTTGCACTCTACCAACTGAGTTATTCCCGCATCAGATATAAGCTTCAGATTCTGGAGCGGGAAACGAGGCTCGAACTCGCGACATCAACCTTGGCAAGGTTGCACTCTACCAACTGAGTTATTCCCGCAACAAATATAAGCTTTAAGTTTTGGAGCGGGAAACGAGGCTCGAACTCGCGACATCAACCTTGGCAAGGTTGCACTCTACCAACTGAGTTATTCCCGCGTTAAAAACAGAGGCATTATAACGATATTTTTCTGTCTTGCAACTATTTTTTTCAAAAATTTTATGAAAATACTGTCTTTTCGATTAAAAAACAGCTAATTACACAATCTTTATTCTGATCCGGACATTTTGGAAATCTAAACGGAAGATGACGGTTTTGTGATTAATTGTCACGTAAAAAGACAAAATAAAGTACAATGACCGTATAAAAAGCGGATAACGCCTCAGGCGGTACCGTTTCACATACAGAATAAAAGAGACGTCAGCCATATACACATCATAACAATACTGCCGACACAGTCACCGCAGAAATACAGGAATAACTGCTGACACAATTAGGAATTTTTTATTTCATGGGTAAAAATAACAGGATAACCACTAAACAGGCCAGAAACATCAAGGCAAGACATCAGCGTCTGCTCAAAGAGGTTCAGGAAACGGAAAACCTGCCGTCTGATGATTCACTCGGTCCGTTAATCTCCGGTACAGTCATCAGCCGCTACGGCAAACAGGCTGATATTGAAAGCGATACTGATCTGTCAGTGCACCGCTGCTATATAAGAAGAACCATCGACGGCTTAACCACCGGCGACAAGGTGTTGTTCAGAATTAATGTAAAGGAGGAGACAGAGCAGAACGGACTGGTTGAGGTACTGCAGCCTAGGGTAAGTCTGCTCTGCCGTCCTGATTACTATGACGGATTAAAACCTGTTGCAGCCAATATCACCAGAATTCTTATCGTAACTAGCAAAGAACCGGAATTCTCCACCAATATCATAGACAGATATCTTATCGCCTGCACCCACGCCGGTATAAAACCGGTCATTATTATCAATAAGAGCGACATTTTTACCCCTGAAGAAAAAGAGGAAACCTGCCGTTATATGAACACCTACTCAGAGATAGGATTCTCATCAGTATGGATCAGTACGGCTACAGGAGAGGGTATCGAGGAACTGCGCCGGTTAATCACAGGCCAGACTACCATTCTGGTAGGCCAGTCAGGAGTAGGCAAGTCATCTATTATAAATCGGCTCATACCTGATGCCGAAGCAGTAACCAACACCGTTTCCGATATTTCAGGTCTCGGCCAGCACACCACCACAAGTTCCCGTCTCTATCATCTGCCGGACAATACCACCATCATAGATTCACCTGGAATCAGAGAATTCGGCTTATGGCATCTCACCGGAGAGGAGGTTATCAAGGGATATCCGGAATTTACCGAATTCACCTCCAGATGCAAATTCAGAGACTGCCGTCACCGTAACGATCCGGGATGTGCACTGGTGGAAGCCGTTAATAATGGCAAGGTGGCGGAATTCCGTTATAATAACTACCATCGCATATTGGAATCATCTCAACAGAATGCCCCGAGCAGTTTTACCTCACCCGGCAAAAAAACAAGGAAATAATCAACATGATTGAATCATTACAAACACTCATCCATCGTTTAACTCCTAAGTATCTGCTCACCCGCATCGCCGGTGTCTTTGCCCGTAACGAGCTTGGCTGGCTTACCACCTGGGCTATAGAAACATTCATTGAAAAATATAAGATTGACATGTCTGAAGCCGCCCAGGAGAAACCTGAGGATTACAAAACCTTCAACGAATTCTTTACCAGAGCCCTGAAGGACGGTGTCAGACCGGTATGTGCCGGAGAGAATCAGCTCTGCATGCCTGTTGACGGAACAGTAGCCGAATTCGGAGACATTACATACGGCCGTATTGTGGCTGCCAAAGGACAGGATTACAGTTTCAGAGCACTTCTCGGAGGTGATGATAGAGATGCCTCTCTCTTCAATAACGGTAAATTCATATGCATATACCTTTCACCGGCAAATTATCACTGCATTCACATGCCTGTAGACGGCACCCTGAAAAAAATGATTTTTGTACCTGGAAAGTATTACAGCGTTAATCCGGTAATGGTGCGTAACATCAGTGAACTCTTTACCAAAAACGAACGTGCCGTATGTCTTTTTGACACACCGGCCGGCCCGATGGCCATGGTTCTGGTCGGAGCCACAATAGTAGGCAGTATCGCCACCGAATGGCATGGAGAGGTTTCACCGAACAGACTGCGTCAGGTTACCGTCTGGAACTACGATGATCAGAACATCACCCTTAAAAAAGGTGACAGAATGGGCAAGTTCTACCTCGGTTCTACCGTTGTTATCCTGTTCGGTCAGGACGCGGTCTCCTTTGCTAACGGACTGGAAAGCGGCAGGCCTGTAAAATACGGTGAGGAAATGGCGGAAAAAACAACCGCAACCGAATAAACCTTAAATCCCCGGGGACTGCGTGACATCATCACGCCGGTCCCTTACACAATCACCCTGTTTTCATTTTTCCACGGAAAACATCCTCTTCCTGTATTATTCCCCTTTTCTCAATACGCCTATTACATTCTTCATCATCTCTAACAAAAAATATCCCCTCTGCAGTATTCCTCATACATCTCTACGGGACTGATACAGGTGTTTTCCATGTTGCACTGTTTTGTAAAAAATACGCCTCAAAACAGGGATTTACCGTCAAACGGAACCGCTCTCAGAAATGACTGTCACTGCCCCGCTAAAAGACAACAGCCAGCGCTGAAAAATACCCCGTCAAATATCACAAAAAAAGTGGGAATTTTTACCCTTTTTTGGTATGATAGATAACAGTATGGCAGTTTCAAACCTGCCTTGTTTTTTAATTTTTAGTTTTTATACCTTTTAGGAGAATAACGTGGAGATTATTAAGACCGACGTCGCCATAGTAGGTGCCGGTGGTACTGGTCTGAGAGCTGCCATTGCCGTAGCTGAGCAAGATCCAACCACTAAGATCGCACTGATATCAAAGGTATACCCAATGCGCAGCCACACTGTGGCCGCAGAAGGTGGTGCTGCTGGTGTTATACGTGATGACGATAGCCTTGAAAAACATTTTGAAGATACCGTTGCCGGTGGTGACTGGTTATGTGAACAGGATGTTGTAGACTATTTCGTTGCACATACTACTGAAGAATTATTCCAACTCGAACATTGGGGCTGCCCATGGAGCAGAAAAGAAAACGGTGAAGTTAACGTTCGTCGTTTCGGCGGTATGAAAGTACCTCGCACATGGTTCGCAGCAGACAAGAGCGGTTTCCACATGCTCCACACTCTGTTCCAGACTTCAATCAAGTATCCTTCAATCCAGCGTTTTGATGAACACTTTGTTCTCGATCTTCTGGAAGAAGACGGCGCTATCAAGGGTGTTGTAACCTATGATATTCAGAACGGTGTATGCCGTACTATCATCGCCAAGTCTGTTATTCTCGCTACCGGTGGTGCCGGCCGTGCGTACAGTTTCAACACTAACGGCGGTATCGTAACCGGCGACGGTATGGCTCTTGCCTATCGTCACGGTGTACCTTTACGCGATATGGAATTCGTTCAGTACCACCCTACCGGTCTTTTAGGTTGCGGCGTGCTCATGACCGAAGGTTGTCGTGGTGAAGGCGGTATTCTGGTTAACAAGGACGGCTACCGTTACCTCCAGGACTACGGTTTGGGTCCAGAAACTCCAGTAGGACAGCCAAAGAACAAGTACATGGAACTTGGTCCTCGTGACCGTGTATCTCAGGCATTCTGGAATGAACAGAAGAAGGGCAGAACCATCAAGACTCCATTAGGTGATGCTGTTTACCTCGATCTGAGACACCTGGGTAAAGATTATCTTCATGAACGTTTACCTCTTATTTGTGAACTTGCTCAGGCTTATGCCGGTGTTGACCCAGTTGAATCTCCGGTACCTATCCGTCCTGTAGTTCACTACACCATGGGTGGTATTGAAACTGACGGTAAGACCGCTACCCGCAAGCCTGGCCTTTACGCTGCCGGTGAATGTGCTTCCGTAGGTATCCACGGTGCCAACCGTTTAGGTTCCAACTCTCTCGTTGAAACCATCGTATTCGGTAAGGTTGCCGGTATCGAAGCCGCAAACTATGCCAAGTCAACCACCTTCGGCAACGAAGAATTCCTCGTTAAGCAGGCTGAAGAAGCTGTTCTTAAAGCTACCAGACTGTTCAGCGACAGCACAGGTACTGAAAGCTGCTCTAAGATTCGTCATGAAATGGGCGATTCAATGGAAGAAGGCGTTGGTATCTACCGTGAAGAAGAGAGCATGCAGAAGACTATCGATACTCTCAGAGATCTTCAGAAGCGTTATAAGAATATCAAGATCAAGGATACCTCAGGTCGTGTATTCAACACTGAATTCTTAAATGCCATCGAACTTGGTTATACTCTCGATGTTGCTGAATGTATGGCTCATTCTGCTATCAACCGTAAAGAATCACGCGGTTCACACCAGCGTCTTGACGGTCCGGACGGAGCATACAAGAAGCGTGATGACGTAAACTTCTTAAAGCACACTTTAGCTTTCAAGAACGGCGACAACGCTCCAACCATCGATTACAGCGATGTTAAGATTACCCGCTTCAAGCCGGCAGAACGTGTATACGGCGCTGCAGCAGAAGAAGCTGAAAAGAAAAAGCAGGAGGCAGCTAACTAATGTCCGAACAGCAGATGATGAAAATTTCTGTTTCTCGCTATCGTCCAGAAACAGACAACGAGCCACATTTTCAGGATTTTGAAGTTCCGTACAGAAAAGAAACTTCACTCCTCGAAGCTCTTAACTACATTAAAGACAACCTTGAACCTGAACTCAGCTTCCGCTGGTCATGCCGTATGGCTGTCTGTGGTTCATGCGGTATGATGGTTAACGGCGTACCAAAGCTGGCCTGTAAGACCTTCTTAAGAGATTACACCGGTAAGAGCATGAAGATCGAACCACTTGCCAACTTCCCTATCGAACGTGACCTGGTTGTTGATCTTTCAGACTTTATTGAAAAGCTTGAACGCATTAAGCCATATATCATTCCTTCAAAGGAAAATGAAAACAAGCCTTTAACTGAAGGTTACATTCAGACTCCACAGCAGATGACAAGCTACCTGCAGTTTGCACAGTGTATCAACTGCGGCTGCTGCTACGCTGCCTGCCCTCAGTACAAGATTAATAAGAACTTCATCGGACCGGCTGCTTTAACTCTGGCATACCGTTACAACATTGATAACCGTGATGCCGGCGCCGCTGAACGTATGAAGATTTTAAGCCTTGATGAAGGCGTATGGAGCTGTACTTTCGTTGGTTACTGCTCAGAAGTATGTCCTAAGCACGTAGATCCAGCTTCTGCCATTCAGTTAGGCAAAAAGGCCAGTGCCATCGATTACGTAATCAAGATGTTTAAGCCAGGAGATGAAGAATAATGGAAAACGAAGTTAAATCTTATCGCAAGCCTTATGTTCGTCCTGTAAAGGCTAACTGGTGGACTGACCGTTCATTCTACATCGCATACATGCTCCGTGAAGGCACTGCAGTGTGGGCTGTTTTAGTTGCTCTTGAATTACTCGTTCTCAGTTTCCCTGGAACAAATGTTGATGCAGTACTCAGCAATCCGCTGATGATTATCATCAACCTGATTTCTTTAGTAGCAGTACTGTTCCATGCTTTCACTTGGTTCAACCTGATGCCTAAGGCTGTACGTATGTTCGCAACCAGGAAGCCTACCGACGTTAAACTCATTCCTGCAAAGCTTATTGTTACAGGTTTATGGGCTGTTGCCGTTGGTTCTTTTGTTGTAATCATTCTTGCAGTAGTGGCTAAGACCATTCACTGGTTCTAATACAAAGGAGAGTTATAATGATCCGTCGTTCAGATGAACCTATTTACTGGGGCTTATTCGGTTTCGGTGGTATGGTAATCGCTTTCGCATTACCTGCTCTTTTAGTACTGATGCTTCTCAAGGGATTTGGTGTTAACTGCTTTGATATTCAGAGCGTTGCCGCTACCTGGTGGGGTGCAGGTGCGTTATTCGTAATCGTATCAGCATCTTTATGGCATGGTTTCCACAGAATTTATCATGGTCTTCATGATCTGTGCATCCATACCACCCGTTTACATCATTATGTACTTTACGGTGCTGCCGGTACTTTAACAGTTGTTGCTTTATGTCTTTACGCTGCAACCTTCTTCGGTTTGTTAAAGTAAGATAATATAAGCAAAAATATTTAGATGATTAGAACCTCGTTACCCGTCAGGGATAACGAGGTTTTTTTATGCTTTTTCCATCCTGACTTTTGGCTTAAGCCGGTCCAGGCATTCACATCTTCTAAATAACAGCAAAACTAAAATAAACAGATACACCGGAAATAAGAAAGCCCGGATAAACCGGGCTTATAAATTATGATTATAATATTTTTTTATGAAATGTTTCTGAACTTACGGCGATGAGGTTTAACAGCTTCTTCACCATAGGTCTTAACCTTCCATTCCTCATATTCGGTAAAGTTTCCGTCAAAGAAGGTAATCTTTCCGTCATCCTGATAATCCAGAATATGGGTGGCAATACGGTCAAGGAACCAGCGGTCATGAGAAATAACCATAGCAGATCCCGGGAATTCCAGAAGAGCATTTTCCAGAGCTCGTAATGTTTCTACATCGAGATCGTTTGTCGGTTCGTCGAGTAACAACAGATTACCGCCCGCCTGCAGCAGCTTAGCAAGATGCAGTCTGCCTCGTTCACCTCCTGATAAATCCCCTACACGCTTCTGCTGATCGGTGCCCTTGAAATTAAAGCGGCCGATATATGCGCGGCTAGGAATTTCATAATTACCTATACGAAGAATATCCTGTCCCTGAGATATTTCCTCATAAACAGTCTTTTTGTTATCCATCTTATCACGGAACTGTTCAACATTGGCAACAACTACAGTTTCACCAAGTGTAATAGAACCGGAATCAGGCTGTTCAGATCCGCTTATCATACGGAACAGTGTAGACTTACCGGCACCATTGGCCCCGATAATACCTACTATAGCCCCCTTAGGTACGGTAAAGCTCAGATCTTTGATTAAGGTTCTACCCTCATAACCCTTGGTAAGGTTGGTGACTTCAAGAACCTTGTCACCAAGTCTTGGCCCAGGCGGAATGAACAGTTCGTTAGTTTCATTACGCTTCTGATAATCAGTACTATTAAGTTCTTCAAAACGGGCAAGTCTTGCCTTTGACTTGGCATGTCTGCCTTTAGGAGACTGTCTAACCCATTCAAGTTCCTTCTGAATAGACTTCTGACGGGCGCTTTCAGATGCCTGTTCATGAGCCAGACGGGCTTCCTTCTGCTCAAGCCATGAAGAATAGTTACCTTCCCAAGGAATACCTTCACCGCGGTCAAGTTCCAGAATCCAACCGGCTACATTATCAAGGAAGTAACGGTCGTGAGTAATAGCAACAACGGTACCTGTGTACTGATGCAGGAAGCTTTCCAGCCATGCAACAGATTCGGCATCAAGATGGTTGGTAGGTTCGTCAAGGAGAAGCATATCAGGATGTTCCAGGAGCAGACGGCAGAGAGCCACACGTCTTCTTTCACCACCTGACAACACCTTAATCTTGGCATCCGGATCAGGAAGTCTTAAAGCATCTGCGGCCTGATCAATCTGATTATCAATATTATGACCATCACTTGCCTGAATTATAGCTTCGAGTCTGGCCTGTTCTGCAGCTAAAGCATCAAAGTCGGCATCAGGATCTGCGTATGCAGCATACACCTCGTCAAGACGGGTTAGGGCCTGCTTAACCTCACCTAAGGCCTCTTCAACAGTTTCTTTTACTGTTTTTTCAGGATCAAGCTGAGGCTCCTGAGGTAAATAACCAATCTTGATACCGGGCTGCGGACGTGCCTCACCTTCAATTTCAGTATCAATACCTGCCATTATTTTCAATAAAGTGGATTTACCAGCACCATTTAAACCCAGGACACCTATCTTGGCCCCCGGGAAAAATGACAGTGATATATCCTTTAAAATCTGACGCTTAGGCGGAACAATTTTGCCTACGCGGTTCATTGTATAAATGAATTGTGCCATATTTTTCCTAAACTAGCTAAACAATAGAATTTTGGGTTATTTTATCATAAACCCCTGATCTACTCTACATAGTAAAACAGTCGTACTTCTTTGCTTCCGTATTTATGTGATAGATTACTTCAAGTCTGCACACTGTTTTATGCCGTATAAACATTCCATGATTATTCAGATTAAGAGATTCATTCAGGCAATAAAACAACGGACATACTCCCGAATCAGCAAAACAGGATATTTTTTCCATGAATACCCATATCGGTTTTGAAACATCCACCATAATAATATTTACTATTGTAGTAATTGTATGCCTGTTGATTGACCTTCTTGCTCACAGAAAAAATCCGATCATGACATTCCGGACCTCATGCATCTGGACAATTTTCTGGATTCTGGTTTCAGTGCTCTTCGGCGTTTATCTCTGGTACCATCACAATGTAGAAGTGGCCTCTCTCTTTTTCACCGGATATATTCTGGAAAAATCATTATCTGTGGATAACCTGTTCGTATTCATGGCCATATTCGCCTGGTTTAAAATACCTGAAGCCTACAGACACCGGGTTTTATACTACGGAATTATCGGGGCTATTGTATTCAGAGCGATATTTGTAGCCATCGGCAGTACCTTCCTTTACCTTCTTGGTCAGTGGGTGGAGATTGTCTTTGGCATCTGGGTGGCCGTTACAGCGGTTCTCATGATAAAAAGCGCTGATGACAAGGACGAAATTGAAGACTACTCCAATCATCCGGCATACAGATTAACCAAGTGGCTTTTACCTATCTGGCCAAAACTGGAAGGTCATTACTTTTTCCTGAATAAACAGAAGATCCGGGAATTGACAGAGAAAGAGGAAAACAAAAATATCTCCTTAAAAAGAACCGGATTATTTTTCGGCACCCCGCTTCTTTTATGCCTGTCTGTAATAGAGCTTAGCGATGTGACATTTGCATTTGACTCCGTACCGGCGGTTATTGCTGTTAGCAAGGAACCTCTTATTATCTACAGTGCCATGATTTTTGCCATACTCGGACTGAGATCCATGTATTTTATCCTGGAATCACTTAAAAGATACCTTTGTCATCTGGAAAAGGCTGTAATTACGCTTCTGTTCTTTATTGCCTTTAAACTGTGTTTCAATGCCGGATGTGAAATCGGCGGATTCAACAGTCTTCTGATAGGAAATATTACCAGCTTAATCGTAATTGCTGTCATTTTAGCTTTAGGGGTTACCGCCAGTATTATTTTCCCGGAAAAAGCTCCCGGTTCTAAAAAAACGGGCAGTACTGAATAATACAGTAAACCATCCGCTATCCGTCGCCGGGCACACGAAACCAAATCATACTTTTCAAAAAAACCGAACCCCCTGTGTTTCATCTCACAGGGGGCGTATTTTCTGTTTTTAGATCTTAGGGCCGATACTTCTTTTTCTTGACGACTCACTCGGCAGTGGAATTTCAGGTCGCGGATATAAATTTCTGTTCTTGTTCATAGCAAAATACCTCAAATATCAAACTCTTTGTAATACCGGATGCATAATGCTGTGATTTAGGTAATTCTTAGCTTTATGCAGTCCGGCTCTGTCTACTTAATCTCAATGACATGGATTATGCCTTCTGCGTTAAATTATTTTTATTATTATTCAGGCTATGGCCTTGCACCATATTGTGGTTTTTCAACCATGTCAAATTACTTTACGTAATTGAAGTGGTATTCACGAGTTACCGGAGCGTATACACGGTCTTCGATCTTTTTCATTAAGTATCTCATTTTAGTCACCTCTCTATCTTTGGTTAAAGTTCAGCATTACTGTCTGCATTTACTTAACGTAACTGAAGTGGTATTCACGAGTTACCGGAGCGTATGCATGGTTTTCAAGCTTCTTCATTAAGTATCTCATTTTAGTCACCTCTCATTAAACTGTATCTAAAGATTAGGGTTAACCGCCGCATTTTTACTTAACGTAACTGAAGTGGTATTCACGAGTTACCGGAGCATATGCATGGTTTTCAAGCTTTTTCATTAAGTATCTCATTTTAGTCACCTCTTATTAAACTGCATCTGAAGATTCGGTTTAGCTGCCGGCTCTTACTTAACGTAACTGAAGTGGTATTCACGGGTTACAGGAGCGTATGCATGGTTTTCAAGCTTTTTCATTAAGTATCTCATTTTAGTCACCTCTTATTTAATCTATGTCTTAAGATTCCGGACTGGTTCTGCTCTTACTTAACGTAGCTGAAGTGATATTCACGGGTTACCGGAGCATATACATGACTTTCAAGCTTCTTCATTATGTATCTCATTTTATTTACCTCTTAATCTTAACTGTTCCAGAATTTAATTTAACTTAGCTTGCTCTTACTTAACGTAACTGAAGTGATATTCACGAGTTACCGGAGCATATACATGGCTTTCTAACTTTTTCATTAAGTATCTCATTTTGCTTACCTCTCAAGTTTTTTGCCTGTTACCAAATTCCGTTGTTATTACTTAACGTAGTTAAAGTGGTATTCACGAGTTACCGGAGCATATACGTGACTTTCAAATTTCTTAATAATGTATCTCATATCAGTTTTCCTTCCGTAGTGTTGATATAAATATTGTTGATTTTTAATCATTTAATTTTTTTATTTCGGTCTCTTTGTTCCCTGACCTTGATTACATAATAGTGATATCTATCACCTTTTACAAGAAAAAATACTAAAAAACTTTCAAAAAATTTCATGAAAATATTTTCATTTTTATGAAAATATTTTCATATACTCATATATTATTCTAAAAACACTTATTTTTTGAGATATATATCAAATATTTAATGGCTTAACCACTTATTAACATCTTTTATACATGAAATAAACTTTCATAATTATGAAAGCCTTACAATAAATTATAAGTTCGTTATCAGATAACTAGATAATTACCATAAAACATACTATCTATCTTAGAGCCGTAAGACTGCCAATTAGTATCTTCTTTTTTAGTTCGTTTTTTGTTCTATAACATATAATTAACATAATTAATAAATATTTATTTATATCATCATTTAAAACAGAATCCCATCTGCTGCAATAAGGCTGTATATTATGTTAAAAATCTCTGAAATAACCTTTTTATCCCCGAAAATAATCGTCAATATTTATTTTTCTGCATAAATCATCTTCGTATAACAGTTGAAAAGAGCTCCAGGCCTTCGTAAATCGCCGGCGTAAATGAATTCCCGGGCCAGAAAAACCCTGAGCAGCAGTCATACGGGTGATAATAAACACACTTCCTTACGCTCCCCTGGAATCATCATTCTCAGAGGCAAAAGGATAAATAAGGTACAGAAAGCATGCACTCCCGTTCATATGTTTGAATTCAGAATATTTATACAAATATAAAGACATGCATGCAGACATGTAACTTTCAGTTACAAAGTTACAAAAAGGACTTTTCCGGAAACCGGCCAACTTCTCAGAGAATGCTGCAGAACGTGTAAACAGCAGACATAAACCGCCGCTAGCATCATTATCAGATATTACCGGGACGGATACAGCAGGTAGACATAATGAAGACAAAAAAAAGGATACCTTTATTCAAGATATCCTTTATTGCTTAATCTATCCTCCGGATACTGACGTGCGGTCTATTAAACCAGACATACTGCCAATATACCGGACGGTTATACTAACCTAAAGCCTTGCGGGCATTTCTGAATGCTCTTAACCAGGCACTGCCTTCACCCCAGTCATCAGGATGCCAGCTGTTAGCTACAGTTCTCATACTGCGTTCAGGATGAGGCATCATGATGGTTACACGGCCGTCGGTTGTTGTTAAACCGGTGATACCTTCTGGTGAACCATTAGGGTTTGCAGGATAACGTTCAGTTACATTACCATAGTTATCAATATAACGTACTGCAACCAGACCGCTTTCTGAAACCTGCTTCAGGTGTTCAGCATTACGGTATTCAGAACGGCCTTCACCGTGTGATACAGCTATAGGCATGTGAGAACCGGCCATATCGGCAAAGAACAGTGAAGGAGACTTCTGAATCTCAACCAGACTGAATCTTGCTTCAAATCTTTCGGATTCATTACGAACGAAACGTGGCCATAAATCAGCACCAGGAATAATATCTCTCAGATTTGACATCATCTGACAGCCGTTACAGATACCGAGAGCCAGGGTATCATTGCGCTTGAAGAATGATTCAAACTCATCTCTTGCACGGGCATTGAAGAGAATTGACTTCGCCCAGCCTTCACCGGCACCGAGTACGTCACCGTATGAGAAACCGCCGCAGGCAGCCAGAGCCTTGAAGTCCTTGAGAGTTACACGGCCGTTAAGAATATCTGACATGTGAACATCGATACATTCAAAGCCGGCACGGTTGAATGCAGCAGCCATTTCTCCCTGTGAGTTAACACCTTCTTCACGGAGAATTGCAATCTTTGGAGAGACACCGCTGGCAATAAACGGAGCTGCAACATCTTCATTCACATCAAAGGTAAGTTTAACATTCAGACCTGGATCCTTGTCATCTGACTTAGCCTTGAATTCACTGGCGGCACATGCCGGATTATCACGTAAAGCCTGCATATGGTAGGTGGTTTCAGCCCAGATTGAACGGAAGAATGTTCTGGTTTCGTTAATTATATCTTCACCGTTTCTTCTGAAGATAATGCGATCGCTGTCATTTACGGTACCGATGGTGTAGATAATATTAGCCAGACCGTGACCTGACAGAATGTTCTGAACAGATTCAACCTGATCCTTTCTTACCTGAATTACCGCACCGAGTTCTTCGTTAAAGAGAACACTCAGATCATCCTCACCGAGGGTATCTAGATCAACTGTAATACCTGTATGACCTGCGAATGACATTTCAGCCAGAGTGGTGAATAAACCGCCATCTGACTTGTCGTGGTAGGCGATAACGAAGTCATTCTTAATCAGGAACTGCATTGCCTCAAAGAAGCCCTTCAACTGAGATGCACTGTTTACATCAGGAGTTACATCACCAAGCTGCTTATATACCTGAGCCAGAGCTGAGCCGCCGAGACGGTTTCTGCCGTTACCCAGATCAATAAAAATCAGGCTGGTTTCACCAAGGTCGGTTCTAAGCTGAGGAGTCTTAGTCATACGGACATCTTCAACACGGGCAAATGAACTTACTATTAATGATAACGGAGCAGTAACCTCTCTGTTTTCACCGTTCTGTGTCCACTTTGTCTTCATGGACATTGAATCCTTACCTACAGGAACAGTTACACCTAAAGCAGGACAGAGTTCTTCACCCACAGCCTTTACAGCTGCATACAGACCGGCGTCTTCACCAGGATGACCTGCTGCAGCCATCCAGTTGGCAGAGAGCTTAACCCTTTCAATGTCACCGATGTAGGCTGCGGCAATATTGGTAATAGATTCAGCAACAGCCATACGGGCGGAAGCAGCATAATCAAGCAGAGCAATAGGAGTTCTTTCCCCCATGGCCATAGCTTCACCGCAGTATGTATCATATGAAGCCGCGGTAACACCGCAGTCTGCTACAGGAACCTGCCAAGGACCTACCATCTGATCACGGGCTACAAGACCGGTAACTGTACGGTCACCGATAGTGATAAGGAAGGTCTTTTCAGCAACAGCCGGTAAACGGAGAATTCTTTCAGCTGCGGCCTTAGGGGTAACACCATTGAGATCAAGTTTCTTACCTGCAGCCTTAAGAGTCTTGACATCCTTATGCATACGCGGAGGCTTGCCAAGAAGAACATCAAGAGGAAGATCTATAGGCTTGTTGTTGAAATGTTCATCGTTAAGAACCAGACGGCGTTCTTCGGTTGCAGTACCTACAACAGCGAAGTTGGCACGTTCACGCTTACAAATCTTTTCAAAGGTGTCGTACTGTTCAGCACTTACTGCAAGCACATAACGTTCCTGAGACTCGTTACACCATAATTCATATGGTGACATGCCCGGCTCGTCATTAGGAACCTTGCGTAATTCAAAGATACCGCCACGGTTACCGTCGTTAACAAGTTCAGGAAGAGCATTGGAAAGACCGCCAGCACCGACGTCATGTATAAAGAGAATAGGATTTTCACTGCCCATCTGCCAACATACATCGATAACTTCCTGACAGCGACGTTCCATTTCTGGATTGTCACGCTGTACAGATGCAAAATCCAGATCTTCTGCAGACTGACCGCTGGTCATTGAAGATGCAGCACCGCCGCCCAGACCGATATTCATGGCTGGACCGCCGAGAACAATAAGCTTAGCACCGACAGGAATAACACCCTTCTGAATGTGTTCATTTCTAATGTTACCGAGACCGCCGGCGAGCATGATTGGTTTGTGGTAACCGCGGATTTCGTGACCATTATGACTGTCAACAGCTTCTTCATATGTTCTGAAGTAACCGTTGATGTTTGGTCTGCCGAATTCGTTATTAAAACCGGCTGCTCCTAATGGACCATCAATCATAATATCAAGAGCACTGTCGATACGGCCCGGCTTACCGAAATCAGTTTCCCAAGGCTGTTCAAAACCTGGGATACGTAAGTTGGAAACACTGAAACCGCACATACCGGCCTTCGGCTTTGAACCCACACCTGTCGCGCCTTCATCACGGATTTCACCGCCTGAACCGGTGGCTGCGCCTGGATAAGGAGAAATAGCTGTAGGATGGTTGTGAGTTTCAACCTTCATTAAAATCTGAATAGGTTCCTGGTGATAGCTGTATACATGATTTTCCGGGTCTGGGAAGAATCTGCCGGCAACTGAGCCTTCCATTACCGCAGCATTATCCTTGTAGGCACTCAGTACATAATCGGAATTCTTTTCATAGGTATTCTTAATCATCTTGAAAAGTGACTTTTCCTGAGGCACGCCGTCAATAACCCAGTCTGCATTAAATACCTTGTGACGGCAGTGTTCTGAGTTAGCCTGGGCAAACATGTACAGTTCAACGTCATTAGGGTTACGACCGAGAGAGGTGAAGCTGTTTACGAGATAATCCATTTCGTCATCGGAAAGGGCCAGACCGAGATCAACATTAGCCTTTTCCAGTGCAGCCTTCCCCTGACCTAAAATATCTACAGAAATAAGTGGCTTCGGTTCCTGAGTGCTGAAAAGCTGTTCTGCATCTTCAAGTCTGCTGAATACCTGTTCCATCATACGGTCATGAATAAGAGGTAATATTTCTTCAGCACAGCTACTGCTTTCACCTTCAATGTAGTAGGCAATACCTCTTTCCAGTCTGATAACCTTGGATAATGCACAATTGTGTGCAATATCAGTAGCTTTTGAAGACCAAGGAGAAATAGTACCGAGACGAGGGGTTACTACATATAATGTACCTTTAGTTTCTGATTCACTGATATGCGGACCATAGGTCAGCAGTTTTACCAGTACGGAACGTTCTTCTTCAGTTAAAGGAGCACTGATATTTGCAAAATGAACATATTCCGCATAAACAGAATTGATTTTTAATCCTTTGTCTGCAAATTCTGACAAAAGCTTTTTGGTACGGAATTCAGAAAGAGCCGGAGCACCGCGTAAAATTTCCATAAGATTTCTCTATTTGAACCTAAATACAACAACCAACCCGCAGGAGAAATTCCGGAGTTGATTAAAAAAATGAGGAATAAAAAAACACCATAATTATAGTTAAAAATGTGATAAAAGTACACATCAACTAATGTTAATCTACAATAATGGTTGCATTAACTTTATTTGATCTTTATTTTAAAAGTCTTAATAATACGAAGAATCCTGAAAAAGCGGATTTATTAAACAGTAAACCGCCTTTTTATGAAATTACAGTCTGAAACCTCTGCACAGCACATAATTCCCATCGTTTATTTTTTGAAAAAATCACGATTACTGGCAACTGACGTACATTCAGCCTCCATTTCCGCATCCTTGCAAACAGACAAAGGAGATCAGGTAACATTCTTACGACAGTTTTGTAATGCTAAAGGGATTATTGTAGACCAATGTATAGAAGATTAATGCAAGTCTAAACCTTAGAGGTGCTGTAACTTACAAAGTTGCATAATCAAGCAAATGTAAGTATGTACCGAAGGCTATTTCGGGAATTTACGACTGTGGAGTGTACAAAAACTTGTGAGTAGCGTATTGCTTGCAATAGCCAAAGCATACACGTTGAAACAGTAAGAAGTATCCGTAAGGACTTCAATCTCTCAGTATGCTTGAGTATATTTAAGTATATTTTGAGTAGCAGGCGCACAATCCGAGTTGCTTTTGATTTATAATGGTTTTTATTTATTTTTAAACACCTTGTTTTTATGAATAATGGTCCTATAATAAGCAGTAGCATTACATATATCGGTACTTTGGGAAAGAAGAAAGAACCACACTCCTGAAAATAATCCGGCGGGATACTGCATAAAATAAAAAAAGACAGTTTCAGACAGACATAATAAAACTGATTTCCAGCAACATATACTTCAGGTGTTTTCATATATTACATATTATGTGTTGACTGACACACAGGAAAACTTCCACCATGCTGTTTTCTTACCGGACTCCGTACACACAGGCTCTCCGGGATGGATATAATGAAAAAAGTCTCCAGTGACAGCCTCGAAGAGAAGCTGAAAGGAAAAATCCCCCATTCCGGGTCTGATGAATCCTGTCTGTTGCCGGAGTTTCATGGGGATAACAGGTACTTCTTCGTTTTCCTTTTTAAAAACACCGGGTGCTTTTAAAAAGGTATACCGGTTTTGCATGATTTTATTTATACGCCACTGTATAACACTGGAAACAAACGCACTCTTATTCTGCATAATAACCTGCCTCTCATAAATCCGGCAGGCCGTAAAAAATACCGGCGAGACAGAAACAGCGCTTGCTTTCTGAACAAGCTCCGTTAAACATGGATTCACAGTGGTATAACATCCTTAGGAGTAAACAATGAAAAGAGGTCTTAAATTGTCTAAGTTCACTGCCAGCCGAATTTCCAAGCACAGAAATCCATCAATACAGGCAAAGAGACGCAACAGACAGCGTCGACACGTTCTTTACACCATTCATTTTGAACGCAGCGACAGTTAATCATAGATCATGGCAGGACGCATGTCCTGCCGTCATTTGACAGTCACTGCCGACAACCGGCTCATATAATCTCATTACGGGATACCAGGCTGCGTATTTCCTTCCTTATATCAATCTACGGATAAAGACTGTTAAAAGAAGAAGCCGGTAAACAATACTGGTATTTATCGTAGCATCCTTATTCATCTTTCCGTTTTTTTTCAATATTCAGATACGTCACATCATCTGCCATCATATTTCCCGGTTCTATATTTGCTCTTCCAGACCTTATGTTTATGAATCATAAGCACACAAACTTATTAATCAGAGCAAAAGTTCCGGCAGTCATATCCGTTTTCATCCGCATGTTTACCGATAAAACAGGACAAAAAGTTGTTTTTAATCATTTTCCGCCCATAAATAACATCAGAAAAATATTTTTTTACTGAAAAATCAATCCTGATACAGTGCCCCAAAGCCGCATATCTGCATAATTATGCAAAAAACAGAAACCGGCATAAAAATCGCCTATGCATTGTCATTACTGAAAAAAACAACAAATACTCAGAAAAATATTCAAACAATTTATTCATAATTTCTTGACATTTTATGTTATTAAAAAAATAATATGTATTTGCGTGTATTTTGGTTATCACTGATGCCAGATGTTGTTGCACACAAGCTTTATAGAAAATAATATTAACAAAACCCCGTAAATATATATTTAGGATAACAAATATGAAATTATTAAAGCCTGTAATGGATAGCGTATTAGCTCGTAATCCAAATCAGCCTGAATTTCATCAGGCAGTTCAGGAAGTTTTAGAAACCCTGGAACCAGTTATGGAAAAGCACCCAGAATGGGTTAAAGCTGGTATCATGGATCGTTTAGTAGAACCTGAACGCCAGATTATGTTCCGTGTACCTTGGGTTGACGACAATGGTAACGTACAGGTAAACCGTGGCTTCCGTGTACAGTTCAACAGTGCAATCGGACCATACAAGGGTGGTATCCGTTTCCATCCTTCAGTAAACTTAAGTATCATCAAGTTCTTAGGTTTCGAACAGATTTTCAAGAACAGCTTAACTACTCTTCCTATCGGTGGCGGTAAGGGTGGTTCTGACTTTGATCCAAAGGGCAAGTCAGATCGCGAAATCATGGCTTTCTGCCAGAGCTTCATGACCGAATTATCAAAGCACATCGGTGCTGATACCGACGTTCCAGCAGGCGATATCGGTGTTGGTGGTCGTGAAATCGGCTTCATGTACGGTCAGTACAAGCGTTTACGCAACGAATTCACCGGCGTTTTAACCGGTAAGGGTCTCGGCTGGGGCGGTTCTTTAGCTCGTACTGAAGCTACCGGTTTCGGTCTCTGCTACTTCATGAAAGAAGCTTTAGCTGCTAATGGCAAGAGCTTCCAGGGTGCTACCACCGTTATCTCTGGTTCAGGTAACGTAGCTATCTACGCTGCTGAAAAGGCTACTGAACTCGGTGCCAAGGTTGTAGCTATGAGTGACTCTAACGGTTACATCTACGATGCTAACGGTATCGACCTCAAGTTAATTCACGAACTCAAGGAAGTTAAGCGTGCCCGTATCAAGGAATACGTTAACGTTCATCCTGAAGCTAAGTACGTTGAAGGCTGCCGCAACATTTGGGACGTTAAGTGTGATATCGCTCTCCCATGTGCTACTCAGAACGAAATCGATGCTGACAGCGCTAAGAAGCTTATCGCTAACGGTACCTGGGCTATCGGTGAAGGTGCTAACATGCCTTCTACTAACGAAGCTATCGCTATTTACCAGCAGGCTAAGATCATTTTTGGACCTGCAAAGGCTGCTAACGCAGGTGGTGTAGCTACTTCTGCTCTCGAAATGAGCCAGAACTCACAGCGTCTTGAATGGACTTTCGAAGAAGTTGACGCTAAGCTTCAGCAGATCATGAAGAGCATCTACAAGGCTGCTTCTGAAGCTGCTGCTGAATACACCGGTGATAAGAACAACCTCGTAGCTGGTGCTAACATTGCAGGCTTCGTTAAGGTTGCCAAGGCTATGTACGCTCAGGGTATCGTTTAATACCTGTCGTACTGATGCTTTAAGCATCTAACTAAAATTAAAAAGCCTCACTTTAAAGTGAGGCTTTATTGTTTTGAGTTCTTTCCTGGCTATCGCCGGGAGTACCGGAGAAACAAAGCATCAGGCAGATATTTATCGCGTATTACGGAATTATAATTCAATGACTCCACCTGAACATGGAGAGCTCTCAGACCTGTACCGGAATCTTATTCTCTTCTTCGCTCACGGATTCAGCCTTAAAAGCTGCAGTCATAAAAGGCACAAGCTCTTTAGCCACATCATCAGTGTAATACCAGACACCATCCTTTTTTACAAAATTAGAAATACTGGAACTTTCACCGAAGGCTGTACCTACCCTGTATCTTACCGTATAGTAGATCTGAGCGTTTTCACCGGCTTCATCAGTATAGACAACACCATGAATCTTCAATCCAGTATACTTCATGGATTTAATTTCCCGAATCATCTTTTTTGCTGAAACTTTAGGACGGAAATGTTCCTCCCATGATGACAGTACATACTCCCCGTTATCATGGCAATAAGCACTGTAGCGGCTTTTCAGCACCTCTAGCGGTGAATGACAGGTTTTTCTGAGACCTTTATGGTATGGTTCACAGCAGTCTCTATATTTCTTCTTTGAACCGCATGAGCACAAAGATGAATCAACAGCCATCATGATATCCTCAATGTTTTAAAACATAAAAACACATATTAAATCAAAAACTTAAATAAATACCTGACCGGAGGATCCGGTCAGGCATCTTACATCTTACTTTCAGACCGAAAAACGATTATCTTTTCTTGTTTTTACGATCCTTTTTAGCCTTTTTCACAAAGTCCATCATTCTCTTACGCTTTCTTATCTGACTCTGGGTAAGCTTGTTCTTCTTGCCTTCAAACGGATTCTCACTGTCATGGAATTCAAGGCTTATCGGAGTACCGATAATATGCAGACTCTTACGATAATAATTGTTCAGATAGCGCTTGTAGGCATCAGTAAGATCACCTGTTTTATTACCATGAATAATAATACGCGGAGGATTGTAACCGCCTGCATGGGCATATTTCAGCTTAACACGACGTCCGTTGGAAAGTGGCGGCTGCAGTTCCTGAGTAGCCATAGTCAGAATACGGTTGAGCTTTGATGTGCTGACACGGGTTGTTGCAGACTTATAGGCACTTAAAATAGATTCAAAAAGATGACCTACACCGGTTCCATGCAAAGCTGAGATAAAATGAATTTCTGCAAAATCCACAAATCCTAAACGCAATTCAAGATCCTGCTTAACCTTTTCCTTAACTTCTTTATCAAGTCCGTCCCATTTATTCACAGCAATAACCAGCGAACGACCACTCTGAATAATAAAGCTCAGCAGACTCAGATCCTGATCGGTAACCCCTGCATTGGCATCAATCACCAAAATGGTAACATTACTGTCTTCAATTGCCTGCAGAGTCTTAACCACGGAAAACTTCTCAACAGCCTCGTTAACCTTCTTACGCTTACGGACACCAGCTGTATCTATAACGATATACTCCTGATCCTCCTTCTTAAGAGGAATGTAGATAGAGTCTCTGGTTGTTCCAGGCATATCGTAAACAATAACCCGCTCTTCACCAAGCATTCTGTTGGTTAATGTAGATTTACCGACATTAGGACGGCCGACAATGGCAAACTTAATCGGCAAATCACTGAAGGAACCATCATGTTCTTCATCATTTTCAGGCTTCTTTTCCCCTGCTTCAGCTTTTTCAGAACCGGATTCACCATCAGTATCACCTGCATCATCCTTTTTCTGATGACGCAGTTTCCACGCATGCCAGTCGAAACCGCCGGCTTCCTTGTCCATAGGTACGTTATCAAGGAAATCAAAGCCTTTTTCCCACTTTATAGCCTCAGGATCATCAAACGGACCTGCCTGCGGCAGTTCATGTTCCTCTCCATCGGAAAGTACCGGAGACAGAACCTCATCAAGAAGAGAACTAAGACCGCGACCGTGGGTTGCTGAAATAGGGTAGATATTGCTGATACCGAGAGCATAAAGCTCGGCAGTAGCCACATCTGAATCGAGTCCGTCAATCTTGTTGGCTACAAGTACAGTCTTTTTCTGATGACGTCTTATATAGTCGGCAATCATGTAATCACCGCTGGTCAGACCATTACGGGCATCAACAAGGAAGAACACCAGATCAGCTTCATCAATGGCCTGAAGCGACTGTTCAGCCATTCTGGTTTCAATACCTTCTTCACTGCCGTCAATACCGCCGGTATCAATCAAAATGTATTCATAGTCATTGTACATGGCTCGACCGTATTTACGGTCACGGGTCAGTCCCGGAAAATCTGCCACCAGAGCATCTCGGGTTTTAGTGAGTCTGTTAAAAAGTGTAGATTTTCCCACGTTGGGACGACCTACTAAAGCAACAACCTTAGACACAGTTTGGTTCCTCTCATAAAAATTAAAACTGGCCCGCCGGATCCGGCAGGCCGGTTAATGTGTAAGCCGGTCTTACAGCATAAATAAATCCGCATCATACCGGAAACGGACAGACGTACTATTCGGCGTCATCCCCGGCAATATCAACAGCATACAGACTTCCGTCACGCGCCTGAATATACATAGCCTGTTCATCAGCCACAGGTGCAGTGTATAATCCGCTGCTGTCAATCTGCCTCATGGATTTGATTTCTCCTGTAGCATCGTCCATCAGGTAGATATATCCTTCATAGTCCCCTACTACCACATGTCTTTTGAAATATACCGGTGCGGTGACGTTACGGTAGGTGAGGCTGGTATTAGCCCATCTCTGCGTACCATCCACACGGATAATGGCATAAACATGCCCTGACACATCAGTAATAGCCAGATCGGTGGAATCGCTGGCCATATTCAAACATGATGAATACTGACGTTTCCACAGATGTTTTATTTCCGGAAGTACCACCCCCTGCAGGTTGCCATTGAAAGCTACGGTGTATACTTCGTTAAGAATGTTCAGCGGGGTGCTATTTACATCGTTTAGACGGGCGATTTTGGTGGCACCGCTGGAAACATTCACTTTTATCTGATTAATCAGAACCCCTGATTCCTGGGAAACAATATTAACCTTCCCCCCGGAGGTTCCGTATAAAACCACCTGATTGCCAAGCGGCAGAGGAGAACTGTCTCCCCTTAGGGATATTACTGCTCCGTCATTGCCGTTGCTCCAGAGTTTCTCCCCGGTATCGGCATCAAAGGCAAGGAGCTGCCCGGTGATTGTCAGCACAAACACCTTATCCATACTGGCACTGGGGGCTGACATAATCTCCTGTCCTACATTTGCCTTCCATTTCAGTACGCCGTCAGTAGCATCAATGGCATAGAGATAACCGTTTTCACTGGTTACATAAAGAGTGCCGTATGAAACCACCAGACCTCCGGACAAACGGGTGGAGCGACGGTTGTCATTCTCCTCCTCATCATCAATATCCAGATGCCATTCCCTTGATCCGTCATCCTTGTTGAAAGCGTAGACATCGCCGTTTCTTGAAGCGGCGTATACCTTCACCTCATCGAAGGTCGGAGCCAGCTGGGTGTAATATTTACCAACACCGGAACCGACAGACTTTTTCCAGAGAATCTTGGTCTCGATAACATTCTTAACAAACGGGGCAGGTACCGGTTCGTAGACGTCTATATCCTTTGAACAGCCGCCCAGCATCATAACTGCGGCAATACCTGTAAGTATCAGCTTCTTTTTTAAGCCTGACATTAAAAATCTCCCTAAATTGTTATTGTAAACTACTGTCTCCGGCACTCATATGCGTACTGCAGAGCAAAAAACTTATTCGGCCTTGTTTTCCTGAGTACTGTCACTGGCAGACTGAGCCACACCTTTTTCTTCCCCGTTATTCTGAGCAGCAGTATCAGCTTCAGATGTCTTAACTGCTTCAGCCTCAGGAGTATTAACTGCTTCAGCTTTCTGTACAGAACCTGCAGGAACACTGGCACCGGCAGTAGTCTTAAGAGAATCTCTCTTCATCTTTACGATGGTGGTATCATCGGCGGCGGTTGCCTTTTCCAGAGCTTCGTCGTATAAAGCAAGAGCCTCCTGATTTTTACCCTGAGCCTTTCTTAAATCACCCTTAAGAGAAAGAGCGGCAAAATTAAAGGCTTCTGCATTCTTGGCACTCAGGGAGTCGATAGCCTTTTCCGCCTCATCAAACTTTTTAAGTTCAATATTAAGGCGGGCGATTCTCATTCGGGTAATATCATCAATTACAGTATCTTTTCCGGCACCGACTGTTTTACTTAAAACGTCGACTGCTTCCTGATATTTCTTTTCACTGACCAGCTGTTTGGCAAGAGAAAGTGCTGCAAGCTGACTGTATACATCCTTGTTATGGGCGCTGATAAAGCTGTTTACCTTTTCAACCCCCTCTGCATCAGCCATGTTGACGCTGATAACGTTGCTGTAGAAATCGCCGGCATTTTCATACATTTTCTTCTGATTGTAATCTCTGTACATGTACATACCGGTTATCAGAGCTATAGCCAAAACCACACCGCCGGCAATATTTTTCCAGTTTTCCTGCCACCACTTGTGAAGCTCTTCTTCCCTTTGCTGCGCATCTGCTTCAATAATGTCCATATTTCACTCCTATTAAAATACGCTCTTAAAATAAGCAGCTGCTGCCGCCATTTCAACTGTCTGCTGTTCTCCTGAACGCAGATCCTTAACACTTAATACCCTGCTGGCAATTTCATCTTCACCGATAATCACGGCAAAACGGGCGCCGGATTTATCAGCATGTGCCATCTGTTTCTTAAACTTGCCGCCACCGCAGTGAGTCATAATTCTGAGCTCTGGCAGTTCCCGGCGCAAATCCATAGCAATCTGGAGCTGCTGCTTTTCAGGCTCATCACCCATAGCGCAAATCATAATATCCACAGCCGGAATTCCCTGTACAAGATTAAGAGTTTCAAGAAGCAGAATCAGTCTCTCCAGCCCGATGGCAAAACCGATAGCCGGAGTGCTCTGACCTCCAAGCTGTTCAACCAGTCCGTCATAACGACCGCCGCCGCAGACAGTACCCTGAGCCCCCAAAGCCTCGGTTACCCATTCGAATACAGTCAGATTGTAATAATCAAGACCGCGAACCAGACGGCTGTTGAGCTCATATTTGATTCCCAGACTATCAAGACGTGAACAGAGTCCGGCGAAATGATTTCTAGTTTCCTCGCCGAAATAGTCACTTAATTTCGGAGCATCAGCGAGAATTCTGATAATATCCTCGTTTTTGGTATCAAGTACTCTTAAAGGATTGGTATACATTCTGCGACGGCAGTCCTCATCAAGAGATTCCTTATGCTGTTCCAAAAATGCCACCAGAGCATCCCGATAGGCGGCCCTTTCCTCGGAGGAACCGAGAGAATTGAGCTGCAGAGTAACATGATCCTTCAGACCGAACTTTTCAAGAACAGTTGCGGTAAAGGCGATAATTTCCGCGTCAATGTCCGGTCCCTTGATACCGAATACTTCGCTACCGAACTGATGGAACTGACGATAGCGCCCCTTCTGAGGTCTTTCATGACGGAACATCGGTCCGATATACCAGAGTCTCTGCTCCTGACCATGAAGCAGTGAATTTTCCAGACAGGCTCTGACACATCCGGCAGTACCTTCAGGTCGTAAAGACAGAGAATCACCGTCACGATCGGTAAATGTATACATTTCCTTTTCTACAACATCGGTAACTTCACCGATGGCACGGCAGAAAAGACCGGTTTTCTCCACTACCGGGAACCGGATTTCACTGAAGCCGAATGATGCAGCCGTTGATTTCAGAACTCCTTCAACCTGCTGCCATACACTGCTGTTTTGAGGTAATAAATCGTTCATACCTCTGATTGCGTTGATTTTAACCGCCACTTTTCTTAGCTTCCCTAATTCACATTTATCAAATCCGTCATGCCGGTTAGCTGTTCTGTAAGAGACTTATAACCATATCGTATCATGAATATACCGTCTTTTCGGAACTTCCGGCACACCGTCAGTAATTTTAAACAACACAAAAAAAACACATGCCGGCACCTGCGGGCGGCATGAATAAGGGATACCTGTTTTTAACAGGTGCTCCCGGATAATTCAGTTTTTATGAAATAATCTTCTTTCTACCGGCAAGATAGGCTCTGATACGTTTTTCAAGCTCATCCACCAGCATTTCATTAGGAATTCGATCCTGTCTTTCACCATCCTGATAATAATAACTTCTTTCTGCAGCCCCACATACACCGATATTAGCACGGGACGCTTCACCGGGACCGTTTACCACGCACCCCATGATAGCCACACTGAGAGGTTCGGTAACGTCGACAAGCCTGCTTTCCAGTTCATTTACGGTTCCAATTACATCAAAACCGCGGCGTGAACAGGTAGGACATGCCACAAAATTAATACCTCTGGTACGAAGCTTCAGCACCTTGAGAATATCAAATGCTACCTTGACCTCTTCAACAGGATCGGCCGCCAGGGAAACTCTCATGGTATCACCGATACCTTCCTTAAGTAACCATGAAAGACCAATGGCACTCATCACAGACCCCTTGCGCATACCTCCGGCCTCAGTAATACCGAGATGTAAAGGCTGCTCAATCTTCTGGCTTAAAAGCTTATAGGCCTCATATGCCACAAAAACGTCAGAGGCTTTTACACTGATTTTAAAATCCTGAAAATCAAGCTTATCAAGAATATCGATATGATGCATGGCTGATTCCACCAGAGCTTCCGGTGTAGGCTCACCGTATTTCTCCAGAATCTCCTTCTCCAGCGAACCGCCGTTAACTCCTATTCTTATGGGAATATGGTGTTCACGGGCTGATGAAACAACAGCTCTTACCTTTTCATCATCACCGATATTACCGGGATTGATACGCAGACAGTCAGCCCCGTAATCAGCCACCTTTAAAGCAATACGGTAGTCAAAATGAATATCTGCAACCACCGGAATAGTGGCTGCCGCCTTGATTTCCTTAAAAGCTTCAGCCGCCTTCATTGTAGGTACGCTTACACGAACAATATCAGCACCGGCTGCGGCAATATCACCAATCTGCTTAATGGTCCCGTCAATATCAGTGGTATCGGTATTGGTCATGCTCTGTACGGATATAGGTGCATCGCCGCCTACCGGTACATTACCTACCATTATGCGTCTGGTTTTACGTCTCTTAATCTGTTCGGTTACTGTTATCATTTTTACTGTACGGCCTCTGTAATTACTACCTGACTTGCTCTTCTCTTAATTTCATTAGGATCCGTAATCTTCGGTCCTATAGCGGAATTCTTTTTTCCGGAGTTCTTAGCCGGAGCCTGTTTAGCCGGAGCGGCAGCCTGTTTAGCCGGCTTCTTCTTATACCCCATTTCATCAGCAAGAGACACTACCTGTCCAGCCTTAAGTCCTTTAGACCCGTTAACCTGTTTTACCGCTGTACCTGCAGAAGCAGCTGCTTTACCGGCATTATTTACTGCAGTCTTCTTTGCTTCCTGTTTTACAGCAGAAGCTGACTGTTTTGCAACTGGAGCCTGTTTAACTGCAGGAGTCTTTTTAACCCCCATTTCATCAGCGAGTGAAACCACCTGTCCTGCTTTAAGGCCTGTTGACTTAGAGGCCACTGCGGTGTTTCTTGAAACTGCGGTACCGGCGGAATTATCCTGATTTTTTTTAGCAGATACCGGAGCTTCAGTCTTTTTGGCCTGCTGCACGGCAGGAGTCTTTTTTGAACCAGTACGTTGAACAGTCGTCTGCTGAGTGTTCACCTGGTTATTCTCATTAATCACGCGTATGGACGTGCTGTTTGTCTGAACACTGCGCTCCTCCATAACTGTGTTTCTTCCGGTATCGCGTTTTACGGGAGCTGCCGGCTTAACGTCTTCAGGATCAACGTCAGGCAGGGATCTGAATGTCGGTTCACTGATGTCACCACCGATAACCACGCCGCTTTCAGGTTTGTTTTCCCTGACCGCAGGTTGCTCCACTGCAACAGATGACTGCTTATCAGCAGTCGTCTCAGGTTCGTTCACAGTGACCGGCTGCTGCACAGTATGAACTTCTGCACTGTTAAGAGGGAGAGTTACAGAGGTACTGTCTGAACCGGCAGACTGTTGCGGCAGAGCCAGCGTACTGGTCTCACCGGTTTCATTCTGCGGAAGCTGCAGCATGCCTGAATCATTCTGTTCTCTGTTCCTTCCGGAGAGGCTGGAAATAATCACGGCAATCACCAGAAAAGCTCCTACTACAGCAGCAGCTCCGATTGCCACAACCTTTTTGTTGGACTCAGTATTATCCTGAGCCTCGCCACCCTGGGACTTCCTGAGATTTTCAATATCATCCTGAGAGATCTTCAGTCCTAAAAACTTGGCATAGACAAGACAGTCTCTGGTTCTCAAATGGCCGAAACGCCCCTTTTCCATATCGTTAAGCAGAAAACTTCTGATTTTAAGCTTTTCAGCGGCCTGAATCAGAGTAATATTATGCTTTTCACGGGCTATCCTGAAGGACTCACCGATTCTCAAAGCATTTTCCTTGTCTGCACTGTTATCAATCATTTTATTAATCCCCCTCTCCGACAATACTGCTAATAGTCTCCGGCTTTAAATTTCTTTGTTTCCTCACTTGTAGGGAAATACTTAATCAGCTTGCGTCCGAATATTTCTGATGAAGCGTATTCACCGAGAGCCTGGGAAATTTTTATCTTTAGATAAAGAGTCTGCGGAGTATCCGGATACTGGAACATATCATAGTTACGCATCAGCTGATCCGCCTTCTTGGCATCGCCTCCCTCAAGAGCAAATACTGCATAGTTATAGAACAATGATGCTGAATTCCCGCCGTAGTTAATAGCCTGTTCAAAGTACAGCTTGGAATCCTCTTTTTGGCCGGATTCATATGCACAGACAGCTGCACGTTCGTAGGCATTACCTATGAGAGCGAACTTAGGAATGCTTATAGCCTGCATAAGGTTCTGCAGACCTTCATCATAGCGCTTGTTGTCGCAGAGGAAACCGCCGTACTGAGTGAACGCCATACCGGAATTCGGAAATGAGGCGATAACCTTTTTATATTTCTCTTCTGCGTTTCTCACATCACCGACAATACTGTAGTAACGCCCCCAGGCAAGTTCCAGCTGTTCAGTACCCGGATTATAGCCTTCTGCTATATTTAAATTCTCTTTGGCGGAACTCATCATCTTCTGATCCATAAAACTGTGAGCCAGATTGATTCTGGCTAAAGCCGCCTTCTGATAATCAATATTACCCACATTACGGACAATTTCATTACCGTTGGCATCTCGTCCAACAATCACCTCTCGTGAGGTGATACATCCTGTAAGCATTCCAGCCATTACAACTGCTATAAATAATCTGTTCAACATATTCATTGTCCTGTTTTTATTTTTATAGTACTGAAAAAAATATATCCTAGAATTTAACCACACCTGTCAGCACAGATCATTAACAATACAAAACTTTATATAAAACTTTTGAAACAGCAGGCTTTTTAACACTACCTTCCGTCTGGACAGGTATGATTCACCGCCTCATCGTCATCACTTAGCGTGGTAATTCTCCGTATAAATTCCACCTGAAAAAACGACAGTTCCAATATGCAATGACAGTCCGGATATGCAAAGCCATTTTCTGAATATTCTCTTCAGTACCGGATATGTACCTGTATATTTATTTTCAATCTTCTTTAAACGCTTTTTTATTATTCTTTGAATACTGTTTTATTTTTATTATTCTGAACCAGCCGGTTTATGCCATTCCTCACCGGATATTCCGTGTTTTATAATTCTCCCGGAATGAACTATATGGTATTCATTCATGTAAAGAATCGTTCAGCGGCTACAGATCTGCCGCCTTAAAAGAGGCAATTCTTTTCATTTTGTTCTTAACCTCACCGGCAAGCTGACCGCAGGCGGCCTTGATATCATCGCCGCGGGTCTTTCTGGTAACCACGGTATAACCGTAATCAAGCAGAATACGGTAGAATCTGTCCACATCGGCCGGACTCGGCTTGACAAAATCACTCTTTTCATGAGGATTGAACGGAATCAGATTTATCTTACACGGTGTATTGGCAAGCAGTTTTGCTAAAGCTCTGGCATGCTCAGGCCGATCGTTTACGCCGGCAAGCAGAATGTACTCAATGGTCACCCTGCCGCTGTTAGCATTTGACTTATCTACATAATGCTTTACCGCAGCCAGAATATCGGCAATCTTATAGCGTTCATTCAATGGAATCAACCTGCTTCTCAGCTCATCATCGGGGGCATGCAGAGAAATGGCCAGAGCCACATCAATACTGTCTCCTAGACGGTCAATTCCCGGTACCACACCGGCAGTTGAAATGGTTACTCTTCTCTTGGACAGTCCGAAACCGAAATCATCGAGCATGATCTTCATTGCTCTTACGGTATTATCAAAATTAAATAGAGGTTCCCCCATTCCCATAAGAACCACATTGTCTATGGCCCGGTATTTAGGATTCGGGGTAAAGCCGATGACTGATGCTGCCCGCCAAACCTGTCCGATAATCTCAGAAGTGGAGAGATTTCTGTTAAATCCCTGTGCTCCGGTGGCACAGAAGGCGCAGTTTACCGCACAGCCCACCTGGGTTGATACGCACAATGTGGCCCGGTCACCGTCAGGAATATACACGGTTTCAATAAGCTGTCCATCACCGGCATCCAGAGCCCATTTAATGGTGCCGTCACCGCTACGGTACTCCGCCTTGATTTCCGGAGCCCTGATATATGACTTTTCCGCCAGCTTGGCACGGAGAACTTTATTAATATTGGTCATGGATTCAAAATTCTCGGATCCGAAATGGTAAATCCACTTCATTACCTGATCGGCTCTAAAAGGCTTTTCCCCAAGTTCAGCGATAAAAGCCTTCAATCCATCACGATCCAAATCCAGTAAATTAATTTTATTCTCTTCCTGTGACATGTACTGCTAACTAACCCAAGTCTGAAATAAACACAATTATCTGCGAGATTATAGCAAAATATGAGATATATGTCTTAAATTTATTAATTACCTTTTGGCTGAGTGATTTCAGCTAAACCGGCGTTTTTACAATACCGGCAGGAATTGAATTTCTCAGGGAAATGCCTCAATCATCAGGGATTGAACAGGTCGCCGTCCATCTTCTGCTTAAATCAGGATTAGAACAACGCCAGCCCCAGAAATGCAGCCGGCAGGCCACAGCCTGCCGTTAACATTAAAGAATGAACAGCCACAGTTATAACAACCGCCAGCTTTTAGATATCATTTACTCTCATTCAAAAAACTCAGATCCCCGTGACGGATTAGCGCATCGACAAACTCCGGGAGAGTGGTACCGGCTTTTCCGTATATTCCCGTATCAAAATAACCTGCAGTGGCTGACTGCTCCAGATTAAACTCAATATTAAAGGCTCCGCGCCCCTTTGCGAGTCTCGCAAATCCGGCAGCAGGATAAACCACCCCGGATGTTCCGATGGAAATAAAAAGATCCACCTCCGAGAGCAGGGCATAAATCATATCCATGTCATACGGGGTTTCACCAAACCATACAATGTGCGGACGGATGGCTTTTCTACCGCATGACGGACATACGGTATCAACAGAGGAATCCCTGTCCCAGTCAAAAACACGGTGGCATTTTTCACAGGAGACCTTCATCAGCTCGCCGTGCATGTGAATAACATCGATGCTTCCCGCCGCCTCATGCAAATTATCAATATTCTGGGTGATTATGGAAACCTTCCCGTTTTTCCACTCGTTCTGCAGTCTGGTAAGAGCCTTATGAGCCTCGTTCGGCTTAACACCGGACAGTTTTCGGCGCATACCGTTATAAAAATTGTGCACCAGAGTCCTGTCTCTTAAAAAACCTTCGTAGGTAGCCACATCCTCAACCCGGTGTTCCTCCCAGAGGCCGGTTTCCGATCTGAATACAGGTATGCCTGACTCAGCGGAGATACCTGCTCCGGTTAATATTACGATGTTGTGTATATCCTTCAAAATAACATTCCTCCGTTTTATGTCTGACATTCTGTGTAATACCGGAACAGTACGTACATTCCGGTATTTTTAAATATTAGAAAAATAAAACCGGCGGTAGGCCGGTTATCATAATACCGGCACAGCGCACCGGTATTTCTGCATATACGGATTTATCACCGCCTCACCGGGGGGATTCTCCACAGCCCGCCCCGTTTCTATCTGGTACGCGGACAAAGTTCTTCATCTGTAAAGAAATAGGCTATTTCTTTTTCAGCAGCCTCAAGACAGTCTGAACCGTGAACCGCATTCTGATCAATGCTTACGGCATAGTCAGCTCTGATAGAACCTGCTCTCGCTTTGCGGGGATCGGTATCACCGATAATTTCACGGTGACGCTTAATGGCATCCTCACCTTCAAGAACCTGAACCATCACCGGACCGGACATCATAAAACCCAGCAGTTCCTCAAAAAAAGGTTTATTACGCAAATGACAGTAGAAACCGGATGCCTCCTCACGATTAAGATGAACCATCTTGGCCGCAACTATTCTGAGACCGGCATTTTCGAAACGGTGATAGATGTCACCAATGAGATTACGGGCTACAACATCCGGTTTAATAATAGAAAATGTTCTTTCAATAGCCATATTTTTTTTCCTTATTCTTATTATACGGCGCGACTGCATGCCATTTCAGGAACCGGCATGTTCCGTTTTTTTCACAAGCCCTGTTCTTCACCGGCTGACACTCCCGGGGGGGGAGTACAGTCCGAAGAGCATTTCGTCAGGCGATGCTTTGTAAAGCATCACAAACTTTATCCGTTCTCCATGGCGATTCAGATCATAAGCCGTGAAAAAAAATGGAACTCAACCGGCAGCTTTGATTTAATTGAATATGAAATAAGAATAATTCTAAAATTTGTATTTGATAAAACAGCAGCTTACAAAATGTGATCTTGAAATAATCAGTGCCGTCAAATTTTGATTAATATCGATATTTAACTTGGTTTTTCCGGCATTTAGTCGTCCTGCATAGCTCACGGATATAAATAATCTCCACCTGTGTCACACCGCATGAAAAACAAAAGCGGAGCACCTTTTAAAGCACTCCGCCTTTTTATCCGTCATTATCCTTCAGGATCAGAACTATTTAGCTGCAAGATATTCCACCATAGCGGCAATAGTTCTGGCACCATGTCCCATAGCTCCTACATTGTATATGTCATTGGCTGTCTTCCGGTAGCTCGCGGCAAGATCCACATGAATCCATGAATTATGCTTTTCCTTAGGCACAAAATAACTCAGAAATGCTGCAGCTGAAGTAGCACCCGCAATACCGTCACCGCCGGCTGAATTGGTAATGTCCGCAAGAGGAGAGGAAACCAGTCCCAGATGGAATCCGGCAAAAGGAAGCGGCCAGGCGTACTCACCCTGATTGTCAGCCGCATTAAGGAAAGCGTGGGTGAGCTCACTGCTTAAGCTGAGTACGGCATTATAATCACGTCCAAGTGCTACTTTGGCGGCGCCTGTCAGTGTGGCGGCATCAATTATATAATCGGCATCAGCCGCCCTGATTAAACCGTCGGCAAGAACCAGTCTGCCCTCAGCATCAGTATTATCCACCACCACGCTCACACCGTTAGGATACCTTATGATATCCCCCACTCTCATGGCACTGCCGGAAATCATGTTCTCGGCACAGCACAGATAAGCCTTGACACGACAGCCGGCATCTTTAGCAGCAAGAAGAGCAGCGGCAGCGGCAACTGTTGCAGAACCGCCCATATCGGTATGCATCGAACGCATCAGATCTGAAGGCTTCAGACTGTAGCCGCCGGTATCAAAGGTTATCCCTTTACCGACCAGTGCGACAGTTACCTGAGAGCTGGCCACGACGGGAATGTACTCCAGCTCGTACATACACGGAGCATTGGCACTGCCGGCACCCACTGTCTGAAGACCGACCATTTTTTCTGCAACGAGCTCGGCACCGCTTATCACCTTTATGCTTAATCTGTTGCCGCATAGCCGGTTAAGCTCGGTAAGCCTATTCATATATGACAGAGGAGTCAGCTCTGAGGCTGGCATATCGATGGTGTCTCTAAGCCAGGAGATAATATTCCTTTCCACGGAAAAAGCCGTATCCACAGTCAGATTCTCAGGATAAACTATATCTGTGCCGTATTTAACAGTACGGAAACCGATAAAAAAGGCGTATGCCAGTTCTCTTGTCCATTGATGACTGCCGGAATCCACGAGCTTTACCTTTCTATACCCGGATGCACTCAGTTTTTTAGCTCCGGCCTGTACCTGTCTCTGAACATCCTTTATTTTTTCAGAAAAATCTATATGCAGTAACGCACCTCTCTCTGAAAAGCTGAGAGATGTGTTCTCCGCATATGGATACCGGGCGGTACCGGCATCAGCAAGAATTACCTCAAGTACCGGTGTATTTGCTATATTTTCCATAAATTACCTGCCTTTCTCTGCTTTATATATTCCTTACTGATTAAATCAACGGCATAATCAATTTCCTCTTCAGTGGTAAACCTGCCGATACTGAAGCGGATGGAACTGTGAGCCTCCTCATCACTGAGTCCCATAGCCTTCAGCACATAGGATGGATTCAGTGAAGCCGAGGTACAGGCTGACCCTGTGGAAACAGCTATGTTACGGAGAGCCAGAATAAAATTCTCCCCGTTGATACCTCTGAAGGTAACATTAAGATTCCCCTCTACCCGGCTTTCCATGCTACCGTTTACGGATGTTTCCGGAAGTTCAAGAAGTTTCTCTGCCAGTCTGTCTCTCAGAGCCCTGATACGTTCGTTGTCTTTTTTCATTTCTTTTCCGGCAATGGCGAAAGCTTCACCCATGCCGGCAATCTGGTGGGTGGCCAGCGTACCGCTGCGCATTCCCATTTCATGTCCGCCGCCTCTTATCACCGGGAATGGTCTTACTACCCCTTTGCGTACAAAAAAGGCGCCAATCCCCTTAGGTCCGTATATCTTGTGGGCACAGAGAGAAAGATAATCAACCGGCATTTTTCTCACGTCTATAACCACCTTGCCGGCACTCTGGGCACAGTCACTGTGGAACAGGGCACCATGGGCATGGGCCTTTTCGGCAAGAGCCCCGATATCCTGAATAACCCCGATTTCATTGTTCACATGCATGAGACTCACCAGCAGTGTATTATCATCAAGCACTTCCTCAAGCATATCCGGAGTAATAATTCCGTCCCTGCCGGGAGTTAAAAACACCACCTCAAAGCCGAGATTCTCAAGATAATGACAGGGATCAAGAACAGCCTTGTGCTCAATGGCTGAGGTAATGATCTTTTTTCTACTGCCCTTCTGATGAGCCATGGCTACCCCGATAATCGCTAGATTGTCACTTTCAGTGGCCCCCGAGGTAAAGACTATCTCGCGAGAATCTGCACCTATTAAATCCGCTATCTGTTCACGGGCTATATCAACGCTTTCCGCAGCATTCCATCCGTAAACATGAGACTTTGATGCCGGATTGCCGAAACGCCCCTCCAGCCCCAGACATTCAGTCATTTTTGTTATTACACGTGGATCAACAGGAGTTGTTGCCGCATAATCCAGATAAACAGGTATTTTCATATTAATAACCGCCGTTAATTAATCAGGCCGTCCCGTCAAAAAACAGTCAAAACTTTATTTTTTTGTACGTTTTTGAGGGACTATCACAAAAAACTGCTAAATTATAACACTTCATTTGATTTTTAGTATCCGGTTTATAATTTTATCCTCAAGAGGCATAACCTGTCTGAATCCCGCTGAAAATACGCTTTAAATACCGGATGATGACAGAGTTCATTTAAACTTTTGCAAGATTGTTTTCATTAACAGAAAATAATTACTTTTATAAAAAAATACAGGATCGGGATGCTCCGGAGAACAGAGGATGGAACAGGATATAAAAAAACCCGGCTGTTGCCGGGAACTGTCAGAAAAATCAGTCCGAAAAATTTTCACTGCGGATTTACCTATTATTCATCCTTGATGGAAATTGTTACTTCATCATCCTGCATGGAGATATCTATCTTTTCATCAGATTTAATAAGTCCTTTAACCACCATTCCCAAACGGACCAGTTCCTGAATATCCAGAGTATCAGCCTTGAATTCCTGCTTTCCCTTGAAGGTTGCCAGTTTGAAACTGCAGTTGGTACAGCTTACATTGAGCATTTTATTATTGGATATGATATCCAGGTCACTGAGTACCTTCAAAAAGCGGTAGACAGTTGACATCCCGAGCTCCGGATTTCTGGCCCGTGCTTCATAATAAAGCTCCTTAGTGCAGTTAAAGGTTCCGGAAAACAGTAAATCTATAAGCTCCAGACGCTGCTTGGACAGGCGTACGCCGGAATTTCTGAGCTTATCAAGACATTCCGTCTTGGCATTATGCAATGTAAAGCATTCATTCGCATCATTCAAAAAATTTTCTTTATTTTTAGCCATGGAACCACCACTTAAACTATGCCTGCACACGACAGAAGCTTATGAATTTCCGGTCTCGGAAACACCCGTTTTATGCTGATTAAAACAGATTGTGCCGTGAAACGTGTTTTTCATTTTTTCCAGTATCAGCCGTACCTCATCATTTTCAAGCCAGGTGTAAATAACCAGATGATGAGTAAATATATTAAAGTTCACTGACTGGAAATCCTTAACCAGACGCAGCTGCTGACTGAGTCCCAGGGCGCACATGGGACAGTCTATGCCCGTAACCTTGAACTCATATCTCATGTTATTTCATTATCCGTCAGCACATTGTTAGTCTTGTATAACAACAAATAATAATTTTTTTGTGCAATTAATGCAACAAAATCCTACCGGCATTATAAGTATTACAATTCATTAACATGAAAATATCCGTATGCAGAAGCTTTAACGGACTTTACAGAAGCCTGAGGTACCGGCTGATTTTAGAAAAAGAAAAACAGAAATGCGCACCTGCAGAAAATCCCCGTAGTAAATCATACAGACACCTGTGAACGGTACCAGTCCTACCAACCGTTCTTCTGATTTATAATCCCAGTATAATCACCAGCGGAGATCCCCATATATTTTTTAAAAACAGTACAGAAATGACTCTGGGAGGAAAATCCTGTTTCATATGCAATATCAGCACAGCTGACATTATCCTCCAGTTCTTTTCTGGCCTCTCTGAGACGGCACTGAATCAGGTACTGTTTGGGAGTTATCTTCATGGCTTTTTTAAATGCTCTGGCAAGATAGCCGGTAGTGACATGAAGACTGGTTGCGACATCCGTAATTGAAATGCCGTCACGGATATGATTTTCAATATAATCGGTGGCTTTTTTAACTACACCTGAGGTATCCTTTTCGTTACGTTCAACCGTTACATAGTTCTGCAGAAAACCTCCGAGTCTGTCGATAAAATCATCCTCTGAGGACATATCCTTAAAACTTCTGAAAAGCTCACCGATAAAACCTGGATCCTTAAATAAAACGGGCCTGTCTGACAGATAAGCCATAATTCTGCCGCACATCTGACGATGAACCGATAATGACTCATAGGCATAAATGCCTCCGGCCTTCAGTGAAATGGAATTATCAGGAGATTTTTTAAGTAATTAAAAATATTGATATTAATAATTAAATATGTTTAAATACCTTAACTTCTTTAAGTTTATAACCTCGTAACACAAAATCACTCTGAAATTGAGGCTATTCTATCATCAATGAATGCCTCATTAATTTTCCATTGATTCAGAATTTTTTGTTGTCTGCTTGTTAGCTTAAATCTTCTTTC
>JAEEGL014132926.1_pt1 | contig 66462 bp, 52 predicted proteins | sample 9134231 | NCBI WGS metagenome assembly JAEEGL01 (sample SAMN16246548, study PRJNA631951) | gut metagenome | biome: gut microbiome; feature: rumen; material: fiber-attached | host: Bos | place: Iran: Karaj | collected 2018-10
GAGTCCTATTGTCCCCACCAAGAAGTGGCCCGGTAGTTCAGCTGGTTAGAACGCTAGCCTGTCACGCTAGAGGTCGTCGGTTCGAGCCCGATCCGGGTCGCCACTTATTTGCCTCTGTAGCTCAGGTGGTAGAGCAGGGGACTGAAAATCCCCGTGTCGTTGGTTCGATTCCGACCGGAGGCACCATTTGCGGGTGTAGCTCATCTGGTAGAGCGCCACCTTGCCAAGGTGGAGGTAGCGAGTTCGAGCCTCGTCACCCGCTCCAAACTGAAAGGAGTACCGTGTGTACTCCTTTCATCATATGGTACCATAGCCAAGTGGTAAGGCAGGGGTCTGCAAAACCCCGATTCCCCAGTTCAAATCTGGGTGGTACCTCCAAGATTCCGCGCAGGTATTTGCCTGCGCGGTTTTTTTCAGTCCTTATTCACATACAATACTCAATGTAAAATACAGAATTTGTTGTGATAATACTTGTTCATTGCAGTCAGAATTACGTGCATGTACAAAAGAATGAATACCGGTGCTTGATGCGGTCGACCCTATTGAAGAATTCTATGAAATCGTGTATAATTGGATTCGCATGTTCATTAAACTGCAGTTGTACCACATCTTTTATTATTCGCCGGAATAGGATCAAACTATTATGATATCCAACGGCTATTCAACAGGCTGAACGCTCGCCGTTTCCGGCTTTTCCCTCGACCCGATTATGGAATTATAAAATGATATAGAGGAACAACACTATGACTTCATTAGAACGCTTTTTGAATTATGTTTCAGTGGAAACCACTTCCTGCTCGGCAAGTAATACCAGACCGTCCACACAAGGACAATTGGTGTTGGCAGAAATGCTTGCTGATGAAATGCGCAGCATAGGACTCGAGGATGTTTATATCTCCAGTTCAGACGGTGCCGTATTTGGAACAATCCCGGCCAACACAGATGCTGATTTACCAACAATCGGATTCCTAGCACATATGGACACTTCTGAAGCTGCGTCCGGAAAAAATGTTACCCCCAGGATCGTAAAGAACTATGACGGCGGTGTAATCTGGCTTAATGAAACCATTTCCATGTCACCAGAAGAGGGATTCTCCTGCCTGCAGAATGTAATCGGTGAAGATCTTGTTGTAACTGACGGAACAACGTTGCTCGGCTCAGATGACAAGGCTGGTGTTGCGGAAATCATGACCATGGCAGAGTCTCTGCTTGCCTCCCACAAGCCCCATGGTATTGTCAAAATTGCATTTACAACGGATGAGGAAATCGGGAAGGGGCCAGATCTATTTGATGTGGGTGCTTTTTCCTGCGATTTTGCCTATACTGTGGATGGGGGAGCAATCGGGGGAATAGAATATGAAAACTTCAATGCCGCTTCTGCCGAGGTGTCGTTCCGTGGAGTAGGTGTTCATCCCGGCAGTGCGAAGAACATCATGAAAAATGCCTGCGTGATTGCAACAGAATATCAGTCCATGCTACCTGCAGAGCAGGTCCCTGAACATACAGAGGGCTATGAGGGCTTTATCCATCTGAGCGGAATGTCCGGGGATGTGGTCTCAGCGAAGCTTCAATATATTCTCCGAGACCATGACCTGGCAAAACTCCGCAAAAAAGAAGCAATACTGGAATCTGCCGCTTCATTCTTGAATGAAAAATATGGAGACGGATCTGTTTCTGTTTCATTAAACGAGACCTACTACAACATGAAAAGCAGAATCGAGCCACATCAGCATCTTATTGATACTGCGATGCTCGCATTCCAGTCCCAAGGCATTACCCCCGAGACAATTCCAATCCGCGGGGGCACAGATGGCGCCAGGCTGAGCTTCATGGGCTTGCCCTGCCCAAACCTCTCCACCGGAGGTTTTCAATTCCATGGTGTCTATGAGTTTATCCCTGTAAGCGCACTGATGACCATGCCAAAGGTTTTGTTGGAGATTGTATACCATTACGGAGGAGGAAGTACTCGTGCATAAAAAGCAAATTGAAGCTTGGGCTGAAGCGCATCGAAATGAGATGATTGAAGATATAAAAGCGCTGGTTCGAATTCGAAGTGACAAAGGGACTTCTGCGCCCGGAAAACCCTTCGGCGAAGGCCCGGCGGAAGCACTGAGGAAAGCGCTGCTCATCGCTAAAGAATATGGGTTTCACGTGACTAATTACGACAACTATGTCGGCACAGTTGATCTGTGCTCCACAAATGATCATCACCTTGATATCCTGAGTCATTTAGATGTTGTACCTGTGGCAGACGGATGGACTATCACGGAACCTTTTGATCCGATTGTCAAGGACGGGCGGATCTACGGAAGGGGAACCGCAGATGACAAGGGTCCAAGTATTGCCGCTTTATATGCACTTCGTTGCGTGAAAGAGCTTGGAGTGCCTCTGAAGCACAACGTCAGACTGATCTGGGGTTGTGATGAAGAATGCGGCAGCAGTGACATTGCATATTATTATCAAAATGAGCCTGAGTCTGTTTACACCTTTTCTCCGGATGCAGACTTTCCTGTAATCAATATTGAGAAGGGTGGGCTTTTCGGAACAATTACTGCAGAGTATTCACAGTCTGAATCGCTTCCGCGTATTTGCTCCATCTCTGCAGGGCTTAAGATCAACGTGGTTCCCGATCGATGCTCATTAATTATTGAAGGCATGCGTAAGGGTGTCGCAGAAATATACTGTGCAGCAGCGAAGGACAGTACAGGGGTGCGGTTTCACATTGATCAGATTGATTCCGATCATATTGAGATAACCGCCTTGGGGTCAGGTGCTCATGCAGCGGATCCCGGGATGGGTAACAATGCAATCACTGCAACGCTTGAGTTGATTACTTTGATGCAGCTTCCACCTTCTCCGCAGGTAGAAACAATCAAAGCCCTTGCATCACTGCTTCCACATGGAGATTTCCTCGGGAAAGGGCTTGGCGTATGTATGTCTGACGAGATTTCCGGAGAACTCACTCTGAGCTTAAATATAATCCATGCAGACGACAGGTCTCTTACTGCTCAATTCGATTCCAGATGCCCCCTCTGTGCAAATGATGAGAACATGAAGCAAGTGATTGCAAGTAGATGCGAGAAAGTGGGGCTACGACTGGAAGATACGCCCATGCGTCCACCTCACCATGTTCCGGCTGATTCTCAGTTTATTCAGACCCTGCTTAATGCATACATTAAGTACACCGGAGATACAGAAGCGCGGCCTATTGCAATTGGCGGCGGAACCTACTGTCATGAGATAAAAAACGGTGTTGCTTTCGGCTGCACAATGCCCGGAACAGACAACCGTATGCACGGAAATGATGAGTTCGCTGTTATCGACGAACTGATTGCTTCCGTCAAAATCTTTGCAGATGCAATCATAAGCCTTTGCGGATAGTATAAAGCCCGGAGCGATTCACACGCTCCGGGCTTCCTGTTTACTTGAGACAGATGTTTCTGCCTATTATAATTGTCGCCTTACAATTAAGATCGACGTTTTACAGATGCAGCCATGCCACAGGAGCAGCACATCCCCGACCTCCGGCGGCTATATTCCTGGTTCAGATATCACCACCGCCACTGAACAACTAGAAAACACAATGCACGGAAGTGCGTCCCTGTGATGATTTTAATGATCCGTAATAAAAAGCGTCTCCCCTAAACGCTATCCTTTTTCAGCAGGAATGAGCGGCAGGGGAGGGGTCGGTTATTCTGTTGTCTCCGAAACGTCGGTATCGTCCATAAATCTGAGGAAGGTTTCACCATCCATGGTCTCATGTTCTAAAAGATAATCCGAAACAGACTGTAGCTTATCAATGTCGTTCTTCAGTATCGTCTCACACGTTCCATATGCATCTTGTAAGATTTCCTGGATCTCACGGTCAATATGCGACGCATATTCCTCAGAATAACTTTTAGTGTGACCATAATCTCTTCCAATGAAGACCTGTCCGTCAGAGTCAAAGGAAACCGGTCCAAGTTTCTGACTCATACCGTATTTTGTAACCATTTGCTTTGCAATGGTGGTTGCGCGCTGTATATCATTTGATGCACCGGTTGAAATATCATCAAGCAGCAATGATTCCGCTACACGGCCTCCCAGAAGAGAGACGATCTGTTCAAGCATCTCGTTACGGCTGAGATAACTGTGATCCTCAGAGGGGAGAGAGATAGTCATGCCTCCCGCCATTCCACGGGGAACGATTGTAATCTGATGTACGGGATCATGATGGGGTAACCTGTGCATAACAATGGCGTGCCCTGCTTCATGTACTGCTGTGAGCTTACGCTCCTGCTCTGGAACAACCCGGCTTTTTTTCTCGGGTCCAGCGATAACCTTGATCATGGAGGTCTCAATATCCTCCATAGTGATAACCGGACGCTCCATCTTTGCTGCCCGAAGTGCGGACTCATTTAGAAGATTCTGAAGATCGGCACCTGTAAATCCTGCTGTCTGTTTCGCAATAATGTCAAGTCTGACATCATCAGACAACGGTTTGTTTCTGGCGTGAACTTTCAGGATTTCCTCGCGCCCCTTCATATCAGGCGTCCCAACATAGATTTGCCGGTCAAAACGCCCCGGGCGTAAAAGAGCATTGTCAAGAATATCCACCCGGTTTGTAGCAGCCATGACAATAACACCTTCATTGTTTGTGAAGCCGTCCATTTCTACGAGCAACTGGTTCAGCGTCTGCTCTCTTTCGTCATGACCGCCTCCAAGTCCCGCACCACGCTGACGTCCAACTGCGTCGATCTCATCAATGAAGACAATAGCCGGAGCATTCTTTTTAGCCTGGTCAAAAAGGTCACGTACTCGGCTGGCGCCAACACCGACATACAGCTCAACAAAATCAGATCCTGAGATAGACAGGAACTGCACATTGGCTTCCCCAGCCACAGCGCGTGCAATCAGCGTCTTTCCAGTGCCAGGAGGTCCGACCAGCAGTATTCCTTTCGGTATTTTTGCGCCTAGTTTTCTGTATTTATCCGGATTCTGCAGAAAATCCACAACTTCCTGCAGTTCCGCCTTTTCCTCGTCAGCGCCAGCTACATCATTAAAAGTAACTCTGTCATTTTCACTGACACCCACAGTGGTTCTGGCCTTTGCAAATTTCATTGTTGTTCGATCACCGCCAGGCGCGCCACCTGACATGCGATTCACCATAAACAACCATACACCGATAACCAGCAGCGCAATGATAACATAAGGAATGAACATCAGCCACCACGGTGTACCTGACACAGCCGGATAGTCATATGATTCAATGATTCCTTTTGCATACTGCTCTTTGACTAAATCATTAAAATCCTCATAAAAAACAGAAAAGCTTGCAATATGAAAGACTCTTTTGTTTTCTCCATTCTCGTCAGCTTTCCGAAGCGTTAATGTCAGAGTGTCATCGGAAAGCGTAAATGATTTAACCTGTTCATCCTCAAAAAGGTCCCGTATGGTGCTGTACGTTTCATTGTAAGCGTTAGTCTGAGGGAGACGCATAGCCCAGAGTGCCACACCCAGGATAATAAGAATCAGAAACAGAAAGGCAAAATTGTTTTTGCGTGATTTCATGGGGTCACTCCCTTGAATTGATCATTTAACTGTATATACAGGGTTTTAAGACCCCAATGCACGGAAGATTCCGATATCTCTGGTTATAGTCCAGTCCATATCCCACGACAAAAGCATCGGGCACAGAGAAACCTACTATATCAGCTTCAACCGCTGCCTCCCGCCGGCTGGGTTTGTTCAGCAGAACTACTAGTTTAAGTGAGGCAGGGTTTTGTTTTTTCAGGAGTTTCATCACATAGCTTAAAGTCCTGCCGGTATCCAGAATATCTTCTACAACTATTACATCACGCCCGGTAACGTCAACCTCAAACGGTTCTGTCATAGTCAGCTCACCGGGCCGGGTCGCAGCTTCGCGGTAGGAGGTTAGCGTAATAGACTCCAGCGTACACTTCAGGTCAAAGCAGCGCATCAAATCAGCGCAGAAAACGAGGCTGCCTTTCATGATACAGAGGAGAAGCGGCTCCTTTCCCTGATACTCTTGTGTCAACTGTTTGCCGATTTCTTTGACCCTGGCTTTAATCTCTTCCTCTGTAAACATTATATATTCCAGATCCTGATTCATGTTTCTCCCTCCATTTTCATTACATACAGCAAAATGCTGTTATTTCCCTTCCTAAAGCGATATTCCGCTGCCGCTTCTATTGGCAGCACTGCAGCTATTTTTTCTCCGGCACAAAGGATCGGCAAATACCTGCGTAAAGATGCAGGTATTTTCTTGTCAATCAGGAAACGACTGATCTTCTTGGTACCACCGGAAAGACGGATCCTGTCTCCCGGAATGGGGGCACGGATGGTTAGAGGGGACTCCAGCACTGAAGCATCCAGTGCTACCATGCCGGGCAGGAGCTGGAATTGTTTCACCGGTTCTGAACATGTAATCATCCAATGGCCAAAGGAAACCATTTGTCCCGGAAGAATAGAAACAGGTTCTGGTGATGGCAATGCGTCTTCCGCTTTAACAAGCTCGAGCATATCATAGCTACGGCAAAGCCGATAACCGCCTGGTAAATTCAGTGACGCGGAAGGGCTCCTCTTTCCTGTCAATTCCATTGCAGATGTAAGATGCACTCTTCCAATTCCGGGTACTTCGGATAGAAACAGGCCTAAAATGCGAAGTTCCATGGCTTCAGGCAGTTTCAGAAGTTCCGGACAGTTCAGTCTTCCGTCCTGACATATTTCCATCCTAAGGTGCTCTGCCTGATTCTGCATGTATTTATCTTCCTCGGACAGCAGTCGGCACATCAAGGCCGTGTCCGCAACAATTGAGGGGTTTTCTTTCTTCAAAAGCGGCACAACATAATGCCGGATCCGATTGCGCAGGAAATCATCCGAGTGATTTGAAGAATCTTCAACAAATGGGATGCTGTGAGCAACACAGTACCGGGAGATATCAGCGCGTGAGATTTCAAGCATCGGCCGAAGAATGTTCCCCCGGACCGCGGGAATACCGGAAAGCCCGTGAAGCCCCGCTCCGCGAATCAGCCGCATCAAAACAGTTTCCAGATTGTCATCTGCCGTGTGTGCAGTCAGCACATAATCCATCTCTGAAAGAGATGAAAAATATGCATATCTCATTGACCTCGCAGCTTCTTCCAGTCCGATACTGTTTTCCGATGCAAAGGCATTTACATCGCCTCGTCCAATTTTAAATGGAATACCATGCTGCGTACAGAAATTGCGGACAAAATCTTCGTCCCGAAAAGACTCTTCCCCTCGAAGGAGGTGGTTGAAATGAACAACGGTCAAAGAAAAGCCGCAGGATGATGAGAGGGGAATAAGGGCATCCAACATAGCCATGGAATCCATACCGCCGGATACGGCGGCGGCCAGATTTGCCCCCGTTTTAACATGCTCCCGAAGGAATGTTGCGATTTTATCCCTCACTATGACGCCACTCCCGATCTGAGAAAGTCGTAAACTGAGGGAGCCACTGGAGCTTGACCGTTCCAGTCTCTCCGTGTCTGTTCTTGGCAATTATGCATTCTGCAACATTCTTTTCCTCTGTATCAGGATTATAATAGTCATCGCGGTACAGGAACAAAACTTCATCTGCATCCTGTTCAATTGAGCCGGATTCTCGCAGGTCTGACAGTAGCGGACGCTTGTCCGCTCTGGATTCATTGGAACGGTTGAGCTGGCTCAAACAAATCACCGGAATATCAAGTTCTTTCGCCATGATTTTTAGGGATCGGGAGATTTCACTAACCGCAGTTACACGATTATCGCTGACTTTTCCGGTGGCAGAGGTCATTAGTTGCAGATAATCAATGATCACCAATGCAAGATTATCTAACCGTCTGCATTTTGCAATCATTTCCGTAACAGTGACAGAGGGGTTGTCGTCAACACGTATATCGGTCTGGCTCAGTGCATAGGCAGCAAGGCCAAGTTTTCCCCACTCTTCCTCGGACAGCTTTCCTGTCATGAGAAGCTGGCTATCTACAAAGCTCTCATTGGAAAGAAGTCTGGAGGCAAGCTGATCCTTACTCATCTCAAGCGAGAATATAACAACAGTCTTCTTGGTGGTCTTTGCAACAGAAAGCGCTATGTTCAGTGCTATAGAGGTCTTACCCATGCCTGGACGTGCCGCGATCAGTACAAGATCAGATTTATTCAGTCCGTTGATCTTTTGATCAAGATCTCTCAGACCAGTCGACAGCCCTGGTATTGCACTTTCTGAGTGTGCGCGTTCTGCTAACTGTTCATATACAGAAAGAAGAATCGTGCTAATGGGGATCAGGTCTTGATTGCTGCGTCCGTTCCGGATCGCATAGATTTTCTGCTCCGCTGCATCCATGATGCTCTGTGCTGAGCCAACCTCCTCAGAAACGATTCGACTGATATCCATTGCTGCGTTTGCTATTTGACGCAGCAGGGATTTATCAGCGACGATCTGAGCGTACTGTTTGGCATTTGCCGCTGTAGGAGTTACATCCAGCACCTGCAGAAGATAGTCTCTGGTCTTTTCTTCGTCATAGACTCCCGTCTGCTTCATTTGATCCATTACAGTAACCGGATCAATATTCATCGAATAGCTGAACATGCTGTAGATGGTTGTAAATATATCTCTGTTTTCTTGAAGATAGAAATCCTCTGGCTTAAGAATACCGACGATATCCGCTACGCATCTATTGTCAATCAGCATAGAACCGATGACCGATCGTTCTGCATCAAGTGAATACGGTAGCTGTCGAGAAGTTAACTCGTCCATACTGTCCCCCCCAATGAGAGATTAGTCAGCTGTCAGACATCGCTGACATGTACCGTAATGGTCGCTGTGATTTCATAACCAAGTTTTGCCTTCAGAGAATACGTACCATATGCCTTTATAGGCTCATCCTGTACGATTTTCTTTTTATCGATCGTAATTCCATGCTGTTTTTTCAGCTCTTCAGACACCTCTGCAGAGGTGATGGAGCCAAAAAGCCTGCCTCCCGACCCGGCTTTTGCATGGATTTCCACAGTGATTTCTTTCAGCCTCTCAGCGAATTCCTGTGCCTGCGCCTTATCCCGTGCGGCCTGTTCCGCTTTTGCCTTATCATTCATTTTCATCGTGTTAATGTTGTCTGCTGTGGCTTCAACAGCCATTTTTCTGGGAATCAAGTAGTTCCGCGCATAACCGTCAGAGGCTTCGATCATCTGGCCTTTCTTGCCTTTTCCGCGGATATCCTGCAGAAGAATTACCTTCATGGGTGCATACTCCTTTCAATACAAAACAGTTATTCACTGAAAAACACATCTATAGAACGCTTTAGGGCTTCCTTGACTTCTTCCGGTGTCATTCCCTTGATCTGCGCTCCCGCAGTAGCCTGGTTTCCTCCGCCTCCCAGAGGCTCAAGTATCATCTGTACGTTGGCTTCACCGATAGATCGTGCTGAGCAGATAACCTGCCCACCATCTGGATAAAACACAAAGCTGGCCTGAATGCCGGAAATATTCAGCAATTCATCTGCTGCCTGTGCTGCAATTATCCGGTCTGCGGAATGATCCAGACAGCATAACGCGATATCTCCGCGGTACAGTTCTGCATATCTGAGAATCTCATATCTCGAAAGCGTTGCACTAAGATCCATTTGAAACAGAAGCTTAACCGCTACTGTATCCGCGCCATGTTTTCTTAGCCATGCCGCTGCTTCAAAGGTACGTGCGCCAGTACGCACGGAGAAATTCTTTGTGTCCAGAACAATTCCCGCAAGGAGCGACATGGTCTCTTCCGGCAGAAGATCCTCTCGTTCCAGAAGGTTCTGAACGATTTCTGTTACCAGTTCAGATGCCGAGGAGGCATAGGGTTCATGGAAGTTCAGCAGCGCATTATCGATATAATCAGCAGCGCGTCTATGATGATCAATTACTGCAACACGCTGACAGAAGTCCAGGAAAACACGCGACTCCACTTGGTCAGGTCTGTTGGTATCCACCACTACAAGAAGTGTATTCTCGTTTGCCTCAGCCAGGGCTGCTTCTCCCGTTGTAAAACGGCCTGCATAAGCACCCAGCGGTATCAGCTTTTCAAGGAGGGCTTTGGAAGAGTTGTTCTCCAGATCAATAATGATCTTTGCCGGTACATTAAGCTTTCGGCAGATAGCCATGACACCAACTGCAGCGCCAACTGCATCCAGATCTGCATTACGGTGTCCCATAATAAATACGTTTGGAGACTGGGCGATCAGTTCAGCAAGAGAACCAGACATTACCCTTGACTTGACCTTTGTTCGGCGCTCCGCTTCTTGTGCACGGCCCCCATAGAATGCGAAATTGTAACGATCCTTGATTACTGCCTGATCGCCACCGCGGGACAGGCTCATCTCTACAGCCAGGTTAGCGAAATCATAGTTTTCCTGTAAAGTCTGTCCGTCCTTTCCTACGCCGATAGTCAGCGTGGCAGGAACTCCCAGGTCATTTGTTATTTCGTGAACAGTATCAAGGATCGAGAACTTGCTTTCAATGAAGCGAGGAAGATCCCGCTGCTCAAAAAGGAACAGATAGCGATTACGTTCCAGTCTGCGGATAATGCCTCCGCCGGAAGCCCAGGAAGTGATTGTGTCATCCAGTCGGGCAGCCAGGTTGGAAACTGAACGATCCGGAAGGTTAGAAGTAAGCTCATCATAGTTATCTACCAGTATGGTAGCAACAACAGGACGTGAAAGCTCATATTCATCCTTTAGATCCAGAAGCTCTGTAAGATCCACCCAGTACAGCATAGCAGCAGCGTAAGGTGCATTATCCTTCTGTGTACGGATCAGATCTCCATATACACGGAAACGGTTGCCGCACAAAGAAATGGGGTCAGGGCACTGAAACCGTCCCTCCGCAAGCCAGTCAGTCGGCATGTCCGGTGCATAAGTGGAGAGTTTCTCTTCAAACAAAGACTCTTTTGCGCCACACAACTGCATAAAAGCGTCATTGCTCCACATGATTCCACCGTCTGACAGATTCAGAATCATTGCGGGAAGCGGCAGCTGCATGCTCTCATTTGAAACAGAATCCACAGAAAAATTGGCATCCTGCAGATACTGAGTCAGCCGCTTACGCTGCCTTTTCCAGTGAATCAGATAGTATATCATCACTCCGGCCACAGCTATAGTTTCAAGTACAGCAAGAAACCTTGGAAGCGCAAACCAGCCGACCAGGCACAATCCAGCCAGCACGAAAAAATAGACTGACAGTCCTGGGGAGAACAGTCTTGAAATCTTATTGTTCAAAGAGATCATCTCCCTTTCGTTTTCCAGCACAGCCGACGCATATCCGGCATTTTGAAAATATAAAGTATTATATCATATATTGCTCATGAAACTCAAGCAAAAACAGCGGCTCACATAAAAAGACATATTTAAGATAAATAATTATGTATACTTTTGAGGATTCTCGTGTTATAATATGTAAAATAACGGCTTCCTTAGCTGTTGAACTTTGTTGTTTTATGTGCGGAAAAGTACATTTTTTATATCTTTTCTGGGACTTGGCAAATATGTCATTGAGGTGTTCTGAATTCAGCGTGACGGGGTTGAATACGGTCCCTCAGGTCTGCCAGGCTCAATCATAAGCAAAGAAGGTGCTCCTCTTGGAGACACCTTTTGTCTGTCTGTGCATTTCTTCTAAAAGGCACAGCATCACTTAATACAGATTGCGTGCCGGCTCAGCCGTCGGCCGTACTGATTGGAGTTGTGATATAAATTGGCTGAAAAACTGAAAATAATACCCTTGGGCGGTCTTAATGAGATTGGAAAAAACATTACTGTTCTGGAATACGGGAACGACATGATTGTTGTGGACTGCGGTCTCGGCTTTCCGGAAGACGACATGTATGGCGTTGATCTGGTTGTACCTGATGTAACATATCTGATAAAGAACCAGCATAAGCTTCGTGGTTTTTTCTTCACGCATGGGCATGAAGATCATATCGGCGGCATTCCATATGTGATTAAGCAGGTGGTTGCACCTCTTCATGCCACCAGGCTTACCGCAGGGCTCATCATCAGCAAGCTGGAAGAGCACGACCTGCTGGATACTACCACCATTTTTACTCATGAAGCGGGGGATGTGGTGAAAGCCGGGTGCTTTAAAGTTGAATTCATACATGTGAATCATTCCATTGCAGATGCCGTTGCATTTGCAATCACAACCCCGGTTGGTGTTGTAATTATGACCGGAGACTTCAAGATTGATACAACACCAATAACCGGAAGCATTATTGACCTGGCCAGATTTGGTGCTCTAGGAAACAAAGGGGTCCTGGCTCTGCTCTGTGATTCAACCAACGTGGAGCGATCCGGCTATACTTCCTCAGAACGCAAGGTAGCCAAAACATTTGATGACCTTTTCGAAGGCTGCGATCAGAGGATTATCGTAACTACTTTTGCATCCAATGTGGACCGTATTCAGGCTATTATCACCACCGCCGCCCGATACGGCAGAAAGGTTGCCGTTACGGGCCGCAGTATGGAAAACATGCTTCGTGTCGCTCTGGAGCTGGATTACATGAATGTTCCAAGGGGGACATTGGTAGATATCAACACAATTAAATCCATTCCTAAGGAAAAGCAGGTAATCATCACTACTGGTTCACAGGGTGAGAACATGTCCGCGCTCTACAGGATGGCGTTTTCTGGCCATCGTCAGGTTGAGATTACTGCAGGTGACCGCGTTCTGATTTCTGCCTCTGCTATTCCGGGAAACGAAAAGACTATTTCCGCCGTTATCAACGAGTTATACCGTAAGGGTGCAGAGGTCATTTACGACAAGTTGGCGGATCTTCATGTTTCAGGGCATGCCTGTCAGGAAGAGCTGAAGATTATTCACGCACTGGTAAAACCGAAGTATTTCATTCCTGTTCATGGGGAGCAGCGCCATCTTAAGCGTCATGCACAGTTAGCAAGAGAGATGGGAATGGATCCGAACCACATCATTATTGCTGACATAGGTCGTGTCATCGAACTCTCCAGGAACAAGGCGACTATCAGTGGAACCGTTCCTGCTGGCCGAATGCTTGTCGACGGCCTTGGGGTTGGCGATGTTGGAAGCGTAGTCCTGCGTGACAGAAAGCACCTCGCTGAGGATGGGATGATCGTTGTTGTTGTAAGCCTTTCCAGCGAAGACGGTTCTCTGATTTCCGGTCCGGATATCATTACACGCGGTTTTGTCTATGTCAAAGAATCGGGCGACTTAATGGAAGAACTGCATGATATAGCGGAAAAAGCAGTCTATGACTGCGTGGATCAGGGGATTACCGATTGGTCCACTGTCAAAGCAAGCATCAAATCCAGTCTTTCCAATTATTTATTCCGTCACACAAAACGGAATCCCATGATTCTTCCCGTCATCATGGAAATATGATTAAAAGCGCTCCGGAATCGGAGCGCTTTTAATTATTCAGCAATCAGGATTGCCCTGCAGGGCGCCCCGTCACATCCTCCCAGTTTCAACGGAACAGCACAGAGGAAATACCGTCCTTCCGAAACTCCATCAAGCCGTATGCCTTCCAGCAACACAATTCCGGCACCCAGGAGGATTTCGTGAACCGCTTTAGGCGCGTCTAAAGGTCCGACCGTTTGTGATTCGTTTCCTACCAGGAAAACGTCTGCTGACGCAAATACTTTTGCCGCCTCTTCTGTGACAGTAACGTTTCCTGCGATCAGAATCCGATGTGATGCTCCGCATTCTTTCCCGCGTCGGAGTATTCTATAAGCATCCGACTCGCTGATTAATCCATCTCCACTAGTCACATAAGCAGGACCGACAAATGCTGAAAGATCAATTTGGTCGATAGACTTGCCCTCGGCAAAGAAATGATATGGTGCATCAACATGTGTTCCGTTATGCGCGCACATGGAAAAAGAAGTAAGGTTGCAGACATCTCCTGCATCGATGGATTGAAGCTGCATGCGCTTTGGGGCGGGATCTCCTGGGTAAACAGCGCTGGAGAACACCTCCTGCGAGATATCAATTATCATACTCTTAAACCATATTCTGCTGCAAGTTCCCGGAAGAAGGGGAGGGAATTCACAATAGTCTCATATCTTACACAGTACGCGATTCGAACGTATCCCGGGCATGCAAAGCTGGAACCCGGTACCATTAGAATATGGTATTTCTTAGCTCGCTGTACAAATTCCTTTTCATCCGGATTTGGGGACTTTACGAAGAGATAGAACGCTCCCTGTGGCTTGATGCATTCAAATCCACATTCCTTCAAGCCGTTATACAGTGTCTCACGGTTGCGATCATAGGCAGCAACATCTGTCTGCTCATTCAGGCATTTAGCCACAACGCGCTGCATGAGAGACGGCGCGTTAACAAATCCGGAAACCCTGGTTGCGATTCCTGCAGCGGCAAAAATCAGTTCGTAATCGTCACATTCATTGGGAATAACAAGGTATCCAATCCGTTCGCCGGGCAAAGACAACGATTTAGACCAGCTGTAGCCTACAATTGTGTTGGCATAATACTTCGTGAGATACGGAACATCCACACCATCGTAAGCAAGTTCCCGATAAGGCTCGTCTGAGATCAGGTAGATTGATGTACAGAATTCCCGCTGCTTTTCCCGCAATATTCGCCCCAATTCCGCACATGTCTCCTTCGAGTATACAACACCGGTCGGGTTGTTCGGATTATTAACAATAACAGCTTTTGTTTTTGCTGTGATTTTTTCAGCAAACTCCTCAAGATTGGGCTGAAAATCCAGGGTATTAGGGGAAACCACAACCAGTGTCCCGTCGTAATTCATCACATAGTTGCCGTATTCAGTAAAATATGGCGCAAATGTCAGCACCTCATCTCCAGGGTTCAGCAGAGTCTTCAGAATGACATTTAAGCCTCCTGCGGCACCAACCGTCATCACGATATTCTCGGAAGTGAAATCCGTTCCGAACCGGCTGTTAAGATTATCAGCCACTGCCTTTCTAACAAATTCGTAGCCCACATTGGACATGTATCCATGTACAGAGAGAGAGCTTTCCTGCTCAAGCGTCTCTCGTATTGCATCGTTTACTGCCTCCGGTGCCGGGACAGAGGGATTTCCAAGGGAAAAATCATATACGTTTTCCTCGCCATACTGTTTTGCCATCTGCTGTCCTTCTTCGAACATAGCACGGATCACTGAGTTGTTTTCCGCCAGTTTTTTCATCTTTTCTGAGATCATGTAAATTCCTTCTTTCAAATGAGGGTTTTCGCATCGAACGGCGGACCCTTCTTTTCCTTTATATAGTTTCCGATAAATCCTCAGAATTGTCAATAAGCTTTCTGTTTTTCTTTCCATCGGACTTCAGCATAAAAAAACCGTTGTATCTTCTTAAATAATTCGATATAATAAACGAAATGTTAACAGAACGGGGTGATGTCATTTGTACAGGACATTACGAAAAGAGAGTCTTAAGCGCGTTTTTCCAAGGATTATAGCGCTTGCTGTTGCTACTGCAATCCTATTGGCACTTTGTGCCGGCGGTTTGTTCCGTTTGGCAACCGGTTCAAAAGAACTCTCTTCACTTTCCGTGGATCAGCTGAAGGGCACCTATGTTTCTTTCGATGCAAGTGAGATCATTGTCGCCTTTGCCACTCTTTCTTCCAAAGGTGACAGCGGAAGCAAGACTCTTGAAACCTATTATCTTCTTCCATACGGTGAGAATCGATACATGGCGGTCATGGACGTGAAAGAGCATAATGCTAATATCATCGGACGAGCTATGGAGCAGAGCCATGAGTATTATCTCGGAGATTTGGATTCGTTAACAAAGCTGGGGACACTCCGCGGAACTGTTGTTGACCTGGATGAAGAAATGCTTCATTACATGGGAGACTGTATAGATAACTATGCACTTCCCGGTTATGAGGAGGGATCAGACAGTCAGCGCTTGCTGGTTCCTTATCAGGTGAATCTGGAAAAAGTCGGTTTCCTCTCTGCTCGTACAACGATTGTTTTAGGAGTCTGTGCGCTGATCTGTCTATTCATCCTGCTTTTGCAGATCGCAGCTGTCAAATGTGGAGTTTACCAGCGCCACGTTCGGTCAATTATCGGGAATAACGATGATTGTTTTGAGGATGCCGCCATCATCGAACGTGTCCGCGTTGGAAAATACGTCTGGTATTCAAAAGGTCCCGGCAGCCGTGCCATTAAGACATCTGATCTCATTTGGGGATATGCCATGCCTGAACCAATGGTTGTCAGTAAATACCGGTGGCCGGTAGCAGTCTACGACCGGGAGCAGAATATGACACAGCTTCAGTTTATGGAGCAAAAGCACTGTCAGGATTTTCTGGATGCCATCAAAGCTCAAGGCCATCCCTTTGTGATGGGTTATACTAGCGAACTTGCGGAACGTTTTCGCAACGACTTTTCCGCTTTTATCAGAGATGCAGAGCGGGGATAGCAAGGAGGGTCCAATGAGATTTACAAAAATGCAGGGGATAGGAAATGACTACGTATACATAAACTGCATGAATTCCCCTGTCTTTGATGCGCAAAAACTTGCCAGACGGATTTCCGATCGGCATTTTGGCATTGGTTCTGACGGTTTGATCCTTATCTGCCCATCTGAAAAAGCGGATTTTCAAATGGTTATGTACAATGCGGATGGATCCAGAGCGCAGATGTGCGGCAATGGTATCCGATGTGTTGGAAAATACGTCTATGACCGCGGCCTTACCGATAAAACCACTGTCTCGGTGGAGACGCTTGGCGGAATCAAGATTCTACAACTTCACCCGGAGGGTGGAAAGGTCAAATCTGTAACAGTTGATATGGGTGTACCGGTTTTTGCACCGAAACTGATCCCGTCCCTTTTGAACGAAGAAGACTTTATCGATAAGCCTGTCATGGTGGATGGAAAAGAATACCGCATGACTGCACTGTCTATGGGAAATCCTCATGCCGTTGTATTTGTAGATGACACGGATAGTCTGGATCTCAAGGCGATCGGCCCTGCATTTGAGAATCATCCATTGTTTCCCGAGCGAATCAATACGGAATTCATCCAGGTAATAGATCGTAGCACTTTGAAAATGCGCGTATGGGAACGAGGATCCGGAGAAACCATGGCCTGCGGTACTGGTGCCTGCGCTGCTGTTGTGGCAGGACGACTCACTAATAAAAATGCCTCTGAGGTTATCGTTAAGCTTCTGGGCGGAGATCTTCTGATTAACTGGAGTGCAGAAGATAACCACGTCTATATGACAGGCCCTGCTGAAACTGTTTTTGACGGAGAGATAGACATAGATTGATAATAATAAGGAGGGTATCCCGTGGCTAGAATCAATGAAAACTATGCGAAGCTGCCCGGCAGTTATCTATTTGCTGAAATAGCACGTCGTGTTGCATCGTTTACCGAGGAACATCCTGATGCGAAGCTGATAAAACTGGGAATAGGTGATGTAACCCAGCCGCTGGCCCCGGCTGTTATTGAGGCCATGCATAAAGCGGTTGACGAAATGGGAAAGAAGGAAACCTTCCGTGGCTACGGCCCGGAGCAGGGTTATGATTTCCTTCGAAACGCTATTGTGGAACATGATTTTCGTTCCCGCGGCGCCTTGATTTCCGCCGATGAGATTTTTGTGTCTGACGGTGCCAAAAGTGACTGCGGAAACATCGGTGATATTTTCTCATCAGACAACATAGTGGCCGTTTGTGATCCTGTGTACCCGGTTTATGTAGATACCAACGCCATGGCGGGGCGGGCAGGGGAGTATATGACCGATCAGGAACGCTGGTCCAAGATTCATTATATGCCCACCACGGCCGAAAATGGATTCGTACCGGAGATTCCGGATACCCACGTTGATATGATCTACCTCTGCTTTCCCAACAACCCCACCGGGACAACACTGACCAAAGACCAGCTTAAGCTATGGGTTGATTATGCAAATCAGAATGAAGCAGTGATCCTCTTCGACGCTGCCTATGAAGCTTTTATTACTGAGGACAACGTACCCCATACAATCTATGAAATCCCTGGGGCAGAAACCTGCGCTATAGAGTTTCATAGTTTTTCTAAAACTGCCGGATTCACCGGGAATCGCTGTGCATATACGGTCGTGCCCAAGGCATTGAAACGGCAGGGTCAAAGCCTTAACGCAATGTGGAACCGTCGGCATACTACGAAGTTCAACGGAGTGCCCTATGTGGTACAGCGTGGGGCTGAGGCCGTCTACAGCAAAGCCGGCATGGCACAGGTACGTGAGACCATCGCGTTTTATCAGGAAAACGCCAAAGTAATCCGTCAGGGACTTATAAAGGCAGGTTTGGATGTATATGGAGGTGTGAACTCACCTTATATCTGGTTCAAAACGCCGACAGATTCCTGGAGTTTCTTTGACAGACTTCTGAAAGAGGCACATGTGGTCACTACCCCTGGTGCCGGCTTTGGCCCAAGCGGGGAAGGGTATATTCGCGTCACGGCCTTCGGTGATGCCGACGCTACCAAGGAAGCTGTTCGCAGGATTGTTGAACTGCTGAAATAGTGAATTGGGAGGTCTCTTAATGGACCTCCCAATTTTTAGTCATTTCATTCTGAAGCCTTTAAACACATCTCACGATATTCTTGCGCAACTGATTCCGGAGCAAGAATCTTAACTCTTCCGGCAAAGCTGAATACCCAAGAGAAGAAAACCGGCGATACATCCACATTGACAGTAAGCGTAAATGTTCCATCCTGCTGCGGAATCATCATGATATCACTTCCAAACCGGTCCACTGCGATATCTGCAAGTGATTCGGGGAACTGAAGCTTAACCGCAGAACTATGCCCGCCAAACATTCCAAAAACCTGTTTTGAATACTGTGCCATGTTAAGATCCTTATAGAGCTCCGGACACTTTCTTGACTCACCTGAAAGTTGTATATGCTCCATTCGATCAACTCGAAAATGCGTTCTTCCACGATCTTCCCGATGAGCAATCAGATAGTAGTTTTCGTTATCCCAGCACAGTCCGTACGGAGATGCTGTATAGATTCCTCGTTTTACACGGCTTCCATCTGAGCATCGCATCATATAATCAAAAACTATTTCGCTGTTGGAGTTAATGGCTGTATAGATTGTGTCGATGTTATAATAAATCTGCTCATTTGAAGTTTTGGGGCGGCCAACGAGAAACAACTGTCTGCGCAGCTGGTTCGCCCGATATCGGCTCGTCAGTGACTCCAGTTTCTCGATAAGCTCATAGGACTTCTTTTCCGTTATAAATCGTGAACATTGGATAGCATCCACCAGTAGTTTAAGTTCTGCCAATTCGAATGTATCCGACGCCAGATAATAACCTTTCCGGTCATGCATAATGTCCCAGCCGGCTTCCTCCAGGATTGAAATATCTCGATATAGGCTCTTCCGTTCGGCTGCAATCCCTCTCTGATTAAGCCGTTCAATAATATCTTTGACAAGAAGATGATGATCCTCATCCGTATCTCGTCTTAGAATATCCATTAAGGCTAGCAGTTTTTCTTTGGTTTGTTCTGATTTCGACATAGAAATCCCTCCGAAAAAAGTGTACCACAGCTGATTTGAAAGTACAAACACTATTATTGCAAACAAATACTTTTTCTGATATAATTATCCAGTAGATTCTGCCTGTCTCGGAGGAACCATGAAGATTCTTGTTGTTTCCGATAAAGAGAGTAAGTTTATTTGGGATCATTTTGACCCCGAACGGTTTCGTGACGTAAATCTCATCATCTCATGCGGGGATCTTTCTCCCAGTTATCTTTCGTTCCTTGTGACTATGATTCCTTGTCCTCTGTTGTATGTTCCCGGAAATCATGACAAGAGATATGAGCTCCACCCGCCCGAGGGCTGTATCAATATTGACGGCAGGCTCTTGATATACAAGGGCATCCGCATTTTGGGTCTTGGCGGTTGCAAAAGCCCGCGAAAGGCGCTTCACGAATACTCAGAAGAGCAGATGTGGCGGCGTGTTCGCAACGCTGAGAAGCAGATTCGGCGCGCTAAAGGTCTGGATTTTTTAGTTACGCATGCACCTGCGGTTGGTTTAGGAGATGGATCCGATCTTTTTCATCAGGGTTTCCAATCCTTTCGCTATATCGATGATATTTACCAGCCTTCTATTCATTTTTACGGCCATTGGCACCTCAGCGAAAACCCTATGGACCGTAACGCTGTATATATGTATCATGACACCGTTATGATCAACGCATACGGTTACAAGCTTATTGATTTTGAACCAGATACGCCGCTATCACATCCTATGGGTAACAGAAAGATCGAAGAGCTTCCAACGCCTCGTCCTCCTCGCAGGTTTTTCTTGCCATTCTAGCGTGAGATTAGCCACGAAAACAGTTCAGATAATATTTTATAAAAAAGACTTGCTTTTTAAATAAAGCTGTTGTAATATATATGAGCGCTCAGGGCGTATGAATAATATCCGGGTGTGGCGAAGTTTGGTATCGCGCTTGAATGGGGTTCAAGAGGCCCCGAGTTCGAATCTCGGCACTCGGACCAAGCCGTTGGAATCACTTAGATTCCAGCGGCTTTCTTTTTATACCCCGCTTTTCAAAACTCTTATGATATGCTATAATTCCATTATCCATTATTTGTGGAGGATCTGCAATGAAAACACTGTATTTGGACTGCAGCATGGGCGCTTCCGGTGATATGCTGACCGCTGCATTGATTGGACTTTTCCCTGTTCCCCAGGAGCTGCTGGATGAACTGAACGCGTTAGGTCTGCCTGGTGTACACTATTCCTTGGAACCATCAGTGAAATGCGGAATCACCGGAATACATGTTTCCGTAACTGTTGATGGAGCTGAAGAGGCTTCCGGAATAGACGAACATGAGCATGCACATCAGCACAATCCTTCAGTCCGGCACATTCAAAGCCATCATGGTATGGCTGATATTGATCACATTGTTTCTAAACATCTCAAACTGCCTGAGCGCATCAGAGCCGAAGTGCTTCAAGTGTTCGGATTAATCGCAGACGCAGAAAGCCATGTACACGGTATGCCAATCACAGAAATCCATTTTCACGAGGTTGGAACCATGGACGCTATTGCAGACATCACAGCCGTGTGTTATCTGTTTCACAGGCTTTCTGTTGACGAAGTAATCGCATCTCCAGTACACACTGGAGCCGGTCATGTCGCCTGTGCTCACGGAATTCTTCCTGTTCCGGCTCCGGCTACCGCTTATATTCTTCAGGGAATTCCAGCGTATGGCGGTTCAATTGAGGGAGAATTGTGTACACCTACCGGGGCAGCACTCCTCAAGCATTTTGTGACACGCTTCGGAGATATGCCTGTAATGAAAGCATCTGCCATCGGCTATGGGATGGGAAAACGAGATTATAGGATGGCAAACTGCGTGCGCGCTTTTATAGGAGAAACTGAAGAGATGTCCGATTCTGTCATAGAGCTCTCATGCAACGTAGATGATATGACCGCAGAAGCAGTAGGATATGCGATGGAAAAGCTGTTTGCCGGAGGCGCTCTGGACGTTTATACTATTCCTATCGGAATGAAGAAAAGCCGTCCCGGTACGATGATTCAGGTACTGTGCAAACCGGAAGATAAGACTTGTATTGTTGAGCTGATGTTTAAACACACCTCCACCATTGGTATACGTGAGGCAAAGCTCGGACGCTATATTCTTAATAGGGAAACGCAAACTTTGGAAACACCGTATGGCCTGGTCAGGAAAAAAGTATCCTCTGGTTACGGGGTTACCCATATGAAATACGAATATGACGATATCGCCAGAATCGCAGACGCGCAGTCGGTTTGTTTGCACGATGTGACATCCATGTTGGAAAACTGCAAATAAGAAGCGGAAATATGACTGACAGCATTGACATATAGTTTGATCGGGATACGCATGATGCGTATCCCGATGCTTATTTCGGGCATACAATCTCCATTGTCTGCTCAATCATATGATGTAGCAGTTGGCTTTGCAGCGTATCGGCCGCTTTATAGTATACTTCTTTGCCTTCGCGTCGGCTTACAATAAGCCCGCTGGACTTCAACTGCTTTAAATGATGAGATACCGCCGGACTGCTCATCCCCATAAGGGATGAGATATCCAACACGCATTCTTCGCAGTGACACAGCAGCCAAAACACCTTGGTCCTGGTACTGTCTGACAGCTGTTTAAATATGTCCGAGACTGTCTGAAACTGATAATCCTGGTTCAGGTATTCCTTGAGTTGATCCGTTACAATGGGATCGCTGTGCTGATGTGGAAGTGGATAGTCTGGCACAGTAAGACCACCTTTCAATACGAAAATAGTTGACAATGTGATTCAGGTATATTATACTAAAGAAAAAACGATTAAGCAAACGTTTAATCGTCCGGGAGATGTAAATCATGAAAAAATCATACAAAATTGAAGTTGACTGCGCAAATTGTGCAAATCTGATGGAAACTGCAGCGGGCAAGACTTGTGGAGTAAAATCCGCTGCTGTAAACTTTATGACCCAGAAAATGACTGTAGAATTTGAAGACGGTCATGATGTAGATAAAGTCATGCAAAGCGTTCTGAAAGCTTGCCGGCGCGTTGAAAGCGATTGTGAGATCTACTTTTAATCCTGAAAGAAGGGACCATCCATGAATCGAAGGCAGAAGAAAACACTGATTCGAATTGTTTCCTCCGGGATTTTGTTGATTCTGGCAAATGTGATTCCTTTACAGGAATATGTAAAAGTACTCCTTTTTCTTATAAGCTATCTTATTATAGGGCACGATATTCTGCGTAAAGCAGTTCGTGGAATCCTGAATCATCGCCTTTTGGATGAACAGTTCCTTATGACCGTGGCAACATTGGGGGCCATTATTCTAGCGGTAATGAAACGCAGCACGGATTTTAACGAGGCTGTATTTGTCATGCTGTTTTATCAGATTGGGGAGTTTTTCCAGAGCTATGCAGTAGGAAAAAGCCGCCGCAGCATCTCCGATCTGATGGATCTTCGGCCAGACTATGCGAATGTTGAGTCTGAAGGTTTGCTGGAGCAGGTGGATCCGGATGATGTTCCCGTTGGCACCGTCATTGTTGTTCAGTCCGGGGAGAAAGTTCCTATTGACGGAGTCGTGATCTCCGGACACTCTACTCTGAACACAAGCTCCCTCACTGGTGAAAGCGTACCTCGGGATATCGGACCGGGAGAAGAGATCATCAGCGGATGCATCAACCTGACAGGGGTTCTCCAGGTCAGGACCACAAAGGTATTCGGGGAGTCTACCGCCTCAAAAATACTGGAGTTGATGGAGGAGTCGAGCTCACATAAATCAAGATCTGAAAACTTCATCTCAAGGTTTGCAAAAATTTACACGCCAGTGGTCTGCTTATGTGCGCTTATGCTTGCAATCTTACCACCCGTTCTTCGTTTGATTGTTTTGCATCAGCCGGCAATGTGGCCTGTGTGGATCTATCGTTCCCTGACATTCCTGGTCATCAGCTGTCCCTGTGCACTTGTCGTCAGTATTCCTCTGACCTTCTTTGCCGGTCTTGGCGGAGCGGGGAAGGAAGGGATCCTGATCAAGGGTTCCAACTACCTTGAAACTTTGTCGAAAGCAAAAACCGTTGTAATGGATAAGACGGGTACATTGACACAGGGAGTCTTTGAGGTTCAGGATATTCACCACAATGTAATGGAGCGGTCCCGGCTTTTAGAGTATGCCGCTCTGGCAGAAATAGCATCCTCTCATCCAATCAGCAAAAGTCTCCGGCACGCTCATGGGATTGACACAGACAGAAGCCGCGTTGCAGGCATTCAGGAATACCCTGGTGGCGGCGTTGTGGCAACCGTTGACGGTAGACCTGTAGCTGTGGGCAATACCAAGCTCATGGACTCACTGGGAATTCCTTTTACACCCTGCAGAAGCAGCGGAACCATTGTCCATATAGCCGTTAATGGAGAGTACGCGGGGCATATTGTTATTTCTGACACCATAAAGGATGGTGCAAAAGAAGCGATACAGGCGATAAAAGCTTCAGGAGTAGAACACACCGTCATGCTTACCGGTGATTCAGAGGCCGTAGCGGAACATGTCGCGGAAGCACTTGAAATCGACGAGTATCAAAGCGACATGCTTCCAGCTGACAAAGTGCATTATGTTGAAACTCTGCTCTGTAATGAAGGGCCGGTAGTTTTTGTCGGAGATGGTATTAATGACGCTCCGGTATTATCCCGTGCAGACATTGGCGTTGCAATGGGAGCATTAGGTTCAGATGCCGCCATCGAAGCAGCAGACGTTGTGCTGATGGACGATAATCCCATGAAGATATCCAAAGCGATACGAATTGCAAAAAAGTGCATTTCCATCGTCTATCAGAATATCATTTTCGCTCTTGGCGTAAAGCTTCTTTGCCTGGTTCTAGGCGCATTGGGTTTTGCAAATATGTGGATTGCTATCTTTGCAGACGTTGGCGTTATGATTCTTGCGGTTCTGAATGCCATTCGCGCACTTTATGTTCACAGACTCTGAGGCGGACAGCGGGCAGGAGCCGAACCGATCCAGATTTCTGTTATACACGCATATAATTCAGAAATGATCCCTAAAAGCAGGACATTTTAGAATTTGGCAATCTGAAGGGTCTGATATCTGTGCTGAGCAGGTATCAGACTTTTTCTGTTTTTGTTTGATTATGCGGTTGTTAGTATTGTCAGGGTCGTCGAGCTCCACCTTGATGTGTTCCTGATAGCAGAAGTCTTGCAGGTGAGAGCGCCCGCATCTGAGTGCACTTCCGCACAAGATCCTGCCAAACGTCAGAACGCTTCGTGCAGTTGACTTTTTTCGATAAAATAGCTATAATAACTATATATTGGGTTATTATGTCTGAATACAACACAATGTGAGGGAATTCCATGAAAAAGAAGGAAACCTACGGCAACGAAAGTATCATTCTGCTGCAGGGAGCGGAGCGTGTTAGGAAACGCCCCGCGGTTATTTTTGGTTCCGATGGGCTCGAGGGCTGTGAGCATGCTGTGTTTGAGATCCTGTCGAACGCAATCGACGAAGCCCGGGAAGGCCACGGAAATCTGATAACAGTAACCAGATATCTCGACCATTCTATCCAGGTGGAGGACTTTGGAAGAGGCTGTCCGGTGGACTGGAATGAAGTTGAACAGCGCTACAACTGGGAATTAGTGTTCTGTGAACTCTATGCAGGCGGCAAGTACCGTAACGAAACTGGAGAAAACTATGAATACTCACTGGGTCTCAACGGCCTTGGTGCCTGTGCCACACAATATGCTTCCCGTTATTTCGATGCAATCATCCGAAGGGACGGCAAAAAATACACCTTACACTTCGAGAAGGGGGAGAACATCGGCGGTCTTAAAGATGAAAAAGCGGACCGAAAACAGACTGGTTCCTGCTTCCGTTGGTTGCCTGACCTGGATGTTTTCACGGACATAGACATCCCTGTAGATTATTTTCACGACACTATTAAACGTCAGGCAGTTGTAAACGCCGGCGTGAGGTTTCTTTTCCGGAACGAAACCACAAAGGGGAAGTTTGAAGAGAAAGAATACCTTTATGAGCGTGGGATTCTTGACTATGTGGCAGAAATGACTGAGCAGGGAGCTTTGACCATGCCACAGTTTTGGGAGGCAGAACGAAAGGGCAGAGACCGGGAGGATCAGCCGGAATACAAAGTGAAAATATCTGCAGTTGTCTGCTTTTCCAATTCAGTAAACCGGATCGAGTATTACCACAATTCGTCCTGGCTGGAACATGGTGGTGCGCCAGACAAGGCAGCACGTACTGGCTTTGTTTCTGCCATTGACAGTTATATCAAGCAAATTGGAAAATACAACAAGAATGAGAGCAAAATTACTTGGCAGGACATTTCTGACTGCCTTGTTCTGGTTACAAACTGCTTTTCAACACAGACTAGTTATGCCAATCAGACTAAAAAGGCTATAAACAATCGGTTTATTCAGGAGGCTATGACTGAGTTCTTCAAGTCGCGCCTTCAGGTCTATTTTATTGAGAATAAAACAGAAGCAGATCGGATCGCAGAGCAGGTTCTGATCAACAAGAGATCCCGGGAAACAGCTGAAAAGACCCGTCAGAACACTAAGAATAATCTGATCAAAAAAGTCGATATATCAAATCGTGTTCAGAAGTTCGTAGACTGCCGGAGTAAGGATGTGAATCGCCGGGAACTATATATTGTCGAGGGAGATTCCGCACTAGGAAGCGTCAAGCTCAGTCGTGATGCAGAATTCCAGGGTATCATGCCTGTTCGAGGCAAAATTCTCAACTGTTTGAAAGCAGACTATGTACGAATCTTTAAGAGTGACATTATTACAGACCTTATCAAAGTCCTGGGCTGTGGCGTGGAGATCACCGGCGGCAAAAAAGCGCGGGATCTCAGCTCCTTTGATCTTGATGCTCTGCGTTGGAATAAAATAATCATTTGTACCGACGCTGATGTTGATGGTTATCAGATCCGCACACTGATCCTTACCATGTTATACCGGCTCGTTCCAACGCTGATCCAAGAGGGATATGTATATATCGCCGAATCCCCGCTTTTTGAGATCAACTATAAGGATAAGACATGGTTTGCATACTCAAACCGGGAAAAGGATAAGATCGTGGAGGAAATCGGAGAAGGGAAAAAGGTAACTATCCAGCGTTCCAAGGGTCTTGGTGAAAACGACCCCGAAATGATGTGGATGACCACCATGAACCCAGAGACACGGCGTCTTATCAAGGTTATCCCGGAGGAAGCAGAAGCCACAGCCATGATGTTCGACCTTTTAGAGGGTGATAATCTGCAGGGCCGCAAGGATCATATTGCCGAAAATGGTTATAAGTTCCTGGAACTGGCTGATATTTCGTAGGGAAGGAGGGCAATACTTTGGCGAGAAAGAAAAAGACAGAAGATAACAGCAAGAAAAACATACCCAATGTATACGGTCTCGAGGCAAAGATCCTTGAGCAGCCAATTACCGAGACGCTGGAAATCAATTTCATGCCTTATGCCATGAGCGTAATCATGTCTCGCGCCATTCCGGAGATTGACGGATTCAAGCCCTCTCACCGAAAGCTTCTCTATACTATGTATAAAATGGGGCTGCTAAGCGGCAGCCGTACTAAATCCGCCAACATCGTAGGTCAGACCATGCGGCTGAATCCACATGGTGATTCTGCCATATACGAGACCATGGTACGTCTCAGCCGTGGATATGAAGCACTTCTGCATCCATTTGTTGATTCCAAGGGAAACTTTGGAAAAGCATACTCCAGAGATATGGCGTATGCAGCTTCACGATACACAGAGGCGAAGCTTGATACGTTCTGCCAGGAGATTTTCCGCGATATCGACAGCGACACTGTAGACTTTGTGGACAACTATGACAGCACTATGAAGGAGCCCGCACTTCTTCCTACGACCTTCCCAAATGTGCTTGTATCAGCAAATAACGGAATTGCAGTTGGCATGGCCAGCAACATCTGTGGATTCAATCTCAGAGAGGTCTGCAACGCAGCGATCGCCCGCATCAAAAATCCGAACTGTGATTTAAGGGAGTATCTGATTGCGCCGGATTTTCCCTCCGGCGGTGAGTTAATCTATAATGACAGCGAAATCTGCGCTCTCTATGAGACTGGACGCGGGAGCCTGAAGGTCCGGGGCAAGTGGCGATATGTCAAAGAGGGCAATCTTGTAGAGATTTATGAGATTCCCTATACTACCACCACAGAGGTCATTATTGACAAGGTGTCCGATCTGATCAAGTCCGGCAAGATCAAAGAAATCAATGACATGCGGGATGAGACAGACCTGAGCGGTCTGAAGCTTACCATTGACCTGAAACGCGGCGCTGACCCCGACAAGCTCATGGCACGGCTTATGCGAATGACTACTCTGCAAGACAGCTTTGCATGCAATTTCAATATTCTTATTGGCGGATATCCTAAGGTAATGGGTGTCGGTGAGATTCTGGAAGAATGGACCGCATGGCGTGTAGAGTGTGTCAAACGCAGGCTGTATTTTCAGTTAACGAAAAAACGCGATAAGCTCCATCTGCTTCTCGGGCTTCAGAAGATCCTGCTGGATATCGATAAAGCCATACGCATCATCAGGGAAACCGAACGTGAGGATGACGTTATTCCGAACCTTATGATCGGCTTCGGTATCGATCAGGTTCAGGCAGAGTATATAGCCGAGATCAAGCTGAGGAATATTAACCGAGAATATATTCTCAAGCGCACAAACGAGACGGAAGAGCTTGAAAAAGATATTGCAGATTTGGAAGAGACGCTCAAATCTTCCCGCAGGATTAAATCTATCATCGTAAAAGAGCTGGAATCCGTAGCAAAAAAATACGGAAAAGATCGCCGTACTACAGTCATTTATGATGACGAGCTCGAATTCGAAGATGAAGTCGAGCAGACACCAGACTATCCTGTGACCGTTTTTATTACCCGGGACGGTTATCTCAAGAAAATAACTCCTCAGAGCCTTCGTATGAGCGGTGAACAGAAGCTTAAGGAAGGCGACCTTATAGATACTGTCACGGAAGCGACCAACCGGAGCGAGCTTCTGGTTTTCAGTGACCGTTGTCAGGTTTATAAAGTTTCTCTGTCTGAATTCGATGACGGAAAGGCAAGCCTGTTAGGCGATTATCTTCCCACTAAGCTGGGATTTGACGAAGGAGAGAGCGTACGTAAGGTCTGCTTCCCTGGAGATTACAGCGGTTACGTCCTGTTTGCTTTTGAAAACGGGAAGGTGGCAAAGGTGGCTCTTAATGCCTATGATACAAAATCCAACCGCAGGAAGTTAACCGGAGCATATACGGACAAGTTGCCGCTTCGATCTATTCTGTGCCTGTCTGAGGATACAGATATCGCTCTTTACAGTACTGACGGCAGAGCGCTGGTTGTAAATACCGCGCTGCTTACTGTAAAAAGTACAAGGACCACCATCGGCGTGGCAACGCTGACCTTAAGAAAAAAAGCGTTGTTGGATCATATGCTTCCTCTGAAGGACACCAGCATAAGCAATGTGACCCGGTATCGCAGCCGCTCACTTCCCGCTGCAGGTGCAATTCTGAAAGAGGCGGATTCAGAGGAACAGCAGCTTTCCCTCGATCTGTAACATCTGGAGGGGAGAAAATGAAAGCGAAACTATTCACCATTTTTAAAAGAATTGTCTGGATTACGGTTGGATCCGCAGTCTTTGCGTTGGGATTTGATCTTTTCCTTATGCCACATCAGTTTGGCGCCGGCGGTGTTTCCGGTCTTGCTTTGATTGTCAATGCTTTTATACCTTTTTTATCTGTTGGTGCGATTTCTCTTGCTGTCAATATTCCTCTTTTTATCGCAGGATATCGTACGATCGGGCGAAAATTCTTCTTTGGTTCTCTTCTTGGAATGCTGATCTCGTCTGTATTGATTGATGCGTTTTCCGTTCTTCCTGTCATCTCAACAGAGCCGCTTCTTGGTGCTATTTTCGGTGGTCTGTTAGTGGGTATCGGCTGCGGTATCGTCTTTATGCAGGGAGCCTCTACCGGAGGTGTTGACATTGCTGCCCGGTTGCTGAAGCGAAAATTCCTCGAACTGCCGATTGGAAAACTCATGCTGATGGTAGACATGTGCATTGCCATTCTTACTGGTATCGCATTCCGTGATCTAAACAAAGTCCTGTACTGCATCGTAGCGCTGTTCGTATGTTCTGAGGCAACGGATGCTGTCGTTTATCGACTTGATTATTCTTATTCTGCGATAATTATTACAGATCTGAACGAAGCTGTACGGGACGCAATTGACGAGAGACTGGAACGTGGCTGCACCTTCCTGAGGGGTGAAGGTTCTTATACTCACCAAGAGAAAAATGTGATTTTCTGCGCTATAAAACGCCAACAGATTGCAGAACTGAAAGAGCTTGTTATGAGCGTTGACCCCAACGCATTCCTGGTTCTGCAGGAAGCTCACCAGGTATTAGGCGAAGGGTTTGAGGGCTATTCCAAAAACCGCCTTTGAGAAAGAAGGGAACGGAATGAAGCGAATCACGGCATGCTTTTTGTTCCTCGCCATTATCTTATGCGGTTGCGGCAACTGGCGGAACACCTCCTATGTTGTTGTACGACCGCACAACGAAAACTACGGAGTTGCGCTGGATTCCAACACACTGACAGTCAGCAGTTATCTCAGCCTGAAAAATGCGCTCCTGAATGCTGTTCAGGATTATACTTCTGAGATTGTAATCCGGGCAGAATCCTACTCCGGAAACCTTGGGGAAGACCTGAATCAAGCAGTTTATGAAATCACAAGGATGTCCCCACTGGGTGCCTTTGCCGTCAACAATATGACATACGATTATTCTCGAATTGTCAGTTACTACGAGATCAACGTCAACGTCACCTATAAATGCACTGAGGATGAAATCAGACAGCTCGTCTACGTTACCGATCTGACAGGTATACGGGAGAAATTGGAAGAGGCAATGCGTGCCTATGATTCGAGGCTTATACTTCGTGTTGGCGATTATCACTCATTTGATCTTTCCGGTGAAGTTACCGCAATATTTAACGAACATCCAGAGTATGCACTGGAACTTCCGGATATAACAGTCGATCTGTATCCGGAAAGCGGCACACAGCGTATCCTTGACATCAAGTTCACGTATATGCATACACAGGACGAGCTCAAACAATTCCGCTCGGAGATAGATGAAAAGGTTTCAGGTTTAGCTGCAATTTACGGAATGTCCAATTCTCAGATTACAAACGCCAGAAGGATTTATCAGCGCCTTGGTAGGGATGCGGTGCTGGATCATCAGGACGAAACCCGCACATTGAATAACGGCTTGTACGGCGCACTTCTGGAAGGACATGCCAGCAGCTACGGATTCGCACAGGCATATATTCTTCTTCTGCAGCAGTGCAACATCCGCAGCCGTCTTGTGGAAGGGCAAAAAAACGGTGCCGCACATTATTGGTGCATGGTAGAACTGGATGATGGTGACTTTTATGTTGATCCCACACTTTTGATGGAAGAGGGCGGAACACAGTGGTTCCTTCTCGGAAGCCGAGAGCTGAATGCACTGAATTATTATATTCTAGATGCGGACAGCTTCCCACTTGTAGATGTTCCTCGTGAGTATCTTCCGTCTCCTTAACAGACAATACCGCACTGCCTGAATCGGCAGTGCGGTATGCTTACTCCTCGAGTACTGTTGCAGTGCAATGAGTCTCTACCATTTTCTGAAGCGATTTCAAATCGCGAAATGTTTCCGGTCTCTTGGAAGGATCCCGCAGCAGTGCAGAGGGATGATACATAGCCATTCGCCAGATACCTTCGATCTGGAACCATTGTCCATGTTCCCGTGTGATTCGGAAATCCGAATCAATTAATTCCATTGCAGCAATTCGCCCCAGACAAACTATGAGTTTAGGGTGAATCAGTCGAATCTGTGAGCGGAGCCAGTCCGAGCAGGCATCACGCTCTTCATTTAATGGGTCGCGATTTCCTGGAGGTCTGCATTTGACGATATTCGCAATATAGCAGTTATTCCTGCTCAGCCCGATGATATAGAGCATTTCATCAAGGAGCTGTCCTGCACGTCCTACAAATGGTTCCCCCTTGAGGTCCTCTTGTTCTCCCGGCCCCTCTCCTATAAACATTATCTCTGCCTGATCCGGGCCTACGCCGAATACGACATTGTGCCTGGTTTCATGCAGCTTACATCTTATACAAGAAAGGCAGTCCTTCTTAAGGTCATTCAGATTAGTTTGTATCACAGCACTCCACCCTTTTTCCCTAGTACAGCTACAAAACCGCACGCAGTTGCCCGTGCAGATCAATATTTCGTAATTTATCAATTTAAACAGTTTAAAAAGCGCAAAATATGTGTTACAATTATTCTAATGATACCACACTTCTCAGCAAATGGAAAGTCAGTATCACACGAAAAGCAATATGATGGTACTGCTGACTGAGTATGAAATGTTCGATAGCGGGCTGCTCATATTCGCTGATGCATACATGGATTCACTGAGGCACAGCTTTGAATCAGATCAATCCTTTTTGCACTGTCAGCGGATACAGGCAGATACATATAATGACAGCATGGAAGACCTTAGGCGCATTAGCGGTGTTGATGAAAAGACCTATGTCAGTATCGCCCGCCTGATCTAAGTGGAGGTGGAGATTTGAAAATCCTTGTCGTAGACGATGAAAAACTGTTGGTCAAAGGAATAAAATTTAACCTGGAAAACGACGGTTACGAGGTTAGTGCGGCCTATGACGGCGAGGAAGCTGTCGAGCTCGCAAGGAGCGGAAACTTTGATCTGATCATTCTCGACATTATGATGCCAAAGCTCAGTGGACTAGACGCCTGTATGCAGATCCGGGAGTTTTCAAATGTTCCAATCATTATGCTCACCGCAAAAGGAGAGGACATGGACAAACTGATCGGCTTTGAGCACGGAACGGATGATTACCTCACAAAGCCATTCAATATTCTTGAGCTTAAAGCGCGTATCCGCGCACTGCTCCGTCGGAGTGCTGCACCTGAGACAAAAGAAAACAACAGCAGAATCACTTATGGGGATATTACACTGGATTCTGACGAACGGAATGCCTATAAAAATGGTGTTCAGGTGGAACTCACGGCCAGAGAATTTGATCTGATGGAGCTATTGATGCGTAATCCGGGTCATGTCTATTCCAGAGAAAACCTTCTGAATCTGATCTGGGGTTACGAATATCAGGGTGAAATAAGGTCTGTAGATGTACATGTGCGCAGGCTAAGAGAGAAGCTTGAGCGGATTCCTGCTCAGCCTGAGTATATCATGACGAAATGGGGCGTTGGCTATTATTTCAAAGCTTAAAGAGTTTCTGCGTCAGTTTTGGAACAGCCTGCTCCTGAAAATCGTTCTAGTGATCTTGCTCCTCACAGTCATTCTTCTGATTTTTCAGACAGCTACACCTGTGCGAACCACACGCGAAATGATTTTTGCCTATAAGCAGTCTGTTTTGCTTGGCAAGGCCGAAACCATAGCGTCCTCTCTGAATAATAATCTGGTTCTTACAAGAGACGGCGCACAGGAAGTCATTTCCATCCTTGGAACAAGTGATGTCGGGCAGATCATTATCACCGATACATCCGGTATGGTCCTGTACAGCTCCAGCAACGGGAATCCGGCTGCAGACGTATGTGCGTTATATCCCGAAATTGTCTCTGCTCTGCAAGGGAATGACGTATTCCGGTGTGTTTACGACAGAAACGCATTCCTCAGCTATGGTGCCATGCCAATCATGGTGGGAAATGTTATTACAGGCTGTGTATATGTTGCGGATGAGGATCCGGAACAGGCAGAAATATTGAATCACATCCGACGCAATGCTCTTCAGATGGCGGGGATTGCGGTGGCTGTCAGTCTGCTGATCTTTCTCGGAGCCGGCTTTATAGTTATCCGTAACAATAACAAAATGCTAAGCTCTATCCGAACAGTCCGGGAAGGTAATTACAACTACAGAATTGAAAGCAGCGGACACAACGAATACTCTGATATTGCAGAGGAATTTAACGCGCTAACAGACCGGCTTCAAAAAACAGAAGAAAGCCGAAGGCAATTTGTATCAGATGCCTCGCATGAGCTTCGCACACCGCTAGCCGCAATCAGGCTGCTTTCTGACTCCATTATCCAGAACGATCTGGATCAGGATACCATTCGGGAGTTTGTACAGGACATTTCCAGTGAGTCAGACCGTCTGACTCGTATGACCTCCAAGCTTCTGAACCTGACTGCACTGGACAGCAAACAGTATGTTACTCAGGAACTGGAAATCGTCAATCTCGCCGAGTGCTGTCGGAAAGCAGTGCGAATACTAACACCGCTCGCCAAGGAACGTGGCATACAGATTGAGCAGAGTTCAGAAGAGAACTGCTGCGTTATGGCAAGGGAGGATGAGGTTTTTCAGATTGTCCTGAACCTTGCTGAAAATGGCCTGAAATACACCCAGGAGTCCGGACGAGTTCGCCTTATCTCTTATTCTCAGGGTGATTCTGCCGTTTTGATCGTTGAAGATAACGGTATCGGCATTCCAGACGGAGAGCTGGATCGCATTTTTGACCGTTTCTATCGGGTCGATAAAGCCAGAAGCCGTGAGGCAGGCGGAACAGGTCTTGGACTTGCTATTGTACGGGAAACAGTTGAAAAGTTTGGAGGTACTGTGGAGGCATCCAACCGCGGGCAGGGCGGAGCACGCTTTACTGTTCGTTTTCCTCTGTATCGCTGGGAGGGGGAGCCATGATCAGACGTTTTAGATTGCCGTCATTGATACTGGCATGCCTGCTTCTTTTTACCGGATGTACCGCCGGCAGCCGATCAGCGGAATCCGGAACACCTGTCTCGCTGTATTACGAATACAGATATGCCGAACAGGTACAGGATCTGGAATCTGTTATAGGGCAGGAACAGCGGACTGTCAGTGTTCTTTCTCTATGGGACTTTCTGGATCTCTATTTCAAGGGACCTGCTTCTGAGGATATGATATCGCCGTTTCCTTCCGGAACAAATGTCCAGGCGATTCAATATACAAATTCTGTACCGACGCTTACTCTGTCTGGAGAATTCTTCTCACTGATGGGTGTCGATTTATCTGTTGCATGCTGTTGTCTTTCGAAAACCGTGTGTGAATTCACCGGACGCAGTTCTATTATTCTTATAGATGAAACAGAAAGCATCCGAATGGAGATCGACCCGGATAAATACGTGCTTACCAACAGCATTCAGAACGGTCGTAATGAGCAGTTTACTGTGTATTTTCCCGATGCGCAGTGGCGATATCTTGTTCCTGAGATCAGGGACGCAACACTCAGTTCCAATGAAACATCGGCAGCTTATGTTCTCAGGAGGCTGTTAGAGGGGCCTGAAAACAAGCAGCTGTCTTCAGCTTTTCCGCCAGATGTCCGGTTGCTTGGTATTTCGATTGCAGATCATGTATGTACAGTCAACTTCTCAGAAGAGTTTGTCAGCGGTCTTTCAAGTAATCCAAATCACAACCTTCTTACCGTTTATGCCATTGTAAATACATTGACGGAACTTGAAGATATTGACTCGGTACAATTTCTTTCCAACGGAAACACGATTACCGACTACGGAATCATCCGGCTGGATCAGCCTGTATTGAAATATACTGAGTGCATCGGTCCGGTAAGGACTGCCGTAGGAGAGGCTGACGTCAATCTGTATATCTGCAGTCAATCTGGAAACGGAACTGTCTCCATGCCATGCCGCGTCAAACAAACCATCTCCGAACCCCTCGCTGAGGCTGTTCTGCTCCGCGCTCTGGATTATGAAGCTCCCGAGGGATTCTATAATCCAATTCCCTATGGAACGGAGTTGCTGAGCGTCAGCGTATCCGGGGGGACCTGCTATGTAGATCTGTCAGAGCGCTTCATCCCGCCTGAGGATACCGAGCAGGCTGAGCGGGAGGCGGTATGGTCACTTGTGATGATGCTCACTGACTTGGACGGGATTTCCTCTGTTTCTCTGACAATCGGAGGGGAGAGCAGTGGCCTCATTTACCTTGATATATCCGAGCCGCTTCGTCGTTCGGATGTATCACTGCAGGAAACATAATCATATAATTTATCACGAATGGACTTAGAATCCGTGTGAGAAAGGGGATAAACCATGGCAGAATACAAAATCGAAACAAAATGTGTACAGGGAGGCTATACGCCGGGTAATGGGGAGCCTCGTCAGGTACCGATCATTCAGAGCACTACTTTTAAATATGCAACTAGCGAGGATATGGGCAAACTCTTCGATCTGGAAGCACCTGGCTATTTCTATTCCCGTCTTCAGAATCCTACCTGTGACTATGTTGCCGCAAAGATCGCAGAGATGGAAGGCGGAACCGCAGGAATGCTGACATCATCAGGGCAGGCTGCCAACTTTTTTGCTATGTTCAATATTGCTTCATGCGGCGACCACATCGTTTCGTCCACCTCCATCTATGGCGGAACATTTAACCTGATGAGTGTCACAATGGCGAAGATGGGAATCGAAACCACATTTGTGGATCCTGATTGCACGGAAGAAGAACTTGCCGCAGCATTCCGGCCAAATACAAAACTTGTATTCGGAGAAACCATCGCAAATCCTGCGCTTACAGTCCTGGATATTGAAAAATTCGCAAAAGTTGCTCATGAACACGGTGTTCCGCTGATTGTTGATAATACATTTGCAACCCCTGTTTTTTGTCGGCCTATTGAGTGGGGCGCTGATATTGTAACCCATTCTACAACAAAGTATATGGATGGGCATGGCGCCTGTGTGGGTGGTGCAATTGTAGACTCCGGCAGATTCGACTGGACTGCACATGCTGATAAGTTCCCAGGTCTGACCACACCAGATGACAGCTACCATGGCATCACATACACAGAGAAATTTGGCCTTGGCGGCGCTTTTATTACAAAATGTACAGCGCAGCTAATGCGTGATTTCGGTTGCACACAATCTCCACAAAGTGCATTCATTTTAAACCTGGGACTGGAAAGCCTACATGTTCGCATGCCTCGTCATTGTGAAAACGGACAGGCCGTTGCAGAGTTCCTACAGGCACATCCCAAGATTGCCTATGTAAACTACTGCGGGCTCCCCGGTGACAAGTATTATAAACTGGCACAGAAATACTTGCCCAACGGATCGTGTGGTGTAGTTTCTTTTGGCTTAAAGGGCGGAAGAGATACAGCCAGCGAATTCATGAAACATCTAAAGCTGGCAGCGATTGAGACTCACGTGGCAGATGCCAGAACCTGTTGCCTGAACCCTGCCACAAGTACCCACCGCCAGATGACGGATGAGCAGCTGATCGCTGCCGGCGTCCCTGCCGAGCTCATTCGCATGTCCTGCGGACTTGAGAGCAAGGAAGACCTGATCGCAGATATTTCCCAGGCTCTGGATTCGATATGATTTGGTAAAAATGTTGTTTTAGCACTGTGTATTTTTTACATTTCAGCACAAATTGTATGTTTCCTTTTTATAAATCACGTGATATAATACTTTACAGTAATTCTAACGGAAGCAATTACCACTGGAAAGGGATGTGAATTATGGTCATTCTGTTGATTCTCGCAATTGTCTTTGCACTTCTTGTCGGGCTGAAGTTCCTGGAAGGTATCAGCCTTTCTCTCATTGTCTATGCTGTGCTGTCCGTAGTCTGCCTGATCATTTACATTGCTGTTCTGATCGAGAAAAAGCGGGAAGCAAGAATGTAAAAAGAAAATAAACGCGGGACGCTATGCGTCCCGCGTTTTTCCTTGTCTTACAGGGAGTAATCACGCTCATCATATTTGGAAAAATCCGGATTTGACGGACGGGGCGGAACTCTCAGAAGCGGATTATATCGGAATTTTCTGCAGTGATCCCGCTCAGAAACAATTCCTTTTCTTCTGCAGATCATATATTCTTCATCCGCCGGCGCTGCAAACTTACAATACGCACATCGGGGGTCTATTTTCTTTCGGAACAGCATAGATATTCCTCCGCTTTTTTCTGTATTATACTATGCTTTTCTGTTTTTTGCCATATCTGCGTTATAAAACTTTCATTTTTCTTTAATTCCGTTTAACATCATTCGGCAAATCAGATCAATGGTTTCCTTTATAGTGTTTTAGTATTTTTTGAGGGGTATGGCATGCCTGAAAATCCGTTAATAATTACAGAAACCATCAAATCCGTGCAAAAGCGGCTTAATATGCTTCTTCTCTCAAAGAGAGGCATTCTAATGATCAGCATTGCATCTGCAACATTTTCTCTAAAACAGTGGAATTTCCCATGAAGAGTATGGTAGTATATAGTATATAGTTTGCTCATTTTTATCAGAGAAGCTTATACATCCTGTTTCGTAATTTGCTCTTTTGCTCAAGTTACATTCATTGCGCTCAGTTCGCTTGTTTACAGGATTCGCGTAGAGCAACGCCCTGAAAAAACCACATAGTTTCTTTTTCAATAAATCGGAAAAACTGCTTTTCATAAACAGCGCCGCCCCGCAAAGCGGCGGCGGAAATTAACTCAGCACCATTTTAAACTATTAGGATTGAGGTTATCATCTATGACAGAGATCACAATCAGTGCAGACCGTATGGAACAAATCATCAATCTGTTCGGTTCCATGGACGAGAATATCCGTATTATCGAGCAGGAGTTTGACGTGACTATCGTCAACCGAGATACAGAATTGAAGATTTCTGGTGAAGAGGAACATGCTGCAGATGCCGGAAAAACAATTGAAGGACTGTTACAGCTTGCAGCAAAAGGAGAGCCAATTCACGAGCAGAATGTACGGTATATCATCGGGCTGGTTCGTCAGGGCCAGTCAGATAAGATCTCGGCACTTACCAAAGATGTGATCTGTATTACTGCCAAGGGGAAGCCAATAAAAGCCAAGACGCTGGGGCAGCAGCAGTATATGAAGGCTATATCCAACAATACTGTAACCATCGGAGTAGGGCCCGCGGGCACGGGAAAGACTTATCTCGCGGTGGCAGCCGCCGTTGCAGCCTTCAGGGAACGGCAGGTTAACCGGATTATCCTGACACGTCCAGCTGTAGAGGCAGGGGAACGTCTGGGCTTCCTTCCAGGTGATATGCAGAACAAAGTGGATCCTTACCTCCGCCCGCTTTATGACGCTCTGTTCGAAATGCTCGGAACTGAGAGCTACAACAAGTATTTGGAAAAAGGTAATATTGAAGTTGCTCCTCTGGCCTATATGAGAGGACGAACGCTTGATGACAGTTTTATCATTCTTGATGAGGCGCAGAACACAACACGGGAACAAATGAAAATGTTCTTAACACGCTTGGGTTTCGGCTCCAAGATCGTGATTACCGGTGATATAACTCAGATAGATCTTCCAACAGACAAAGTAAGCGGGCTTAAAGATGCTGTCCGTGTCTTAGATGATGTAGAAGATATTGCCATATGCAAACTGACATCCCAGGACGTGGTACGGCATGTGCTTGTACAGCGCATTATCAATGCCTATGAAAAGGCTGAGTCAAAGCGGCAAAGCATTCAATCCGGAAAAACATATAAGAGGGCGAAAAAATGAAACATAAAATAACTGTTCACGCTGATCTTCCGCACATAAATACACAGTCGCAGACTGCGCACATCAAGCGGTGCATACGCGGTGCCCTGGATGAAGAGGGGATCGGCGTGCCATGTGAAGTCAATGTTCTTCTTACCGATAACGCAGGAATCCGGAGAATCAACAGGGAATACCGAAATGTTGACTCAGACACGGATGTCCTTTCTTTTCCAATGTTTGAACTGGAGCCGGGGCATTTCCCTGAGGATGTATCCGAGCTGCTTGATCCTGAAGAAGGCACGCTTCCTCTGGGCGATCTGGCTATCTCTATGGAAAAAGTCCGTACACAGGCAATTGAATTCGGCCACAGTGAGGCCAGAGAACTCGGATACCTAACCGTTCACTCCATCCTGCATCTCCTGGGTTATGACCACACCGATGAAAGTACCATGAAAAAGCAGATGCGGGAACGTGAAGAGGCAATCATGGCTGTCCTGCAGATTCCAAGAGATTCCTCAAATGATTGAGCTTATTTCATTGTTCAGGAGCTTTGGACATGCCATAAGTGGGTTTTTCTCCGCTGTCGTAACCGAGCGCAATCTGCGCATCCACTTAACAGCGCTTGTCCTTGTTGTTCTATTCGGCAATTACGCACAGCTTTCCTCTGTCCACTGGTGTCTTGTGGTATTGTGCTGTATGGCAGTGATATCTCTCGAGCTTATCAACACATCCCTGGAGTATCTGTGCGATTGTGTGACAACAGAATTCAATCCTAAGATCAGGCTTGCAAAAGATATTTCAGCAGGAGCAGTCCTTATAAGTGCGTTGGGTTCTGTAGTAATTGCACTGCTCCTTCTGATAGGAGATAATCGTTACCTTGATAACATCTCAGCCGCATTGCTGCAGAATCCATCCAGACTGGCTGTACTGAGTGTAACCATACTGGCGGGGATCCTTTTTGTTTTCCTGCCCAGTTGGTTCCAAAAGCATAACAGAAAGAGAAGGGTATAATATGACAATTCACAGATCAGCGATGGTTACTATTGCCGGCCGCCCGAATGTGGGTAAGTCCACTTTGACAAATGCGCTGGCCGGCGAAAAAATCGCCATTGTTTCAAATAAGCCTCAAACCACCCGGAATCGGATTTCCGCTGTGGTTAACCGCGGCGATACCCAGATTGTATTTATGGATACGCCCGGATTCCATAAAGCCCGTAACAAGCTGGGTGATTATATGGATAATGTAGTCCGGGAGAGCATAGTCGATGTGGATGCCATACTTCTGATGGTGGAGCCCATTGCCTCGATTGGAACCCAGGAAGCCCTGCTCCTTCAGGAAATGCGTGAGAGCAGTATTCCTGTAATCCTTGTAATCAACAAGATTGACACCCTTAAATGCAAAGAGGACCTGTTTCCTGTGATTGCCGCTTACAGTTCAGAGTTTGATTTTCATGCAGTAGTGCCGATCTCTGCGCGAAATAACGAGGGGACAGACGAACTGTTTTCAGAAGTTGAGAAACTCGCTCAGGAGGGCCCTCAGCTTTTCCCGGACGGCATGGTAACTGACCAGCCTGAACGACAGATCATGGCAGAAATCATACGGGAAAAGCTGCTGTGGTGCCTCGATCGGGAGATCCCCCACGGAACCGCTGTCGAGATTGAACGTTTTTCAGAGCGTGAGGACAGCGGCATCATAGATTTGGAAGCTGTGATCTATTGTGAAAAAGCCAGCCATAAGGGAATCATAATCGGCAAGCACGGAGATATGTTGAAAAAGATAAGCACCATGGCACGCGCTGACTGTGAACGCTTTATGGGCACCAAGGTTTATCTGCGCTGCTGGGTCAAAGTAAAAGAGAACTGGCGTGACAGTGACTATCTGATTCGCAATTTCGGATACAATGACCAGTAGCTCTCGGCTCTCCTTATTATTACTTCAGTCAGGGGACATCTCCGGATAAAATAAAGGCGATTCACATCGGCACGCTTTTCGAAATTCGGGCAATTTCATACAGCATTTGAAGTTACGTATCGGTAAACCTGCCGGTCTGCCTCACCGAAGAGCGGCAGAGCGTTGATGGAGCAAAAGCATGTATCACACCACTAAAGGTCTTATTCTACGAGAAACTCAGTACAAGGACAACGACAAGCTATTAAGCGTTCTCACTGAGGATCTTGGACTCATCACCGCGAAGGCACGTGGCGTCAAGCGGAAAAACAGCAAGCTCAGAAGCGGGTGCCAGCTTCTCACATACAGCGAATTCACTCTTTTCGAAAAAAACGGATATTATACAGTTTCAGAGGCGGAACCCCTTAACCTGTTCAACAGTCTCCGGCAGGATATTGAACTTCTTTCTCTGGGTTCCTATTTCATGCAGCTTTTGGAAACGGTTTGTGCAGAGGAGCAGAATGATCCAGCGCTTCTTTCTCTGGGCCTCAACAGCCTTTATGCACTGGACACCCTGAAAAAGCCTCAAATCCTTGTAAAAGCCGTGTTTGAGCTTCGGCTTATGTGTCTTAGCGGATTTGCGCCGATTCTGGACGGCTGCGGTCACTGCGGAACATCCAGTGCGCAGCTTTTTCTTCTGGAGGATGGAATGCTTCTATGTGATGTCTGCCAGAAAGCAGCTCCTGGCCGGATAAGTGTCCGGCTTTCCCCAGGTGTCCTGGCCGCAATGCAGCATATATCAACCTGTGATAAGCAGCGGCTGTTCTCGTTTTCCTTGAAGCCGGAGGCAATGAAACAGCTCTCTGAGATTACAGAGCGGTTTCTTTTGACTCAATTGGGTCAGGGGTTCCGGTCTCTTGATTTCTACAAAAAGCTGTTCACCGTTAACATATGAGGATTATATATGAACGAATTATATGAAAAATCTCTGCATACGCTGGAACTCGACCGGGTTCTGGAGCTTCTCGCAGATACTTGTGTAACAGAAGACGGAAAAGCTCTTGCGCTTTCTCTTCGTCCTTCTATAGATGCAGATGATGTCAGGCTGTTCCTGCAGGAAACGTCCGATGCATGCCACATGGTAGAGATAAAAGGTTCTCCTGCTTTTCGGGAGGTTCATGATGTTAGGGCTTCACTGGAGCGTGCGGACCGCGGAGGAAGCCTGAATACAAGGGAGCTCCTTCGCATCGCCTCTGTGCTGCGAACTGCACGAACTGTGAAGGAATACGGAGAAGGGGACGGGACAGCCGCCGGCTCATTGGATCATTATTTCTGGACTCTCGTATCAAACCGGTATCTTGAGGAGCGGATCACCACTATCATAATCAGCGAAGAGGAAATTGCCGACAGTGCAAGTTCAGAACTCAGCAATATCCGTCGGCATATGAGAATAGCCGGAAGCCGTGTACGTGAAAGCCTTCAGAAGATCATCTCCTCGCCCAGCTATGCTAAATACCTGCGGGAGCCGATCATTACTCTGCGCGGGGACCGCTATGTTGTTCCGGTGCGAAGTGAACACAAAAACGACATTCCGGGTATGGTTCATGATGTCTCCTCCAGTGGCGGAACTTTCTTCATAGAGCCCATACAGGTCGTACAGGCAAACAACGAACTGAGGGAACTGCTAATCAAAGAGAAGAAGGAGATAGAGCGGATCCTTGCCGAGCTGTCTGCAGAAGTCGCCTCACACCGTGAGGCCATTGCGACTGACTATGACACATTAGTCAAACTCGATCTTGTTTTTGCAAAAGCCAAATTAAGTTATAAAATGAAGGCCATGTGTCCTTCTGTGAATACGGACGGAAAAATTGTTCTGAACCGCGCAAGGCACCCGCTGATTGCAGCGGATGCTGTAGTTCCGATATCTGTCCGGCTTGGTGACGATTTTGATACGCTCGTTATCACCGGTCCGAATACCGGCGGCAAAACGGTAACCCTGAAAACACTTGGCCTGTTGACGCTTATGGCAGAATGCGGTCTTCACATTCCAGTATCCGATCAAAGCTGCATATCTGTCTTTGAAATGGTTCTTGCAGATATCGGCGATGAGCAAAGCATTGAACAGTCTCTTTCAACGTTCTCCTCTCATATGAAGAACATCGTGGAAATCACGGAAACATGCGGTTCAGGGAGTCTTGTGCTGTTTGATGAGTTGGGTGCGGGAACGGATCCTGCAGAAGGCGCAGCTCTTGCCATGGCTGTGATTGAATTCTGCAGAAAGCTTGGGGCAAAAGTTGCTGCCACAACACATTACGGGGAACTCAAACTCTATGCCATGCGTACGGAGGGTGCGATCAATGCATCCTGTGAGTTTGACGTGGAAACCCTGCGTCCCACATACAGGCTCCTGATTGGTATTCCAGGCAAGTCAAATGCCTTCGCCATTTCCAAACGTCTGGGGCTCAGCGAACTGATTATTGACGACGCCAAAAGTCTGGTCAGTGAAAACGATGTGAACTTTGAAGATGTTCTTTCGCAGCTGGAAACCCAGCGTCAGGCTATGGAGCAGGCAAGGATCCAGGCAGAGCAGATGAAGCTGGAAATGGAACGGGCCAAACGTCAGTCCGATGAGTATTCCGAAGAAATCCGTTTGGAACGGGAAAAGGCGGTTTCCAACGCCAGGAAAGAGGCTCAGCTGATCATTGATGATGCGAGAAGATCTGTAAACGCTGCTATGGAAGAAATAAAGCAGATGAAAAAGCAGCTTCGAGATTCGGGTGCGCTGGAAGACATGAACCAACGTCAATCCGAGCTTCGCCGTTCTCTGAATGATGCCGAGACACGTATTTCCGGAGGAAAAGATCAAATACCAGCAAAAGTCTCTGCCCGACCTCCCAAGGCCGGCGATACTGTAGAACTCCTGAAGCTTGGCACCAAGGCAACAGTTCTTCAGGTCAACAAAGATGGGATGCTGCTCATTCAGGCTGGCATCATGAAGATCACCGTGAAACCCGATGAGGTATATCTTCTGCCGGATCAGGGGACTGGCACACAGATCAAAAAAATAGCGGAGCGTGCCAGCAGGGAGCTCCGTTCCATGGGTGCTTCGCCGGAGGTTGACCTTCGCGGGATGTCCCAGGATGAGGCAATCAATGCACTGGATCGGTTTCTTGATGATGCGCTTCTTGCAAAGCTCCCTTCAGTTCGTATTATCCATGGAAAAGGTACCGGAGTTCTTCGCAAAGCAGTCCAGCAGCATTTGAAGCGGAATAAGCGTGTGAAATCCGTACGCCTGGGGGTATATGGAGAAGGCGAGGACGGCGTAACCATTGCTGAACTTGATACATGATATGCTGCACTTGTCTTGTGTAGAATGACTAATTCACAAAAAACAAATGCCAAATCATTGACGATTTTCTGTTTCTCTGGTATGATAATAGTACCTAGGCATCAGATGCCCAAATAACAGGGAGTGTGGTTGAAATGATTACCAAAAACGTGGTTATTAATAATCAGGTAGGCCTGCATGCCCGCCCGGCGACTTTTTTCATCCAGAAGGCCAATGAATTCAAATGCTCAATCTGGGTAGAGTTTGAAGATCGCCGTGTAAATGCGAAGAGTCTGCTTGGCGTGCTTTCTCTGGGTATTGTTAAGGGTACGGAGATTACGCTGATTGCCAATGGCTCAGATGAAGAAGAGGCTGTTGAGGCACTTGCTGCGCTGATCTCTTCCGATTTCGGCGAATAACACGGCAAACAAAGCCCCATGGCCGATTGGTCATGGGGCATTTTATGTCTGGAGGGACCCTGATGGATTGCCTTTCCACGCAGCAACTTAAGGAAAAAGTACTTTCGCTTCCGCTTTCTCCCGGTGTTTATCTTATGAAGGACAAGGCTGGAACGATAATTTATGTAGGAAAAGCGAAAAAGCTTAAGAACAGAGTCAGCCAGTATTTTCAGGATTCCGCTTCCCATTCTCCAAAAACCAGGTTGATGGTCAGCCATATTGTCAACTTTGATTATATTATTGCCAGAACGGAATTTGAAGCACTTGTTCTGGAATGCAGTCTTATCAAACGGCATCAGCCAAAGTACAACATCCTTCTCAAGGACGACAAGGGGTATCCCTACATCCGTGTGGATCTGCGCGATCCATATCCAACGTTTACTATGGTAGGAAAACCATCTGAGGACGGCGCAAAGTACTATGGTCCATATGGCGGTCGAAGCGTGACACAGCAGGCACTGGATACCATACGCCTGACATTGAAGCTTCCAGGATGCAGCAAGAAATTTCCAAAAGATATTGGAAAAGGGAGGCCTTGCCTTAATTATCAAATTGGCAACTGTGATGGCTGGTGCAGGCTGGAAGCCTCTCCAGAAGAGTATCGGAAACGAATTGAACAGGCAGTGCTGATGCTGGAGGGTAGGGATAAGGAACTGACTGCAATGCTTAAGGCACAGATGGAGCAGGCTGCAGAATGTCTGGATTTTGAGTCCGCTGCAGCCTTTCGAGACCGCCTTCAGGCAATAGAGGCCCTCTCCCGCAAACAGCTTGTGTGTTCCGGTGCCATGGCTGATACGGATGTTGTGGGCTACTTTGCCGGGACTGCCAAGACTGGGTTTTCTGTACTGCACTTTGTTAACGGTAATCTCATTGACAAAGATGTTGAAGTACTGGATACAGTACTTGAGGAAACGCCGGAAGATATGGTCTCTACGCTTGTAAAACAGTACTATCTAAAGCGGGGTGTGGCACCGAAGAACATCTATCTTCCCTGCAATATGGAAGACAGCAAACTTTTTGAAACACTCCTCCGGCAGGAATTCGGCAGGGCAGCAAGTATCTCTGTTCCCCAGCGGGGCAACCATGTTCGTTTGGTCGAAATTGCATGCAGCAATGCAAAGGAGGAGGCGGAACGCGTTTCTACCGATGCCGAGCGTATTTCTAAAACTCTGGAGCTTCTTGCTTCCATGCTAAATCTGCCCAAAATCCCCAGACGTATGGAAGCTTATGACATCTCCAACCTTGGAGACAGTGATATTGTCGCGTCTATGACTGTTTTCGTGGATGGAAGGCCTTTGAAGCGAGACTATAAAAGATTCAAGCTGAAGGGTCTGGATGGTGCTGACGACTATCAGTCAATGCGTCAGGTCATCGAACGCCGTTTCACCCGCTATTTATCCGGCGATCCTGGCTTTGACACCGTGCCGGATATACTTCTTATCGACGGAGGATCCGTACACGCCAACACTGTCCGGGCTCAGATCACATCCATGGGGATTGATATACCTGTATTTGGCATGGTTAAAGATGACCGGCACAGAACCCGGGCCCTGGTCACGCCAGACGGAGAGGAAATCGGTATTCAAGGCAGTCCTGTTGTTTTTTCACTGATAGGCAGAATTCAGGAGGAAACCCATCGCTTTGCAATCACGTTTCAGAGACTGCTTCGTTCAAAGGGACTTAGGCATTCTTCTCTGGATCAGATTCCTGGTATTGGTGAGAAGCGAAAGCATCAGCTTTTACGTCATTTCAAAACAATTAAGGCAATATCCGAGGCTACCGAGGATGAGCTCAGAGCAGTTGTACCAAAAAACGCCGCAAGAGAAATTTACAAACATTACCACAGTCAGTCGGACGTACGGGAACTACAGGAGGATTTGTAATGCGAGTGATTACCGGCAGAGCCAGAGGTGCTAAGCTTAAAACACTGGATGGACTTGAAACGCGGCCAACCTCAGACCGCGTAAAAGAAGCAATCTTCAATATCATCCAGTTCGATGTTGAGGGCAGGAGAGTGCTGGATCTGTTTGCCGGCAGCGGGCAGATGGCCATTGAAGCTTTAAGTCGCGGAGCGTCCTACGCCGTTCTTGTAGACCGTAATGCCGATGCTGTAAAAGTCATACGGGAGAATGTCAAAAAAGTTCATTTTGCGGATCAGGCAACCGTGCTGCATTCCGATTATCTTCGGTATCTCTCTACTTGCAGGGAAAAATTCGACATCATTTTTCTGGATCCTCCCTATGCGGAATCTTATCTTGAAATCGCGCTGCTGAAAATATCGGAAATTGACATTTTGTCAGAAGGTGGTATAATTGTGTGTGAGCGATCTCGCGAAAAACGTATTCCTACGCAATTCGGAGATCTGACCTGCTCCAAAGACTACTGCTACGGTAAAACAGCCGTTAATCTCTTTACCAGGTGATGACCATGAAAACAGCCATCTATCCCGGAAGCTTTGACCCTGTTACCCTCGGTCATCTCAATATTATCCGCAGAGCGTCTGGCATCTTTGACCGGCTGATTGTCTGCGTCGGATACAACAGCAAAAAAGATCCAATGTTTACTGCGGATGAACGTGTGGAGTTGATTCGAGAGGTGACTAAGGACCTTCCAAATGTGGAGGTTGAGGCTTCCAGCGAGCTCTTGGCACAGTATGCCGAAAGCAAGGGGGCCTGTGTTATCGTAAAGGGGCTTCGTGCTGTTTCTGATTTTGAGTCCGAATTCACCATGAGCCTGATTAATAAAAAGCTCAACCCCAATCTTGATACCATGTTCCTGTGTGCAGAAGAGAAGTATATGTACCTTAGCTCCAGCGCTGTGAAAGAGCTTGGATACTATGATGTGGAACTGAGTGATTTCCTACCCGCGGAAGTCATTGAGGAGTTTAAAGTCAGATTAAATGCAAGGAGATAGTCTTATGGAGAATAAAACCATCGAGCAGTTGCTCAGCAGTCTGGGTGCTCTGGCAAATGAAGCCCGCGGTTCTCTGTTCGGGCAGGACAAATGTATGGTGGACCGGGAACAGCTTCTGTATCTTGTAGATTCACTGCAGGCGCAACTTCCGGCCGAGATTCAAGAGGCAAAAGCCATTATTGAAAACTGTAATGCTCTGCGTAACAACGCAAAAAAGGATGCCGCCGAAACCAGACGTGAGGCGGATCAGGTCCTCCGTGACGCAGAGGTTCGTGCTGCGAATCTGATCGAAGAAACCACCATTGTAGAGTTTGCGAAGAAACGCGAGCAGGAGATTCTGGAAGGGGCAGAGCAGCAGCGCGCTATGTTGATTGCCGGTGCCGTTCAGTATGCTGATCGAATCCTGGAGGATGCAGAGCAGACTGTAAACAGCACTTTGGAGGCTTTAAGTGCTGGCGTCGCTGTGCTGCAGAAACAGGCCAAGGAAGAGATGGATGTTTCATTGCGGGAACTGAAGGACGCCCGCAATGCTCTTAAAAGCGCAGAAGAAAAAGTATAAATCTGAAACAGCCTGTCGCCATGTGACAGGCTGTTTCAGTTATTAATATCATTTTTTGGAATTCGTTTCTTTACATCAGTGAAATGTTAGCTTATAATAAACACAGTATGATTATGTCACTGTGCGGGGCATTGCTTCTGCCACAGCGAAGAATATGAGGTGATTCTGTGACGCAAAGAAAGTTCGAAAAGGTTCTGGCAGCAAATCGTGGTGAGATTGCGATCCGAATCTTCCGCGCTTGCTATGATCTCGGCTTGCATACCGTTGCTATGTATTCCAATGAGGATATCAACGGCCAGTTTCGTACTCACGCGGACGAAGCATACCTGATCGGAGAGAACAAAAGTCCAGTTGGCGCCTATCTCGATATCCCCTCCATCATTGATCTGGCAAAGCGCAGGGGAGTGGACGCCATTCATCCCGGATATGGTTTTCTGTCCGAAAACGCCGATTTCGCAAGGGCATGTGAAAAGGAAGGCATCAAGTTTATCGGTCCTCCCAGCAATATTCTTGCGATGATGGGCGATAAGCTCAGCGCAAAACAGATTGCGATCCAGGCCGGTGTCCCGATTATCCCCGGCAGTACTGAGCCCCTCAGAGACGGGGATCAGGCGCTGGAGCTGGCGATCTCCTTCGGCTTCCCGATCATTCTGAAAGCCGCTGCTGGCGGCGGTGGCAGAGGCATGCGTCGCTGCGATTCTCCTGAAGAAGTCAAGCCCGCTTTTGAGCTGGTTCGCAGTGAGGCAAAGAAAGCCTTTGGCAATGATGATATCTTCATTGAAAAATTCCTTGTGGAGCCCAAACATATAGAGGTTCAGGTTCTAGCAGACGAATATGGCAACTGCTACCATATTGGTGAACGAGACTGTTCCCTGCAGCGTCGCTATCAGAAAGTCGTGGAATTCGCTCCGGCATTCTCCGTTCCTGAAGAAGTGCGCGAGAGTATCCGCAATGACGCTGTAAAAATTGCCAAGTCCGTAGGCTATGTTAACGCTGGTACTCTTGAATTCCTTGTAGACAAATCCGGAGCCTATTATTTCATCGAAATGAACCCACGCATTCAGGTGGAACATACGGTAACGGAAATGGTAACCGGTATAGATCTTGTTCGTGCACAGATTCTGATCGCAGAGGGCTATCCGCTTTCCACACCGGAGATCGGGCTGTCCTGTCAGGAAGACGTTCATGTCCACGGCTACGCCATACAGTGCCGTGTGACCACAGAGGACCCCAGCAACAACTTTGCGCCGGATAACGGTAAGATCACTGCATACCGTACAGGCGGCGGTTTTGGTGTCCGGCTTGACGGCGGTAATGTTACAACCGGTACGGTCATTTCTCCTTACTACGATTCCCTGATGGTTAAGATTACATGTCAGGACAACACCTTCCTTGGCGCCTGTCACAAAGCAATGCGAGCTATCGGAGAAGTTCGTGTACGCGGTGTTAAAACAAACATTCCGTTTGTACAGAACATCTTGAGCCATCCGACCTTCCAGGCAGGTAAGTGTCACACCAAATTCATTGATGAGACTCCGGAACTGTTTGACATCGTTGATTCCAAGGACCGGTCCACCCGCGTTCTCAAATACATCGCTAATATTCAGGTTGCCAACCCAAATGTCGAGCGGAAGCAGTTTGACATTCCCAGGTTCCCCAAGGGTTCCGGCAATCCGAAACCCGGGCTGAAACAGTTCTTGGATGAAAAGGGTCCAAAGGCTCTCTCTCAGTGGGTTATGGATCAGAAAAAGCTGCTGATCACAGATACCACGATGCGGGATGCGCATCAGTCACTTCTGTCCACAAGAATGCGTACCAGAGACATGGTCAAGGGAGCAGAGGGTACTGCCGACATCCTTGCAGATTGCTTCTCACTGGAGATGTGGGGCGGCGCAACCTTTGATGTTGCTTATCGATATCTGCACGAAGACCCATGGGAGCGCCTGGATCTGCTCCGAGAGAAGATTCCGAACATTCCCTTCCAGATGCTCCTGCGCGGATCCAATACTGTAGGATATCAGAATTATCCCGATAATGTGGTACGTGAGTTCATCAAGCAGAGTGCTAACAGCGGCATTGATGTTTTCCGCGTGTTTGATTCTCTGAACTGGATCCCCGGTATGTCTGTTGCGCTTGACGAAGTTCTGAATCAGAACAAGTTCTGCGAAGCTACTATCTGTTATACCGGTGACATACTTGACAAGAGTCGTACGCGTTATACACTTGACTATTATGTCAAGATGGCCAAGGAGCTGGAGCATATTGGAGCCCACTCCATTGCCATAAAGGACATGTCCGGCCTTCTCAAGCCGTATGCAGCAAAGGAACTGGTACACGCGCTGAAGCAGGAGGTGGGTATTCCTATCCATCTGCACACCCATGATACCACCGGCAACCAGGTTGCTGCGCTCCTGTTGGCTGCAGAGGCAGGTGTGGATATTGTAGATACAGCTGTGGCGTCCATGTCCAGCCTCACATCTCAGCCATCAATGAATGCTGTCGTGGCAGCCCTCCAGGGCAACGAGCGCGACCCGAGCATCCCGCTTGAGGGCATTCAGGAGCTGACTGATTATTGGGCTGATGTGCGGCTTCGCTATGATCTCTTCGATCACGGCCTGAAGACGCCGGTTACCGATATCTACCGGTATGAAATCCCTGGCGGCCAATATACCAACCTGGAGCCTCAGGTCATTTCATTGGGTCTTGGGCCCCGTTTCGCTGAAGTCAAAGAAATGTACAAGACTGTCAATGATATGCTGGGTGATCTGGTGAAGGTTACACCTTCTTCAAAAATGGTTGGCGATCTGGCGATCTTTATGGTACAGAATGACCTGACTCCTGAGAATATCGTCGAGAAAGGCGAGGCCCTGACATTCCCTGATTCTGTTGTTTCTTACTTCAAGGGCATGATGGGACAGCCTCCCTGCGGCTTCCCGGAGGATATTCAGCGCATCGTTCTTAAGGGTGAAAAGCCCATTGACTGCCGTCCCGGCGAGCTTCTTGAACCTGCTGATTTTGATAAAGCCAGAAAAGAAGTAGAGAAGTTCTGTCCGAACCCCACCATGCGGGATGTTATCTCCTATTGTATTTATCCCAAAGTTGTTGAGGAGTTCTGGAAGCATTCTAAGGAATACGGATATCTGATGCGAATGGGGTCCCATGTATTCTTTGCCGGTATGGCACTGGGAGAGACAAACAAAATCAACATTGAGGACGGCAAAACACTTGTCATTAAGTACCTTGGCATGGGAGATGTCAACGAAGACGGAACTCGCAATGTCTTCTTTGAATTGAACGGCAACCGCCGTGAAGTCAATGTCCCAGATCCAAATGCCGTAAGCACGGCGAAAACCGTTATCATGGCGGATCCTCAGGACAAGAGCCATGTCGGTGCTTCGATTCCGGGCCTTGTTACAAAGGTCAATGTCAAGCCCGGCGATAAGGTTGAGGAGAACCAGGTGCTTGCTGTGATTGAGGCCATGAAGATGGAAACCTCTGTTGTAGCTCGTATGGCAGGCGTAATTGACGAAGTATATATCTCGGAAGGCGACAACGTCAAGGCGGGCGAACTGCTCATCACAATCAAGTAATCTCATTGAGGATCGGTTCGGCATTCTCCGAATCGATCCTCAAAGTCTTTCTTTAAAGATTTCCTGCACACTCTTGCATCCGGAAGGAAGACCCGTTATAATGATTCCAAAGGAGTTGATGGATATGACCGCTCAGGAAAAATATAATTTTTGGTGTGAAAATGTCCCTGCAGGTACTTCTATAGCCGATGATTTAAAAGCAATTTCCGGCAATCCATCGGAAATTGAAGCTCGTTTTTTGAATGACTTGACATTCGGTACTGCGGGACTTCGCGGAATCATGGGCGCAGGTACGGATCGGATGAATATCTACACTGTTCGTCGTGCTGCGATGGCCTATGGCCAGTATATCAAGGATGCGCCGTTGCCGGACTCCTGTGCTATTGCATATGATACTCGAAACAACTCCAGACTGTTTTCTGAGGTATGTGCTACCGCCTTGGCAGAGGAAGGGATTCACGTTTACATGTATCCGGATCCCGCACCGACCCCGATGCTGTCCTTTGCCGTCAGATACTTAAAAACTGGCGGCGGTGTTGTCATGACCGCAAGCCACAATCCCGCCGCTTATAACGGCATGAAGTGCTATGGTGATGACGGATGCCAGCAGACAGATGAACCTGCTGCGGAAGTCTTTGCGCGGATGCAGGATCTGCCCATGATTTCATCACCGGTATCTGACTTTGATTCCCTGGTTGCCGCAGGCAAAATTGAATTGCTGGGTGAAGATGTTTATTCTGCATATTATGCTGCCGTCCTAGCCGAGTCCCTTTCAGCATCCCAGATCCCAGGGTCAGGGATTAAGATTCTTTATACTCCGCTGCACGGGACCGGACTGACTCCTGTTACGTCCCTTTTTAAAAATCTTGGAGTGGATTATGATCTTGTTCAGTCCCAGATCTCACCAGACGGCAACTTCCCCACCTGTCCCTATCCAAATCCAGAAACAGAACCGGCGTTTGATGAAGCGCTGAAAGTTATTACATCTCCCGGTGCTCCTGATTATGATCTGATTCTTGCTACTGACCCTGATGCAGACCGCATGGCTGTGGCAGTTCCAGTCAAGGCTGCGGATGGCACGGTTTCTCTTCGGCGATTCTCCGGCAATGAATTTGGATGCCTTCTGCTTGATTATATTCTTGACACCCGCACCCTGCAGAATACGCTTCCAGAAAACGCAAAAGCCGTCAAGAGCATCGTCACCACACCCATGGTATGCGCAGTTGCAGGGGCCTATGGCTGTCAAACCGTAGATGTGCTGACCGGCTTCAAGTATATCGGAAGCACCATTTTAGCCCTGGAAAAAGAGGGGAGAGAAAAAGAAGTAGTATTTGCCTTTGAAGAAAGCTGCGGCTTCCTTAAGGGATGCTATGTACGAGACAAGGATGCTCAGGTAGCCTGTATGCTGGCCTCAGAGCTTGCAGCAGTATGCAAGCGTCAAGGCATAAGCTTGTCTGATAAGATGGACAGGTTGTATCAGAAATACGGTTACTACAAGAACCAGGTTGTCTCCATTGATCTGGACGGAGAAGCTGGGAAGAAAATGTGCGCTGATTTCATTAACGAGTTGCGAGTGAATCCGCTCCAGGAACTGGCCGGGCTTAAGGTTGAGCGCATTTCCGATTACCTGAATGGCGTTGAAACTGACTGCGTTACCGGGGAGAAGTCCCGCTTAGACTTCCCTTCATCTAATGTGCTTTCCTACCACATGGGAACGGCTGGTCAGGCAATTCTTCGTCCCTCAGGCACGGAACCAAAGCTGAAGGTCTATTTCTTCGCATCTGATGTGAAAGAGGAAAAGGCTTCTGAAATACTGGCGGCGCTGGTGGCAGATATACGGGATCGCATGAAAAAATACGGTGTAATTCAGTGATATTTTCTTGACATTTCCCGCTCTTCATGTCATAATCATCAAGAATACTTCCGGCGATGAGGAAGAGGAGTAGCATATCGGTTTCTTCAGAGAGCAGGCGGGTGGTGAAAGCCTGTGGTGCGGATATGTGAAGGTCGCTTCGGAGCCGTCTTTCTGAATGCAGTCACTAAGAAAGACCGGGTGCTCCCGTTACAGAGCAGAGAGTGCGGCAGGGAACTGCCGAATTCAGGTGGTACCGCGGAAATTTCGCCCTGAACTGTTTTGTTCAGGGCGTTTTCTTTAGTTTGAAGGAGTGAAACACATGAAAGAACTGCCTAAGATCTATGATCCAAAGCAAGTAGAGTCCCGTATTTATGATATGTGGGAAAAGGGTGGCTACTTCCACGCTAAGCGCGACCCGGAGAAGAAGCCTTTTACAATTGTCATGCCTCCCCCAAACGTAACAGGACAGTTGCACATGGGGCACGCTATGGACTGCACTCTGCAGGATATTCTGATCCGTTTTAAGCGGATGCAGGGATACTCAGCACTCTGGCTCCCCGGCTATGACCATGCGGGCATTGCCACCCAGATCAAGGTAGAAGAAGCGCTTCGGGAAGAAGGCTTGACCCGATATGATCTTGGTCGTGAAAAGTTTCTGGATCGTGTATGGGAATGGAAGGAAAAGTACGGAGGCAGAATCGTTGATCAGCAGCGTGTGCTTGGTTCTTCCTGTGACTGGGAGCGTCATCGCTTTACAATGGACGAGGGCTGCTCCAAAGCAGTACGGGAAGTATTCGTTCGTCTCTATGAAAAAGGGTTGATATATAAGGGCAGTCGGATTATCAACTGGTGCCCCCATTGCATGACAGCACTCTCTGATGCGGAGGTGGAGTACTCTGAGAAGCCGGGCAAACTCTGGCATCTTCGCTATCCACTAAAGGATAATCCTGAAAAGTATCTGGTAGTCGCAACCACCAGACCTGAAACCATGATGGGTGATACAGGCGTGGCGGTAAACCCAAATGATGAACGATATAAGGATCTTGTGGGAAAAAGCTGTATCCTTCCGATCATCGGCAGAGAACTTCCTATTGTAGCTGATGACTACGTAGAGATGGACTTCGGCACCGGATGCGTGAAAATGACACCAGCACACGACCCCAACGACTTTGAGGTAGGGCTTCGGCACAATCTGGAGATTGTCCGCGTCATCAATGACGATGGAACTATCAATGCTGACGGCGGCCCCTACGAGGGCATGGATCGTTATGAATGCCGCAAAGCAATCGTCAGGGATCTTGAGGAACAGGGCTATCTGGAGAAGGTAGAGGATTACACGCATAATGTATCCACATGCTATCGCTGTCACAATGATGTCGAACCACTTATCTCCGCACAGTGGTTTGTAAAAATGCAACCTTTAGCAAAAGAGGCTCTGCGTGTGGTCTATGATGGAGAAACGCGCTTCGTACCAGACCGGTTTGCCAAAACTTATACAAACTGGATGGAAAATGTCCATGACTGGTGCATCTCCAGACAGCTTTGGTGGGGGCATCAGATTCCCGCATGGAAATGTGAGGATTGCGGTGAATACACTGTTTCCCGAGATGACCCCACCGCTTGCTGCAAGTGCGGCAGCAAACATATTATCCGGGAAGAAGATGTACTTGACACCTGGTTTTCTTCTGCACTTTGGCCTTTTGAGACCTTAGGCTGGCCGGAAGATACCGAGGATTTCCGGTATTTCTATCCCACAGATGTGTTAGTCACCGGCTATGACATCATTTTCTTCTGGGTGGCGCGAATGATCTTCTCCGGCTGTGAGCAGACCGGTAAACCACCGTTCCACACTGTCTTCATTCACGGTCTCGTCCGCGACGAATTGGGTCGAAAAATGTCCAAGTCTCTCGGAAACGGCATCGATCCGCTGGAGATGGCAGAGCAGTATGGTGCGGATGCTCTGCGTATGAATATGATAACTGGAAATTCGCCTGGAAACGACATGCGTTTCTACGTAAATCGCTGTGAGGCCATGCGGAATTTTGCCAATAAGATCTGGAACGCCAGCCGGTATGTGATGATGAACCTCACTATCGATAGCAATAAACTGCCCGCAGGGGAAGATCTTGAGCAGGAAGACAAATGGATTCTCTCCAAACTCAACAGGCTCATCGGAGAAGTAACGGACAATATGGATAAGTACGAACTGGGTATTGCAGTCCAGAAGATATATGACTTCATCTGGGACGACTACTGTGACTGGTATATCGAACTGACAAAAGCCCGGCTCTATGCTGAAGATGAGAAGAGCAAAGCAACCGCACAGCAGGTTCTTGTCTACGTGCTTGACCAGTTTCTACGTCTTCTTCATCCGTTTATGCCATTTATTACTGAAGAGATCTGGCAGGCAATTCCACATGAAGGTGAGAGCCTGATGATTGCAAAATGGCCGGAAACAAGCGCTGATCTGGATTACCCTGCAGAAGAGGTCGCCATGGAGAGCATCATGGAAGCTATCCGTGCTGTAAGAAACCGCAGAGCGGAGATGAATGTTCCTCCCAGCAAAAAATCCACTTTGTACATTGTCACAGAAAAGCAGGATGTATTTCGTCAGGGCAGGGCATTTATTCTGAAGCTTGCCTACGCTGAGGAACTATACGTCAGCAATCAGACACCAGATAATGCGGATGACATGGTATCCTGTGTGACCCATGATGCAGCTATGTATATGCCTATGGATCAGCTTCTGGACCTGGAAAAAGAACTTCAGCGGATTGAAAAAGAACTGACAAAGGCACAGAAAAACCTGGAAGGTCTGGAGAAGAAGCTGTCCAATCCGGGTTTCCTGGAAAAAGCCCCGGGTCAGGTTGTTAATGCGGAGCGGGAAAAAGCGGATAAGTTGCGTGCGCTGATTGCCCAGCTGACAGACAGCAAAAGCAAACTGAAGAAATAACAAAACGAGATGCCGCAATAATAGACTTGCGGCATCTCGTTCCACCGGGAGGTGAATCTTATGACCTACGAGGAAGTACTATCTGCCATCCACAGCAGAAAGAGATTTTCCTCTACGGCATCTCTAGACCGTATTGCAAGATTAATGGATCGAATTGGAAATCCGCAGGACAGCATCCGATGCATTCATGTCGCAGGAACAAACGGGAAGGGAAGCACTTGTGCTTTGATTGAATCTGTACTTCGTCATGCCGGCTACCATGTTGGATTATTTACTTCCCCCTATCTTGTCGATTTTCGGGAACGGATACAGGTCGACAGGCAGAACATTAGTGATGCAGACCTGATAGGCTGTTATGAAGCTGTTATGCAGGAAGAAGCCACCCTTGAGGCAGAAGGGTACGAGCCTGTTAACGAATTTGAACTGGTGACGGCAATCGGTTTTCTTGCATTTTCCCGAGCCTGCGTAGACTATGCCGTAATCGAAGTCGGTCTTGGAGGTCGCTGTGATCCTACCAATGTAATCAAGTCTCCGGCAGTCTGCTGTATCACTCCCATCTCCCTTGATCATACCGCAGTACTGGGAAGCACAGTATCTGCAATTGCAATGGAGAAGGCAGGTATCATGAAACAAGGCAGCCCCGTGGTATGTTCATACCAAGTTCCTGAGGCGCTTGCAGTGATCCGCTCCCGCGCTTCAGAGCTGGGCATAAGTTTTTTTGCTCCTGAGTACTGTCACGCAGAATCTGTTTCCCGTGATGGCTCCCGCTTTCTTTATGATGGCAAATGGTACCATATAACACTGCTTGGACGTCATCAGATTCAGAATGCTATCACTGCATGGGAGACCTGTAAGGTTATAGGCATACCGGATGCTGCAATTCGCAAGGGTCTCAGTCTTGCCACATGGCCCGGCAGACTGCATCTGATCCATGCCGGATCTGACATACTGATTGACGCCGGACATAATCCCGCGGGAATCAAGACAATCATTGATGCTTTGGATAGTCTGTTCTCAGGTGTTCCGATCATATCCGTAATGGCAATGATGCGGGATAAAGACTACCAGCAGTGCATTCCTCCGATCGCTAGCAGAAGCAAGCTGTTGATTGCTTCTTCAACCGGTCTGCCCAGATCTCTGCCCCCGGATGAGTTGGCCGCTCAGGCGGAAAACTACTGCCAAGTCCTTAAAGCTGATTCTGTTCCTGAAGGAATCAGGCTTGCCATATCAAGTGCGGAACCAAACACACTGATTCTCATCTGTGGCAGCGTTTATGCCGCAGGTGATGCAATTTCTTTCCTCTCATAATGAATCTTCACACAGGATGTACTGTTATGGTATTTCCTGTGTGTTATTCTTCATTATTATACGAAAGATTAGCTAAAATAAGTACGCCGAAGAACCATGCCTTGAAATCCCTGGCTGAGACTTGTTTGCGAGCAGTTCCGGTTTGACGGTGATGGGTAAGTATGATAAAATACTAAAAAACAAACGCAAAGGAGCTATTATGGATCCTCAAAAACAAGAACTGTTTATTCAAGCAAGGAAGAGAATCATAGAAAGCCAGTTTCAGAATCTGAACCCCATGCAGCGGCAGGCGGTTATGACCACTGACGGGCCACTTCTTCTGCTGGCTGGCGCAGGCAGTGGTAAAACAACGGTACTGATTCACAGAATCTCTAACCTGATCCGTTTCGGCTGCGCATCGGACAGCGAGGAAGTACCTGATGAAGTTACAGAGGAAGATGTCGATTATCTTTGTTCTTATGCGTCATCTCCCGACTCCGAACTGACGCCTCGCGCCGAGGCTTTATGCAAGCTCTATCCTGCGAACCCGTGGAATGTAATTGCAATCACCTTCACCAACAAAGCCGCAAATGAGCTCAAAGAACGGCTTGAGAAGATGCTTGGGGAAACAGCCCTTGATATCTGGGCTATGACATTCCATTCCGCATGTTGTCGGATACTCAGACGTAACATTGACTGTCTCGGATATGACCGAAGCTTTACCATCTACGATTCCGTGGATTCGGAGAAGCTAATGAAGGAGATAATCCGAGACATGGGCCTGGACGAAAAGACTTTTCCTGCAAAATATGTGCTTAATGCTATCAGTTCCGCAAAGGATAGCATGACCACACCGGAAGAATACCTATCCGGTGCCCGTACTGCAACAGACTTCCGTGCGGATCGTATCGGACAGGCATACAAGGAGTATCAAAAGCGTCTGAAAGTAGCAAACGCTTTGGATTTTGACGATATAATTCTCCTGACTGTTCGGCTCCTGCAGCGCTTCGACGATGTGCGTGAGTACTACCAGAAAAAGTTTCATTATGTACTGATAGACGAATACCAGGACACTAATCATCTTCAGTACCTTCTGGCGACCCTGCTCTCCGGACGATATGAGAACATCTGCGTAGTTGGAGATGACGATCAGTCAATTTATCGATTCCGTGGAGCAACCATTGATAATATACTAAACTTTGAAAAACAGTTTTCCGGTGCAAAAGTCATCAGACTGGAACAGAATTACCGTTCTACTAAGTATATCCTAGATGCCGCAAACGCTGTTATTTCCAATAATAAGGGAAGAAAAGGCAAAAAGCTCTGGACAAACAATGCTCAGGGCAACAAAATCACACTGTATCATGCAACAACGGAATCTGATGAATCCAACTTCGTTGCAGGGAAGATACAGGCCGGCGTTTCTGATGGATTGTCTTTTAAGGATTTTGCAGTTTTATATCGTACCAATGCACAATCCAATGCCATTGAACTTGCATTCAAGCGAAATGGGATCCCTTACAGAATCATTGGCGGCACCAGGTTCTTTGACCGCGCGGAAGTCAAGGATATGCTTGCCTACCTATGTGTAGTAAACAACCGCACAGATGATCTCCGGCTTCGTAGGATCATTAACGTTCCCACACGAGGTATCGGCGGAAAAACCATTGAAGCAGCCGAGCGCCAAGCAGAGGCCGCAAATCTTCCGTTATATGATATAATTGCTGACCCTAAGGGATACCCCTCTCTGGAAAAGGCAGCAGGCAAACTGTTAAAATTCACTGGTATGATCGAGTCTCTCAGGGGGCTTCTCAACCAAATGACGCTTTCGGATTTCTATGACGAGGTTATGCAGCAGACCGGATACCTTGCCATGCTTGCAGCACGTGACGATCTGGAGAGCCGCTCGAAAACCGAAAACATCCGCGAGTTGAAGTCGAGTATCGTTAACTACGAACAGAACGCGGAAGAGCCAACACTTTCCGGTTTTCTTGAAGAAGTGAGTCTCTATACAGACATTGAACGTTATGACCAGAACGCCGATGCTGCGGTGATGATGACCATGCACAGTGCCAAAGGTCTGGAGTTCCCTAACGTTTTCCTGGTGGGAATGGAGGAAGGTCTGTTCCCCGGCATGAAGGTAATGACTGATCCTGATGAATTGGAGGAGGAGCGCCGTCTTTGCTATGTAGCAATTACACGCGCAAAGCGTCAGTTATACGTGACCCACGCAAAGCAGCGCATGCTTTATGGCAGGACCTCCTTTAACCGCTCGTCCCGCTTTTTGGAGGAGATTCCAGAAAGTTGTGTGACCAGCGCAGGATACTCATCGCGCTCCAGATCCCCCTTATTCCAGAATCATCAGGCAGAGCGTGTTTCCCCTGTCAAATACAGGCAGTCTCCTGTCCAGAAGAGTAACGCGCCCCTGATGCAGATCAGCAAAGGCGATCAGATTATTCATACTGCTTTTGGCCCGGGGCTTGTTACCAGCGTTTTAAAGATGAACGGAGATGCTCTTCTTGAAATTGCCTTTGAGCAGGTTGGGACCAAAAAACTGATGCTGAAGGCTGCAAGCCCGCATATGAGGAAGAAATAACTTAAGAACGTTTCTGTCGTCTATATGTAGTGCATGCCATAGGGAGAATAATAATATGTACATAAGGTATGAAGCCCCGTCTCCGGCTTACTCCTTATTTAAGACAATCACCATAAACTAAAACTCTTTCAGCTATACCGGGAATCATGCTGTACTAATCCCAACAGAATTAGAGGTGTCAAGTATGAGTATCGAGGAAGAGATTCTGCATCTGACGGAAGAACTAAACGAAGCGAATCATAGATACTACGTTCTGGACGATCCAACAATCCCAGATTTTGAATATGATGAGAAGCTTCGCCATCTTGAAGAATTGGAAATGAAATACCCAGAGTATGCACAGTTGGATTCTCCTACCAAAAGAGTAGGAGGAGAGGCTTTGCCTGCCTTTCAACAGGTACAGCACCCGGTCCCGCTTGAAAGTTTGCAGGATGTTTTCTCCTTTGACGAACTGGAAGACTTTGATCGCAGAATCTCAGAAACAGCAGCAGAACGCATATATAGTGTGGAGCCCAAAATAGACGGTCTCTCAGTATCCTTGGAATACGTAAATGGTGTATTCACACGCGGTGCAACCAGGGGAGACGGACAAATCGGAGAAGATGTGACGGAAAACCTGAAAACAATTCGGTCTATTCCACTGCGTATACAGAATGCCCCTGCACGGCTGATTGTAAGAGGCGAGGTTTTCATGCCCAAAAAAGTCTTTTATGATTTGAATGAAAAGAGAGAAGAAGCCGGTCAGCCCCTCTTTGCTAATCCTCGGAACGCCGCTGCCGGCAGCCTAAGGCAGCTGGATTCAAAGATAGCAGCAAAACGGCAACTGGATATTCTGGTATTTAATCTGCAGCTTTGCGAAGGCAGGGAGTTTTCAAGCCACGAGGAAACATTGGATTATCTTGCTGAGCTTCGATTCAAGGTCATTCCACATACATTATGCAGCACAGTTCAGGAAATCGAAGACAGGATTCGTTTAATAGACAGTCAGCGTGAAAGCTATTCATTTGACATAGATGGAGCAGTTATAAAAATCAACGATTTATCTCAGCGTGAGTCTCTTGGCAGCACAGCAAAATTTCCGCGTTGGGCATGTGCCTACAAATACCCACCAGAAATCAAACCAACGGTTGTGGAGGACATTATCATTCAAGTAGGCCGTACCGGCGTTCTTACGCCCAGAGCAGTAGTTGCACCGGTACGTCTCGCCGGAACAACTGTTACAAGTGCGACCCTGCACAACCAGGATTTCATTTCTGAGAAAGATATCCGAATTGGAGATACTGTTTTAATCCGAAAAGCAGGAGAGATTATCCCGGAAATCCTTGAGGTTGACTTATCAAAACGACCAGAGGAAAGCGTTCCTTTCAGAATTCCTAATAGATGTCCAATCTGTGGCGGTGAAACCGAACGAGATGAAGATGGTGCAGCAATCCGCTGTACCAATGAAGGATGCCCAGCACAGAAGGTGCGGTATTTGACTCATTATGCATCCAGAGATGCGATGGACATTGACGGTCTAGGAGGAGCAATAGTTGAGCTCTTAGTTGATGCAGGACTCGTAAATACGCCGGCGGATCTATATGATTTAAATGTTGATTCTCTTATTCCACTTGAACGAATGGGAAAGCAATCTGCAGCAAATCTGATTCAGTCAATCAGTAAATCCAAGCAAAATGATCTGTGGCGTTTGATCTTTGCTCTAGGTATTCGACAGGTAGGCGCCAAGGCAGCACGGGTACTCGCTTCACATTTTCAAACACTGGATGCAATTGAGGCCGCTGATTCAGAAGAATTGAAAAACATCCCTGATATAGGGCCAATAACAGCAGAAAATATCCGTAAGTGGTTCTCAAGCAAAGATAATCAGGAACTAATCTTTAGGCTTAAAAATGCCGGACTAAATACACATTGCCTTACAGAATCTATTGATCAAAGGTTCCTCGGTAAGGTATTCGTCTTGACTGGTACATTAGAAAAAATGACCAGAAAAGAAGCAGAAGAACAAATCGAGTTATTTGGCGGAAAGGCTTCGAGCAGTGTATCAAAGAAAACCAGCTATGTAGTTGCAGGGCCAGGCGCAGGCTCTAAGTTAAAACGGGCAGGGGAGTTAGGAATTCCATTACTCACAGAGGATGAATTCCTTGATTTAATAAAAGAATGAAAGACTTTGAACCGGTGCAAACGCATGTCGTTTGCACCGGTTTTTTTACGTTGAAACAAATTCTAACAAATACCACATCAAAAAAACACAAGCCAAAATAACAAAACACAAAAGGTTACAATATCGTAACTTATCCATATTATTTTGTTTTTATGTTAACGTGCGTCAACTTCAAAAAATCGTGTTTTTCCGTATTGGCATAACATTGTTACACATATAGAACGCCGCGATATTTGTAACTATTATGTTATTTTTTATGGTTTTATTACATCGAGGAGACGTCATGTTGTACAAATTATTAACTTTGTAATTGTGCTATATTGACATGTATTTTACTATATATTGTATAATCATCATATTTCCCTACAATTTCTTGTGTTGTTTCTAAATCTAAATTACATTTTGTTATTGACTTTTAATCAAAAATACAGTAAAATTTCTGCAGAAACGAAAATGTGAGTATTTTTCGTAAATCAACAAGCGAGGTAAATGATCATGATTCGCAGGTTACATATATTGTGTCCCATCTGCATCATATGTCTTGCTGTGCTGATCTCCTGTGTTTTTGCATTAAACTCAAGCGCTGCACTGGATGGTTCTTCTGAAGCTGACGGTACGTCAGTCAGTTATTCTGAAGACTCCTGGGCAGCTAACCGCATTGCAGTTCCAGCAGCAGCACAGGAAACTTCAGCTGTTTTGACTTTGGAAACGCCTGTAGAGGAAGACACAGAAGTCACTGAATCTGCTACCACCGAAAAATATGAACTCTCGGACTATGAACGAGAGTTTGTTGAGCGCATTGTAATGTGTGAAGCAGGTGGCGAAGGCACAAAAGGGCAGATGATGGTTGCCCAATGTATTTTGGAGGGAATGCTCCGTTACAATTATTCCATCGACGAATATGTAATTAATTACAAGGTTCACTATACCAGCTATTCTAACGTTACAGACGAAGTAAGAGAATCCGTTTCCAGAGTCTTTGACAATGGGGAACGTGTTGTGAATGAGCGTGCGGATCTTTGGTATAATCCTGCCATTACACCTTCAGAATGGCACGAAGAACAGCAATATGTTACCACAGTCGGAAGCCACCGTTTTTTCTGGATGCTAGACGATCGTACCGCATAATCTTAAGCGATAACCTCTGGGCTATATAGTCCAGAGGTTGTTTTTTGTTTCACCCGTGTATTAGCGTTCATCTTTCATCCGTCATCCGTTTTTCTAGTTATTATCAGGGAAAGTATACACTTATGCGATCCGTATTTTTCTTTTTGCGATCACTGCACTTATACTTTTCATATCTGCGTTAATGTATCGATTTCTCTTTACCTTTCATTTTGAACCAACAAGATATAGGTTCTTTCAGAAACTTTATCGTTTTTAGGTGCGGACTCTTTTCATGAATGCAGATCTATGATACAATATTTATAATTAGTGCAAATCCAGAAAGGAACCTGTCCATGAATAACTCTCCAAAGCCGGAGTTTTCTCCTAGATCCGCCGACCCAAATGTGATGACCAGCACAGACTTTTCCTTCGTTCGTAAACACTGGTATGTAGGAATCAAAACTGTAGCACTCTATATTATTTTTGCGGTGATTACCGGCCGAATGCATATTCCATATGGTCTATATTGGTTCATTTCAATTGTTCTTCTTGTTATTTGGATCTATTTTGACTATATGGACATATATAAGCTGGCAATGCGCGACTACAACCTGGTCAAATATAAGTATTTGGAATACAATCCAAATCGCGGCTTGAAAACTGGGCTTTTAGCGCAAATCCCTGGTTTTGTATGCGTGTTAATGATGTGTATTCTAAGTCTTGGCTCTGGAATCTGGTCAGATCTTTTCAGGGTCCTATGGATTGTGTTTTATAGTCCTTTCGCCGTATTCATCGGCGCCATCCAGCTGTCTTTTCAATCCGCATCCATCTGGCAGCTTGCTCCGTTTTATCTCATTCCAATGCTGTTCCAGCCTGTTATCGGATTCTTTGCCTATAAAAACGGCTTCAATAATATTGGCATTTTCTATAAGTTCATTTATAAGTCGAGAGATAAGGACAAGCGTCTTCGTTAAGAAAAAAGAAACACCCTCATAAGCATGGGGGTGTTTTTATGAAGCAAAATGCTCCGGTAAAACTGTTCTGAATCCCTTATAGTCTGGTGCCAGATCATTAACGATACTGCGAATATAGACGTTGGTCTGTATTTGATCGCTTTCATACACGCAAATTTAGTTTGATGCCATTTGCCTATGAGGAATCTGATTTATTCACGAGGGAGAACTATGAAAGAAAAGACTGTTTTTTATTGTACTGAATGCGGAAACGAAACCATGAAATGGCAGGGGAGGTGCCCTTCCTGCGGCCAATGGAATACCATTGTTGAATATAAAACAGCGCCCAAGTCCAAAGGATACGCCTCACCATCATTGCATAATGGGATATCTAGAACCGCAAAGACCCTTTCCGAGGTGGATACAGTTGCTGAGGTGCGGTTTTCCACAGGAATGGAAGAGTTGGATCGGGTCTTGGGCGGCGGTGCTGTGCGTGGTTCCCTAGTTCTTGTAGGGGGTGCCCCCGGAATCGGAAAGTCTACGCTTCTCCTGCAGCTCTGCGCTCATGTGTGCAAAAGCCTTAATGTTTTATATATATCAGGCGAGGAATCGGAATCTCAGCTGAAGATGCGTGCATCTCGTCTCGGTGTATCTGGAGATAAGCTGTACGTTCTGTCTGAAACCGCAATCGAGAATGTACTCGAAACAGTGGACCATATTTGTCCAGAAGTTCTAATCATTGACTCCATTCAGACACTTTATTCACAGGAGAGCAGTTCTGTCCCGGGAAGCATCAACCAGGTTAAGGAATGCACCATGACGCTGATGCACCTCGCAAAGTCTCGGAATATTACAGTCTTTCTCGTAGGTCACATCAACAAAGAAGGGTCTATCGCCGGTCCAAAGGTTTTGGAACACATGGTTGACTGCGTACTATATTTTGAGGGAGATCGTAACTCTTCCTGTAGGCTGATCAGTGCCGCGAAAAACCGTTTTGGCTCCACCAACGAGTTAGGCGTATTTGATATGCATGAAAACGGACTTGTGGAGGTGGAGAATCCATCAGAGATGCTGCTCTCAGGCCGTCCCTTGGGCGCTCCTGGCACTTGCGTTGCCTGCGCCATTGAGGGCACCAGGCCGGTATTGGCCGAAATACAGGCGCTTGTGGTGTCCTCCAGCTTCAGTGTGCCGCGACGTACTACTGACGGCTTTGATTTCAACCGGGCCACACTATTGATGGCCGTACTGGACAAGCGAGGCGGCATGCGTCTTTCCGGCTGCGACGGGTATATCAACGTCATCGGCGGCTTGACACTGTCCGAGCCTGCGGCAGATCTTCCCCTGATTCTCGCTCTGGCTTCCAGCTATCGAGATAAGCCAGTCCCAGCGGGACTGGCCGCCATCGGCGAAGTCGGGCTCACCGGAGAAGTGCGGGCTGTAAGCTATCTTCCCCAGCGTCTGCAGGAGCTTCACCGGCTTGGATTTGAGCAGGCTGTCATTCCGCATCAGGGAAGCGCCAAAATCATCCCGCCAGATGGAATGAAATTGATCCGTGTGAAAAACATCAGCCAGGCAATCGAAGTAGTATTGGGATAGACTAATGCGCAAAAAAGGATGCCGCAGTTGCGGCATCCTTTTTCCTTTGTTTACATTATGCCAGGACTTTTTTCAGCCTTGCAAAGCGGGGCAGGCTGTTTTCTTTCTGCATCTTCGTCTCACCCTGAATCAGCGGAAGTGCATAGTCGATAAACTCCTGAGTCA